>Ga0310890_10000932_pt1 | contig 10522 bp, 7 predicted proteins | sample T20D3metaG_FD_203751 | JGI IMG/M metagenome (GOLD analysis project Ga0310890, IMG submission 203751) | Lab incubated soil microbial communities from West Virginia University Organic Research Farm, Morgantown, WV, United States - T20D3 | ecosystem: Environmental > Terrestrial > Soil >... | reverse complement strand
ATCATCGAGTGTACCAAAACATTGGACAAAGAGATTATTACTTCTCTTAAAGATCCAAGTAGAGAATTCATCGAATGTGAAGACTCTCTGATGCTGAATTGCGATAGGAACATAGCCTCCAAAAGTAATAACTTGGATCACGACGAAATCCTCATTTACTATTGCAAGTTCTTGTTCCCCATAATCACTTACCTCATCAAGAAGTGTAGTGTAAAGTATTACTGGTTTGCCTGTTTCAGCGACGGTCTGAGAAAGGTCCATCAACTTCTCTTTGAAATTGTCAATCAGGCAATCTTCAAAGGACATTTGTTTGCTTTCTTGTAATCTCCGCACCTTTTTCAAGCAATCTTGTTCAACTAAAAGAATTTATCTACATTAAAGATCATTACATTTGACTCTTAACTAATAATCTTTACACATCATACGCAACTATTTTTTAATTACCGCTAAAAAACGCTTCCCGGCTAAAAATATGAAAATTATTGTATCGAATCAAGGCAACCGCCCCTCCTACAGATCCACTTGGGAATGACCCGATCTATCTAACATTCCTACCCTAGTTATCATGATTGCTATTGTTTTTTTAAAAAATGGATAGTACATGATGTATAAAATTTATTTTGTTTACGCTTCCTCGGCAGAAAAAAATTTCTACATTCTAAAAGAGTAAACTTATTTTCTAAATCAGATTCTATCAGCAAATTGTGAGCTAACTGTAGTGATCCATGTTATGTATGATACTAAAGTATATAAATTGAAATTTCTCTACCGTCTAGTTCTATTTTTTTAAATCCTTTTTCTTCATCAGTCTTATCTGAAAATTCAATCCTGTTTACCCGTACCAAATTCTTTAGATCTATTTCAAAATCACGTAATTTTGAAATTTCCTCAGGAGAAAAATTGGAAATATATGCGGTATCAAGTATCTGGGTAGGAGAATATCCTAATTCTTTTCGAAGTTGCTGAATGTTTCGAGCCAAATCCTTCACCAAACCCTTTATTATTAATTCTTCGTTTCTAGAAGTATTTATCAAGAGAATTGTATTTTCCTTCTCCCCCATTACATAACCACTTCTCGGGATAAATGTAAAATCCATGTCAGTCATAGTCAAATCTATTGATTTATTTGGTGAGTAATCTAAATGATAAAACCCCTTCACTTGTAAGTGATTAAGAATCTGTATTTTATCTTCATTTTCAAACTTGTCAACTAATATGCCAATATCGCTTTTAACAATCTTGGCAACACTTTTTCTGTTTATGGCAATTGAAGGTATGATTGGAGCATCAAGGTTCAATAGATTTATTATTTTTTCAACGATGTTATTTGCCCTGAGTTTCTTAACTTCAATACTTTCAATGTTCATTTGTTCTTTTAACAATTCTTTTATCCCTCCCACTTTTAGAAATTCAATCTCATCAACGTAAATCTGTGCTGATTCTAGCGGCCACCTCCTTTTCAACTTGTGTCGGTTTCTCAATGAAAATGATAAGGATGAGATCCCCTTGATCTTGTCAAACGCTGCTTCAACTTTTTTGTTAGCTATCGTGGCTAATTCTTCACCTCCAGGCAGATTTTCCATCAAAATCGAATCAAACAGTTTAAAACATGATTGGTAAAGATATTCAGTAAAAAATGGACAAATAGGATGAAGTATGATATCAATTGTCAATAAACATCGAGATAAGATTCTATATACAGTAAACCTCCTATTTTGGTTATCAAGATCATCACTCCAAAGGTCATATCTTATTAAAGGAACATATGTTTGACTTAATGAGTTTATTATAAAGTCCTCAACCGCATGAGAAGCTTCATGAAACCTACAGTTATTTAACAAATGAGAGGATTCATCGATTAAGTCTTTAAGCTTTGTCAAGATCCAAACGTCTTGACTTCTCAATGAAAGATCCTTTGCCTTCCAACCCGACCTTGAGTACCACTCAGTGAATTTGAATTGATCATAGTTCGCATTTTGCTGATAGTAAATATGTAAGAAAAAAAGTGTACTTAAAACCTGATGAGGTCTAGAAGACATTTCCCTAATGTCAAAATTTAACGGCTCTATTGGAGATGATTTCCATATGAAGTAAAGTCTTACCAGGTCCACAGAATTGCCAGTTAGTAGGGATTTTGCATCAACAACATTTCCTAAACTCTTGCTCATCTTGTTTCCTTTATCATCCAAAACATGCCCTGTGAACAGGAACGATTGAAATGGAGATTGGGGACTTTTTTTAAAAATAACATTTAGCATCAATAATGTGTATGCCCAACCTCTGGTTTGGTCAATCCCCTCTGTTAAGAATTCAGCTGGAATTAATGTATCATATTCTGCATCGGAAAGTGATGAATAAGGGGCACTTCCGCTGTTATGCCATGTATCTAATACAAATAATTCTCTCTTCATTTTGTTTTGACATTTAGAACAATCGATTAGTACCTCATCTATCCAGGGCCTGTGTAATTCAAATGTTTCTCCATCAGGCAAATAAGATGCTCTTGCGATAATTGCCTTCCTGGAAAATAACCCTTCTTTAAAAGAGCATTTGGTACATTTCCAAATTGGAAGCGGTGTTCCCCATACTCGTTCTCGCGATATACACCAAGGGACCTTTTCTCTAATAATCTCTTGGAACCGATTTTTTGGTTGCTCGTAGAAATAGTTTACCTTTGATGCAGCAACTATAGGCTGATCTCCTAAAACATCAATCATATAGAAATATTCCTTCCTTGCCAACCAAACTATTTTGTGATGAGATCGCCAACAAGTAGGGTACTTATGGGTTACCTTGCCTATCTTTACCACCGAATCTGTCAATTGCATGTCAGTAACAACTATTGGATCAACATCTCTTACGAATTGATTTTTGTACTTGCCGGCATCTTTAGTAAAGAATACCTTGTCATCAATGGGTACAAAGATTGGTAATTTACGTCTATTTGCTATTTCAAAGTCCTCCTCTCCATTGGCTGGTGATAAGTGAACAATTCCACTTCCGGTAGTAACATCCACAAAATTTTCTGCCACTACAAAATGGATTTTTCCTTGGGAAGAGAGATCATTCAATCCCGGTATATTTTCTAGTAGGGGATGAATGTAATACTGACCTTCTAGTTTTATGCCCGAGAATGTATCGACTACTTCATAATTTTCAATCTTCAAGTCGGCCATTAATTCTTTAACTCTATTTTCGGAAACAATCCATTTTTCATTTTTGCCTTTAAAATCCACCTCTAAAGTTAAATATTGAGCCTCTGGATTTACACCCACCAATTCGTCAGTAATTAATGTAAAAGGCATTGTGGTCCATACCACTAGGAAAGTTGCTGATTCTTTTAGTCTTACCTTATAATAGAATGAAGGATCTTCTACCTGTTCATAACTTTGATTGATTTCAGCATTACTTAAAGACGTTTGACAAGATGGACAATATGCTACAACTCGAAACCATTCTTTCAATATCCCATCTTCTAATGCTTTGCTGATGTATTTCCATTCTCTTTCAATATATGTATCTGTATAAGTCCAGTAGCCCTTATCATAATTGAAAGACATCCCAATCAAATTATCTACTTCTACCCATTTTTTGTTATATTCAAGAATTAATTTTTTACAAGTTTCGACGATCTTCTTGATTCCAACTTTTCGGAGATTATCTGATTTATTACCGGTTAACCCTAGAATCTTTTCTGCTTGCAGTTCGACCGGTAAACCCTGAGAATCCCAGCCTGGTTGAAACTCCATCTTCTTTTTTTCTAAGGTAGATTTTCTAAACCAGAGATCTTTAATTATTCTCCCTCTAATATGACCCAGGTGTGGCTCCCCATTCATAGTAGGTGGCCCTTCTACGTAGCCTATCGTCTTTTTAAAATTTTCAGGATTTCTAAGATATTCGTTGATGTTTGTTTTTATTGTGGGATCATCATAATAGGCTCTAACTTGATTTTCAAATGTCTTTAGCTCAAATTTATCCCCCAATTTCATACTATACTGAAAAACAAATGTCCATCCATTCTTATATTTTTGGAACTTGGGTTCCTATCAGGGCCAAAAAACACAACCAGATTTCTGCTACATGCTTTGGGCGACCTGATGAGTAAATAAATTCAAATATTCGAGTGCGCGATTTTTGCGCATCCTAGCAACACACAGGAATGACAGGAAATTATATAAAAATTGTTATAGTTCAGAAGCAATTTGACAAAGGATCCTCTCATAAATAGAATTATATTAAAATTGTAAAAATCTCTTAATGTGAATAAATTCAGTCAAATTGGAGCAGGAAAGAATCCACCTGGTGACATTTACGTAGTAGTTGAAATACCTAAGAATAGTAACATCAAATATGAATTGGATGAAGAAACCGGAATTTTGTTTGTAGACAGAAAGCTACATACCTCCATGGTATATCCATTTAACTATGGATTTGTTCCCCAAACTAAGGAAGAAGATGGGGACCCAATAGATATCCTGATATTGAGTAACGATCAATTTTCTCCCCTTTCAGTGGTCAAAGCAAAGCCGATTGGTGTCTTGATCATGGAGGACGAAGAAGGGAAAGACTCCAAAATCATAGCCGTACCCAATGATAAGATTGATTTTGATTATGCCAGATACAATGAAATAGATCAATTGGATAGCCGAACTTTAGATAAAATAAAGCACTTCTTTGAGCACTATAAGGAGTTAGAAAAAGGTAAGTTTGTAAAAGTCACCGGCTGGGAGAATAGTAAGATAGCTGAACGGATAATTAATGAGGGAATTGATAGGTTTAAGAAGGAATCATAGGGCTTTGAATTGTTCACTCCAACGCATATAAGCCCTAATCATATCTGAGCTCACACTAGGTTTTCTAACTTTAAACATTTCTTTAAAGTCGGCCAAATTCAATTCCCTGGGCAGATCATCATCTACTAATGGTTCACTTTTTTCAAAGAGTTCATTTACGACCCTTAGCTGTGCAGATTGACAAATGTCTTTGATGTCACTAGCACTGTAAGCTTCGGATAATCTAGCCAATTCATCTACCTTCAGTGAGGGGTCTTTTGTAAGCTTTGAAACATATTGTTTGAAAAGGTTCCGTCTGGAAGCCATATCAGGAAGGGTCACATAGATCCTCTTTTGAAACCTTCTCAAAAATCCAGATTCAAGACTCCAAGGTTTGTTGGTTGCACCTATTACATAGAGGAAGGATTCCTTAGATTTTCCATTAATTCCATCCATTTCGGTCAAGAATTGATTCTTTACACGAACTTCTCCACCAACTTCTCCGTTCCTGGTCCCCAAAAGGGAATCTATTTCATCAATAAATAACAAAATAGGAATTTTTTCTTTCTGGTGCAAAGCTCTGGCAAAGGTAAATAGTTTTGAAATATTTTTTTCTGCTTCTCCCAACCATTTGCTCATCATTGAGGCCGCATCAATATTTATGAAGTAACCATGAATTTCGGCGGCGGCGGCGGCGGCAAGTAAAGTTTTTCCGCAACCAGGGGGTCCAAAAAGCAAAATACCTCTGGGCCAACCCAATGGGAATAAATCGGCACGTCTTGTTGGGTATACAATGGATTCACGAATGGCTCTTTTGGCATCTTCAAGCCCCACTACTTCTTTCCAACTCACCAGAGGTTTTTCCTTCAGTATCAGGTTTGCTAGCTCTGAACCTAACTCTTGAATTTTGTCTGAATCTGTAGACTGTGGGTTATTCCGTCCATTCTGAATATCATTGTGCAAATTTGTCTTATTTGGAGGAATAACGTTATTAATTCTGGAGTTCATCTTTGGCACCGGATTTTCCATGATACTATTTCGCTTTAAATCGGGCTCGGCTGAAGGCTTCCTATCCTCCCCTAGTATTCCATTTGCCATTTGTATAGCTTTAATCCTATTCTGATAGGCACCTGCCCTTTCTAGATACACTCTATTTAACTTGTATTCTGGATAGATTTGAACTAACTTTATTAATGCTTCACTAGCCCTTTGATAAGAGTTTATTGCTGATGAATGTGATCCTTGAGAATCCAGTTTGATAGCTTCGGCGGCAAATTTGCTTGCAGTATTCTCTAATTCCTGTGGCGCAAGTGTCATAGTATTACGTTCTCATGGTATATTTCTAATTTGTTTGATAGGATATGAAGTAAATAGTTTTAAGCAAAAGAATAAAAAAAAATAAACCTGTTTTGCATTAGTCGAAAAGGACTTGTGGTTGTCTTTTTTTAATTATTAATACAATAATTTTGACACACGTTCTTACTATCCTTTATGCAAAATTATTATTTGTCATGTCAACTGATGGTAGTGTAAATAACGAAATTCTTGGTGGTCTAGAAGAGTTAGGATTAACAAAATACGAGGCATCAGCTTATTATAGTCTGCTTGGCAAGGGCATGATTTCAGCAACTGAAATAGCGTATTACTCAAATTTGCCAAGGACGAAAATCTACTTTATTCTAAAAAAGCTGGAAAAAAAGAACCTGGTTTTTATAAACTACCAAAAGCCATTAATGTTTAGGGCCCTTTCTCCCAAGGATTCCTTTGACAACATATTAAGTGAGTATGAAAGCAGGATTACCAGTTTAAAAAAAATAATAGATACACTTCAGCAAATTAATGAAAACGGACTAAAGAATAAGGGAATTGAGGAGAAAAGATACCTAGTCCTAAATCAATTCTGCACGGATAGCAAGATTACTGAATTGTTAAAAAATACAAATGAATCAATTGCCATATCTTTAAATCATTGGGGTAACGTGATTTTAAATGCCTCTAAGGAAGAAATATTGAAGGCCATATATAGAGGCGTAAAAGTAAGAATACTGTTTGATTTTCTGTGCCAGGCGGATTCAATAATTTTACCTAACGCGATAGATAAGAAAAGTGCTAAAATTAGTACAAATATGTTTATCTTTGATAATAATAGTATGATTATTATTAATAACGATGGCACAAAATCAGCCTATTTTGATTCTCATGAAATTTTTGTTCCCACTTTAGTTAGTCAATTCAATGACACTTGGGCCAAGATGGAAACAACCCCTTTGGAGAATAATAAAATAGACCCTATCAATATGTGATTTGTCGGTAAATTAGTTCATAATGTTATCAGTTGATAGTATCATATTCCTTCATTACGAAGGGTAACTCGCTTAAAAGATCAGAAGCTAGCATGTGAAATCCTATCTTACTCGATAACCGTGATGCTGCCTTCCCGTTAAAAAATAAACCAAGTAAACAAGAATGTAATGATCCATATTTTGTCCTGAATCCCGTTATTAGACCTGAAAGCACATCTCCTGTCCCCCCTACAGTCATTGATGGGGTGGACCTTTCCAAAACAAAAGTGCTCACCCCGTCAGAGACTATATTCTGATATCCCTTCAATACAATTACCAAGCCGAATTCCTTTGCTTTTCTCGATACCAGTTCGATCTGCTCAGATAACTTTGTAGTAGGGCTATCACCAAAAAGCCGTTTGAATTCTCCAGCATGTGGGGTAACTATGGTGTCATTCTTGGATATATTTGGTAATATCTCAGGAAGGAGAGCCCCAGCGTCTATTACTAGATGAGAATTAGCCCCCAAAAGATCCTGGATAAGCAAAATCAAAGGTTGCGATTTGGATACATTCAATCCCATCCCAATCGCTGCAGCATTAATTTTTTTCGGTAGGGTGTTTAATAGTCTTCTAACTGATCCAGTAGTCAACTTGTCATCTGGAAATGGTAAGATTATAAGATCCGGTGAAAAAATTCGAGATGAAATTAAGTTGATCTTTGGAATAGCAGTATAGACCAAGTCAGTCCCACTCCTTAAAGCAGCTAAGGAAGTTAGTAGAGGAGCTCCATGATAGATTCGGCTCCCCCCAACCACTAGGGCTATACCGTTTTCCCCTTTTCTCGACAAGATACTTCGCGGCTTTATAATTTTTCTAATAAGGTCATCATTAACTAAAGAGTAGTCTTTCATCTTGGATTAATAACATAGAGGATCCTCATAATAATTAGTTTTAACGACAATTAAATAGAAATAGGGGATTGCCTTCTATAATAACTTGAGTATTGAATAAAAAGGATAAGGGTTCAATTAAAGATCCCCAGTCAGAGAACACAGATCAGAAATTTACTGTTCCTTTAGAAATCGATACACATTATCAACTATATGGCAAACACATGTGGGAGGTCAACTACTTTGAAAAATGTCCCCGGTGTGATAAACGGATAGACGAATTTGGCTATTGTGCATGTACAGGTTTTGCAGATTAATCATTTGTTCATATTCACGGTATTCTCAACCAATTTGACCAAAATAATAGCCAAATTAGTGAGAAAGAACAGGTAGGTGTTTTACTTTACATCTATTGTTTGGATAATAATTATATAGCTGTTCGGAGAGATATTACGTATGAGTAACGAAGTTATGGGTGCGGTAACGTATGAATGTATGTCATGTGGCACTAACGTAACAGCAGAAGAATTGTCATACTTACCAGAGATAAAATGTATTTGCGGGTTCAGGGTATTTAGAAAGGTAAGACAGCCAATCATAAAACAACTAAAAGCGATTTAAGTGAAAATAAGATGTCCTGATTGTAAAGAGGCGGCATTTCTTAGCGATGATTTTTCTATAGTCAAGTGTGATAATTGCGGTTTTGATAAGACCTATGGAGAATATGTTAAATACGTTGCATACAAGGATCCAAGATACTCAGACATACTAAGCGATTATAAGTAGAAAATGGAACTATTGCCACCAGATCATTTAGAATGAGATGAAATTTGGATGGCAATCAGTACTGAGGTTAAGGAGGAAGATGAGGTAGGAAAATCTGAATACTTGTGGGCAAAGAAGCACATGCCCGTTCTAGACCGTTTAACTCGTAGATTTGTATCTAAAAAGTCCTTGCAAAATTTTAGACTGGGTATTTGCCTACACATAACAAAAGAAACATCGGTATTGCTCATGGCACTGAAAGAAGCTGGTGCAGAGGTTAATTTGTGCCCTGCCAATCCACTCTCAATTCAGGATCCCGTCAAATCATTTTTGATAAAAAATGACATTAAGATTTTTTCTAAAAAGGATGATACCCTCTTAGATTTTTACAGCAATATGGAAGGCGTACTAGATACCAAGCCTAACATTATTACCGATGATGGAGGAGAGCTTCACAAAAGGGCATTGTGTAGAAAGTTCAACGTTATGGGCGGAACTGAGGAAACTACTTCTGGAGTTAACAGACTCATGGCATGGGGTAAAGAAGGTTTGTTGATGTACCCGATCATCGCAGTAAATCGTTCAAGGACAAAATATCTGTTTGATAATAGATATGGAACAGGACAGAGTACAATAGAAGGGATACTAAAAACTACAGGGATACTATTGTCTAGTAAGAGGATTGTAATTTGCGGCTATGGATGGGTTGGAAAGGGAGTAGCAAAGTGTGCTAACGGGATGGGAGCCAAAGTTACAATTACAGAGGTCAATCCACTGAAAGCATTGGAGGCATATTTTGATGGCTTTGAAGTAAAGCCGTTAGATGAAGTAATATCAAATGGAGATATTTTCATAACTTGTACTGGTCAAGTAAATGTTATTGGCCAAGATCAATTTGAAAAAATTAACGAGGGGGCAATATTATGCAATGCTGGCCATTTTGACGTAGAAATCGACATAAATTATTTGAATTCTATAGACCAGAATCACTTCTCTCCAAGAATGAATATCGAATGCTATAGGGTCGGAGAGAAAAAAAAGAAAATTTACTTGTTAGCGAAAGGGAGGGTCATCAATTTGGTAGGTGCAGAAGGTAACTCTCCAGAAGTAATGAGTATTTCTTTTGCAAATCAGTTCTTGTCTATTGTTTACCTTTCTCAATTTCATGAAAAATTAGATAACCAAATCTATAATACACCAAAAAAAATTGAAAGAAAGATAATATTGGCTGCAATGGATTCATTTGGTTTAAAGATAGACAGGTTAACTCCTCAGCAAAATGATTACTTTAAGAAATGATTTTATCGACCAGTATATCAATCATTTTTTCTTGATTGTCAATGTTGACTAAAACGTAATCGCTGTTTAGAAAATGAATTATGCGGTCTACTCCTCAGAATAGTGTTACAACATGGACATTTAAATCCCTGCCATTCAAGAAACAATTCACATTCTTTGCATAATTTATAACCTTGACTGTAGTAACTAAAAGAGTCGTTAGTCTTGTATGCTTTATACTTTTTGCAGATTGATCTACAATACATCTCTTAAAAAATAATTAACCATATTTGTCATTCTCCTATGTGTGAAACTTAAATTATTTTTCATATACCACAATTACATCAATTACTTAAGAACTTAACTGTCTATTCTTATAAGAAATTTGCCTAAATTCAATCAGTAAAAACCGAAACGATATCTAAGGACAAGAAATCTATTTTCAAAAATTCATGATAAAAGAATAGTTGCAAACTTGGCTGATGTATCATTAGTAAGTTAGATTGCAATATGAATTTTTACTAGCGAATCTT
>Ga0310890_10000931_pt1 | contig 10533 bp, 8 predicted proteins | sample T20D3metaG_FD_203751 | JGI IMG/M metagenome (GOLD analysis project Ga0310890, IMG submission 203751) | Lab incubated soil microbial communities from West Virginia University Organic Research Farm, Morgantown, WV, United States - T20D3 | ecosystem: Environmental > Terrestrial > Soil >... | reverse complement strand
TCACAGGTTGAAGTGTTTGTGCGCGGCGATGAACTCGATTTCCGTCCTGTCGGTGTCGAAGCCGCCGAAGATGATGCCCTCTTGATCCATTAACCGTCCCTCGCAGTATCCCCGTCTACGTTTTCATCCAATTCGGGTCTATGTCTGTGTAAATCTCTGCGTCTCGTGCGTCCCAGGAGCGAATTAGCGGGAAACCGAGATGCACTGGGACGCAGAAGATTGCGCAGAGACTTGAATCTGCAACAGTTACCCCAGAATTCGCGCTTTGGACTTTACTGTTTTTTGCCGATATAATGCGCCACTTTGCGGCGTAAAAGCTGGCAACTGGGTCTGAGAAGACTGAATCCAAGTTTGCGTCTTAAACCCCAGTTCTGTTTGCGGTTTTGCCCGTTATTATCAACACAGTTTATTTTTCATCTCTTAAGCTCCCCGAAGTTTCTGAGGCCCGGAAGAACTACTGAGGGAATTGGTGCCTATGCACTCATATCGCGCGTCAATGCTCGTGTTTTTGAGCGCTTTCTGCGGAATCATAACGATCTTCGGCTCAAACCCTGCCGTTAAAGCTCAACAACCTCAGCGCCTCGTAGAATCCGTTGACGTCACCGGCAACCGCCGGCTGCGCAAAGACGACATCCTTTACTGGGTACAAACGCGGCCCGGCGACGCCTACAACGTTGAACAGGTTGAGCGAGACTACCAGGCAATACTCGCTCTCGGTTTTTTCGATAAGACCGCCACTCGCGTCCTGACCGAGACAGGTCCGCGCGGCGGCGTGAACATCATCTTCGAAGTAAAAGAACTGCCGATCATTCGCGATCTGATTTTCGAGGGGCTGAGTAGTGTTGCAGAGTCGGACGTGTTGAAGGCGTTCCGCGAACGCCGCGTCGGTATCTCAAAAGAAAGCGTTTACGACCCGGTAAAAGCACGAAACGCGATGCGCGTGATCAAGGAGCTGCTGGCAGCGGCCGGTCACCCAAACGCAACTGTCGAAGAACGCAGTGAAGAAGTATCAGCCACGTCTCGCGCTATCACGTTCGTTGTTGATGAAGGCGATCGAGTTCGCGTCGTCGAAGTTCAGTTTGAGGGGAACACCAATTTCAGTGACGGCCAACTTCGTGGTGCGATGAAGTACGTCAAAGAAGCGGGCCTCATCACGCGATTCAAAGGCAACGACATTCTCGATAGTGAGAAGCTCGAGTATGACCTGCGACTGGTTGATAACTACATGCGTTCGAAAGGTTATCTACAGGCGCGGCACGGTGACTATCGCGTTGAAAGCCTCGGCCGGAAGCGAACGGGTTTTCCGGTTCTCCCTTTGCCATTCTTGTCTTCCGTTGACGAGGGACTCCGCATCACGGTGCCGATCATCGAGGGCAAGGTTTACCGCCTCGGCGAGTTGAAGGTTGAAGGCAATTCGATCTTTTCTGAGCAGGCGGTCCGCGCAGTCATCGGTCTGAACAAAGGCGACGTCGCTAACGGTGAAAAGATCAGCAAAGGCTTGTTTGAAAACCTGAAGAAGTTTTACGGCAACCAGGGATTCATTGAGTACACAGCCGAGCCTGTTCCGTCGTTCAAAGACAATCCCCAGAATCCTGACGAAGGCATCGTCGATTTCGTTGTCACGATCGAAGAAGGCAAACAGTTCTCACTGAGACGACTCGAGTTCGTCGGCAACACGTTCACACGCGACAATGTGCTGCGGCGCGAGGTTCTGATTAACGAAGGCGACATCTACAACGAAGGTTACTGGGAGTACTCGGTAATCAAGCTCAACCAGCTCGGCTACTTCAATCCTATCGACAAAGATAAAGACGTTGACCGCAGGACCAACGACGAAGAAGCGAGTGTTGACCTAACGTTGAAAGTAAGCGAGCGCGGGCGCCAGCAGATCTCCTTCAACGGAGGTATTTCCGGTATTGGCGGATCGTTCTTCGGACTTGAATACTCCACGAACAACTTACTCGGACGTGGTGAGGTGCTTTCGTTCAATATCGCCGCCGGAAATCGCCAGCGTTATTTTCAGTTCTCGTTCACTGAGCCTTACATCGAGGATAGGCCGATCAGCGCGGGCTTTTCACTGTTCGCGTTTTCGCAAAAGTTTTTTGGCGAGGGAACGTTCCTTTCGCAGAATCTGGTTGCGCAAACTGACTTGATCAATCAGCAATTTGCTGCCAACAACATTGATGAGGCGAACCTGTTCACTCGTGAATCGTACGGCGGCTCGTTGTTCGCTAGTGCGCCGCTTTCGGAGTTCTACCGCAAGCGTCGCTTCACGCAGTTCTCACGCGTTGGTGCTTCGTATCAGCTCTCGCTGTCGAGCGTTAAGGATCCGCAGGTTAACGACCCGAATAATCCGTCGCAAGGGTTCATCCCAGTCATCTACGATCAGCCAAATATCTTGACGAGTCGTGGCACTTTGACGTTCAGCTACGACACGCGCAATGCAAGCATCGACCCAACGAACGGTCGTGAGATCTCGATGGCAGTCGCTCTGGCGGGATTGGGCGGTGACGTAAGAACTTACCAACCAACCCTTTCTTACACACAGTTCATGCCTGTGCGGCGGAAGAAATCCACGCGTCCTGAAGTTTTTGGTTTCCGAATCATTGCTGGCACGGTTGGTAGTTTTGCGACTTCAGAGAAAGTTAAGACCGCGAATTCGCTGGCGTTCGTCGACGGTGTGCCGATCTTCGAACGTTACTTCCTCGGTGACGAATTCACCATCCGCGGTTACAACGTCCGCTCAATCAGTCCGATTGCTCCGCTCGATACATTCATCACCTCGCAAAACGTTGTGATTGCTGAGAACCCATCCGGCACTCCCGTCGTCATTCCCGGATTTCCGGCAGGCGCGGCCTCGCTTGGCGTATTCACCGGCGCGAGCGGCAGCAACATCGCCCAACTGCCACGGACGTTCACTTCGGTCGGAGCCGATTCGCAACTGCTTGGTAACTTCGAATACCGCATTCCGATTATCTCAGACATGGTCAGCCTTGCGGCTTTCGCTGACATTGGTACAGCATTCAACCTGCGCTCAAACCAGGACCAGGCATTCAGCAGTAACTTTATTGATGACCAGCCGTTCCTTTCCGGGGTTGGCAACACGCCTTGTCCGCGATTCGCGACGGGTTCTGCCCCCATCAGTTTGAGCACGTTGGCGTTGTGCAACAATCCAAGGTTGGCAGCGTCACCGTTCCTGAGTCTCGTGGCTCGTGATAACCGCATCGTGAGTCAGGCTGAAGTGGAATCGGCAGGCTCCGGCGACGTCGATCCGCAGACATTGCTGCCGCGTGGTTTCCTACCGGTTTTCCTTCGTGGGCAGGCCCAGACCAACACAGTGGTCAGACTGTCGGAGAGTCTGTTTGATCAGATCAAAGATTATCGCTCGAGTCTGGGAATGGAAGTCAGGGTGCAGGTGCCGATCATCAATGTACCGTTCCGTTTGATATTTGCGTATAATCCGAATGCCCGTCAGAATCAATTCATTCAGGGTTTTCCGTTCTTCTTTAATGAGAAAAAGAGGGTCATTAGGTTTAGCGTCGGACGTACCTTTTGATTGACTTATGAAACAACCAAGGCGGTCGGATCAACAACTAACCGACTTAACTAACCGCCTCAGAAGTAAGGAGTATTACAAAACTAGTATGAAAATCGATCGTTTGATTGCCGCCGTCGCGTTGCTGATGAGCGTCGCAATTGTTTCCGTTTCAGCTCAGCAACCACGACCGTCGGCGCCTGCTGGTACAACACCGGCGCCAGCCCAGACGGGGTCAGTAGCCGTTCCAGAGAGCAAGATGGCAGTTATCTATTCGGATGCGTTTCTGGATCCGAAGAACGGAATCGCCAAATTTAATGCTCTGCTCGGTACATTGAATCGTGAATTCCAGCCACGACAAACAGAATTGCAGGGCCTTCAAACTCGTATCACTACATTGGCAAAAGAGATCGAGGACCAGAGCGCGGTGGCGGCGCCAGATAGCCTTCGGCAGAAGCGAGACCAACTGACCCAAATGAACACAGATTTTAAGCGCAAGGGTGAAGACGCTGAGGCTGCTTACGCTCGTCGTCGTCAGGAAATCTTCACTCCACTTCAGCAAGACATCGGAAAAGCGCTAGAAATTTTTGCGAAGGCACGCGGCATCAACTTGATTGTTGACGGAAGCCAGGTGCCAATGGTCTATGCAGCAGACGCGCTCGACATTACGGCTGCGTTCATCACCGAATTCAACGCCAAGAATCCAGCGACCGCATCCGTCACGCCGCGGCCCTAACCGCTGACAAGTTTAAAGCGACCTCGAATTCTTATTCGGGGTCGCTTCAGGTCTGACATTATGATTAAGAACCATTTATTTCCTGCCGCCGCGTTAGTTGCGGCGATTAGCATTTCAGCAGCGGCGCAGCGTCCGGCTGCACAGCCAACGCCGACACCTGCTGCAGCTGCACCAGCAGCATCCGCTCAGTTACCGACTGCCAAGATGGCCGTCATCTACACGGACATGTTTCTCGATGCAAAAACCGGCATCGCCAAATTCACGACCGTTCTGACCAAGCTCAATGGTGAATTTCAGAAAATTAAAGACGAGATCACCCAGATGCAGCAGCGGGCCACGGCTCTTGAGGCAGAAATAAACAAACTGCGGGAAGCGCCTGCCGGCACCCCCATTGATCAGCGATCATTACAAGCGAAGATTGATCAACTTGAGCAGTTGAAGAAGGACATCCAGCGTAAGGCTGAGGATGCGCAGGCTGCGTATAACCGTCGACGGCAGGAGCTGTTTAATCCACTTCAAGAAGAGATAGCAAAAGCACTAGAAGTCTTCGCCAAGGCTCGTGGCATCACCGCGATCATTGATGCTGCTCAGGTGCCGTTACTTTACGCGGCTGAGAACATCGACATCACGCGCGCTTTCATTACGGAATTCAACAGCAAGAACCCGGCAACAGCAGTCACGACACCGTAAGAACATTGCCGATTTTTGATTGCCGATTGCCGATTGAAATCATTGCCGATTCTTGATTGCCGATTAAGCATTACTGCGAATGTCGCTACTAGAGTTTGTTGACGTCCTGGCCGTTAGTCGTTCTTCAATCAGCAATCGGCAATCGGCGATCGGCAACGAATTCAATCGGCAATAAACTCATGGAAACGATTCTCGATTCCCAGGCAATACAAAAACTCCTTCCGCATCGCTTCCCCTTCCTGCTTGTTGATCGCATCGTCGAACTTGTGCCGCGTGAACGCATAGTTGGCATCAAGCAGGTAAGTATCAACGAGCCATTCTTTCAGGGACACTTTCCCGGCGCGCCGGTGATGCCCGGAGTTTTGGTTGTTGAAGCGCTGGCCCAGGTTGGAGCGGTATTAGCACTGCGCGAGATAGAAGACCGAGATCAGAAGCTCGTTCTATTTACCGGCATCAAAGAGGCGCGATTTCGCCGACCCGTTGTGCCTGGAGACACACTAGTTCTTGAAGTCACTGCTTTGCGCATCGGTTCGCGCGTACAGCGTATGCGCGGGGAAGCGAAAGTGGATGGCCAACTCGCTGCTGATGCCGATATCATGAGCATCGTCGCCAGTCGAGACATGGGAAACGGAAATACCTGACAACACTCTCCCGACTAACTCATGTCAATAGCCACACATCCGACTAACATCCACCCGACTGCCGTAGTCAGTCCCAAAGCGCGTTTGGGTTACGACTGCTTTGTCGGTCCTTATTCGATCATTGGTGACGAAGTAGAGTTGGGCGATCGTGTGCGCCTGGAATCGCATTGCGTTATCGACGGTCGCACCTCAATCGGTGAAGGAACCCATATCTTTCCGTTTGTCTCTATCGGACTTGCTTCGCAGGATCTAAAATACAAAGGCGAACCTTCCGAAACACGAATCGGCAAGCGAAACAAGATTCGCGAGTTCGTTACCGTTCATCGCGGCACCGCCGGCGGCGGGATGCTCACAAAAACCGGCGACGACTGTTTGATCATGGCCCAGGCGCATATCGCGCACGACTGTTTGCTCGGCGATGGTGTCATCATGGCGAACGCGGCGACACTTGCGGGTCACGTAGTGATCGAAGATCGAGCGAACATCGGTGCTTATTCAGGTGTGCATCAGTTTTGCCGGGTTGGCAGGGAAGCGTACGTCGGCGGCTATTCGGTGGTGGTAAAAGACGCGTTACCATTTGCTTTAACTGTCGGCAACCATGCGAAGTGTTATGGCCTGAACATCACTGGCATGAAACGGCGTGGTTACAATCGGGCTATAATCGATTCACTTCATCACGCATTCCATCTGTTACTTTCAGCAAAGCTAAACACCACTCAGGCGGTTGAGCAGATTCGCAATGAGCTCAGTGGTTCTGAAGAGGTGTCCTACCTGATTACTTTTATCGAAAGCTCACAACGCGGCGTGATCAAATGAAATTGGGATTGATCGCCGGCAACGGTAAGTTTCCCTTCATGGTTCTGGAAGGCGCACGGCAGTCTGGAGCGCAGGTGGCGGTCGCTGCAATCCGCGAAGAAACCGACCCGCAAATCGAACAGCTTGCCGACGTTGTCACGTGGATTGGGATCGGCCAATTAGGCCGCATGATTCGTTTCTTTAAAGACGAAGGTGTTGAGAAGGCAATCATGGCCGGCCAGGTTAAGCACGTACAGATCTTCAGTCGCGCCGTACCTGACGCGCGAATGTTGAAAGTACTCTTGAAACTGCCACGCCGGAATACTGACTCACTAATTGGCGCCATTGCTTCAGAACTGCAAAGTGAAGGGATCGAGTTGATCGATTCCACCTATTTCCTTCAGGACCATTTACCGAAGACAGGTTCTCTAACGCGTCGTCAACCAGACAGTCGTGAGCGCGAAGACATCGAATATGGCCTGGAGATCGCGCGTGAAATTGCACGACTTGATCTAGGTCAAACGATTGTTGTGCGCGCCAAAGCCTGCGTAGCAATCGAAGCGATGGAGGGAACAGACGAAACAATCACACGAGCAGGCACGTTGGCTCCTGGACGTCTCACGGTGGTGAAGATTGCGAAACCGGATCAGGACATGCGGTTTGATGTGCCAGTTGTCGGTGTTCCAACCATTGAAGCAATGCTCTCCGCGGGCGCGACTTGTCTTTGTATTACCGCGGGGAAGACGCTGATGTTTAATCGAGATGAGATGATTCGGCTGGCGAATGATAAGAAGGTCGCAATCGTCGCGGTTTAATCAGAAGCAGAGCCGCAGATTTTCACAGATTACACGGATTAAAAGCTAGAAAAAGGACGTTGAGTAACTTAACCACTCAACGTCCATTCTTTTAGTTCTTATCTGTGTAATCTGTGAAAATCTGCGGCTCCGCCTTTAGTTGGCCTGGCGCGCTTCCGCAGTGATACTGGCTTTCGGATCATAGGGCGTCGCCAAATATCGTTTCGCTACTGCTTGTGCGTTGTCGTAATCGATTTGGGTCTGAACTGCCTTCTGATACTCCAGCACCGCGCGTTGCCGCTCGCCCTTCGCATCATACGCGTTACCGCGTTTGATATGCGCCCAGACTTCAATCCAGGCCGGCTTCAGCGTCCCGTGGAGCGATGCCTCGAGGTTATCGAGCGCGTTTTGCCAGTTGCGTTGTTCCAGAAACAGTAGGCCCAGATTATAGTAAACCCACGAGTTTGACCGGTCTAACTTCAACGCCGCTTCAAACTGTTGTTGCGCTTCCGCGTAAATTCCTTCCTTCATCTGCTCAATGCCACGGCGCGCGATAATCGACACCCGCAGATCGTCCGACATGCGAAGGATCTTGTTGTTTGGATCGACAACCACTTCAAGCGGCTGACCGTTCGACTCGAAATCGAAATCTTCACTGCGACCTTCGATCCGAACCGTCGTGGTTTGATTATCACCCTCCGCACGAAGCAACAGTTCGACTGGCATCCTCAGGTTTTCCAGATTCTGCTTGGCTGTGCCGCGTGTACGGAACTTTCCTGCACGAGTGCGAATGATCTGATAGTCGACGGTGAACTCTGGGACGCCCGTACCTTCAACCCACTGCGCGAAGAAGTAGCGCAAACTTTCCTGTCCAATGCTCGAAGCTAGTTTTTCGAAGTCATCGATCGATGCATTCCTACCGCTAAAGTTCTCCTGAAACTTCCGCAGCAACTGATCAAACTTGTCTTTGCCCATGGTCTCTCGCAACATCCGGAAGACCATCGAACCTTTGTAGAAGACGATCGATTGATAGGCTGCTGATTGATCGTCGAGCGCACCGGGCGCACGTGCAATCGACGCCGTTTGTTCGAACGTGAGCGCTCTTTCCTGTTGCTCGCGTTGCGCAGCGTCAAGACCGCCGGCCGTGAGCGTTGATTCGCGGAAGGCGAACGCACTCCATTCCGCAAGACCTTGAGAAAGCCACGCATCGTCGAACGACTTCAGGCCGACGCTTTGACCCCACCACTGGTAAGCGATTTCGCGTTCCAGCTTTTCTTCCGGCACGGGTCGCGTAGATTCAAACATCTTGGTGGAAAGGAAGATCATCCCCGGTCCGGAATAGGTGTCTAAACTTTCGTCGTCGATTTGAACTATAACAAGACGATTTCCAAACCCGGCATCTCCATATTTCTTTGTATAGAACTCAAGGACGCGGCCCGTTAGCTCTGCGAAAGTCTCGATGCGCCGCTCGCTGCCGGGCATGGCGTAGAGCTGCAACTGATATTTGCCGTAGGTCAGCGCTTTGTTGATGTACTGACCGGTAGCGAAATTACCCACCAGCACTGGTTTGCGATGCACAAAACGGTAGCGAATCGCCCCTTCTTTTGGTGCTGGCTGAGCTATGACCGCATCATCGCTGGTGCCTGCGATCTGCAAGCCGGCCGGAACAATGAATGTAATGTCGGAAGTCGCACGGTCGGCCGCATAATCGTGAAAGGGAAACCAGCGCGAGGCGTACATCAGGTACGAACCTTCATTGCCTACATAGGCCAGGCGACGCGTTGCCAGCGGACCGCCCTCGGGCGAAATCAAAGCGCCACTCCACCTGATGCGAATTGTTATCGGTTGATTTGCCGGCATAACCTGGCCGAGGTCGATGCGAACATTCGGGCCCAGGGCACCGACACCAACAGCGTCTTGAACGAAGCCGGTCAGAGCCTTACCATTCATTTCAATGCTCTCAACCTTCAACGAGCCGTTCAACTCAAATACAACTGAGCGAGTGGCGTCGATCGGCACAAAGGTAATGTCCGCGCCGGCGCGAAGCATGTGCTGATCGGGAATAATCTGTGCTTCGATTCGATAGTTTGTAACGTCAAACCGGCTGGCGGCCTGCTGGGGAGCTGGTTGCTGTGCGCTGATTCCTGCTGCCAGGCCAATCAAAAGCGCCAGACTCGACAGGGCAGGGAAGATAGACTTGATTCTCGACATAGCTCTTAAGTTTCTGCGAACGATTATACAGCCGTCCTACTGGCAGGCGTCACCCTGCAAGGACTATTAAACCCATTAGCGAGAGAGCTTTTTTAGGTTTTTCAGGCACGCTCGATACGACTAACGGGCGGGCTTTTTGTGCTCTTTCGAGTGTTTTGGATGGTAAGAAAGTGCGGGCGGTTGTACCGGAAGACGAGTTTTGGGTTCGCCGCTTTTGGGGCAAGCAGCATTGGCTTATGGATCGCGATGGTTCGATAAACTTCAGGTTTCGGCCACGAGGTTCTGAACGAAGGTGGCAGCGGATTCAGTCCCGTTCGCGGTAGCAAATGGCCATGACTCAAGCGAGGATTAGTACAACGTGATGGGGTGCGTCGTGGCCATCCGCTACCGCGAAGTAATAATGGCAGAGATCAGTTTGGATCTTTGCATTGAATACATCAGCCGTCGTCGATTTCTTGGTACTCATTGGGCCTACACAAGCGCTGTTCGTTGCCTTGACACGGTGGTGCACAGAGAATACAGTCGCAACCACGCTAGCGAGCGTCAACTGGTTTTCGCGGATGTCCGCGAGCCGCACCGGTGAACTCCAAAGATTAAAGTAGTCTCCCTCCTTTGAACTCGGCAGCAACCCGTGTGCGCCGCCAGCATTACGCGGATTTGGAGTGCGCCGGCCTGTCGGCGCTTTTGGTCGGCACGGTTGCAACAGAGTACAGCGGCGACAGGTCGCCGCACCCCAAAGTACGCCCGCTACAAACCAGGACATCACCTACAATTAGAAGGAGTTTGATTTATGAGACGCGTCTCAAGGCTTTTGTTTCCGCTCTTAATCTGTGCCCTCGCTGTTATTAACGGTCAAGCACAGACCACGCACAACCCGCGCGTCGACTTCAAAGAAACCACTTTGAAGAACGGCCTCCGCGTTTTAACTATTGAAGATCATTCCGCCCCGGTTATCGCAATTTCCGTCTCCTACAAAGTGGGGTCGGCAAATGAGCGGGAGGGACGCACCGGATTTGCACACCTCTTTGAGCACATGATGTTCAAAGGATCAGAGAACATTGGTTCAGGCGAACACTTCATTCTCGTTTTCAACAACGGTGGAACGATGAACGGAACCACTAATGCCGATCG
>Ga0310890_10000929_pt1 | contig 10540 bp, 8 predicted proteins | sample T20D3metaG_FD_203751 | JGI IMG/M metagenome (GOLD analysis project Ga0310890, IMG submission 203751) | Lab incubated soil microbial communities from West Virginia University Organic Research Farm, Morgantown, WV, United States - T20D3 | ecosystem: Environmental > Terrestrial > Soil >... | reverse complement strand
GTCGGCGCCAAGGCCGAGATCCACGAATTGATGATGGCGCTTGCTGAACAAGGCGTCGCGATCTTAATGATCTCTTCGGACTTGTCCGAGATCCTCGGTATGAGTGACCGGATCGCGGTAATGAGCGGCGGAACCATAGTCGAGATCCTAGACCAGGCGGATGCGACACAGGACCGGATCCTTTCCTTAGCTCTCGGACATTGATCTATGGCGAACACCGAACGCTACAAACGTGAAATATCTGCCGCAGCAGCACTAGGCGTTCTGTTGCTTATCGTCGGTATTATCGCGCCTTCGTTCTTCGCTCCCGGTAATCTCCGAGATCTCGTCATTAATAATGTGCCGACGCTGTTGGTCGCGACCGGCATGACACTGGTGATCCTTATCGGACAGATCGATATATCCGTAGGGTCGCAGTTCGCCGTTTGCAGTGTGGCTGCGGGCGTTCTAGCCAAGACGGGAATGCCGATGCCGGTTGTTTTTGTTGCCGTCATGTTCACGGGCGCGTTTTTGGGAGCACTCAACGGCACACTCATAGGCCGGCTGCGTCTTCCGTCGATCATAGTGACTTTGGCGATGTTGGTTATCTGGCGGGACGCCCTTCGATGGACCACTGAAGGCGCGTGGGTTCAAGACCTCCCCGAGACCTTTCAATGGTTCGGCCTCGGCCAACGGGCCGGCGAGATCACAGTCGTTGTGATCTCACTTGTCTTGTTCGCAGGATTCGCTTGGTCACTTAGGAATCTTGTCCTGGGAAGGCGCTTGTATGCCGTAGGATCGGATGCCGAGGCTGCCAGGCTTGCAGGTATCGATCCACCCAAGGTTGTGTTTTGGGTTTTCGTCATTATGGGGAGTCTCGTCGGGATTGCCGCTCTGCTTAACTCGATACGATTTTCTTCAATTCCGGGGAATTCTGGAGTTGGCCTTGAATTGAAGGCTATTGCGGCCGTGGTCGTCGGCGGCGCCGCTATTACGGGCGGCCGCGGAACAATGATCGGCACCTTGATCGGCGTTGCACTGCTCGGGACCATCGGAACTGCATTGACATTTATCGGTGTAAATCCCTTTTGGGAAAAGGCGATTCAGGGGGCGATCATTTTGGCAGCTTTGGCATCCGACGTGGCACTTGGGCGCCTTGAAAGAAATGGAAGAAGCGATCTCACAGGCACAAGCCCCGCTTAGGACCGAACAGGGTTGGAGCGAGCGGTTGTTTCCGAACAATGAGTGGATCCTGCTCATTGTAATTGTTGTGGAGTGCCTTGTCTTTGCTTTGGCCGGAAACAACTTCGCAACTACCGGCAACGTATTTGAGATCAGTCGCTTGAGTGTTGAGATCGGCCTTCTGGCGTTGGCGATGACGCCTATTATTATCACCGGCGGGATCGATCTTTCGGTCGGCGCGATGATGGGGCTGTCGGCTGTAGTTTTGGGAGGGTTATGGCGCGACGCAGGCGTGCCGATACCTATTGCGATCGGGATAACGCTCATGATCGGCCTTCTGGGAGGCGCCCTGAACGCAGCGATGATCGCTAGGCTTAAGGCCCCACCACTGATCGTCACATTGGGTACATTTTCTCTGTTTCGGGGCATCGCGGAGGGTCTCACACGCGGGATCGACAACTATTCGGGATTCTCGCCTTCGTTTCTATTTCTGGGACAGGGATATGTCGGCGGTGTCGTGCCGATGCAACTGTTTATTTTTATCCCGATCATATTTTTCTTTTGGTGGTGGCTTCATAGAACAACGTTCGGCCGCAGCTATTATGCTATCGGGTTTTCACAGGAGGGCTCACGCTACGCCGGGATCAAGGTTCGGCGACGGCTGAATTTCACGTATTGCGTGTCGGGGTTGCTGTCGAGCCTCGCTGCTGTGATCTACGTAGCTCACCTTGGTCAGGCAAAATCCGACGCGGGAACCGGATATGAGCTAACTGCTATCGCCGCCGTCGTTCTGGGCGGAGCTTCTATATTTGGGGGCCGAGGAACTGTTCTTGGAACGATACTTGGGCTGCTTGCCATAGTCATATTACAGAACGGTCTCCGAATTAGCGGGCAGCCAACAGAGTTGGCCGGTATTCTAACTGGAGTCCTATTGATCTTAACGATCCTGATTGACCGCCTTTCCCGCATAGGCATTTCTCGGAGAACAGTTTCGCAGGAGGAATTTGAAGTGAAGAATTGGCAGATCGGTGTGCTGAGTGGTGTGATCCTTCTAGCCGCCGTCATTGTGGCGGTAAGCAATTGGATGCTCGTGCGTTCCATCAAAGAGCAGGGGGCCGCTCAACCCTCGGTGCAAAGTCAGGACGCATCGGTAACAGGCAAGAAAAATGTCATCGCCATGATGCCTAAGGCGAAGGGCGATCCATATTTTATTAGCTGCCGAAAAGGTGCTGAGGAAGCGGCGAAAGAGGTTGGCGCCGAACTGCTTTGGGATGGGCCGACCGATTTAGATCCGGCGAAGCAAAATGAGGTTGTAGAAGCGTGGATCACGCGCGGTGTCGACGCGATCGCTGTAAGTGTCGAGAATAAAGAGGCCATTTCGACCGTTCTGAGGAAAGCGCGCGACAAGGGAATAAAAGTTATTACCTGGGACGCTGATTCGGAAAAGGACGCACGCGACTTTTTGATCAATCAGGCGACCCCTCAGGGTATCGGAGAAACGCTTACTGACGAAGCCGCGCGGATCATGGGCGGCAAAGGCGAGTTTGCGATCGTGACGGCCAGCCTGAGTGCGGCTAACCAGAACGAATGGATAAAGTTCATCCGGCAGCGGCTTGCCGAAAAGTATCCTGAAATGAAGGTAGTCGCTATTCAACCGAGCGACGGCGACCGGGACAAAGCATTTGCCGAAACCCAGAACATTCTTAAGGTGTATCCCAAGGTGAAACTTGTAATGGGAATCGCTGCTCCAGCCGTCCCTGGGATCGCTGAAGCGGTAAAGCAATCGGGCCGAACGGATGTCAAGGTGACCGGCCTGTCGCTGCCAAACATGTGCAAGCCATACGTCAAGGACGGCATAATCGACCATATTGTTCTTTGGAACACGGGCGACCTCGGGTACCTAACCGTATTCGTGGCAAACAGCCTAAGCAACGGCTCCTTTAAGACCGGAGATCCTAAGATCAAAGCCGGACGACTGAACGAGATCGAAGTGGTCGGAGAAGAGGTCCGACTCGGCAAGCCATATATCTTTAACAAGGACAACATCGATGACTTCGATTTTTAGGTTTGCATTAACTGACTTTTGGGTTCGCATAGACCGTTCGGTTAGAATTGTTGGGTCTGCCTTAAGCTCATGCGAATAAAAGACATCGCTCAGGAAGCCGGCGTTTCGACCGCGACGGTTTCACATGTGATTAACAAGACAAAGTATGTGAGCGATGAGACGCGTGAAAGGGTACAGCTCGCGATCAAGAAGTTCAATTATCATCCGAATGCTCACGCTCAGATGCTCGCGCTCGGCCGCAGTAAGATGATCGGACTACTCGTCTCGGACATTTCAAATCCATTCTTTCCTGAGATCATAAAGAGCATCGAGGCTGCGGTTTTCGCGGCGGGGTTTCACCTTCTCCTGCTAAACACCAATTACCAGACCGAGCGTGCCATTGAATATGTAAGGCGGCTGCTGCAGATGAAAGTCGCGGGCATCATTCTTATGATCGCCGAGTTCGATCGCACGTTGATCAAGGAATTCAAGAACAAGAAAACAAGTGTCGTCTTTCACGATCTGGGGGTCGTAGGCGAAAAGATGAGCAATATCATCCTTGACTATGCCGTAGGAATTGAAGAGGCGGTCGATCATCTCGTTTCGATGGGCCACCGAAGGATCGTTCACGTCGCGGGCTCGCACGAGATACATTCGGCCGGCGTGAGAGAGCGGGCATTTATAGATGCGATGAAGAGGCATTTTCCGTCTGCCTCTGAAGTAAAGATCTATGAAGGAGATTTTCGTTTCGAGGGTGGAAGACATGCGGCGCATCAGATATTGTCGGAACCTGAACTGCCGACGGCGATCGTTGTTGCAAATGATCTAATGGCGCTTGGCGCTATGCAGGAATTCAAGTCCGCCGGCTTACGGATACCGAAGGACATTTCGATCGTAGGCTTTGACGACATTGCATTCGCAAGTCTCGCCGAACCTGCGCTGACGACCGTCTGCTCGCCCAGGTCTGAGATCGGGCGACTTGCCTTTGAGGCCCTCGCTCTTACAATGGATAAGCCGCACCAGCAAGGAGTCGAGATTCGCATTCCAACTTACCTTATCGAGCGAAAGTCAACAGCACCGCCACGTGCAGCTACTGGGAAAAGAACGGTCTGAGGGCTGCTCTTCAACAGATCGATCATGAAACCTACAAGAACTAACCTATTCCTTCTGCTTATAGCCGTATTCTGCATCAATGCGGCGACGCCTGCTCTCGGCCAGGGTGATCTTTTTGGCAATTGGCCCGCGGGCTCATCGCCGAGCGATGTTGGCAAACGCCTTGCGGAGAATTGGGCAAAACGCGATTTTGAATTTCAAAGCGGCAAGCGTCAATACCTGATCTATCCGGAAGCCTGTGCTTGGTACGGAGCTCTGAGCACCGCAAGATTGTTGAAGGACAAAGATCTGCAGTCGCGTCTCGCGAGCAAATTCGATCGCTTTCTTACCGCCGAAGGCGGCAAGAATATCTCGTCGCAGGCACACGTCGATTATCGGGTTATCGGCATCGTTCCGCTCGAGATCTATTTGCAATCGAAGGACAAGAAGTATCTGGGTTTCGGTCAGGGGTTTGCCGACCGCCAGTGGGAAAAGACAACCGATGACGGTATTACTGCCGAGGCCCGTTACTGGATCGACGATATGTATATGATCACCGCGGTCCAAACGCAGGCCTATCGGGCAACGGGTGACAAGAGTTATCTCGAGCGTGCCGCAAAGACGATGGTTGCGTATCTCGATAAACTTCAGCAGCCCAATGGCCTCTTCTATCACGCACCGGACGCTCAATTTTACTGGAGTCGCGGCAATGGCTGGCAAGCAGCGGGAATGACGGAATTGTTGCTTTCACTCCCAAAGGATCACCCGCTGAGGCCGCGGATCGTCAAAGGTTATAACCTGATGATGGAGTCACTCCTAAAGTATCAAAGCGACGACGGCCTTTGGCGACAATTGATCGACCATCCTGAATCTTGGGTGGAAACCTCGGGAACGGGAATGTTCACCTTTGCTTTTGTGACGGGTGTGAAGAAAGGATGGCTGCCAAAGAAAATCTACGGGCCTGCTGCCAGAAAAGCGTGGCTCGGCCTTGCGAAGCACATTGACGCAAATGCCAACGTAACCGATGTTTGCGTGGGAACGAACAAAGGGTTTTCGGTGCAGTACTACATGGACCGTGCCCGTGCCGTAGGCGATCTCCACGGTCAGGCTGCCGCGCTGTGGAGCGTAATGGCGCTTCTTCGTTAATCAGACCAGGGTGCCGGCTTTCGCACCCAACGGTGTCCTTGCAATTCTTGCTGTAGCGCAGGCTCCAACCGGCCGCGATCACTTGCTGCGATATTATTCTCAACGTTGGCCAATTGACGCATCCCTGGAATGATGGTGCTAACGTGCGAATTCCCAAGAATGAATCTCAAAGCCATGTCAGGCATGGAAGATCCTTCGGGTATTAATGGCTTGAGTGCGTCCGCGCGTTCGACGCTTGGGATGAGATTTTCGGTAGCAAAGTATCTCGACCGCCAGTCATCTTCCGGAAAGGTTGTCTCCTTCGTCATTGTCCCGGTTAGGGTTCCCTCGTCGAATGGAACGCGTGCGATCACGGCGACGTTCATCTCTTCACATGCTGGAAAAAGTTGGTCTTCGGGGTTTTGGTCAAAGATATTGTAGATAACCTGAACTGAATCGATCTTACCGCTGCGTACAGCTTTCACGCCATTCCAAGGTTCCCAACGGTTGATCGAAATGCCGGCCGCTCGGATCAGGCCTTGGCTCTTTAGAGAGTCGAGCATATCCGACCAACTGTCATCATCGGCCCAGTCATCGTTCCACGTGTGTAACTGGAGCAGGTCGAAGCTTTCGAGACCGGCGTTTTGAAGGCTCTTTTGAAGGAACTCCTCGATATGATCGGGCGGGTAACATTCTTCTAGCGTAAATTCGGGGACGGTCGGGTACTGCAGGTTTTTAGGTGGCACTTTCGTCGCTGTATAGAGGCGCTTGTCCGGATTACTCCTGACGAGGTCGCCAAGAAGGTTCTCGCTGCGCCCGTTTCCGTAAACATACGCCGTGTCAAAAAAATTGCAGCCGAGGTCGGCGGCACGCTGGAGCGATTCCAACGATCGCGCGTCGTCCGACCCGGTCCAACCGCCCATTCCCCACATTCCGTAACCGATCTCACTTACCCGCCAGCCGGTCCTGCCAAAAGTCCTGTATTTCATAGTTTTGTAACTTGTCGTCTGACTCCTTGATGGATTCAAACTTTTTCAAAAAAAGGACTATCATGATTTTACCTTAGGTTAACCGTTTATCTCGCACTTCCAGCTTGGAAGAAAATATGGACTCACCAAAACAAAGGATTCTCGTACTAGGCCTGATCCTGTCGCTGATGCTTTCAATTCTGCATGTTCAGGCGGTTACTATCCATGCGCAAACCGCGTCGAGAAAAACCAAGTACAATGTGCTTTTTATCATCGCCGATGACCTTCGTCCCGAATTAGGTGCCTATGGCGTAAAGGGTATCAAAACACCTAATATCGACGGTCTCGCCACGCGATCGACCCGCTTCGATCGGGCCTACACACAATATCCCGTATGCAATCCGTCGCGGTCTTCATTCCTTACAGGCCGCTATCCGACCGAGACCAAGGTCCTAAACAATAACGATTATTTTCGACGAATTGACCCTTCGACCGTCACGCTACCGCAGTTTTTCAAGAACAATGGCTATGCAACGCTTCGCACCGGGAAGATCTTTCATGGCGGGATCGACGATCAGGTTTCCTGGACCGAAGGCGGTGAGCCGACGGATCCGAACATCACGGAGCGCGGGAATCCAAATTTCAGACCGACGCGGTCCGCTAACTCCGACCCAGCCCAGGCACAGGCTCAGACAGCCGGAGTAAACATAGCCGATTCCAATTCCGATCGTATCGTCGTCCTTGAGGGTGATGGTGAAAATCATGGCGACTACCGGGCCGCGACCAGAGCGATCAATTTCATGGAGAAGTATAAGGCTCAGCCTTTCTTCCTGGCGGTCGGTTTCGTTAAGCCTCACTCACCGCCGACGGCCCCGAAAAAGTTCTTCGACATGTACGACGTCGATAAGATCCCTTTGCCCGTCGATTTCGGCACAACACCAAAGGCGTTGCCCGGTGCTCCTGAGATATCGATATCGCCCAGAAACGCAGATCTATTCATTGGACGACCGTCGCCGCCTGACCTCTCGCGCGAAATGAAGCGGGCCTATTGGGCCTCGACAAGCTTTATGGATGCTCAGGTCGGCCGCGTTCTCGAAGCCCTGGACAGGAACGGACTGCGTGACAACACGATAGTTGTCTTTTTTGGCGACCATGGGTATCACCTGGGGGAAAAAGGTAAGTGGTCGAAGGCGTATTCTCTTTACGAGCTTGGCCTCAAGGTTCCTCTACTTGTCGCCATTCCCGGTCAAAAGGGTCAGTCAAGCAAACGCGTGGTCGAACTGCTTGATCTTTATCCGACGCTCGCTGAACTCTGCGGTTTGGCAAAACCCGAACGTCAATCGGGTGCAAGTTTTGCCTCTCTTCTGAAAGAACCGAATGGGAAATGGGAACGCCCCGCATACAGCGTAACCGTATACGGGAAATCGTTCGGCCGTTCGATCCGAACCTCGAAGTGGCATTACGTAGAGTGGGATGACGGAAGATCGGGCAATATGCTGTACGCGGTAGAAGACGATCCGCATGAACTAAAAAATCTGTCAGCCGATCCAAGATACGCAAAAACGGTTAGCGAAATGAAGGCTCTTTTGGCGAAAATGCCCTAGGTATTCTTGCGAGCATGAAATTCAAGGTTCGTGGTCACTTCTTTTGCTTCCTTTTTAACGCAGCCGCGATCGCACTTTCTGCCAAAGGCTTGATTAGTTCGTAGCCCTTCGCATTCGGATGAAGGCCGTCATTCGCGATGTCTTCCTTCAACAGGCCCTTGTCGTCGGCCATCGGGGTAAAGTAATCCAGATAGACAAGACCGCGTTCGGAGCTGAATTTCTTTATCCACGCATTTAGCGCGTTGATCTGAGCGGGTGGCCGTCGCACAGTCTGGATTATTGGTTCGCCGGATCTGTCCTTATTGTAGTCACTGACCGGCATCACGGTGGCGAGAACCACAGTGACACCGTTGGTTTGAGCAAGCTCGACCATCGACGTTAAATTGCTCTCGATCGTCTCGAGCGTAGTCGGACCAGTATTGCCCGATATATCGTTGGTCCCGGCCAGGATCACCACCACTTTCGGATTAAGGTCGATCACATCCGGGCGAAATCGTAGAAGCATCTGCGGTGTAGTCTGCCCGCTGATGCCGCGATTTACATACGGTTGACCAGGAAAATGCTCGTTCAACTTCCAGCCGTCGGTTATTGAATCACCCATAAAAACGACTCGATTCTCACCTTTCGCTGGCGGAGCCAACTTGGCGTTGGCGTCGCGATAGCGTGCCAGGTTGGCGAAATCATTGAGCCGCGCCTGTAGCCGGTCCGCACGGGTTTTGTCGGGATTGGGATCAGATGTCGGCGAAGTCGTCTGCGAAAAAATGGCAACTGCAAAAGCTGCAAGAAAGAAGAGGGATGAACAGACTTTTTTCATAGATTCTCCAATTGTCTGGATTTTTCATTTAATCGGTGCATAAAACTCTGCTTCGACAATTCCCAATTTCGTTGCGCCGCCTTTGTTCGCCGACGAATTCGGATCAGCCGTACCTGTGATCTCGATAATATTGCCCAGAGCATCGCGATTGTGCGCGGTGCCAGTCAGTTCGATCTTGATTGTTTTTCCGGTCGTCGGGGGAAAATTGAGAGTCACATAACCGAGGCTCCGGGGCGTGATGCCTTTATAAACGACCTTGCCGTCGATCGATATTTGAATTGGGTAGCTCTGCGTACGCCACCCCACGAACTTGACGACGGCCTGATCGATCACATCGCGTCTGGCAAGGTCGTACTTGATCCACGCGTTTTCCGCGTTGCCATCGCTGATCCATTCGGTAAGCTCGTTATCGTCGAGCGTGTTCCTCGCCTTAGCGTTCTCAGAGCCCGCGACGAGATCTGCAACATCGAGCGTTCGGCGGATGGTCCTGTAGGATTCACCGGACGGAGTTGGTCCGCGGTCTAGATTAACTGATAGCCGATCCGACGGGAACGAAAGCGATAGACCATCGATCGAGTTCGATGGGGTTGACTTCAATTCGATCGATGCCGATCTCAGGCCATTTGACCTCGCCACAATGCGGACAGTTCCAGCTTTTCGTGTTGATCGAATGAGCACGCGATTAACGCCGCCCTCGACGGGTAGACTTTTCGCAAGTACAAAATTATCGCTTCCCTGGGCGATACCGCCGCGCCATTCGGCCTCGCCGGTGAGTGTGAAATCTATCATGTTAAGAGCCGTGGGACAGCGGTTACCGTCTTTATCGATTACTTCGATCTCTATCAGCCCGACATCCGAGCCGTCGGCTCGTAAACCGCCTGGACCCGTGCGAGTTGACAATCGAAGACCCGCTGGATCACCCGCAGTTTTCTTCACAGCCTGTGTTACTACCTTGCCTGCCGCATCGTATCCGATGGCTTTGATCTCGCCGGGTTTCCATTCGATATTCTTAAAAGTGAAAAGGAACCTGCTGCCCTGATCGCCGATACCTTGTGACTTTCCATCGACAAAAAGTTCGACCTTGTCGGCACTCGAAACGACGTAGACATTTTTCCTGGTGCCGGGAGCGTAGTTCCAATGCCCGATGATATGCGTTCGCGGATGTTCGACATCGACCCAACCGTCCCACATCACCTTGTGCGCGAAGTATCCGTCCTTCGGAACGCGCATCGCGTCGACCTCGCCGCTACGGCGATAGTTCTCGGCACCGCGATGATGCGTGTTTGTGTCTGAGAAGATAATGTTAACTCCGCCAGAGCTAACGCGTTTTCCGGTTCCGGGACGAGCCTCCCAATAGTCGAACCATCGAACAACGTTCTCGATGGCGTGACTATCCTGATTGCGATTGTAAGCGCTGGCGTCTGCATTGTTGTAAAGCGGACCGTCGCCGTCCTTGTGAAACGGAGGTGAGAATTGGTCCCAGTATTTTCGGAGGCCTTCATCGCGGGAATACTCTGTCGCCCACATCGGATGCTTGGCACTCTTATTTATGTAGAGCATCTCGCCACCGTATTCGGCGACTTTGCTGTCAAGCATTTCGCGCGAGCCGATCGCTCGGCCTCCGTGCGGGTCGTACTTGTCGCGGATTTCCTTCATCTCAGCCATGTGGCTCTCGGAGATGCTCTCGTTGCCGGACTCGTAAAAGATTATGCTCGGGTTGTTGCGGTTATAG
>Ga0310890_10000922_pt1 | contig 10570 bp, 10 predicted proteins | sample T20D3metaG_FD_203751 | JGI IMG/M metagenome (GOLD analysis project Ga0310890, IMG submission 203751) | Lab incubated soil microbial communities from West Virginia University Organic Research Farm, Morgantown, WV, United States - T20D3 | ecosystem: Environmental > Terrestrial > Soil >... | reverse complement strand
ACTTTATCTCATTCTCCCCAACCTTTAGGTTAGGGCAGCGAGGCCATTTATTCTTGGTTCGTGTTGGTTCGTGTGATTTCGTGGATCGGCCTTGTTTTTCCAGACAAAAGGAACGATCCACGAAGTCACACGAATAAACACGAAACTCGTTACCACCGAAATCGACTTTGAGACAAGCTACTCCAAGCAGCTAAAGTGAATGGTGTCTATTCACGATTCACGATTCACGGATTGTCGCAGCGCTGACAACGATATTCACCGCAAGCGACTCGTGCGGCTAACGACTAAAACGAAGCGTGTTACCATGCAGCCATGTCTGACCGTAACTCAAAACTCCTGGCTGAAGGTCTCCGTTTCCGCATTGATCGTCGCGAACCGCTCGTCCTCATCGACGCATATGTCAACGGCAAGGGACCATTCAATTTTGTTGTGGATACCGGCGCATCGATGACGGTGATTTCGCCGGCTGTAGCGCGCGCGTCCCGAATAGATCAAGATGGAGCGCGAGGAATCGCGACCGGAGCTACTGGTAATCTGCACGTGAGGGCGGCGAAACTGGAGTCGCTGAAACTCGGCTCATCAGAACTGAAAAACGTCGACGTCGCGATAATGAGTTTGGCCGTTTTGAACCGCGCCAGCCGGCTAGGTCTTGGCGGCATCCTCGGCTACAACGTGCTGAAACAATTTCAGATAACGATTAACTACAAACTCAGAAGAATTCTCTTCACGCCGTTTGATAAGCAAAGGAGTCGCCTTGGTGTTCGGGCACAACGCCAGAAGCGCTAGTCAGAACAAGCAGACCTTGTTGCCGCAATAACTCGAGTCCAAGCACACTCGCCTGAACTCCAGGTACTCCATTCACCTGCGGCGCATATTCAAGGAATTTTTCTCCGATCTCCGACACTGATTGTTTGCCATCGCATAGCCGCAGCAGTTCGGTGGAGTGATCGCTCAGTTGTAAGATTTCGAGCCGATTCTCCGGTGACGGTCGAGTAACAACTGTGACTTCGTCAGCGGGAACGTTCGCCAACCTGCCCTTTCGTCTCAAACACTTAATGATCTTTTTATAGTTGGCCCTCAGAACTGCAACGATCACATCGGGCTTGCGAACTGGTATTCGCTCGCCAGTCATCAGCCCGCCGCAATCGGTAATTGCTTTTTCCTCTTCGTTCGCAGTTTCATTCTGCGACTCTATGAGTGCAGGGTCGAGGACCTCCTGATATTCGACTAGCGTTGAGATCGCCAGGTAGGTCTTTGTACAAGTTGGTAAGTACTGCGAACGGATGAACTCCAGGAATTCTCCGGGGAAAGCACAACTGGCATAGTAGGAGCTCGCGTTTGCGTCGGGGTAATCACCTTTGTTTAGTACCCGCCATTCACGCCAATCCATAAAGACCTTTAAGAGGTTGCCGCTGTCCTGGTGCAGCCCGACTAACAGCCAGCGCAAGTCTGCCATCCCGTTTAGAAGGAATTCCCTCAACTCCTTCAGCACTTGTCGATCGAGATATGGTGTCGGCACGGAATAAAAATTTGGAAAGATGCTCTTGTGCTCCGCAATCATCCGGCGATCGACAGGATCTTGTTGCCAGCCCTGGAACGACATATCAGAGATGATGTCGTCGAAGATCAATTCATCCCGGTGCTCTGACTCAATCGGTGTTTCGGCGAGTGGGGCTAGCAGGCAGAGTTGAGGATCGGCGTGATCAAACCGCAGCGAGTCCATGAAAAAGTGAACTGTTCCTTCGAGATCATCCGAAGTCTCTTCAGGAAAACCGGTGATGAGCGAAACAGCACTCTCGATCTTGTATTTGTCAGTACTCTTGACCATTTGTATTGCTTCCGAAAGATCGAGGTTCTTCTTAATAATTTTCTGAAGCCTGGCGGATCCTGTTTCAATTCCAAAGAAGATGCCCTTGCAACCAGCTTTCGACATCAGCTTGATCAAATCCTCGTCAATACAGTCAGTTCGAGCACTGCAACCCCAGCAAAAATCTTCGCCTGATGAAATCAGCGCGTTACAAAATTCCGCGACCTTTCTTCGATCAACTGTGAACATGTCGTGGACCAGATCAAAGCTCGTCACTTTGTACTTATCTCTCATCGCTCTCATCTCTGTTATCACCCGCTCAGGCGATTTCAAGCGGAATCGGCGACGGAAAAAGTCGTTGGTTGAACAAAAGCTGCAAGCAAAGGGACAACCTCTTCCCAACTCGAGGGCGATGTAACGGCAACCCTCCATGTAGGGGTAGAGGTGATACGCAGGCATTGGAAGTGAGTCGAGGTTTTCAATTGGTGGCGCATTATGGTTTCGAACAATTTCGGAGTTGCGCCGGAATGTGATACCGGGGACCGCGTCGAAGGCGTTGTGTGATGTGAGTCCTTCAAGCAATGCTGGCAGGGTGGCTTCCGCTTCGCCACGTACAACGAAGTCTATGAAGTCGAATGCTTTCATGGTTTCGACATCAACGACTGACGCCTGCGGTCCACCCAAAGTAATCGCTGATTCAGGCCGCAAGCGTTTCAACTCGCGCGCTATTCTCAACGTCAGCGGATAGCTACTGCAGATAGTGCTGAAGCCGTAGAAATCGCCAGGAAGTTTTGCGATGCGTTGGGCCGCATAATTCGTGAAGTCGGTTTTCTCCCGCAACGCCTTCTCCTCTCGGCAATACTCATAGTAAAGGCGATTCGCATCGGCGATTTCAGGAGGGGATCCATTTTGATCAAGAACTGCTGCGAGGCTAAGTATTCCAAGTGGTGCATGTTCTGCAATCATTCGAATCGCGTCAGATTCCAGAATCTTCGGATCATCAAAATCATTTGCAGTGGGCGCGCTAACTAGACAAACCTTCATTGCGATCCTCCCCGATCCTCCCTTTGTGCCTGGTGAATGAGAGGTTCAGTTTCACCAAAGCTCACGATTAGTTAGTCGTGAGTCGCTGACAGACTAACAAGTGAGCTAGCGTGTTGATGCGAGGAGAACTCAGCGGCCCCTGATAGAAGAAGACGGAACTTCCCAAAACGCTTTAAGTCAGGCGTCATCCGTGACCGACGAGGTGACGAGCGTTACTGCTGACAGCTTTAGCCGCCGAGTTCCAGTGTTCAACCGTTAGTGCTCTGCCAGGACAACAATTATCCGAATCCTGATTCGGATAATGATGCGAGCTAATGCCTTCGGTCCGAGGCTACTGACGAGTTCGTTATGAAACGATTTCTTCAGCGCAGCAATCTGTTCCTTCTTCAATCCAATGTCAGGGATTTGCAAGACAACTTCACGGGTTTCTTTGTCTGCCATTTGAGGTGACCTCCTAAGGCGCGAGGTGGCTGATAAGGCTCGACCATTCACGAGGCAAAGCGGAGTGAGCTTAGAACGCCGAGGCGCTCACCTATACACCCGCGCTAATGAAGTGTCAAATGTTTTTATGGTCGCGGTGAGGGCCAAGCAACTATTGAGGGTCGTAGCGAAGACACCACCCGCTTCAGCGGCGGCGTCCAAAATACCACCGACGGCAGTCGGTGGATTCTTCAGACCCAACCTACCCAGCGATCACTGATACTCTCTTGCGCGCTGGCGAATTCAAGTTGAGTGGTGGATTCAATATACGTTCGCCAGCGCGAAGTTTTCTTTCTAGTTCTTTCCTGGTCAGCGGCGCGGGGTTTCAACTTCGGTCACAAACCCAAAGACACCGGACTTAAGTCGAAGCGAGGTGTAGAATCTCAACGCGTGTATTCCGGTCAGCAAAACAACAAGGAGACTTATCCGACGATGCACAAAACTACAACCCTGATTGAGAGAGTGTCGATTGCTGCGACGCTGGCACTAATACTCAGCTGCGCCGCGCTTGCGTCTGCACAAACAACAGCCGCGCTCGTCGTCACTGATCCCGCTCTTCCGAGGCTCGAACGTGAAATCGCACGACTAGCAAAAGGGGCAGGTGGAGTTGTTGGAGTGACCGCGATTCACCTCGAAAGCAATCGTCGAGTGTCGCTTAACGGCGGCGACCGATTTCCGATGGCCAGTACCTTCAAGGTACCCATTGCCGTTCAACTCCTGACGCGAGTGGATAAAGGTGAGCTTCGTCTCGATCAGATGATTCAGCTCCAACCGAGCGACCTTCATCCAGGTAGCGGGACGCTCACAGATCTGTTCAATAAACCAGGACTGGCGCTGTCGGTGCGCAACCTCATGGAACTCATGCTGCTCATAAGTGATAACAGCGCCACCGACGTATGTCTCCGCCTGGCGGGAGGTCCGGAAGCAGTAACAGCTCGCATGCGCGAGATCGGAATCAACGGCATCGACGTCAATCGTTCCACGGCCCGGCTGATTGCCGATTGGAGGGGAATCACTCAAGTGGTGCCGGAAAATGAGTGGTCGCCTGCTCTTTTCCAGAAGTTGTCTGAAGCGCTGAAGCCAGAAGAAATTAAAGCCGCGGCGACCAGATTTGACGCCGATCCTCGCGACACAGCAACGCCCGACGGGATGGTGACGCTGCTTGCGAGAATCTACCGCAAAGATCTGCTCAAAATTGAAAGCGCGGAACTATTGCTCGACATCATGCGACGCTGTCGCACCGGCGACGCACGCTTGAAAGGAATGCTCCCGTTAGGCACCGAGGTAGCACACAAAACGGGAACGATCGGCGGCACCACAAACGATGTCGGCATTGTCACTCTTCCAGACGACGCAGGTCATGTCGCAATTGCTGTCTTTGTGAAGTCGTCGGACAAAGAGACATCAGCGCGCGAACGGGTTATTGCGGAAGTAGCGCGGGCCGTTCACGACTACTTCCTCTTCCAGCCGTCAGTGAGCGGGGCTAGTCAATAAAGGAAAACTGAAGCAACCTGCCGGTAACAAAATTGGTGGTTTTTAGGTTCTAAAAAGACCTTTGAGTTTTGCTCACATTCTAATAGAGTCACCGCTAAGATTCGCGTGGTCCGGGAATTGAGAGATGTCTCTGCGCCCCAAGACTCGGCTGGGTCACTATGAAATCCGCTCCTTCCTTGGGAAAGGCGGGATGGGCGGTGAGTTCAACCTGCAAGAGAACGCCGAGGCGGTGTTGCTGGAACGTTCGCTTTACCTCAACAAACGTGTCGATTTCATCCATCATTCTTCATCCTCGTCCTTTGTTCCTATCCTGAAATCTTGTAATTCTGTTTGAGGTTTGAAATTGAACGCAGTCGCGCCCTGGCGCCCAAAATAACACCGACGGCAGTCGGTGGATTCTTTCAGATCCTGACGTTTCAATTTCAGCCTACTGTTTGGAGTGGAAGGCTAAGTTGTCTAGATCTTGCGGCCAGACAGGCCGACCCAGAGCATCAATTGCAATACCCATTTCTTTCCCAGGATCGATGACAGACCGCCAATCAAACACAACCCGCAAGCGAAAACAATGATGAAGATGACGGTCCATGGCGTTCCGTCTCTTCCTAGTCTGTCGTCAGTCAGTCGTTCGCTCACAACCCAAAATGTTATGTAAGCGAGAGCGCCTCCCAACAACGAAACAATCGAACCGGCCATGAGTAGCATTCCCTTGACGACGCCAACGGGCGCATACCCGATCCGCCGGCAGTTTGGACAAACTACGTGCTTCTCTGTTGCTCGGTAGTCACACCAAATGCATTCGTATCCAGACCATGCGGCGCGATCGTCGTCACGTCGTGGCAGTAGGCATGGGAGGAATGGGACTTCGAACATCAACCGCGATGAAACTCGCGGCATGGCATAGTAGGCTGAGAAAGCAATTTCCTTTCTGACAACCAAAACCCGTGAAAGATAGTCGTGTATCGTCTGCTGTTGGTCCGAGAAGCAAATCAAGTAGCCGAGCATGAATTCGACGCTGGAGATGATCTTAAGAAAATACCTGGCTGTGGCTCGCGCAAAAGAAATTTGGGCACCATTCATGTCTGTAACTTTGATTCGCATCGCCTGCTTACCAACCGTGCCTTGCCAAGAGCTACTTTCCATCAGCGCAAAGTAGGGATAAGCAAGAAGGAGCTTGATCGACGTGAAGATTGTGAAGACTCCGGGGAAGTCATAGAACATGAACATATTCACGGATTGAGGTTGTTGCCAATTGAAGAGTGAAGTGTATCTCAAGGGAAATCCGAGGGATCGATCGACGAGATAGAATACTCCACATGGCACGAGCACAATGATCAAATCGATCAAGCGTGCTATTGCTCGACGGGAGAATGAGGCATAAGGCGAGTGCGCGTGCTTGAGGCGTGAGTCTAACTCAGCCATCGATGGGCCACCGTTTCCTTACGAACCAGAAGCCGTAGATACACATCGCCAGACTCGCTCCGCCATAAAGAATCCCGAATACAATGCGTGCGCTACTCAACCTCGGCCATGAGATCTGCCACAGCACTGTGATGATCACGATCAGGATCGCCAGACACGTCAGGCTCAAGACTCCTCTGGCCCAACGTCTGCCACGCAACAATGCATACCCGGAAAGCAGCGGCATTGCGACCCCCGCTATTGTCAGTCCCAGGAGTGCTAACGTTTTGAACTCTCGCACTACATCGACATATCCCTCGCCTGCTAAAGCGAGAATGACAGACCATACGAAAGCCACCGCCATTAGATGCAAGCATCCATAGAGAAGCAAAAGAATCGACAACACACGGCGGTGGTTTCGTTGCCCAGTGTTGGCCACAGCGGTCTCACTCAATCTCAACACCCAGTTCTTTGCCATTCATGTCATAAAAAACAGTGCCCCATTTGCGGTGTGCCTGGCAATCGATTTGCCAGAAAGTCAAAAGCTTTTTGGTTTGCACCTGTTCTTCGCGCTTGACGTGGATGGAGTCAATGCGAGCGTTCTCCAGACCCACCCGTTGCATGGCTCTTTGTCCTAACTCTGGGGCTCGCTCGAGCTTGATCGAGTCGAGTTCAAAAAGGACTTCTTCAATCTTGTGGTCTCGCTGGATCTTGCGAACGTCCTGATCAGTAGCCTCCAGATCCAGGATCACGTTGCGAGTTATGCCGTTAATGTCATAGGAGTATTGATTGATCTCTTTTGTTGTTGGGTCCTGGGCTTTGAAATAAAGAGTCTTGTCCGTAAGCCCTATGTCCATCACTAAGGCGTGCCCGCCAAAGTTGGAGTCGATCTGTGAGACGGCTTCGCGCAAAGCTTCAGCCGTAAGCAGATTGAAGCTGGCCGCGCGCGCGGTGTGAGAGAGATCGAGTTTCGTAATTTTGCCTTGAGGATCGGCATAGGCAGTCGCGTGCTCGCGGGAGTTCTTAACTTCGATAGTCCACTTCAGCGAGCCTGAGTTAGTAACAGTACTGCCGATCGCGAGCCCGCGCTCGACAGTCATCTTCTCGATCTTGCCGCCTTCGATTTGAGTTCGCCTGATCGCCTCACTCGCCAGCGACTCAATCGCGGCCCAATTGACTGAGTCGAAATCAAAAAGCGTGTTGTCGAGATCATTTTCGAGCGAACTCAACTCCACGGGATGAGGGCCGCTGACTGAACGCAAGAAAGCAGAGTATCTGTACTCATCGACGTTCGCAGGCTGTTTCGGGTCCTGCGCACGCAGCGTTACTGAGTCGGAATTGATTTGAACATTAAGCGCCTTGAAGGATCCCCCGAGCTTTTTCTTGAAAGCTGCTGCCGCATCGGACATGGCACCTCCTTCAAACATGGTGCTGCGGTTCAGGCGGCTGTTGTACAAGTTGCAGGCTGCAAACATGCTGATCCACGTAAACAGCGCAAACCAGAAACTCAATCTCGATTTGGTTTGATTGGTCCACATCTCAGTATCACTCCCGATTAATGCTCTGATCTCTCTTTAAGCCGCAGGATTTTCTTATCTCCGGTGAACCGCTTGGCTGGGAAGCCGACCTTGGTGAAGAGCACTTCGTTAACGCCGTCGCCGACTGCTTTTACAATGACAGAATTCATGTCCCAGTTGTCGCCACAGCACCCACCGTCGAACGTCGTCTCTAGATCGACCTCAACTATCTCCGACGGATCCACGGCGCGATTCAAGGTGATCGTCTCGACGTGCATCGAGCCGTTAGCCCAGTTCCGACCTCCGTTGATGTTATTTGCATGCTGAGTGCGGCCGTCGCGGTACTGAATAACGACATTGAGGTTCTCGTTATCACCCCGCAGATCGTCTCCACCAGTCAGAATGGTGAATTCAAGCTTGTTTGCCTTGCCGGCCTCAGCGGCGGTTATAGGAATCGAAAGAGTTTGGTGGGTACCGGTGAATCGATTGAACCCATGCCTGGCAATTACCTTGTCCACGCCGTCGCCAATGGCCCTGATTGCGATCGAGTCCATGTTCCAGTTGTCGGACTTAGGCGGGATGGTGTTGTCCGGAAGGCTATAGCCCGCTTGTAAAACGATCCTGTTGATTTCCGATGGATCCACGACTTGATCCAACGTGATGGTCTTGACGTGCGTCGAGTCGTTTTCCCATGCCCGACCTTCATTAGCGTTGTCCACAACTTGCGTGTGGCCACCTCGGAAGTGAATGGTGATCGTGAGACCGTCGTAGTGTTCCAGGTTGTCGCCATCTGTCTTGATGGTTAGCTCAAGCTTGCTCACTTTGCCGGCCACTGCGATCGTTATGGGAAGCACGAGGTCGTCGTATCCCTCGGAGAATTGCTTCAATCCATGAGTAGCAATGACCTTGTCTATGCCATCGCCCATTGCTCTCACCGAAATCGACGCCATATGCCATTCGTCGGCCCCCGAGAAGACCGATCCACTAGTGGGCTTTTGCAGTTCAATTGAAACAATCTTAGACAGAGGGACTGGCTGCTGAAGGCCGATGTCGAACGTCTGGGTCGTGTTCTCGCCCCATGACTGGCCTCTGTTCACATTCGGTTTCCATTGCACGTTTCCGTCCCGAAAGTGGATACCAACATTAAGATTGTCGCCTCCACGCAGGTCGTCGTCCGCGGTTTTGATTGTGAAGATCAGCCTCCTGACCTGGCCTTGCGCTAACGCTGGCCAGAAGAAACAGCAGGCGAGTATCGACAGCAAACTGAGCCTCAGAGCCTTACGCGCCAGAGGTGATGTCAGCGTTCCTTCTTGCGGTTTGTGCTCCATGGTGTTTCCCTCCTTCGCCTATCATGCTTTGGGTATGATCACGGACGCTTGTGGTTCTTGAAGAACGCTACGAGCTCTGAAGGTGCCCAGTCCGGATACACGTGGCCGCCGGTGTGGATTAGGGTCTTGACCGGAGTTTGAGTCGTTGACGGAAAGAAGGTGCATTTCGTTCCGACGGCAGCGTTCGGCACTGGGCAATCATGTCCGTTGCCGGTGGCGTGATCGGCCTGACGAGCGCTTTCGATTGAGGCTGCTTGCATCGCGTAGGGATCCGTCGTATCGACTAAGCCGGCAATCGCCAGAATGGACCGCGGCTGGGTGAGGTGCTCGGAATCCCAGAGTCTACCTGCAACCTCTCCAGTAGCCGCTATAACCTTGCTGCGTTCTGCCCAGAGCAGATAACTAAACACTCCACCGTTGGAGAAACCGGTCGCGTAAACGCGATCATCATCGATGAGATATTTCTGTCGCATCCTATCGAGCATCGCGTCAAAGAAATCCAGATCTTTGTTGCCTACGTTTCCGGCCGACTGATTTGCTTCGACTTCCCATCCGGGCCGATTGCCTTGTTGATCGATAGGGCTTGGCCGATGGGTCAGGCCTTGCGGGTAGACGACGATCGCCTGGGGCCATGTCGTATGAATGTGCATGAGTTGTGCGGCGCCCTGCATGGTGCCGCCGTGCCCGTGAAACGCGAATACCAAAGGACGTTTCACAGCCGAGTCACTGGTGGGCGCAAATACCAGAGCCTCGCGTTTCTCGCCATCAACGGTCCAATTCATGATGGTTCCCTGAGCAGCGGCTCGCTGTACCGAGCTCGCCAACAGAAAAACCACGAACACAAATCCCAAATGAAGTCTCATAGCTTTTTCCTTCGAGATGCAGCTCGTTATTGCTTCTTGTGATTCTTAAAAAACTTCACAATTTCTTCCGGCTCCCAGAAGAAATAGTGGTGCCCGTCAGGATGAGTTATCTGTTTTACAGGAGTGTTTTTCAGTGACGGATAAAGATGGCACTTCGTGTTGGCGGGCGCGCCACCGGGGATGTCGCAAGGTTCTCTTGGGCCAGCTTCGTTAATCTCGCTAGCTCTTTTGATGGTCGCATTCACTGCACCGGGGTCGAGACCATTCTCCCCAGCGATGGAAATGAGCGCTCGTGGCTTAATAGGTTGATTCTGCTCAGATTTGGAAAGCACGCCCGACACTGCGCCAATGGCAGCTAATTTGTCGCCTCGTTCAGCCCAAAGCAGGTAACTGAAGCCGGTACCGTTTGAGAATCCCGTCGTGTAAATGCGCTCTTCGTCAACTGCGTATTTCTGTCGAACCTCGGCCAGCATCGCGTCGAAGAATTTGAGATCACGATTGCCGTCATCACCTAATTCCTTCTGCCAACCATAGCCGTTCCCATTTGGATCACCGTGCGTTTCGGTCTTTAGGCCCTGCGGATAAACGACAATCGCTTCGGGCCAGAGTGTTTGAAATCCCATATCTTGCGCAGCGTTT
>Ga0310890_10000917_pt1 | contig 10595 bp, 7 predicted proteins | sample T20D3metaG_FD_203751 | JGI IMG/M metagenome (GOLD analysis project Ga0310890, IMG submission 203751) | Lab incubated soil microbial communities from West Virginia University Organic Research Farm, Morgantown, WV, United States - T20D3 | ecosystem: Environmental > Terrestrial > Soil >... | reverse complement strand
GGAAAGCTCCACCAGGTGCTGAAAGTCCAATTGTTTTGTTATAAAAAATTCTTTCCTGCTCATCCTTAATCTTATCGAGGTTGGCCCGACCACTTATATTTAACCAATCTGTAAGATTGTATCTCAACTGAACGAAGCCCATCACGCGATCCCGATTTTCATTTGTTTCAGTACGATTTACAATCCAATATGGGTTTTGATATAGAGCTGGGTTGATAACCGGGTATGGTGCCGGGACTATCGCCCCAAATTCATCTATATCCTGAAAATGTTTGGCATCATCCAGGCTAACATTACGAGGTATCTGATAGATCGAAGTTGGAGGACTTAGCGCCGATTCACCGGTTTCATATTTGCTATCAATCTGCTGAGAGATGTAGGTGATCTTGGCATCGGTTGAAAATTTGCTGCTAATCTGATTAGACAACCTCAAGTTGAAGGTGTTACGGTTTAGACCATTTCTTGGTAGAATACCCTTAACGTTGTTGTTAGTGTATGACAAATAGGTTTGCATTTTTTCAGAACCTCCTGATATACCGATCGAGTTGTTCCAACTTACTCCTGTCCTGTAAAAGTCTTTAACGTTATCTGGCTGCGCAGAATATGAACGTTGTTCACCGTTATAGGCGGTAAAGGATTGACCGTCCATTTTAGCGCCCCAGCTTTCACCGGACTTTCCATTGAGCACGCCTGAGTTACCCTGCCCGTATGTGTTTTGGAAATCGGGAAGAACAAAAGGTTTTTCCGACACAACGCCAGAATTTAAGGTTACCGAAATTTTATCCTTTGCTCCCTTTTTAGTTGTTATCAGTATTACACCATTTCCAGCCTGACTGCCATAAAGCGCGGCAGCAGAAGCACCCCGTAGGATGGTCATGGATTCAATATCATCGGGGTTAATATTAGATGCTCCATCTGTTCCCTGTAAACCTCCAAAGTCGCTGGTAATGGTACCGTTGGTTCCATTGGTAATCGGCACACCGTCGACCACGATCAATGCGTTATTATCTCCCTGTATTGAACGATTTCCACGCAACACTATTCTGGCGCCGCTGCCGGGGCCACCTGAAGCTTGCGTGATGACCGCATTGGCAACCTTACCTTGCAAAGAATTCAGCACGTTGTTTGCATCCCTCACTTCCGTTAACTGGGCGGGCTTTACCTGTTGTGTGGCGTATACCAGTGTCTTGGATTCGCGGGGAATACCCAGCGCAGTTACAACAACCTCCGTTAATTGGGTAGCATCTTCCGCTAAGGTTACGTCAATTACAGATCTGCTACCTACGGCAATCTCCTGCGTAGCATAACCTATAAAAGAAAACACCAAAATATCATTTTCACCGGGTGTAGAAAGGACGTATTTTCCCTCCGTATCCGTAGTAGTTCCGACGTTGGTACCCTTCACGACAATCGAGACGCCAGGCATAGGCGTCCCATTTGCATCGCTTACCGTCCCGGATATCGATATGACGGCAACACCAATTGTTGGCACTTCTCCGGTTTCCTCGGAACTTGGTTGCGCGACAGGTCTTAGCACGATCCGCTTTCCGACAACTTTATAATTAATTTCAGATCCTAGCAAGCTGTTCAACACTTCAGCAAGCGTCGTTTCTTTTAAATGAAGCGTTACCTTCTTTTGGCCTTCTATTAATTCAGGGCTATAGGCAAACTTTACTTTGGTTTGTTCACCTATCAGTAGTAGTGCCTTGTGAAATTCTTCACTTTCGATGTCGATGGTGACTTTTCGGTTTAATATTTCCTGACCCATGGTATCCACGGCATTGGCAAATGCTATCGAAAAGCAAGTCAGAATAATATGAAACAATGTAATTCTCATGAGAAACAAGAGTGTCTCTTGGTTCACTTTAGGTTTATTCATAGATTGAATTGTTTTTGTTTTCTAAAAAGGGCAAAAACTATGGGGTCTCGTGAAAGCGAGACTGCCGAAAACGCCGGTAATGTTGCAACCATTATCGGCGTACTTTTTTATAGATAGTATCCGTCTTATTTCATAGGCGTTGTTGGGTTAAGGTTTGGCATTTATTGAATGGCAACCATTAGCTTCAATGACGATGGACGCATCGCTTTCCATTTTATAGGTTCCGCCCAAGGCATTGCAAACAATTTCCAATTGGTCAAAGAGTCCTTCACCTTCGATTACATCGGACGTTAAGGTGCAATCTGACAAAGACTCATGATCAAACCGGATATCAACTCCATAACTTTCCGTCAGTGCTTTGAGAATCAACACAACTGACTCGTTTACATAACTATCTTTAATAGTAGGTTGTTCTTTAATTACTTGAGGTTCCTCCACAATTTTCTTAACCACAACATGTTCGGTCCGTTTGTATATAGCCTGTTGATTAGGCGTTAACGTGACCTCTTGTATATTTTTAGTCCGGACATCATCACCATTAGCATTTGCCATCACGGCAACCTTTCCGGTTTTCACGGCCACGACTATTTCCTTCTCTCCTTGATTCGCTTTGATACGAAAACTGGTACCCAGCACTCTGGTAGTGATTTCATTCGCGTAGACGAGGAAAGGATGAGAAGGATCTTTGGTTACTTCAAAAAAAGCATCACCGGAAAGATAGACCTCCCTGGAGTTCAAAAATGTTTCGTTATAACGCAATTGGCCTCCAGGCTCAAGGACCACAGTACTTCCATCGTCAAGCGTAACCTTTTGCGCCCTACTTCCTGAATTGACCACCGTGATAAGTTTCGGCGCTACAATCTTTTCCTTTACCATTCTATTGGATCCGGAAATCTGCCACGGATACGCGAATAGTCCTGCAACAATCAGTATAATAAATGCAGCTGCATATAGAAGAACAACACGACGACTACTTTTAGATTTCCTTACAGCCCCACGTTGCATGTCAATATGAAGGGCTTGCTTACCAGAGGATGCGTTCTTTCTCAGAATTGACTGAAATATTTCATCTCCTTTGACGCTCATTTCAAAATCCGGCAATTCGCGCACACTTAATCGGTCGAATAATGTTTGCCCGATCTTGTCTTTAATGGTTTTTTCTATGCTGCCTTCCTGGAGCAACTTCAAGATTTCAGAACGTTCTTCTTCCGAGATCTTATTTTCAAAATACCGCTCAATTAAATCTTCAATGCGTCTCAAAATGTGAACTCAATACGTTGAACATAGAGTACCCTATGATCTAAAGAGTCTTTATGTGATGCGGAGGGTGTAGTCGATCTTAAAAAAATTTAACGGATCGAAATGCAAGAAATTACAACAACAAACTGACACACACAACAAACAGGTTGGTTAGGTGGGGCTGAAGATAGTGACGTATAGTCCGGAGTGCTTTAGCCATGTGTGTCTTTACGGTAAGGTGGGAAATCTTAAGCTGCGTGGCTATATCCTTGTGGCTTAGACCATCCACTTTCGCCATCTGAAAAATTTGCTTTTGTTGTGATGGCAATAATCCAACGGCGTGTTGTATCAACTGAGCATATTGCTGATCAAGGACAGCGTCACTCTCGACATTTTCCGTTCGCAGACCTTCTTCCGACCAATGATTTCTAACTTCTTTCTCGAAGGCCATCTTACGCAGTGTTTTGTACGTAAGATTTTTGGCCATCGTTATCAGATAATATTCAATATTAATTACTTCTGTAAAATGCGTCCGATTGTTCCACAGCGTTGTAAATATTTCCTGAACAATGTCCTCTGCTACTTCCTGCGATTTTGTATATCGTTTGACTGTTTTGTAGATACCTAGCCAATAGCGATCATAAATTTGTTTGAAGGCCGATTCATTTCCCTCCGTAAGTTTCAGCAAAACTTCGTTTGGTCGATATGGATGATTCGGAGACATGACCTGTAAAATATTAGTCATTTAATTGAGAAAAAAAACCATGAGATCTTGCTGACAATAATTCAAGTTATGTCGAAAATTTTGGAAAAAGAAACAGGAAGCTAAAAGAAGTGGCGTGGTTTATCTTCTAAAAAAAAATAAAAAGGAATTCTTTATCTAAAAAAAACTGGTCTGGGGTTTTTCAATCCATTGCAATGTCATCAAACCGTTCTAAATCGCACAGTTCCTTTACATTTTCTTTAAAATTTGGTTGAAGGGAAAAATCACAGCGATTTTTCAGAAACCCTTTGCACTGTGTGTGTGTTTTTATTTATTGGCCCCATCCGTCATTAACTTCAGAAGCACATGAACTTGACGCCACGTCGAAAAAGTTTAATTTCTTCTTCCACCAAAGACGACGACCCAAGAATAATTTTATCTTTAGTCCCAGCCAGCCATTTCAATAAATCAAACGCACATGAAACGCAGAGACATTATTCAAAACTTATCCGTGCTGCCTTTCGCCGGAAGCTTTCTATCCATTACATCAGCATCAGCTGGTGACGAAAATGGAGTCCTCCCTTCGGGTCCCCTTTCGATTGGGCCTAATATCTACGAGTCTATCGGTGTGGATCCCGTCATTAATTGCCGCGGGACATTTACCATCATCGGTGGATCGGTTGAGCGGCCTGAAGTCGTTGCCGCGATGAAAGCAGCCTCAGGATTCTTTGTACAATACGATGAATTGGCATTCGGTGTTGGCCGGCGATTAGCTATAGTGACCGGTGCAGAATGGGGAATGGTTTCAGCTGGATGTGCTGCTGGACTAAAGCATGTCACGGCCGCGTGTGTCACCGGAGGCAACCCTGAAAAATTGATTCGCATTCCTGATTTGACAGGGTTTGAAAAAACTGAAGTGATCATCCCCGCTTACTCCCGAAATGCCTATGACCACGCTGTTCGCAACATTGGAGTTAAGGTCATCACTGTCAGCTCCGCGGAAGAATTGGAGAACGCGATTAATGCGAGCACCGCGCTGATCTACATTATGTCGGGCGACGAGTCCGTAAGCGGACAACCACTTTCATTAGAGGTTATTGCCGGAATAGCAAAGCCCAAAAATATTCCCATCCTAGTCGATGCGGCAGCAGAGATTCTCACCATCCCAAATGTGCATTTACAAGCGGGAGCCACCATTGTAGCGTATAGCGGAGGAAAGGCGATCTGTGGACCACAGTGTGCCGGGTTATTGTTGGGGAGTAAAGATCTTCTTATGTCCGCCTGGCAAGCGAGTTCTCCCCACCACGGGCCCGGACGCGATAATAAAGTAGGCAAGGAGGAGATGATGGGAATGCTCGCCGCGGTAGAGGCCTGGGTTACACGCGATCATAAGGCAGAATGGAAAACTTGGTTGTCCTACCTCGACAATATTTCGAAACAGGTTTCAAAAATTAATGGAATCAAGACCGCTGTAGAGGAACCAACAGAACTTTCTAACCGTTCCCCTAGGCTAAAAGTCTCATGGGATCCAGATGCGCTAAATATCACTGGTGATGAAGTGGCTGAAAACTTTGCACGAACTAAACCACGCATCGCCATTGGCAGCAGCAACGAACCTGGAACGACTTCGATCCATATTACCACTGGCCAGATGCAGCCTGGCAATGACAAGGTAGTGGCGGAGCGGATCTACAATCTACTTTCTCAGAAGCGCAACCCAAGGTCTACTAGCATGACGGCACCGACAGTCACGCTCGCCGGCCACTGGGATGTAACGGTGGAATTTTTTACCAGCAAAAGCGAGCATAAATTATTCATCGAACAAGATGGGAATTGGATTCAGGGTACGCATACATCGGATTTTTCGGAGCAAGAGGTAATGGGAATGGTGGAAGGAGATCAAGTGACGCTCAGAAGTAATCTCCGTCTTCCAGGCGATGGTATCACTTATATGTTCTCGGGCAAAGTTTCCGGGACGACGATTTCCGGCTCCATATTTTTGGGCGAATATCTCACCGCCAAGTTTACAGCCAAAAAATCAACATACAAGATGGAACGCAAACGAATTATGATTCCGGGCGGGCCTCCGTTAGCAACCTAAAAAACAAATCGAACACTTAATTAAAGAAGGAATGGAAACTCAAAAGTGTTTACATCGTCGTGTGCTTCCGTGTGTCCTGTTTCTTTTTTGGATGATACAAGTAGGAACGCTGCAGGCTCAGCAAGTCGATATTTTATTAAAGGGAGGGCATGTTATCGACCCAAAAAATAAAATTGATTCAAGGATGGATGTTGCCATCGTCGAGAATAAAATCGTACAGGTGGCGCCAGACATTCCGATAACGAATGCTAAAAAAGTGATCGATGTAAAAGGGCTGTATGTAACGCCCGGCCTAATCGACATGCACGTACACGTATTTATGGGTAACGATCTGGATGCCTATATCGCGAACGGTCCGACGAGCGTAGCACCGGATGGGTTTACTTTTAGAGCCGGGGTGACCACTGTCGTTGATGCCGGATCTTCCGGATGGAGAAATTTTCGACAGCTAAAAGAGCAAACCATCGACAAGGCTCAAACGAGGGTCCTTGCTTTACTAAATATCGTCGGGACCGGCATGGTGGGACGATTTGAAGAGCAAGATGTAAACGACATGAATCCCGTGATGACGGCGCATATGATCAAACAACTTTTTCCTGATATCATCGTGGGAATTAAAGCTGCACATTATTGGGGTGATTTCACACAAGTAGATCGTGCCGTTGAAGCCGGAAAGTTAGCTGACGTGCCGGTTATGGTTGATTTTGGTGAGCATGATCCTCCCAACTCGATTGAAGCGCTGTTCATGAAACACCTTCGTCCTGGCGATATCTTTACACACACCTATTCCTACGGTCCAACGAAACGTGAAACGGTAGTGGATGAAAATGGAAAGGTTAAGCCATTTATTGCCGAGGCTAGAAAAAGAGGAATTCTTTTTGACGTAGGTCATGGAGGTGGCGCTTTTTCGTGGCGCCAGGCAGTTCCCGCCATGCAGCAGGGTTTTACACCTGACGTTATCAGCACAGACCTGCATATACAAAGTATGAATGGAGGTATGAAGGATCTTGCTAATGTCTTATCCAAGTTCATCAACATGGGGATGTCACTTCAGGACGCTATCGCACGCGCGACGTGGGCTCCAGCAAATGTCATCAACAAGAAAGAGTTGGGTAATCTGAGTGTTGGTACTGAAGCCGACGTCGCCGTATTCAATGTAAGAAAGGGTGATTTTGGATTCGTGGATGTCCGTGGGACCAAACTGAAAGGAACCCAGAAGCTAGAGGCCGAGTTAACCATCCGCGCGGGAAAAATTGTATGGGATCTGAATGGTGTAAGCGCGCCAGCTTGGGATGCGAAATAAATATCAATAGGCATTCATATGAGTCACAGCATGAATGTATTCACCGCAAAGACGCCAAGACGCAAAGGTACTCGCGGATGTTATATAAAATTGCTTAACGAATCTTTGCGACTTTGCGCCTTAGCGGTTAAACCTTTCTTCCCTTTCCCGCTGCATAAAACTTTCTTCCCAATTACCAAGCTCACCGAGATATTATTGATGAGCTTGTTTTTCTACTTGCTAACTACTTTTACACACGCCCAGGAGATTGACCTCCTTTTAAAAAACGGACATGTCATCGATCCTGCAAATAATATTAACGCTCGCCTGGATGTAGCCATTGCTGAGGGTAAAATCGTTAAAGTAGCAACTGGTATTGCCACAGACAAAGCGAAAAAAGTGGTTGATGTTACAGGCTTATACGTCTGCCCCGGGTTCATTGATATCCATACCCATGTTTTCGTCGGGAGCAAGCCAGAGACATTTGCGGATGGCAGTTTAAGTTTGTCTCCGGATGATTTTACGTTTAGGGCAGGCGTTACAACAGTGGTAGATGCCGGAACTTCCGGTTGGCGAAATTTCCCCGTCTTCAAGGATCAGGTGATAGATAGATCCAAAACACGTATCCTCGCCTTTCTGAATATTGCCGGTGCTGGTATGAGCGGAAAGCCGACACAGGAAGATATCAACGATATGGATCCTGCCAAAGCCTCCGAGGCTATTCAAAAATATCCGGATATTATCGTTGGCGTAAAAATTGGCCACTACGAAGGAAACCTATGGACACCGTTTGAAAACGCGGTAGCCGCAGCGGACCGATCTAACGTTCCCCTATTGGTAGAATGTCATCTGCCACAGTACTCGTTGGAAGACCAGTTGAATCGAATGCGGAGCGGAGATATTATCACACACTCCTTTGAGAAGGTATCAGAACGAATGTCTGTCGTCGATGAGCAAGGAAATGTTCGACCGTTTGTTAAACAAGCTCAAAAAAGAGGAATTCTATTCGATGTTGGACATGGAGGTGCTGGCTTTTGGTTTAGTGAAGCCATGCCTGCACTGCAACAGGGGCTAACTCCCAATTCCTTCGGAACTGACTTACACCGATTCAGCATGAATGCAGGAATGAAAGATATGTTAAATGTGATGTCCAAATATTTAAGCATGGGTATGACAAAAGAAGATATTATCGTTCGGGCTACCTGGGCTCCTGCAAAATCCATCAAACGAACCGATCTTGGACAATTGGGTGAAGGCGCTGTAGCCGATGTTGCAGTGTTGCGTTTACGGAGTGGGGATTTTGGTTTTGTCGACGCGGGTGGAAATAAAATTGAAGGGAAGCAGAAATTTGAAGCAGAATTAACAATTCGTGCAGGAAAAATTGTGTGGGATCTTAATGGGATTTCGGCAGTGAAGCTTGTGAAGTAGCCCTGAGCTGCGCTCGGGAGGTTCATGTTGAAGCCCGACGGGCTTCAATTTTTAATTGCCACCGGTTTCACCGGTGGCAATTAAATGATATATTGTAAATAACCCCGAACGGGGTTAAACGTTGTGAGCCATCAAACTTAATTCCATGAGCAGTTATCGCCAAATTATCTACCAAATTGTTTTTTGTACAAAGCATAGGAAACCAACAATATCCGAACATCACTGCGAACAACTCTACCGGTACATTTCGGGAATTGTTAACAAGCATCATTGCCATTTGTACAGAATTAACGGAGTTTCTGATCACATCCATATTCTTTCCGATTTGCATCCATCAACATCACTAGCGGATTACGTCAAAAATATTAAAGTGGCTAGCAGTATCTGGTTGAAGGAATCTAAGTTGTTTCCGGAATTTGAAGGTTGGCAAGATGGGTACGGCGCTTTTACGTATTCGATCAGAGAAAAGGATATTTTAATTGAGTACGTCAAAAGTCAAAAAGTTCACCATCGACGTGAATCTTCGTACGAAGAGTATGAAAGGTTGTTGAAAGAGAACGAGGTTGAGTTTGATGAACGGTATTTGTCGTGAGGATTTTTTAACAGGACGTTAAACCCCGTTCGGGGTTTGTTCGGTATTCATGTCCATGGCCCTGAGCTGCACTCAGGGCCATGGACATTGAAGCCCTTCGGGCTTCTGAGTGAAGTTTAAAGCCCAAAGGGCTTCAATGTGAAATGGCCGCCGTTTTCACCGGCGGCCATTTCTTACACTTCGCGCGTAACCCCGAAGGGGGTTAAACTTTCTCGCAACAATATGATCATCCATTACCAGTCCTTTCTCCATACAATCTCGGTGCAGCATTCAGCATGGGGAATTGGCGTTGGTGCCAATACGGGTAAACAGGAAATACTTCACTTGCTTCATCCAGAGACTTTACCTGGTTGAGCGTCAAATTCCAACCTACGGCAGCAAGATTTTGCTTAAGCTGTTCTTCATTTCTTGCACCAATAATGATATTGGAAACCGTGGGACGTTGTAGAAGCCAGTTGAGAGATATTTGTGCAACTGTTTTGCCAGTTTCCTTCGCGATTGCATCGAGCCGATCGATGATATTATACAATCTTTCATTATCAATGGTTTCACCGGGCACCGGACTTCCTCCCAGCGCGACTCTGGCATTTTGTGGCATGGGTTGGTTTCTGCGGTACTTACCACTTAACATACCGCTTGCCAACGGACTCCACACTATCGTTCCGATCTTTTGATCAATCGCCAACGGCATAAGCTCCCATTCAAAATCACGATTGATCAAGGAATAGTAAGCCTGATGTGCAATGTATTTTGACCATCCATACCGTTGTGAGACAGACAGTGATTTCATCAGATGCCAACCCGAAAAGTTGGAACATGCGATGTAACGTACTTTTCCACTCGTTACCAAATTGTCCAATGCTTTCAGTGTTTCTTCAACCGGTGTATTCGCATCAAACCCATGCATATGGTAGATGTCGATGTGGTCTGTGCCTAGACGCCTGAGGCTATCTTCACAACTCTTGATCAAATTGAGTCGTGAAGATCCATAATCATTCACTTGTTCTGACATGGGGAAAGTAGCCTTCGTAGAGATTAGGACTTTATCACGTAATCCGGAAATCGCTTTGCCTAAAATTTCTTCTGCGATTCCCATTGAGTACACATTTGATGTGTCAAAAAGATTTACGCCTGCATCGAGGCAAAGGTTCACCAAACGCGTGGCTTCTCTCACTTCTGTGTTACCCCACGCCTTAAAAAATTCGTTTCCACCTCCAAATGTGGCAGTGCCGAAACTTAGCACGGGCACCCTTAGCCCTGAGTCTCCCAATTGTCTATATTCCATTCTTTAAGGATCGTTCTTTTTTTCATCTCAACTAGTCAGTTATTGCTGCGACCGAACAGTCTGAACTTCTTCCGCCGAGATCGGTG
>Ga0310890_10000908_pt1 | contig 10631 bp, 6 predicted proteins | sample T20D3metaG_FD_203751 | JGI IMG/M metagenome (GOLD analysis project Ga0310890, IMG submission 203751) | Lab incubated soil microbial communities from West Virginia University Organic Research Farm, Morgantown, WV, United States - T20D3 | ecosystem: Environmental > Terrestrial > Soil >... | reverse complement strand
AGCGCTTGCGGAACTCGGCGCGCTGCTGCTTGTGGCACTGGTAGCAGGTTTCCGAGACGCTTTGCCGGGCCAGTAGAGCGTTGGCCGACACCTTCTGCATCGGATTGTGGCAATCCGCGCAGCCGAGGTTGCTCTTCGCGTGCATCGATCCCGGCCAGTGCAGGCGATTGCCGCCCTCGTGGCAGGTCAGGCACTGCGCGTTCTGCGCCGCTACTGGTGTTCCCCAGCGCTTGGTGAACCCGATCAACTTGGTCTTGTCGAGTGCGTTCCTGGCGTGCTCCGAGCCGGGTCCGTGGCAGGCTTCGCACCCCTGCCGTTGTCGGTCGTCTTTCGGATTCAGGCGGAAGGTCTTCGCGTGCAGCGTCTCACTGAAGTGCTTGTTCTCCTGGCCGTGACACTCGATGCACCGTGCCTCACCGATGTATTCGGCAGGCTTCACAGAAGCCTTTGATGACGTGTCCTGCTGAACTGCGAAGGTGCCGGTCAGGGATTTCGACAGCGTGACCTGCCCCCAACATACCGTCAGCGCCAGGATGGCGATTCCGATCGCTGGTGATACGCTCGATTTAGGTTCGATCGTCCGCATGCGCTCCTTTCGCGCTATCGCTGCCTGATTCTTCCTCCCTAATCTCTATCTCTTCCGTCGTCCGGGGCTGGGCTCATCTCACACACGCGTTAGGCGGCGTCCGGCAAAAGATGTGCCACGGCGATGACGCCAACAGTGGCCGAAAGATCAGAGACTGCAGGTGGGAGTGTGCTGTGTGGCTTTCGCGTCCCGAAAGCCAAGACGCACGGTGTAAACGGTCAGGGTGAAGTCGCCTTGACACTGCGCCGTGGCCGGAGTTGAATCGCCCTGGCTGGACAATTCGTGAAACGGTCGAATGGGAGTTTGGGCGCGGCAGCGGTCGCACTCGCGCTAACCGCGGGCGTGAGTGCCACAACCACGGCCCGGAGAGCGAAGACTCCGCCGATTTCGCCGGCGCCGCTCGCCGTCGAAATCGCCGATTACGCCCGGTTGCCGATCACGGGAGTACCGGATGGAACCGGTAACAACGCCGGCTCCCTCGCGCGCATCAACGTGATGCGCCAGGAGCCACTGCCGTCCGGCCGCTTCTTCGTCAACGATCTCACGGGCCCGCTCTACATCCTCGATCCGGGAACGAAGGCGGCGTCGCTTTACCTCGATTTCAACGGCCGCGAGGCCAGAACCGGGCTCTTCGACAAGCTCACGACCGAAGCGGGTCTCGCCAGCGGTCTCATCAGTTTCGAGTTCGATCCAGACTACGGTCGGAACGGCCGCTTCTACACGATTCACCTCGAAGAAAGGGCACTGCCGGGATCACTTGTTCCCGAGAAACAGGGCATCCCAGGACTGGACGTCAGCGGTTACTCGCCGACGGCGCCGGTCACCACGCCGGGCCCGGTTGATCACGACGGTGTGCTGATCGAGTGGACCGACACGAACATCGCGAACACGACCTTCGAGGGCCGGGCGCGCGAGTTGTTACGGATTCCGCTGAACAGCCGGATTCACCCGCTCGGGGACATGTCGTTCAATCCGGCTGCACGTCCCGGTGATCGCGACTGGCGACTGATGTACGTCGCGTGCGGGGACGGCGGCGCCGGCGATTCGCGAGCCGCGTTCCGGCTCAACGGCCAGCGGCTCGACACGCTGGTCGGCAAGATCCTCCGGATCGCGCCGGACCTCGACTCTCACGTGGACGACAGTTCAATCAGCGCGAACGGCCGGTATCGAATCCCTCGCGACAATCCTTTCAGGTCCAGCCAGGAGGCACGTCCCGAGATCTGGGCCTACGGCCTCCGCAACCCGCATCGTCTCAGTTGGTACGTGGAAACAGGGACGTCGCACCTGATCGCGTCGATGATCGGATGGCGGCGATGGGAAACGGTATTGCTGATTCACAAGGGCGCGAACTACGGGTTCCCATTCCGCGAAGGTGGGGAGCTCGTCGAAGGGGACAAAACCATTCCCGCTTTGCCCGAACCCGATGCCGTGCCGATCCAGGTGAACGACACGACCACCGCGGGCACGGTTCGACCCGCCTATCCTGTCGTCCGTTACGGCCACGGGCAGGACGGTGGTGACGCCATCGCCGGCGGTTTTGTCTACGCGGGGAAACGGATCCCACAATTGTCTGGAAAGTTCGTGTTTGGCGACATCTCCACCGGCCGTCTGTGGTGGACGGACTTCAAGGAGATGCGGGCTGCTGACGATGGTGTCGCCGGCACCATGGCCGCGCCGCACGAACTGCAGCTCTGGTGGGACGATCCGAACGACTCGCCCGATCGCGGCAAACAGCTCTATCCGACGATGTGGCCGATCGTGATGGCGGGTTATCGCGCACGCGGCGGGAAGGATCCCGACCTGCCCGGCACCGGCGCCGTGTCCGGATCCGGCCGCGTCGATCTCCGGCTCGCGGTCGATCGCAGCGGCGAGTTGTATCTTCTCAGTAAGAGCGATGGCGTCATTCGGGCGGTGATCGGAGCATCCGCCGCCCCGGATACCTTCAAGCAAGCCGCGCGTCCAGAGCAGTATCGGATTCCGTGAGGCGCTCTCACGCACCAGCCGTTCCAGGTCCTGAGGACCCCACCGGCAGCCGAATCGAGATCGTGGTCCCTTTCCCGACCCCGTCACTGTGTGCGCGGATCGCTCCGCCATGCTGTTCGACCAGGTGGCGCGCAATCGCCAGCCCCAGGCCGAGCCCGCCGTGAATGCGTGTCGATCGGCAGTCGGCCTGGCGGAAGCGGTCGAACACGAACGGCAGGAACTCGGATGCGATGCCGATCCCGGAGTCCTCGATTTCGAGACTCACCGCCGTGCCGTCGGCAGCGCAGCGAAGGCTGACGGTTCCTCCCTCGGGCGTGAACTTGATGGCGTTCGAGAGAACGTTGTTCAGAATCTGATGCAGCCGCTTGGGATCGCCCTCGATCGGGGGCAGATCGGGTGCGATCTCCTGGCGGAGCTTTCCCGTGATGATGCGCGACACGTCCAGGATGTCCTCGATCAACTGCGCCTGGAGCCGGGCATTGCGGTCGATGACCTCGACCGCCTGTTTCGCGCGGGGCGGCGGCAGGTCGTCGATCCGGAGCATCTGGACCCAGCCGAGGACCGCATTCAATGGTGTCCTGAGCTCGTGTGACAGGGTCGCCAGGAACTCGTCTTTCTGGCGGCTCGATTCCTCCGCTGCGGCGAGCCTGGCGAGCTCCGCCTCCTTCCGGCGGGTCACCATCATGCAGACGCCGTTCATGCGTGCAGGCCGGCCGCTGTCGTACTCCACGCGGCCCTTGCCTTCACACCACCGCATGGTCCCGTCGGGACTCACGATCCGGTATTCGACGTCGTGCGGAACACCCTCGTTCAAGGCCTTCTGGATCGATTCGAACACGCGTGGACGGTCGTCGGGGTGAATCTCCCGCTCGTAACTGGCAAACGTCCCGTCGAATGCGCCTTCGGGAAGGCCGTGAATTCGCGCCAGGTTGTCGGACCATTGAACCTCGTTGGTCGACAAGTCCCAGTCCCACGTTCCCATCGACGCGGCCTCGAGCGCGAAGCGGAGGCGCTCCTCGCTGCGGCGGACCTGTTCCTCGGTTCTCGTCCGCTCGACGGCGAATGCGACCTGGGCCGCGATGACGCCGGCAAGCTGCAGAACATCGGGCGCGGGGTCGGTCGGGTCGTCGTAATAGAGCATGAACTTGCCGATGACGCGGTCCTGGCTGATCAGGGGAATGAACGCGAGGGCAGCGATCCGCTCCGCTGCGAAGATCGGCAGATAGTCCGCAAGCGATGGATCAGCGGCAACGTCGGAGACCCAGATCGGCTGCGGATCGGGACTGTCAGGCCGCCAGGGTGTGTGACCCTCGACGGCGCGGCGATAGGCGTCCGAAATTCCTCGATACGCCTTGAACCGCATCACGCCATCGGCATCGAACAGGAGAATCGAGGCGCGATCGACGCCAAGACCGTACCCGATCGCGTTCAAGGCGGCCGAATAGATCTCCTCCACGCTGCGGCACTTGCTGATCGCCTTCGTGAGGTTCGAGCACGTGGCAATGGGAGACGCGGTCATCAGCATGCACACCTCGTCTGAGGTCAGCCCGTGAGGCGCAATTATAGCCGTCGCTGCTGGTAATCGATGGAGCCTGGGTGGGTGATGCGTTCCGGAGAACTCAGCGAGGCGGAAGGAGGTTACCGTGCCTCGCCACCTTCAGAGTATAGCGCACCGGGGGCTTGCGGTAAGTCCCGGGTCGTGCCGCAGCATAGCCGGAACGTGCTGGTGCCGATCGGAGGTGGCATGACCGAGCATGCGGTAGTGATCGCTGGAGGAGGCCCGACCGGTCTGATGCTGGCGGGCGAGTTGGCGCTGGCGGGCGTCGACGTAGCCATCGTCGAGCGGCGCGCCAGCCAGCACCTCGTCGGCTCGCGCGCCGGCGGGCTGCACTCACGCACGATCGAGGTGCTCGATCAGCGTGGAGTCGCCGAGCGGTTCCTCTCGCAGGGACAGGTGCACAACGTCGTGCACTTCAACGTTCCCCTGGACATCAGCGACTTTCCCACGCGGCACAACTACGTGCTCGGGCTGTGGCAGAACCATATCGAGCGCATTCTCGCCGAGTGGATCGGGGAGCTGGCGGTGCCGATCCTTCGCGCCCGCGAGGTGACGGGTTTCACGCAGGACGACGCGGGCGTCGACGTCGAGCTGTCGGACGGCCAGCGCTTGCGGTCGGAATATCTCGTCGGCTGCGACGGAGGACGCAGTCTGATCCGCAAAACCGCCGGCATCGAGTTCCCCGGGTGGGACGCGACGGTGAGCTGGCTGATCGCCGAGGTGGAGTTCTCCGAGGAGCCGGCATGGGGCTTTCGCCAGGATGCAGTTGGTACTCATGGGATCGGCAGGGTGGAAGATGGCGGGACGGCGCGGGCGGTGCTGACCGAAGTGCAGGTAGGACCCGCTACCGAGCCGACCCTGCGTGATGTCAGTGACGCGCTGATCGCCGTATACGGGACGGACTACGGGATCCACAGTCCCACCTGGATCTCCAGGTTCACCGACATGACTCGCCAGGCCGTGGCCTACCGCGACAGACGGGTCCTGCTGGCCGGCGATGCTGCACACGTGCATCCGCCGGTGGGCGGACAGGGCCTCAACATCGGCGTTCAGGACGCGGTGAATCTGGGATGGAAGCTGGCGCAGGTGATCAAGCGGATATCGCCCGATCGCCTCCTGGATACCTACCATACCGAACGTCACCCGGTCGCCGCGCGCGTGTTGCGCAACACGATGGCGCAAGTCGCGCTTCGCCGTCCTGACGATCGCACGAAGGCCCTGGGCGACTACATTTCAGCGATCCTCAGCATGGACGAGCCTCGCAGACGACTGGCCGCGGAGATGTCCGGCCTGGACGTTCGCTACGACCTCGGCGAGGGGCACCCGCTGCTTGGACGCCGCATGCCCGACCTCGACCTGGACACCGTCAACGGCCCGCGGCGGGTCTTCACCCTGCTGCACGATGCCCGGGCGGTGCTCCTCAACCTGGGAGACCCCGGCGGCTTCGACATCACGCCATGGGGAGATCGCGTTCAGTTGATCGACGCCAGATACGTCGGTACGTGGGAGCTTCCGGCAATCGGGGCAGTCGCTGCTCCTGCCGCGGTGTTGATTCGGCCTGACGGCTATGTGGGGTGGGTAGCAGACCTGACCCGGCCAGGGCTCGCTGACGCGCTCACCACTTGGTTCGGACCGAAAGATTCTGCTTGACCACGAGGGGGTGTTTATATAACTTTATGGTTATTGAACCTGACGGATATGGAACAGCACACTTCCACCCACCTCGATGCGACCTTCCTGGCGCTCGCCGATCCGACGCGACGGGCGATCCTCGCGCGTCTCGCCCTCGGTGACGCGTCGGTCGCCGAGCTCGCGGCGCCGTTCGACATGAGCCAGCCTGCCGTCTCCAAGCACCTGAAGGTCCTCGAGCGGGCAGGGTTGATCAGCGTCGGCCAGGACGCGCAGCGCCGGCCCCGGCGGATCGACGGACGCCCGCTTGCCGAGGCGAGTGCCTGGCTCGAACGGTATCGGGCAATCTGGGAAGCGAACTTCGAGCGGCTCGATGCGCTGTTGCAGGAGCTGCAGCATCCGCCGCCCAGGTCAAGACACCGACGGAAACTCAAGCACCGATAGTGGACAACGTTGTCATGAAGGAGAGCGACATGCCGATGGCAATCGAGAAGGCCGAGGTTACTCTGCCGAGCGAGCGCGAGGTGAAAGTCACGCGATCGTTCAAGGCTCCGAAGACGCTCGTGTACCGGGCCTACACCGAACCGCAGCTCGTGCGGCGCTGGCTGCTCGGGCCGCCCGGATGGTCGATGCCCGTCTGTGAAATGGAGGTGCGTGTGGGCGGCAAGTACCGGTGGCGCTGGCGGAGCGATACGGACGCGAAGGAGTTCGGATTCTTCGGCACGTTCCGCGAGGTCGTGCCCGCGTCGAGGCTGGTCCACACGGAGGGGTACGATCCTGGAACCGTCGGCGGCGGCGACTACCCGGGAGAAGGCGCGATCGTGACCGTGTCATTCACGGAGGAGGCCGGCTACACCACCGTCACGTCGCTCATCGACTTCGGTTCGAAGGAAGCGCGCGACGCGGCCGTGGCCACCGGCATGACCGACGGCATGGAGCAGAGCTATCAGCTACTCGACGAGCTGCTCAAGAACACGGCTGCCTGAGCAGCGCGACTCGATTCCTGCCCGCACCCCGGCCGGCCGGCTCTCGTCTTATCGAGACACCGCGCCGGCCGCGGACCCGACTCTTCCCGCTAATGCCATAGTAGGATCCGGCAGCGTCTTTTGCGGCACATGACCCAGCGATACGCGCCCATCGAGGACTACGGCGTGATCGGCGACCTCCACACGATTGCGCTCGTCGGGAAGGACGCGTCGATCGACTTTCTCTGCCTTCCTTCCTTCGACTCGCCGTCAGTGTTCGCGGCCCTCCTCGACACCGATCGAGGCGGTCGATTCCAGGTCGCGCCACGCCTGGACGACGCGGTACACAGGCAGCTCTACCTTCCTGACACGAACGTCCTGCTCACCCGATTCCTGTCCGAAAGCGGAGTGGCGGAAGTCTCCGATTTCATGCCGGTCGAGGAGGCGGGCGTCGCGCACAACGTCGTACGGCGTGCGAAAACCGTTCGCGGTGAGCTGTGTTTCACGATGCGCTGCGAGCCCCGGTTCGACTACGCCCGGGCCACGCACACCACCGAGCGCCGCGGCGATCGCGAGATCCTGTTCGTCGGGCGCAGCGGCGCCGGGGAACTTACGCTGCGGCTGCGTTCATCAGTCCCGATGCAGATCGCAGATGGCGCAGCGACGGCCCAGTTCACCCTCCGCGCGGACGAATCGGCGTGGTTCGTTCTCGAGGTTGTCGAAGCGAGCGATCCGTCTCCGTCTGAGGGGCCCGACTACACGACGGATGCCTTCAAACAGACGGTCAACTTCTGGCGCCGGTGGATCGCCCGCAGCACCTACAAGAACCGATGGCGCGAGATGGTCAACAGATCCGCGCTGGTACTGAAGCTCCTGACGTCGAAGGCGCACGGCTCGATCATCGCCGCGCCGACATTCGGGCTGCCCGAGCACATCGGGGGCGTACGGAACTGGGACTACCGGTATACGTGGATTCGCGACTCCTCCTTCACGCTCTATGGACTGATGCGCCTCGGCTACACCGGCGAGGCGGCCGACTTCATGCGCTGGTTGATGGCGCGGTGCGAGGAGCTCGAGCCCGACGGCTCTCTCCAGATCATGTACGGCATCGACGGCCGTCACGCGATCACCGAGGAAGTCCTGTCCCACCTGGAAGGCTACATGGGCTCCCGCCCGGTCCGGATCGGGAACGCCGCCTACCAGCACCTGCAGCTGGATATCTACGGCGAGTTGATGGACTCCGTGTATCTCTACGACAAGTACGGGTCGCCGATCGGCTACGACGCGTGGATGAACGTGGCGCGGCTGATCGACTGGGTGTGCGACCACTGGCGGGAGAAGGACGAGAGCATCTGGGAGGTGCGAGGCGGGCGCCAGGAGTTCCTGTACTCGCGCGCCATGTGCTGGGTGGCGATCGATCGCGCGATCCGGCTCGCGAGGAAGCGCTCGTTTCCAGCGCCGCTGGCGCGCTGGTACCAGGAGCGCGACACCGTCTACCGCGACATCTTCGATCGCTTCTGGAGCCCGGAGCGTCAGGGATTCGTCCAGCACCCCGGCGCGATGACGTTCGATGCATCGGCGCTGCTCATGCCCCTGGTCCGCTTCCTGTCTCCCACCGATCCGCGCTGGATTTCCACTTTGCAGGGCATCGAGCGAGAGCTGGTGAGCGATTCGCTGGTGTACCGATATCGGTTGGGCGACGGTTTCTCCGACGGTCTCACGGGGACGGAGGGCACGTTCTCGATGTGCTCCTTCTGGTATGTCGAATGCCTGTCGCGCATGGGTGATCTGCAGAAAGCCCGCTTCTTCTTCGAGAAGATGCTCGGGTACGCGAACCATCTCGGACTCTATGGTGAGGAGCTCGGTCCCCGGGCACAACACCTCGGCAACTTTCCGCAGGCTTTCACGCACCTGGCGCTCATCAGTGCCGCGTTCGATCTCGACCGCCGGCTGTCAGCCGCCGGCCATGCGGGGTGACCACGGTTCCTGCCGCCGAACGTCGATCCGCCATCAACGCTGCGCCCGGATAGCCTAGACAAGCCTCCTTCATCGCTCCTCCTCCTGACGTTGATGCGTGATCGCGCGCCAGATGCGCTCCGGCGTGAGCGGCAGCTCCCGGATCTGCACGCCGGTGGCCTGATGAACCGCCGCGCCGACGGCGGCGGCTATTCCCAGGATCCCGCCCTCCCCCGCGCCCTTGGCCCCGTACGGTCCAGGACCGTCTTCGTTCTCGATCAGGATCGAGTGCAGCTCGTGGGGCATGTTCATCGAGGTCGGGATGCGATAGTCCAGCGCACCGAGATTCCGCACCCGGCCACGCTCATCGAGGATCAGCTCCTCCATCAACGAGTGACCGAGCCCCATCATCGCCGCGCCCTCGTCCTGCGCTTCGACCTGCTGCGGGTTGAGCGCCTTGCCCACGTCGCTCGCGAGAATCAGGCGGGTCACATCGACGACACCGGTTTCGGCGTCGACCTCCACTTCTACGGCCGAGCACATGAACTCCCAGAACTCCGGTCTGCCGCCCAGCGGATGCTCGGCGCGGAATCCGCCGCCGCGGTCCTCGCCCACGGCCACGAGCTCACCCCGGGGAGGACCGAACCCGTCGCGAAGGACCTCCGGGTAGCTCAGCTGCCGATCGGCAATGCGCACCACGCCAGGCTCGACGTTGACGCTCTCTTCCGGCACGTTGTAAGCACGGGCGGCAAGCCGCCGAAGCTGGGTCCGGATATCCGCGCAGGCGCGAACGATCGCGTTGCCCATGAACACGGTCGAGCGGCTCGCGGACGTCGACGAGTCGAACGGCACGACCGCCGTATCTCCCATGGTCAGCACGATCCGATCGGGGCTCACGCCGAGCTCTCGACCCGCGATCTGCGCGAACACCGTCCTCGCGCCCTGCCCCATGTCGGACGTCGCCGAGAAGACGGAGACACTGCCGTCGAACAGCAGGCGGACGATGGCCAGCGATGCCGAGGCGGTGGAGGAGCTCTTCAACCCGAGCGAAATCCCGCGTCCGCGACCGGGAGCGAGTGGCGTGTGCCAGCCGATCGCGCGCTCGGCAGCTCCGAGCGCTGCTGCCCAGTCACCGTCGGCCGGCGTGTCGCCGGGAATGAAGGCCTCGCCCTTCTGGGGCAGGTTGCGCCGGCGGATCTCGACGGCGTCGATGCCGAGCATCCGCGCGGCCTCGTTCAGCTGCGATTCGACGGCCCACGACGCCTGTGGCGTACCGAACCCCCGGAACGCCGTGCTCGGCGTGGTGTGGGACAGCAAGGCGCGCGCGTGGACGGCGGCGTGCGGCGTCCGGTAGGGACCGCACGCGGCGTAGCTGGCCTTGCTCACGACGCGAATGCCGATATCCGCATAGGCGCCCACCAGGAAATCAGTCCGGAGATCCTGGGACAGGATGCGCCCGTCGCTGTCGAACGCGGTCCGGGCCTGGATGCGCGCCGATGTGCGGCGAGCGGCCTGGAAGGATTCCTCGAGCGTAAGCACGAGACGAACCGGGCGCGCAAGGCGCAGCGCCATGTACGCGAGCAGCGGCTCGAACTTCGGCCAGCCCTTGCCGCCAAAGCCTCCTCCCGGATCCGGCGCGACGATCCGCACGCGCGCCAGCGGCATCCCGAGGCAGGCCGCCACGACCCGCTGCAGCACGAACGGATGCTGGGTCGGACTCCAGATCGTGACGCCGCCCTCATCCGGAGCCGCCGCGAACGCATGCGGCTCGATGGCGAAATGGGTCACCATCGGGAACCGATACTCGTGCTCGACAACCAGGTGCGGCCGCCCGGGCGGCGTTCCCCAGCCGAACGTCCACTCGCGAAGAATGTTCGCCTGCGCGTAGCGATCGTTGGGCCGTGTCTCCGGACGTTGAACGAGAGGCGACGCGGGATCCAGTGCCTGCTCGACG
>Ga0310890_10000907_pt1 | contig 10632 bp, 10 predicted proteins | sample T20D3metaG_FD_203751 | JGI IMG/M metagenome (GOLD analysis project Ga0310890, IMG submission 203751) | Lab incubated soil microbial communities from West Virginia University Organic Research Farm, Morgantown, WV, United States - T20D3 | ecosystem: Environmental > Terrestrial > Soil >... | reverse complement strand
ACCTCTCGGATCGCATCGTTGATGTATTCGGTCGAGTCGTACGGGATGCCCGCCTTCATGCCGACGGGAAGCTCGGCCTGGATCCCCGGCATTGCTGCGCGGACGGCCCCGATCACGTCGAGGGTATTGGCAGTCGGCAACACCCAGACGCCCATGAACACCGCGGTTTCTCCGTTGAAGCGAACGTCTTCGTCGTAGTTCTCGGCGCCCAGCGCGACGTCGGCGATGTCGCCAAGGCGAACCACTACGCCATCGTGCTCCTTGACGACCAGCTGCCTGAACTCTTCGGCGGTGCGCAGATCGGTGTTGGCGATGAGATTGACCGACACCATCGAGCCCTTCGTCCGACCCAACGCCGAGAGGTAGTTGTTGCGCGCGAGCGCCTCGTACAACGCCGAAGGCGAGATGCCGAGCGCGGCCATCTTGTCCGGCTTGAGCCATACGCGCATCGCGAACGTCCGGTCGCCAAGAATGTCGGCGCGCTCTACGCCACTGATCGCGCTCAGCCGCGGCTGCACGACGCGCGTGAGATAGTCGGTGATCTGCGCCTGATCCAGATCAGGAGACGAGAACCCGAGATAGATCGCGGCAAACTGCGTGTCAGCCGTCTCGAGCTGGATGGTCGGCGCCTCGGCTTCCGGCGGCAGGTCGTTGCGAACCTGCGCCACCTTCGCCTGGATCTGTGTCAACGCGTCGTTGGTGTCGTAATTGAGCTTGAGATGCACGGTAATCGTGCTGAGCGCCTGTGCACTGGACGACTCCATGTAGTCGATGCCGTCGGCACTCGCGATGACGCGCTCGAGCGGCGTCGTAATGAACCCGCGCACCAGGTCCGCATTGGCGCCTACATAGACGGTCGAGACCCGAATCACCGCGATGTCGCTGCGCGGAAACTGCCTGACGTTCAGCGCACGAACCGACTGCAGGCCCGCGATCAGGATGACGAGGCTTACGACGACAGCGAGGACGGGCCGCTTGACGAAGAGATCGGTGAACTTCATCAGCTGTTCTCCGGCCTGGGGGCGGGGCTGTTCGCCGGCCGCACCGCGTTGTTGATCTGTACCGCCGCGCCGTTGCGCAGCTTGAAGACGCCTGAGGTCACCACTTCATCACCCGGCTTCAGGCCTCCGAGCACCGCCACCTGGTCGCCGCGCGCCGGCCCAAGCTTGACGAATTGCTGTCGCACTCCGCGGTACGGCTTCCCGTCTTCACCTTTCAGCTCCGCCACGACGAAGACCGAGTCGCCATACGGCGCATAGCTGATAGCCGACGCCGGCAGCGTCAGAACGGGCTGGCTAGCGCCGAGCACCACCTCTGTCTGCACGAACATCCCTGGCCGCAGCCGGCCGTTGGGATTGGCAAGCGTCGCCTGGACCTGGATGTTTCTCGTCGCCTCGTCCACCAGTGAATCGATCGCGGTCACGCGACCGTTCCACTCGGCGGCGGCGACATCGCTGGTCGTCACCCGTACGGCGCGGCCGACGGGAATCTGTCCGACCGTCTGCTGAGGCACGCCGAAGTTCACGTAAATCGGATTGATTGACTGAAGTGTGACGAGCGCGTCACCGCCCGCGAGGTACTGACCCAGATTCACCTGCCGGATCCCGAGCACGCCGGAGAAGGGCGCGCGGATCGTCTTGCGCTCAATGACAGCCCGAACCTCAGCCAACTGCGCCTCACTCTGGCGGTAATCGGCGGTTGCGCGGTCGAACTCCGCGCGCGAGATCACACGCTCATTGAGGAGTCCCTCCATTCGCTCGAACGTGAGCCGCGCCAGCTCGCGCTGCGCCTCAATCGCGGCGAGCTGCGCCTTTTCCTGCCGCGTATCGAGCACGGCGAGCACAGCTCCCTCGCGTACTGCCTGGCCGGAATCGAAGAGGATTCGGTCGACGGTACCGGCCAGATCGGCGCTCACTGTCACGCCTTGAACGGCCGCCATTGTGCCGATCGCTCTGAGCGTGGCGGGCCACTGCTCCTCCTGCGTCACGATCGTCGTCACCGCTTCAGGGGGCGGCTGAAACGCCGCCCCCTGCGCGATGGCTGTCTGGATCTGCTGGAACTTCACGAAGCCGAGGCCGGTGAGCAGGAGCCCCGTCACGGCCAGCATCACGATCATCCGTCTTGCCATGCGATCCTCTCTTCTCTGCTCTTCGTTGCTCGTACGAATTACCGGCCGATGTTCAGGAGGACGCCGCCATACACGCGGTGTCCATACCGATTCTCACGACCGAAAAAGAGCGGCGCGTCGTCTTTGGACTGAACAGCAATGAACCGGTAGTCGCCGCGCAGGCCCCATCGGCCGGCGTACCAGTTGACGCCTCCTCCAACGTTGCTCGTGAAAAACGTCTCGTTCTGATTGACCGTCAGCGGACGTCGCTCGAACAGCGTGAGCCCTCCGATCCCACCCGTTACATACGGAACGACTGATGTACCCGTCGGTGCTGAGACGACGAGATTGCCGCTGTAGTTCAGCAGGTGAGGCGACCGTTCATCGAGTTCGACGGTGCCGAGCTGCAACGTCTGTGAGATGCCGAGCGCGCCGCTGAATTCGCCTTCGACAGCGAGGTAGCGGTTGAAGGTCACCGCGACGGCCGCCCCAAGGTCGTAGTTGCCGAAGCTCGGCGCCTGCGCGTTGTCTTCCGCCTCGGTGAAGAACGTCGCGCCGCCAGGGATGATGGTGATGACGACAGTGCTCGGACCTGGTGCCGCGTCCTGTGCAAGGACCTCGGCGGCGCCGCTCACGCCCACCACCGCGAGTAGTGCTGCAATCCAACGTGTCATGTGTCTAACCTCCTCAAAGCTTCCCTACTCTGTTCCTCGCAGTGGTCCCAAACAATCAGGCATGAGCGTGATCAATCCCTCGTACGTGCGCGCGACGTTTTCGCCGCGCCACGGTCGGATCGCCGCCTGCGTCTTTTGGACGATGCCACCCTCGGCCGTGCGGCCGGCGGCCGCACATCTCCGCCTTTTGGACGATGCCGATGTCAGCCATGCGGGCCTCTCGGATCGCGACCCCGAAGTGCTCAATAATTGGGGCGAGGTGGAAATGGCTGGCCAACCCGACCATTCGCGATGCGAACCCGCCGAACGCGGCCGCTTCGAGACGCCGCCCGAGGTCTCGTCCAGCGACCCCGACGTGCTTCGGGCCGCGCTGATTCGCGAATCCATCGAGCACCGCCGCGCGGAATGCCGCGCCACGATGCAGGCAGAAGTGGTCAAGCTCGCGCTCGATCTGCTCGTGCGGGAGCCTGATATTGAGGGCTTCTTCGGCGGGTTGACGAAAACGATGGTCGAGGAGAGCGAGAGCTACACGTGCGCCGTGTGGCTGCTCGACGAAGAGGCTCGCCAGTGCAACCTGTGGATGGCCTATACGGAGGACCGGCTCTTCACCACGTCGAAAGGCGTCATGCCGTCGTGCGAAGGCAAGGATCCGGGGTCACGAAGATTCCCGTGCGAGAGTATGGCGCGCCACCTGTTCGACTACGTGCCGGGCTGGACCGAGACGATCGAGTATGAAGTCGGGGATCCGCGACTGCCAAAACCAATCCTCGAGTTTAGCCAGCAGGCCGGATGCGGCTCCATCATTGCCACACCGCTGCTCCTCGGAAGCCGCACGCTGGGATGGATGACCGTAGGCAACCTTGGCGTCTCGGAGCCAGAAAGCCACTGGTGGCGAGTGGTCCTGATCGAGGCGGTTGCCAGGCAGGCAGCGCTCGCGCTGCATCACAGCCGGCTCGTCGAGCTGAACATGCGCGAAGAGCGCCGCAAGGCCATCCTCGAGGAACGCAACCGCCTGGCACGCGACATCCACGACAACCTCGCGCAGGGATTTGCCGCGATCTTGATGCAGCTCCAGGCAATACAACGCGAAGGAGCGTTGCTCTCCCCGAAGGTGTCCGCCACTATCGAAACGGCGGTGGAGCTCGCACGCACGCACCTCACCGAGGCGCGCCGATCGGTTGGCGCGTTGCGTCCCAATGTGGCCAACGATGAAGACGTTGCCGCCGCGCTCAAACGTGTTACCGAGTTGAGCCAGCGGACGACCAGCGTGCCGATCGACCTCGTTCTCGACGAGCTGCCGCGTTTCGGCGACGGCGTGGAACGCGAAATCGTGGCTATCGCCCAGGAAGCGCTCACCAACGCCGTGCGGCACGCCCGCGCGCGCCGGATCACGATCCGGGCGTCGAGCGTCCAGTCGGTTGGGCTCCGCTTGTCGGTGGCCGATGACGGCCGCGGGATCCCACGCGAGCCATCGGCATCAGGCTTCGGCATGACGAGCATGCAGGAACGCGCCGACCGCATCGGCGCATCACTCACCATCGTCACCGCGCCGCGCAACGGTACCGAAGTGGTGCTGGCGTGGGATCCCTCGTCGCTGCCAACGCAGGTCCATGTCGCCACCTGAAGCCGCTTCCGGCGTGGCTGACAGAGCCCGCGTACTCCTCGTAGACGATCATGCGTTGCTGCGCACGGGCGTCGCCAACATCATCAATCAGGAACCCGACCTGCGTGTCGTCGCCGAGGCTGGCAATGGCGTCGAAGCCATACAGGCATATGAGCAACATCGCCCTGACGTCACGCTGCTCGATCTTCGTATGCCCGTTATGGAAGGCGTCGAGGCGGTGCGGCAGATTCGCGAGCGCGATCCCGGCGCGCGTGTCATCGTTCTGACGACCTACGACACTGACAACGAAATCTCACGCGCGTTGAAGGCAGGCGCCAAGGCGTACGTGCTGAAGGACATTTCCGCGGAAGGCCTCGTGAGCTGCATTCGCGACGTGCTGGCCGGCAAGACCTATCTGGCGCCGGCAGCAGCGGCCAAGCTCGCCGAGGGTGTCACGCGCGTGCAACTAACCCCCCGAGAAATGGCGACGCTCCGCCTTCTTGCCGACGGGAAGGCCAACAAGGAGATCGCCAACGACCTGGACATCAGTGAGCGCACGGTCAAGACCCACCTGGCGCATCTCTTCGAGAAGCTGGGAGTGACGAGTCGCACCGAAGCGATCAAAGTGGCGACTCGCCGGGGCCTGGTGCGCCTGGAGTGATCTGACGGAAGGTGCCCGCTCTCGTCCCGCTGCTTCACGGGCAGTAAGGCGAGTTCTTGCGTTTCAACGAGTCGCCGCTAAGACGAAGAGAATCGATGCTAAGAGGCTGAGAGCACTCCGGACTCCGTGAAGCCGGCCCCACTTTTCCAGCAGGCCCCGCGTCTCATCCGAACCGAGATCACGCTCAGGCTCCAGAAGCTGGTGGTTCGTTGGGCGAATCACGATGAGCGTGAACGGAATCACAGCCAGGAGGAGCAAGGCCGCCCAACCCCAGAGCGGTCCACCACCCTGGGCCCACCGGACAATGCCAGCGAGCCCTCCGACGAACGCCAGCGGTACTTGCATGACGGTCGCCCGTTTGTAGCTCGGGGCCCACTGAGTGGCAGCGACCTTGGTGCCGCACGACAGTCGCGCTGGATGTTCAACGGCGGTGATATAGACCGCGGCCCCTGTGAACAGCGTGCATCCGAGGACAGCAGCGAGTTCGAACAATTCCCGTATCATGACGCGCTCCTTGCTCAACCAGCTGAAATTTACCGAGTCGTAACAGAAATGGCGTTCTTCTGACGTACAAGCGCTGCACGCGACCACGGCTGATCGTCATGTTCGTCGTCGATCAGATGAGAGCGGATTATCTCGACGTGTTCGCCAATCGTTGGAAGCGCGGTTTCGCCACGCTGCGCAGTGAGGGAGCGGTATTTGACCGGGCGGAGTACCCGCACATCAACACCGTCACGCGTCCGGGCCACGCCACGATTGGCACCGGCACCTTTCCCCATGTCCACGGCATGATTCTGAATGGCTGGTGGCGGCATCGCCGGCCGATATTGCTCCGACCGTCGCGCATATCTCGGGCGTGACGATGCCACCAGTCGAGGGACGGGTGTTGAAGGAAGCCTTCTGAGATCCGCGCTCGAACGGTTAGTGCGGCGATTCCACGAAGATGGCGTTGGTGACGGGATGTCAGCGCCGGCGCCGGAGCGAACGACCTCTAAGACGTCCGCCGACATCAGGAACCTCTTCACCGAGAGCAGCTGCCAAATCGATCTGATGGTCCTGCTCCTGGACGAGGATCTGTCGAATCTGCTCCGCCATCGCGTATTCGCCGAGCGCTTCGCACTGGCGGATGCGGTCGCGATAGTTGCGAACCGTCTCGTTTTCATTGTCGAGGTCGAACCGAAGCATTTCTTTCGGATCCTTCGACGTGCGTACCGGCTTCGGCGTGACGGCCGGCATCTTGCCGAGATAGTCGATCTGCCGCGAGATGATCAAGGCGTGATCCAGTTCTTGCTTCGCATGGAGTTCGAGTTGCGCGGCGATGTCCGTGTATGCAGCGCCGGTAAGCACTTGCGAATACACGACGTACGCGATGATCGCCTGGTATTCGCGCGAAAGATCTTCGTTCAGCAACTGCGCGAGACGGTCGCGGGAAATCTCCACTTCGTGACTAGCGGGCTTACCCTTGGCCATGTGCTCCTCCATTGACGGCAGCACGCGACTTGCGGCTGGCTTCACGTTGATTGCAAAAAGCTAACCGCTGAGGCCGACGAATCACCGTTCATGCCGGAGCACCCAACAGAGGCAGAGCTCGAGCTCCGACAGAAGATCGCAGTCGGACGGTAGCAAGTCACATTGACGATCGCCGCCGAACATTGGTCGAGCTTCTCGCCGGCCATGGTGACGTCCTCCCGCTTGACTTCAAGTGCACTTGAAGGTGGACCCTGTTACGGAACACAGTCAGGAGACTCACGTGGCAGCAGACTCGTTACATTCCGGAACGGCGTCTCTCACGACCGGCACCGACGGCAATAAGGTGATATCGCCTCGCGTTGCGGTCGAGAGAGTTCGGGTCGCCGTTGGGAGCTGGGCCGGTATCACCACACACGATCACCGGTTCGGCGGCATTGAGTTTCGACTCGGTCGAAGGGAGCTCGGGCACCTGCATGCGAGGATCGCCGACATGCCCTTCCCACGCCGGATCCGCGACGAGCTCATTGCCGCGGGACGGGCCAGGCCGCACCACGTCCTTCCACAATCCGGGTGGGTCACTGTTCCGATGCGAACCGCATCGGAGATCGCGAATGTGATCGCGTTATTCCAGAGGAGCTATGAACGGGCGCTCGCCGCCCGCGTCGATATGTAGCTGGCGAGAACAGGATCGTCGGATGACGGCGATCAGGCCGTTCCAAGCAGGCGCCCGCCACCCGCCTCGCGGAACGCGGCGAGCGCCTGACGACGACCCGCTTCCGCCTCCGCGAACAGGGCGCGAAACGCCGGGTGCTCGCGGACGCCGTCGAACTGTGATCTGAGGAGGGCAGGGACGACGAAGTAGCCTTTTTTGATGGCGCGCTGAAGGTATTCCAATCCACCCTCGTAATCGCCGACGTCGCACAAGAGCCAGCTGTGCTGAAAGATCGCTTCAGGGTCGTCCGCGATCTTGAGCGGGTTGAACGCGGGGTCGACGATACGCATGTCGTCGAAGCGCATGTCGAGCCAGGCCGTCAAATACAATCGCCAGGTCTGGAACAGCGGCACGTTGGTCATAGGGGCCATTTCGTTCAGCACCTTGCGCGCCTCGTCGCGTCGGCCGGCGAGGCCGAGGCCGATGACCCGGATCGCGCGATCGGCTCCTCCCGACAGCGGTGCCGGCTCGATCGCGAGGAGACGATCGATATCGCCCGTCATCATCACTGTCTGCTCGAAGCTGGTGGGGACGTTCGGATCGAGACGCCGCGCCTCGCCGTGTGCAGCGAGCGATTGATCGAAGAGACCACAGTAGCGGCACGCATGGACAAGCCCCGCGAACAGCTCAGGGTCGTTGCCGTGATGCGTAGCCTGTTGCAGCAGCCGCACCAGCGCACGCGTCGAGTGACCGATGTCGGCTTCCAGGCCGGCGTAGAACTTGTGCGCGATCGGGAGTCGCGGGTTCAGCGCCAGCGCGCGGTCGAAGGCCTCCTGTGCCCGCGCGTCGCTGTCCGCCGTCGGCTCGATGAACTTCCCGATCACCCGGTGACACCGGCCGAGACGCGCCCATGCGGGAGCGAACGCCGGATCGAGCTCGAGACAGCGTTCGTAGAGTTCGCGTGCCTGTTTCATCCCGTCGTACGACCGTGTCGCCTCGTTGGCTCGAAGATAGAGCTCGTAGGCACGAGCGTTCTGCGGCGTGTCGCTCGACGGCGTCGCACCGGTCAGCGGAAGCGACAGAGCGTCGACCACGCGGCGGGCGATGTCGTCCTGCATGCGGAACAGATCGCCAAGCGTGGCCTGCGCGGTGTGCGACGTGATCAGTCGTCCGCTTGGCGCTTCAACGAGCTGCGCAACGGCCCGCACCTGATCGCCCGACCGAAGCAGCGTTCCCATGACGACGCGATCGACGTCGGCATCTGCGGCCAGGGCCTTCAGATCCGGGGTCTCGGCGGTGAACCGCGCCACCGCCGCGCTCGATCGGACGATCAGCGATCCGATGCCGGACAACGACGTGGTGATGGCATCGGCAAGGCTAAACGCGAGGAAGTCGGTTTCGACGTCGGGTCGCAAGATACGGAACGGCAGCACGACGAGCCGCGTCATCGTGTGGGCCGGCGCGGTCACGGAGTCGGTGTCGAGACTGGCCGCCGCACGCAGCTCGTCGGCCATGGCGGCGGCCGAGGGCACACGATCGGCCGGCCGTTTAGCGAGTGCCCGCCGGATGACCCGATCAATCGCCGCCACTGCTGGCGACCCGCCGAGCGCCGGCGGCTGCTCGTAGACGATCGCGTGGACGACCTCGGCGATCGTGCGGCCCTCGAATGCCGGCCGGCCCGCGACCATCTCGAAGAGGATGGCTCCCGCAGCAAAGAGATCGCTTCGCGCGTCGACGTTCTCACCGGTGACGAGCTCCGGCGCCATGTACCGCGGCGTGCCCACCAGCATCCCGCTCTGTGTAATCGCGGTCACGGTCTGGCGGGAGCCGTCGAGCTCGGGACGCGCCAGGCCGAAGTCGAGGAGCTTGACGCCGTGTGCCGTGAGGAACACGTTGGACGGCTTCAGATCGCGGTGAATCACGCCGCGCGCATGAAGCGCTGACAGTGCCGATAACATGCCTAGACCGACAGACACGGCTCGAGAAACGTTCATCGGACCCTGCCGCATTTCGTCGGCAAGCGATTGCCCGTCAAGCAGCTCCATGGCTATGAACAGCTCGCCCGCATCCTCGCCGATCTCATAGATCTGACAGATGTTGGGATGGCTCACGCTGGCAGCGGCGCGCGCTTCCCGCCAGAAGCGTTTGCGTGCGGTCTCGTCGGCCGCCAGCGCCGACATCGTCTTCAGCGCGACGGTGCGCCCGAGCCGTTCGTCGCGCGCGGCATAGACGACGCCCATACCGCCTTCACCGACCTTGCCTGTGATTGCGTAGTGCCCGAGGCGCACCGGGACGTCGCGCCGAGCTGCAGATGTGCCGGGCTTCAGTGGCGGCTCTGCTTTCAACCAGTCGAGCAGAGCGCGCAGCCGCCCGCGAGGTTCGTCATCGACCGAGTTCACGTACTGGCGATCATACCCCTTCGATTCGCTGCGGCTTTCATCAACTCCTAGCTACCGCCGCACCGCTCGTGCTCGAGCGGCAACAGTTGTGACGACGAGATCGGCTAGCTCAGTGAACGTGCGAATGCAGAACTGCTGAAGCCGAAGTAGGTCGGGTACGCCACTTGCTCTTTATGGAGAAAGCCCTTGATACAGAACGCAAACAGAGACGCGAACTCGTCGTTGTCGCGAGAACCGTACACGACATGCTGAGGGGCCCACGGCACACGTCGCGGCCAGAACTGAAGGAGGCCTGAAATGGCAGATCGGATTATTGTCGCAACGTTCACGAACACCAACCCCGCGTATGATGCGGCAACCGCGCTCAAGGCGCTCAAGGACAAGGGCGTAGTCGATTTCAAACCCAAAGCAGGCGTGATGGTTGCGAAGGACGATAAGGGAAATGTCTCCTTGCTCGAGAGCAAGGACCGACCCCTCTGGGGAACCGGAATCGGTACGGTAGCCGGTGCGTTGATTGGACTCATCGGCGGCGCACCCGGTGCAGCTTTGGGAGCCGCGTTGGGCGCGACCACCGGGGTTTCAGGCGATACAGTGATGGCATCACTGGATGAGGACTTTGTTGATTCCGTGACGAAGGACATGCGTCCAGGAATGACCGCGATCATTGTCGAAGCCGACGAGAAGAGTACGCGCCCGGTCGATGACATCGTCAAGGTTGGCGGAGGCCAAGTGTACAGGCAGGCGGCGTGAAAAAAGCGACCGCTGAAGGCGAGCTCGTCGGTGGTATCCAGGTGATCGTGGCGTTTCGCGATCACCGGGCGCCTCACACCCTGAGGAGCAGAACGACCAGCAAACCCGATACGACACTCGCGCACACGGTCCTGAAGGCGTTCCAGTGGTTCCACCGCTGCTCGAAATCATCGCGTGCACGCCTGCGGGCCGTTTCGCTCATCCTGCCGGGATCGATCCGCTGAAGCTGGTTGTTCAGCGGGATGTTTACGCGAACGGTCGGCGCCTGCACGCCGAGAAGGTAGATGACAGCCGCGAGAATCAGGAGCAGCCGAGA
>Ga0310890_10000901_pt1 | contig 10662 bp, 6 predicted proteins | sample T20D3metaG_FD_203751 | JGI IMG/M metagenome (GOLD analysis project Ga0310890, IMG submission 203751) | Lab incubated soil microbial communities from West Virginia University Organic Research Farm, Morgantown, WV, United States - T20D3 | ecosystem: Environmental > Terrestrial > Soil >... | reverse complement strand
CTACCAGCTTCCAGCTTCCAGCTACCAGCTTCCAGCTTCCAGCTAGATCAAGGGCACCTCTTCGTACTCGCCCCACGCCTCGCGAAGCGCATCGCACATCTCACCAACGGTGGCGTAGGCGCGGGCACAATCGAGAAGCGGATACATCGTATTCGCCGTGCCGCGAGCAGCCTCGCGCAGTGCGTCGAGTGCGCGATGGACGGCCTCCTGGTCACGTGTCCCCTTCAGCTCTTCGAGCCGTGCCAACTGTTTTTCGGCCGTTGTCTCGTCGATGTACAGGATCGGCACGCCGGCTTCGTCTTCCTGGGCGTATTCGTTGACCCCGACGATGACCTTCTCGCGCCGTTCGACAGCCTGCTGAAACTTATAGGACGCCTCGGCAATTTCGCGCTGTGGAAACCCCTGCTCGATCGCTTCGACCATGCCGCCGAGCCGGTCGATTGAGGAGAAATACTCTTTCGCACCCTGTTCCATGTCGAGCGTCAGCCGCTCCAGGAGCCAGGATCCGCCGAGCGGGTCGACCATGTTCGTGACCCCGCTCTCGTGGGCAATGATCTGTTGCGTCCGAAGCGCGAGTGTCGCCGCGTCAGCGGTCGGCAGCGCAAGTGCTTCGTCGAGTGAATTCGTGTGCAGCGAATTGGTCCCTCCGAGGACGGCCGCCAACGCTTGCAATGCGGTGCGGACGACATTGTTGTACGGCTGCTGGGCGGTGAGGGAGACGCCTGCCGTCTGAGTATGAAAGCGTAACTTCCAGGATCGCTCGTCCTTCGCGCCGAACCGATCGCGCATCACTTCGGCCCAGAGTTTCCGCGCCGCTCTGAACTTGGCGATCTCCTCGAAAAAGTCGCTATGCGAATTGAAAAAGAAGGAGATACGCGGCGCGAAGTCGTCGACATCCAGCCCGGCATCGATCCCGTACTGGACGTACTCGACACCGTCGCGCAGGGTGAAAGCCAGTTCCTGAAGCGCCGTGGATCCGGCTTCGCGAATGTGGTAACCGCTCACCGAAACGGTGTTCCACCTCGGCACCTCTTTCAAGCAGAAGCCAAAGACATCGGTAATCAGGCGCATCGATTCGCGCGGCGGGTAGATGTATTCCTTCTGCGCGATGAACTCTTTGAGGATGTCGTTCTGAATCGTGCCGGAGAGTTTTTGCCAGTCGGCACCCTGCTTCTCCGCGACGACGAGATACATCGCGAAGATCATTGGGGCGGGCGAATTGATGGTCATCGAGGTGGTGATCTTGCCGAGCGAAATCCCCTCGAACAGCCGCTCCATATCTGCGAGCGAGACGATGCTCACACCACACTTGCCCACTTCGCCGAGCGAGAGCGGATGGTCAGGATCGCGACCCATCAAGGTCGGCAGGTCGAACGCGACGCTCAGGCCGGTTCCACCGGCCGCAAGCAGCGTCTTATACCGCTCGTTGGTTTCCTCCGGCGTTCCGAAACCGGCGAACTGCCTCATCGTCCAGAGCTTGCCGCGATAGCCGGACGGATGGATGCCGCGCGTGTAGGGATACTCGCCGGGTGAGTTCAGATCGCGCTGATAGTCGAAATCCGGGAGGTCATCCGGCGTGTAGAGCCGTTCGATGGGGCGTCCGGAGATCGTGGTGAACGGCCCGGTGCGTTCGGGGGACTTCGCGAGCGCCGGCTCCAGCACCTCGCGCTCCCATCGCTGCTTGCGCGTGAGCGCCGCCGCTTTCATTCTTCACTGATTATAAGGGTACTGGCCTTCAGCTCCTGGCTGTTGGCTCCAGAGGGGTGACGTTTTAGGAAAGGACGGCGGGCCGAACGACCCGCCGTCCTCGAAACGAACTAATTCGAATATGCGCAGACCGCGTAAAGGCGCACGTTGAAGGTTCCCGGCGTGCTTTGGGTCAGTTTCAACGTGACCTTCCATTTGGTCGTTGACGAAGGAAACGACGCGAGCGGATGCACAGAGACGACGGTGTTGTTTGCGCCAGCAGCCTCCCACCCACCACCGAACACTCGCTGGCCGACGAGACATGAGAGCTCCCACGTCTTCGTCTCATCAGGCTGGAGAGTCACCGTCAGCAGTGCCGATGATACGACCTGCTGCCCCGTGAGTCCCGGAGGTCCGGCGGGTCCGGCGGGCCCCTGGGCGCCTGTCGGGCCCTGTGGCCCCGCGGGACCCTGCGGCCCTTGCGCGCCAGTGTCGCCGGTCAGACCCTGCAGTCCGGCGGGTCCCTGAGGCCCGGTGGGACCTGCGGGTCCCATTTCACCCTGCGGGCCCGTGGAACCAGTATCCCCCTTCAAGCCTTGTGGTCCAGCAGGTCCGGTGGCTCCAGTTGCGCCGGCGGGTCCTGCAGGCCCAACGGGTCCCATTTCGCCTTGCGGTCCAGCGGGTCCCGTCGCACCGGTCGCTCCCGCAGGTCCTGCAGGTCCTGCAGGTCCTTCTGGACCTTGAGGGCCGACCGGGCCTGCCGCACCGGTATCACCTTTCGGTCCGGCAGGTCCCGGGTCCCCTTTCGGCCCTACAGCTCCCGTGTCCCCCTTCGGCCCGGCAGGTCCAGCAGGTCCTTGTGGGCCGGCCGGTCCTGCAGGTCCCTGTGGGCCCGCTGGTCCAGCAGGTCCCTGTGGTCCACCAGGTCCTGCAGGTCCTTGCGGTCCCGCAGGTCCGACGGAGCCCTGACCGGAGGCTCCGCCGACGTGGAACACGAATCCGCCTCGGTCCTTGTCTCCGTTGCCCCGGCTCACGGTCAGCAGGTGCGACCCGTCGGGAATTGCGGCGGGGAGAAACACAATGATTTGCGTGTCGGTCGCGCTGATGACCGTCATCAGGTAGTTTTCACACCAGACCTGTGGCGGTTGCGAGCCAAACGCCATCCCTTCAATGGTCAGCGTCTGGTTGACGCGATCGGCAGCAGTGCTCAGGACGACGAGCTGGTTCACGGACGGCGTGGCCACCTCGTTCTTTTTCTGGGCGTACGCGAGTTCCGTCCCCAGTATCACGAGCAGAAACGACAGCATCAGTATGCGAGTAGATAAGCGCATAAAGCCTCCGGGCCGCTCACAGTTGAGCAAGCGGGAGGCCACCACGTCTGTATACTACAAGCTATTTAGAATCAGCCACTTACACTCTATTTCCAAGTTGTAAACGACCTGGGACTGTTCATTTTTGTGCCTTTGGCGACGGTTTTGATGGTGTATTGAAGTACTTTAGATGACATTATGGACATGAGCCCCCTCGTCTTGACTTGCCGCAAGCGGCACAGTAGTTTGGCCTGTTCACCGCGCTCAGATCCCGCGCTCACAGACGGACAAGGAGTCACATGGAAGCAAGTGGCAGCATCTTCAACGCGATGCTCCAGGAGTTTGACGGAGCAGCGCGGCTGTTAGGGCTCGATCCCGGGATCTGGAAGATCCTCACCCACCCGAAACGACAGATCACCGTGTCGCTCCCGGTTCAAATGGACAACGGGGAAATCGAGGTCTTCACCGGTTACCGCGTCCAGTACAACATCACGCTCGGCCCGGCAAAGGGCGGCATCCGCTATCACCCCGACGTGACACTCGACGAAGTCACCGCGCTCGCCGCCTGGATGACCTGGAAGTGCGCCGTCGCCCACGTCCCGTTCGGCGGCGGCAAGGGAGGCGTGGTTTGCGATCCGACGCGAATGTCGCGTCGCGAGCTCGAAGCGCTCACGCGACGATACGTCGCCGAAATCATCGACGCGATCGGTCCGGAAAAGGATGTCCCGGCGCCCGACGTCAACACCAACGATCAAATCATGGCGTGGGTGATGGACACCTATAGCATGCACGTCGGCCACACATCGACGGCCGTCGTGACTGGAAAGCCGATCGAAATGGGAGGGTCGCTCGGCCGGCGCGAGGCAACCGGACGCGGCGTCATGATCGTCACCCGCGAAGCGGCGAAGCATCTCGGGTTCGACATCAAGGGCGCGCGCGTCGCGGTCCAGGGCTTTGGCAATGTCGGCTCGGTCTCGGCGGATCTCCTCTCAAAGATCGGCGCGAAGATCGTCGCGGTCACCGACTGGAAAGGCGGGGTCTACAACGCCAACGGGCTCGACGTCACCAAGATGCTCGATTACGCCAAGCAGCACAAGACCATCGATGGTTTCCCGGGCGGAGAGACGATTGAGAACGAGCAACTGTTCGCGCTCGACGTCGAAGTACTGGTTCCCGCGGCGCTGGAGAACCAAATCACCCTGGACAACGCCCCGACGATCGGCGCCAGGGTCGTCGCTGAGGGAGCCAACGGTCCGACCACCCCCGAGGCGCACAAGCATCTGCATGAACGCGGCATCTTCGTCATCCCGGACATCCTGGCCAACGCCGGCGGCGTCACCACCTCATACTTCGAGTGGGTGCAGGATCGTCATGGCTACTTCTGGGAGGAGGAAGAGGTGAACAAACGCCTCGAAGCCAAGATGGTCGAGGCGTTCGACGACGTGCTGAAGACGTCGATGAAATACAAAACCGATCTGCGCACCGCCGCCTACATCGTCGCGATCAACCGCGTCGCGACGGTGACGAAAATGAGAGGGATGTACGCTTAGCGTCCGATCCTGAATGCGACGAGTTCCTGAGCGGTACTCCCCCCTTCGCTGCGCGCGTTCAGCTCAATCAAATAGTCGCCGGCCGCGAACGCCGACAGACCAAGCTCGATCTCCGCTGGACGTCCGGGAGCCTGCTGCACCGGCAGGTCGGCCATTGACTGGCCGGCGCGATTCAGCAATCGCGCAGTGACCGGCGGCGTGACCCCACCCGGCGCGTACGCGTCGGTACGAATGTAGATGCGATCGGTTCGGCTGAACTGTCGCTCGGGGGTCGGGACAGCGTTGGGATTTGCCTTGATCGCCTGGAGTTCGGGAATGGTTCGCACGCGATAGACCCGCGGCGTGCTGAACGACATCGAGACGTTGGTGAAATCCGGCACGGTGATCTGCCGTCCGAGCGTGTCGAGCACCTGACCGCGGGGACCTTCGACCACCATCTTCATATCGAGCTGGCCGGGCCGCACATCGAACGAGACGGCACCACCCTTTGCCGGCGTTGTTCCTGACTCCTCAGGAACTCGGCCGCGGAACACCGGCCGGCCGTCGGGTGCAACCGCTGTCAACGCAATTCGGGCCGGCGGATCTTCGACCGGGCGGCCGGGAATTGCCGGTGCGGCCTCCCACGAGAACGTCACGTGCGTCATGCCGTTCTCCCCGCGCGTCGTGCCAATCCAGAAATGTGCGGACTTGTCGCGTGACGGCGATGCGAGGTCGTTGAGCGCGGACGTGACGGCCGTCGGCGCCTCCGGTTTCGCCGCCGCCGCATTGATCCGTGCGACGTCGTCGTTGGAGTACGCCCAATAGCCTTTGCGGGCGCGCACGTCGAGGCCGCGGCGCTTCACGTTCACCTTGATCTGGTGGAATTTGCCGTCGGTCGGTGCCTGTGTGGAACTGTAGCCGAGCAGGTAGTAGCTGCTCGAGTCGCGGATGATCTGTTTCATGCCGACGGCCAGGTCGTTGCGATTGACGATCGCGCGCCCATCGGTGTTCGCCGCCAGCACATGCAACGTGTCCTGCGTCTGCCGAAGGCTGGTCGCGTCCTGCGTAATCGTGATCCCCTTCTCGACGCCGTACTCGAAGACCGCGAGGCCTCGCGGATCGACCGGATATATCGACGTATTCATGCGCGCCGCCGCATTGAACACCTGCTGCATGTCGTAAATCATGTCCTGATCCGAGATCATCTGATCCCTCGCCGTCGCCTGCCCCCCACACCCGCTGTTGCCGCGGCAGGGATTGGCATATCCCGGCATCGACGCGATCGGATCCTGCATTTGCGCAGGCAGAATCCCGGTGAAGCCTTCGCTGACGAAGATGATCGACTTGCGTCCTTCACGCAGCGCGCCCATCTTCATCGCCGCACCTTTCAGGGCATCCATCGTCACCTGGTTGCGCACACGCTCGACCACCTGGGCGGGATAATTCGCATACTTCTCTTCGAACTGATTCCGCGGCACATAGTTGAACTTGCGCCCTTCGAATCGTTGAATCGCGGAGACCGCGGCATCGCGGTTGCGGCTGAACCGCAGATCGGTGATCGGCGTGAGCGGATACATGATGGCCAGCATGTCGGCCGGCGCGAGCTGGTTCTCGATGAACTCGATGAGCGGCTTCTTGACCGACAGATCGGCGCCGCGTTGCACGTGGTAGTCGTCGAGGAGAATGACGAAGAGCCGGACGTCGGGCCGCGCCGCTTCGCGTTCTTCGTCGTTGTCGTCGCGAATCTGCCGCGGTGGTCCGCTTTCCGCCATCGCGATCGCGTCGAGCTTCACGATCGAAAACGTGTCGACCGTCTGAGCCTTTCCATCTTCGGTCACCGCGAAATCGTTCTGCGTGAGATCGACAACGGGATTACCGTCCTTGTCGGTGACGATGACATCGACGCTGACGTAGTTGATGCCGCGCCGAATGGTCGGCGGCTGTTGTTCCTGTTGCTGTTGGTCAGCCGGCTGCTGCTGAGACGCAGAGGCCGGGGCTTGATTCGAAGATTGTCCCGCGGACTGCTGCCCGGCGGCGCCTGGACCGAAGCCCTGCACCACGGTAACAGCCGTGACCAGTGTCAGGGCGACAAACGCGGACATTGCGCGCGACGAGATACTCATAGGACTTTAGACTCCGGCCTCAGGCAGGCAGCTTCGAGACGCGCGGGGCTCGTGGCCCAATGATAACATTGGCGTCCCGGCGCGCCGCGTCGGCCAGGCAGGAGTGATTGTGACCGAAGATACCGCCGAACGGGTCCATCCGCTGACCGTCCTGACCGAGGACGAAGTCATCCTTCGAGAGAGCGTCCGCGAGTTTGCCGAAGCACAGGTCCGGCCGCTCGTCCGTGAAATGGACGAGCACGCCAAGATCCCGCGCTCGCTCATCGATCAGCTGTTCGAACTCGGCGTGATGGGGATCGAGATCCCGGAGAGCCACGGCGGCTCCGGCGGCTCCTTCTTTCATGCGGTTTTGGCGGTCGAAGAGCTCTCGCGCGTCGACCCTTCGATCGGCGTGCTCGTCGACGTGCAGAATACGCTGGTCATCAACGCACTTCTGCGCTGGGGCAGCGACGACATCAAGCGACGGTACCTGCCGCGCCTCGCCGCCGGCACGGTTGGGGCTTACGCGTTGTCGGAGGCGGGATCGGGCAGCGATGCCTTCGCGCTGACCACCAGTGCCCGGCGAGACGGCGAGGGCTTCATCCTCAACGGACGCAAGCTCTGGATTACCAACGGCAACGAAGCGGATCTCTTCATCGTCTTCGCGACGGTTGACGCGGCAGCCGGTTACCGCGGCATCACCGCGTTTCTCGTGGAGCGTGGCTTCGACGGGTTCACCGTGGGGAAGAAGGAAGACAAGCTTGGCATTCGCGCCAGCAGCACGTGTGAACTCGTTCTCGAAGATTGCTACGTGCATGCGACAAACGTCCTTGGCGAACAGGGCAAGGGCTACAAGACGGCCATTGAAACCCTGAACGAAGGACGCATCGGCATTGGCGCGCAGATGATCGGGTTAGCAAAGGGCGCTCTGCAGCACGCCATCGTCTATACCAAGGAGCGCAAGCAGTTCGGTAAGTCGATTGCGGAATTCCAGGCCGTGCAGCATCAGCTCGCGCGCGCGGCGGTCGACGTCGAAGCGGCAACACTGGCGGTCTACAACGCGGCCAGGCTTCGCGAGGCAGGCCGGCCATTCCTGACCGAGGCGGCGATCTGCAAGATTCTCTCGTCTGAAGTCGCCGAGCGCGTCACCTCGTTGGCGGTGAATCTTTTCGGCGGCAATGGTTTCGTCAAGGAATACCCGGTTGAGAAACTGTACCGCGACGCCAAGATCGGTCAGATCTACGAAGGTACGTCGAATCTGCAGCTGCAAACGATTGCCAAGCAGATTCTTGGATAGGCGTCCCGCAGGATGTCGGACGGGCGTCAACCGGCATTCGCGCTGATCCTCCTGCTCGTCGTTGCCTTTCTTTCCACCTTCCTGCTCCACGGGCAAACACTTTCGTACGGATTCGATTACGACGACTATCACTTCACACGCCCGTACTCTCGCGCGGAAGTGATCGCCGCGTTTCACGGTCCCTGGGACGCTGCCGGCATCGAGCGACCCTACTACCGCCCGCTTACGATCGCGTTTTACGCCGCCCGATTCGAGTTGCTGGGGATCAATGCGACGGCACACCACTGCCTCTCGCTGGCGCTCTTCTCACTCGCCGCGACGCTCGCCGGATGGTTCGCGCTTCGCTTGACAGCGTCAGTCACGATTGGCCTTGTCACAACCGTGTTCTACGTCGTGCACCCGGCGATGCCGTACTCGCTCGTCGCGTGGGTCACCAATCAGATGCATCTGCTCGAATCGATCGTGCTCCTGAGCGCGTTGATCTGGTGGCATGTGGTACGCCTTCGCAGTGCGACGTGGTGGCTACCACTTCTCGCGTTGGCGATCGTCGCGTTCCTGATCAAGGAGGACGGCATCATGCTCCTGCCGGTCATCCTTGTGCTTCATGCCATTGGTCGGCGGATCGTTCACGAGCAGTTGCCACCCGTTTCACGAGCCTTCCTGGCAGCAACAGTGGTCACGCTGCTCGTACTGATCGGCGCTCGCCAATCGGCGCTGTCGGCCACGGGCTCGCTGAACGTTCCAGCGACGAGCGTCGCGTTGACCAACTATCTGCACGGCCTGAATGGTCTCTTGCGACTCGTACCGGCTGACCGCCCGTGGCAATTGGCGGCGAGCTGGTTCGTCACGCTTGCCCCCCTGACCGCATTCATCCTCTGGCGGCGACTCTCGCGCGAAGCGCACGGCCTGGTGGTCAGCGGATTGGCGATCGCTCTCCTGTTCAACCTGCCATTCGTGCTCATCACGAAGGCGGAGCAGATGCACCTGGTGGCACTCGGCGTTGTGCTTCTGCTGGCAGGGGCTTGCGGCGGTCTTCTCCTCACAACGCGCGAACGTATCGTGCGCAGCGGTGTCGCACTCACATGCGCCGCGGGGGTCGCTTGCCTCGCCGCCGTCGCACGCGACATTACGCGGGATTTCGAGCCGTACGGCGCAGTCGTGCTCGCGCACGACGAGATGGTCCGTGGATGGGCAGCCGTCCCGATCGATCTGCGTGCGTACCTCGAGCGAAAGCGGTCTCCGGGTGCGTCCCGAACGCTTTCACCCGATCCCTCACTGGCGCTCGATTTCGTGATGTTCGGCACGCATGGGCCCGAGCGCTCGCCGGATGGCGTGTCGTACCGGTGGATGTCAGCATCGCAAGTGCAGATATTGATTCGCGAGGGCACGCGGAAAGTCACAATCCCGCTCCGTCACGCCATCGAAGTTTTTCGAGAGCCCGCTCGCGTCCGCATCGCCACCGACGGTCGGATCGTCGACGAGATCACGCTTGCCACATCCGAGTGGCGCTTGTCGACAACGGCGATTCCATCCGCCCATCCACCCGGTCTAGGTCGCATGCATCGCCTCACCATCACGATGGATCATGCGTGGCGGCCGATGGAGATCATTCCTGGATCGCGGGACGATCGGACGCTCGGGTTGCAGATTGGAGAGGTTCAGCTTAGGTGAGTTCTGCAATTGCGCCCCAATCGTCAATCAGCAATCTCAATCGTCAATCAGCAATCCTTGAAATCGACAATCATCAGTCCGCAATCGGCAATCGACTAAGACACGATCGCCTCCGCAATTACCATACGCTGGACCTCGGAGGTGCCCTGATAGATTTCCGTGGCACGGGCGTCGCGGAAAAGCCGCTCGACGACCGAACCGCGGCGATATCCGCTCGAGGCGAGAATCTGCATCGCCTTATCGGCGGCGCGATGCGCGGCTTCTGACGCAAACAGTTTTGCCATCGCCGCGTCCAGTGTGTGACGCGTGCCGCGCTGCCGTGAATCGGCGGCCTTGAGCATCAACAGACGAGCCGCGTCGAGCTCGGTCGCCATGTCGGCGAGCATCCACTGGATCGCCTGGTAGTTTCCGATCGGCTGGCCGAAGGCTTCCCGCGATTTTGCATGACTCAAGGCTTCCTGCAGCGCCGCCGCGCCAACACCCAGCGCCTGGGCCGCAATCGCGACGCGGCCGCCATCGAGCGCCCACATCGCGACACCGAAGCCGTCGCCAGAATTTCCGAGCATCGAATCCGATCCGACGCGCACGTTCGTGAACGCGAGATCCATGCAGCCCAGTCCGCGCACGCCGAGCGAATCGGCCGCCGCGACCCGGGTAATCCCGGGCGTGTCCATTGGGACGATGAAGGCGCTGACGCCGCGACCGCGAATCCCTGGCTGGGTGGAAGCAAACACGATGAGAACGTCGGCCGCCTCAGCGTTCGCCACCCATACCTTGCGTCCATTGATTACATAGCCTCGCTCGTCGAGCCTCGCGGTCGATTGCTGATTGGCGGCATCGGATCCCGCATGCTCTTCTGACAATGCGAACGCGCCTATCGCCTGACCGCTGGCAAGCCGTCGCAGCCACACATCTTTCTGCGCGTCGGTCCCAAACTGGGCGATTGGTTCGGCGACGAGGGAGTTGTTGACTGCGGCGATCACCGCAAGGACCGCACTGACCGACGAGATGGCCTCGATAGCGACGACGTAACTGGTATAGTCGAGCCCGGCGCCACCCCATTGGGC
>Ga0310890_10000900_pt1 | contig 10664 bp, 7 predicted proteins | sample T20D3metaG_FD_203751 | JGI IMG/M metagenome (GOLD analysis project Ga0310890, IMG submission 203751) | Lab incubated soil microbial communities from West Virginia University Organic Research Farm, Morgantown, WV, United States - T20D3 | ecosystem: Environmental > Terrestrial > Soil >... | reverse complement strand
TCTGCCAGGACTTTGCGCATATTTTCATCGCCCTTGCGCGACCGCTCGGCATTCCGACGCGCTACGTGAGCGGATATCTATATAGAGATGCGGCCAGTCACGACAGGTCCACCGATGGCGCGACGCACGCGTGGGTCGAAGCATTCCTCCCGGAGGTCGGATGGATCGGCTTCGATCCCACCAACAATCTCATCGCGCAGGATCGTCACATCCGCGTGGCAGTCGGCCGCGATTATGCCGATGTTCCGCCGACGCGCGGCGTCTACAAGGGTGTCACCGCCGTTCGCAGCGAATTGGGAGTAGCGGTGCGGATCGGACATGCGCCGTCGCCGCTGTCGTCCGACGTGGTGCCGTTCACGCCGTGGATGTCACGAGAAGCCGGCGTGGCGATGCCGAGGCCCGACGCGCAACAGGATCAGCAGCAACAGTAGAAATTCGTTCCTGCCTTTTCTGCGCGTTCGGCGATGCGCCGGCGCGCAGACAGAAATGATCGCGCGCTGCCAGTTCTGTAAGACGAAGTGAGAACCCGTCGAGCGCGCGACACGCACGCACGCCGCCAAGCGACACACTTCAAAGCACTTGGACGATGGCAGGCCCGCGCGTCTGTGGAGGGTACAGAACTTGGAGTCGGGCGACCACAGACGACTATGGATACTGGATCTTCACACACCCCCGTACCGCGGCGATCGGTGTTCGAGGACGGATTCGGCAAGCGCCATCACGCAGTAGGTCCTGGCGGCGAGCCGCTCGAAGTGCTCGAGTTTGCAGAACACTTCACCGCCGTCCCATCGTTCGAGCCGGCCCTCCGTGATCGCGTCAACGCGCTGGTCGGCTTCCAGAACACCTGCTTTGCGCGCGTTCGAAGCGTGCAGCGGCTTGGCCAGAACGGCTCCAGGCTCGTCGTCGTCTCCGACCGCGTGCCAGGCGCGCGGCTCTCAACCGTGCTGGCCGTCGCCAAGCAACAGTTGCTGCCGCTCGAAGTCAACGCGGCCCTGTGTCTCATCAGACAACTCGTACCCGCGATGGCCGCGCTGCACGACAAGATGCCCGCCGTCGGGCACGGGGCGCTCTCGCCGGAGCGAATCATCATTACGCCGAACGCCCGTCTGGTGGTCGTCGATCACATGCTGGGCGCGTCGGTCGAGCGGCTCGGGTATTCGCACGACCGGTATTGGAAGGAACTGCGCATTCCGCTGCCGACGGCCGCCCAACCGACATTCGATTTCCGCGCCGATGTCATGCAGATCGGAATGGTGGCACTGGCCCTGATCCTCGGCCGGCCCCTCGACAGCGACGATTATCCCGATCAAGTCGCCGCGCTCGCCGAAGGCGCATGGGGATTGACCGCGACTGGCGGCGTCGAGCCGCTCCCGCCGGAACTCCGGACGTGGCTGTCGCGGATGCTGCAGCTCGATCCACGGCATTCGTTCGTCACGGCTGTAGAGGCATGGTCGGAGCTCGAGCACGTGCTCGGAACCAGCGACTACGTGGCGTCCTTCGGCGCGCTGAAATCGTTCATGGCGGAGTACGCCAGATACTCGGCTACGGCTGCGGCGACGCCCGCGGCTGCTCCCGCTGCGTCTGCGCCGTCCGCGCCTCTGGCTAAACCGGCAGCGCCGCCTGCTGCATCCGCCGCGGCGCCGTCTCGACCGGTCGGCGCCAACGTTGGGTCATCTCATTCGGTGCCCACATCGCCCGCGCCCGCACCGGTTGCGGCGGCGGCCCCGATTGTCCCGGGCCAGACGCCGCCGCGTGTGCAACCGCATGCGCCGCCGGCGGTGAAGCCGCACGTTCCAGTTCCGCCGGCGCCGGTTGCCGTCGCTCCGGCACCCACGCCGGCCAGTGTTCCGAGGTCACCGGTTGTTCCGCCGACACCGTCGGCCAAGGCTCCTGCGCCTGCCTCGTCGCCGCGACCGGCTTCGCCACCACCTCCGCAGCCACCGGCCTCTATGACCGAAAACCTGCGGGCGGTCGCAGCCGCGCATGCTGTCGATCGTTCTGAGACGCGAGAGGAGCATGGGATGCCGTGGTGGCGGCAGCCCCGTGTAGCTGTGGCCGCCGCTGCACTCGTCGTGCTCGTGTTAGGAGGCGCACTGCTTAGCCGTTCGTATCTGCCGTCTGCATCGGCCGAAGCGCCGGGCACTCTCACGGTGAGCACCAATCCCGCCGGTGTGCCAGTCGTCATCGATGGTGAGCCCCGTGGTGTGACGCCGCTCACGTTGGAGCTGGCGCCTGGACGTCATGAGCTCAGGCTGGCAGCGAATGGCGGCAACGCGCGCGTCATCCCATTGACGATCACCGCGGGCGGCACTGTGTCGCAGTCCATCGAGTTACCCAGCGCGGGCCCGCAGACAGGACAGTTGACCGTGCGAACCGAGCCGTCAGGCGCGCGCGTGACCGTTGACGGAACGGCCCAGGGCCAGACGCCGCTGACGCTCGAGGGGCTCACACCGGGAAATCACACCGTCGTACTGGCGAACGACGTCAGCTCCGTGACGCATGAAGTGACGGTGCAGCCGGGCGCCACCGCGTCACTCGTCGTGCCCATGTCGTCCACGCCGCAGGGCGCGCCGGTTTCCGGTTGGATTTCGGTATCTGCGCCCGCGGAACTGCAGGTGTACGAAGACACACGGCTCCTGGGGACGAGCCGCAGCGATCGCATCATGGTGTCGGCGGGGCGTCACGAGCTCGACATCGTGAACGAGGCGCTCGGCTACCGAGTTTCACGGGTGGTCACCGTTGCGCCCGGACAGGTCTCGGCGCTTCGCCTCGAATGGCCGAAAGGATCGATGGCGCTGAACGCACAGCCGTGGGCCGACGTCTGGATTGACGGCGAGCGTATCGGTGAGACGCCCATTGGCAACGTCTCCGTCCCCATCGGACCCCACGAGATCGTGTTCCGGCATCCACAGCTCGGTGAACAGGTGGTACGTGCGACGGTGACCGCCGGCCAGGCCGCGAAGGTCAGCGTTGATATGAGAAAGAGATGATCATGGGGAACGCAAGAATTGCTGTCACTTGTCTCGGCATTCTGCTGCTGAGCGCAGCGCACCTGCGCGGACAGGATACGCTCGCTGCGGCGCGCGACCTGTACGCGTCCGCCGAGTACGATAGCGCCCTCAAGCTGCTGGATCGCCTGTCAGGGACTTCCAGCGAAGATCAGCAGTCGATCGAGTTGTATCGCTCGCTCTGCCTCCTGGCGGTCGGCCGCACACAGGATGCCGAGCGCTCCGTCGAAATGATCATTGCGCGCAATCCGCTGTACCAGCCTGGTGATGATCTGTCGCCGCGGATGCGCACCGCGTTCAGCGAGGCGAAGAAGCGCCTCCTGCCATCGATCGTGCAGCAGCAGTACGCCGACGCGAAGGGCGCGTTCGACAGGAAGGAGTTCGAGTCGGCAGCATCCGGATTCCGGCGAGTCATGGACGCGCTGAACGACCCGGATATGGGCAGTGCCGCGAGCAAGCCACCGCTCGCCGACCTTCGTACTCTGGCTGCCGGCTTTCACGATTTGAGCGTCAAAGCGATACCTCCCGCGCCGGCGCCGGCACCGCCACCCCAGCCGGTTGCAGCGGCCCAGCCAGCGGCCGCGGCCGTCGCCCGCCCGGTGTCCACGATCTACACCGGCGAGGAACGAAACGTCGTACCGCCGCAGACTCTTGCCCAGACGCTGCCGAAGTACCCGGGAGCCGTTCCTCCTCGGGGGGTCACAGGCGTCGTCGAAGTCGTGATCGATGAAGGGGGCACGGTTGAATCAGCGGCGATGGTGGTTCCGGTGACTGCTTCGTACGACAAAATGGTGATGAGCGCCGCCACCAAGTGGGTGTACATACCGGCGATGGTAAACGGCAAGCCGGTCAAGTTCCGCAAGCGTATTCAGATAACCGTCACGCCGCCGCCCGCTAACTGAGCCCTGAGGCCTGGGCCCCGAGCCCTGAGGCCTCTGATTGACACACCTCTGCGCCGTGTGACACGATTCGCCGTCGTGTTCGCCCGTCCAGACTGCGCGTGTTGTTGTTGCCTTGGAGCTGCAGCCTCCGAAGGCCGCGCTGTGTCACGGGTCGCCCACGTTTTGACGCACTAAAGCGAACCAGTTTCAGCGACATAAAAAGGCCCGGAAGGCTGCGATGCTTTCCGGGCCTTTTTCTTTTGTGCCGGAGATCGACATGATCGAGACCGTTGATGCTGCCCGCGGCGTTGTCGTTGCCCGTAGCGGAGCGCCAGCCGCTCGAAGGACAGCGCCGGCCGCGCCGATTCACGAGGATTGGATTGCCGTCATTCTGGGCGCCGCCTCGTTGTGCGCGGTGCTGTTCGGTGGGGTGCCGGCCTTGCCGGCGCTCAGATGGGGCGCCGACACGGCGTTGTCGGCGCTGTTCCGGCCGGAGGTCCTCGTTCCGTGGCTCGGCGCGGGGTTCGGTTTGTGGGCGCTGTCGGCAGCCGCCGTTGCCCTGCAGGGCGGCAACGTTCGACGGTTTACGCAAGGGTTCGCGCTGGTCTTTCCGCTTGCCTGGTGCTCGCTCGTGCTCGCCGGCAACACTGCGTCGATCGCGTGGGGCATCGAGTACGTCATCTTCGCGCTCGCGCTGGGATTGCTCGTAAGCCATCTCGGCGGCACCCTCGCCTTTGTACGCGCCGCCGCTTCCTCGGAGCTCTTCATCAAGACCGGGCTGGTCCTCATGGGTGCCACGATCTTGTTCTCCGATGTGGTGCAGGCTGGTGTTCTCGGCCTCGTGCAGGCGCTCGGCGTCGTCATCGTCGTTTGGTACGTCTCTTTCTGGCTGGCGTCACGTTTTCGTGTGGACGAAGAGCTCGCGGTGATGCTGTCGACCGCTGTGTCGATTTGCGGCGTTTCGGCGGCGATCGCGGCGTGCGGCGCTATTCAGGGCGACCGGCGCAAGCTGAGTTATGTCACGTCGCTCGTGCTGATCGTGGCCGTCCCCATGATCATCCTCATGCCGTGGATCGTGCGACTCACGGGCATTCCTGACGTCGTCGCGGGTGCGTGGATGGGTGGGACACTCGACACCACCGGTTCGGTGACTGCGGCAGGTGCGCTCGTCAGCGAGGCGACGATGAAGGTCGGTACGATTGTGAAGTTTTCGCAGAATGTGTTGATCGGCGTCGCCGCCCTGGCGCTCTCGATGTGGTGGAGCGTTCGCACGAATGGCAGTCGGAACGACTCTTCCGGTGTCGGCGTCATCTGGCAGCGGTTCCCGAAATTCGTCATCGGCTTCGTCGCCGCGTCGCTCCTGTTCTCGTTCGTGTTTACTCCTGCGCTCGTCAAACAAACCAGCGGCGCAATTGGATCGTTGCGTACACTCTGGTTTGCGCTGGCATTCGTGTCGATTGGTCTTGAAGCCCGCGTCTCGGACCTGCTGACGCTCGACGACGGACGGCCGCTCGTCAGCTTCCTGCTCGCGCAGGGGTTCAACGTGATCTGGACGCTCGTCCTCGCGTGGCTGATTTTTGGAGGACTGATCCTGCCGGCGCCGGTCATCTGAAGAGTTGGCGGGCCGTGGGGCCCCGTCTGCCCACGGCCTCGCTCTGTCAGTTGTGAGTCCTGAGTCCTGAGTCCTGAGTCTCGAGTCCTGAACGGACACTCAGGACTCAAAACTCAAAACTCAGAACTCAGAACTCAAAACTCATGACTAGGACATGGAGGTATAGTGACGCCTTCAGAAGGGAGGCGCACATGCCGAAGTACCTCATCACCGCCTCGTACACGCCGGAAGGTGTCAAGGGGTTGCTCAAAGACGGCGGCACGAAACGACGACAGGCGGCAGAAGCCGCACTGAAAAGTGTCGGCGGTCGCGTCGAAGCGTTCTACTTTGCGTTGGGCGAACACGACGCCGTCGTGATCGTCGATGCCCCCGACAATACGACGGTCGCCTCAGCATCGATGGCCATCAACGCCAGCGGCGCTGTGCAGACGAAAACGGTCGCGCTGCTCACGCCGGAAGAGATCGATCAGGCGACGAAGAAGCAGGCTACCTATCAGGCGCCGGGACGTTAGCAAGTCACAAGTCACAAGGCACAAGGCACAAGGCACAAGTTGACACTTGAAACTTGAAAGTAAAGTCACAGGGATGGCGGTTCCAGTTCCTGCAACCATGAAGGCCTGGGTCCTTGGTGACCCGGGCCAGCTCACCCTTACGGAGAAGCCCGTGCCGCGCCCCGGACGCGCGGAGGTCCTGGTACGCATCGATGCCTGCGCCATCTGCGCCACCGATCTCGAAGTCATCAGTCACGGTTCGCCGGCGTCGTTCGAAGGCGACTTGCCATTCAACAAACGCTTCACCCCCGGGCACGAGTACATGGGCACGATCGTCGCGGTTGGGCCGACGGTCGACGAATATGCGGTCGGCGAGCGGATTGCCGTGGAAATCCATGCGGGCTGCGGCCGATGTGAGCGGTGCCGGCAGGGGATGTACACGTCGTGCCTGAATTACGGGCGCAACTACGGCGAGTTCGACAAAGGACATCGTGCCAATGGCTTCACGACCGACGGCGGCTTCGCGCAATATGCGGTCAATCACATCAACACGCTCGTTCGTGTCCCGGACGCGCTGAGCGATGAGCTGGCGACGCTGATCGTCACTGCCGGGACGGCTACCTACGGGCTCGACGTGCTCGGCGGGCTGGTTGCGGGACAAAGCCTGGTCGTCACCGGCGCAGGACCGATCGGTCTCATGGTTGTCGCGGTTGCGAAGGCACTCGGCGCCGCGCCGGTGATTTTGACGGACATTCGCGACGATCGACTGGCGATCGGGACGCGCATGGGCGCTGACGTTGTCATCAATGCGTCCCAGGTTGCCGCCGTTGACGCTGTGCGCGCAGCGAACGGACGCCGCGGCGTCGACTACGTGTTCGAATGCTCGGGTGCGCCGAACGCAGTCAACGACGCAGTGCGAATGGTCAGTCGCGGAGGGCGGGTGTGTCTCGGTGCGTTTTCACATCAGCCCGCCCTTGTGGACATTGGTTACATCGTCGCGAACAACATCTACCTGTACGGCATTCGCGGCGAGGGGAAGCGCGCAGTACACAGAGCGGCGTCGCTCATGGCACAGCGCAAGATCGACGCGTCGCCCGTGCACACGCATACATTTGCGCTCGACGAGCTGCCTACGGGGCTGCGTTATGCACGCGACAGAATCGACGGCGCGATCAAAGTGGTGATCAAGCCGCAGGTCGTTCGTGGAGGGACGGTCGACAAGCCGGTCCATGCATTCGCGGAATCGTGACGCGAACTAATTGCCTTTACTTGACTTGCCAGGCGCTGTTTAGTGAAATCGCGAACGGTTTCAACTAGGAAAGGACGATTCATGAAGGGGTTCGGGCTTTCATTGTGGACCGGTTCTGCACTTGCGGCGCTTGCGCTCGGGTGCGCTTCGCAGCCGTCGCAGCCTACCGAGCCGGCAGCCGCAGCGTCAGAGCAGCAGACGGCCCTAGGCCCGGCAGCAGCGGGCTCGAATCGTCAGGCCGAATTCGGACGCTTTCCGGATCGCGAGTTCATTCGACTGAGGCTGGATGAGTTCCAGTGGCGCGCGACCGAAGGCAACACGCTCGGCGTGCAGACGGCCATCCTCGAAGGGGACCCGTCGAAGCCCGGTTTCTACCTCACGATCAACAGGTTTCCTCCCGGTGTCATGAGCCGGCCCCATTACCATCCGGACGAACGGAACATCACCGTGATCAAGGGCACCTGGTACACCGACGAAGGCACGGAGTTCAGGCCCGACAAGGCGATTCCGATGAAGCCGGGAGAATACATGCGCCATCCCGCAGGCGGTTCCCACTATGACGGCGCGCTGGACGAGGAAGTCTGGGTGGCGATTTCCGGGTACGGGCCCACGTCGGCAACGGTGCTCGACGGCGGTGAGCTGTTCGGCCGCTCGCGGCCCGCGCCGGGAACTAATTAGAGCATCGCAACCGCGGGGACCACGATGGCGACGAAGATCACGAACTGTGTCTAGGGTTCGTGATCTTCGCCGGATCTCTCTGATCTCTATCTTGCGGTGGCGTTCACGCGACAAGTGCTAGTCGTCGCAGAGCAACCGCATCCGGCGCTCGGCACGCTCGAATGCTTCGTCGGTGTCCGCTGCGAGCAGCTGATCCTTGGCCTGGATGCACGCATTGGCCTCGGTCATTGCGGCTGCCGTTGGTGTCACGTTCGAAGCGCATCGAGCCTCGTCCACCAGCCGTAGATTGTTGAAGCTACCGCGCTCGATGGCTACACAATCACCCACCCGCATGCCCGCTTCGTCGGTAATCATTCTGACGGTCGAACGGCCATCGAGCAGGATTGTGTACTCGAATGACTGCCGGCGGCTCGTCCTCCGTCCAAGCTGCCGTCCGGCGAGCGCGCCACCTACGGTGCCAACGGGGTTGGCGCCCGACGCTGCTGCGCCGATCATGCCGCCCATGATGGTGCCGCTGGTCTGCGCGCCTCTACTGTGCTGCGACACTCGGTTTACTGCCGTAATCCGTCCATAGTTAACCGTCGTTGCCGCCCAGACGGCGCCAACAACGAAGAGCAAGGGCAGTGCTGCTATAACAACCGTCGATCTCGTTCGTGCCATGAGCGGTCCTCCGTTCTACACGTCGATGCGGTCACGAACGCCGACCGCGTCGATCGAGCGTCACGGGTCCAAGATCGATGCCGCACTACTTGGCCGAATCGTCTCTTTTAATTGCCAATCCACTTGAGGGTATGGAGCGCCGATGGCAATGCCACGGCATTTCGCGGAATGTCGCGGGCGGAACACGAAGCGCACGAAGATCGCGAAGAAGGTTGCTGCTTACTTCGCCAACGGATCGGGACGTACCTGGAAATGCATGGCGATCGGCGGTGTTCCCTTACCCGTTTCCATGTGGAATGGCACACGGCTGCTGACGGTTGACCACAGCCCTCGCCCTTTCCAGCCGCCGTTCGCGTTGTCAATGCGACCGTCCATCCACTTCGTGTAGAACCCCATTGGATAGGGCACACGAAGGACCACCCATTTGCCGTCCTTCAAGGCCAGAAACGCGTCCGACTGGTTGCCCGTCGCGATCGGCGTGTTTGCCCCGAGCCCGAGCGTGTCGAACTGATCGACCCACGCGAAGTAGCTGCCCTCCGCGCTGCCGTTGTCCTGCACGTTCTTGAATTGCGGCAGCGGCTGTGGATAGAGCGTCCACCCCTCGGGGCAGTGCTGCCCAGTGGCTTTCGGTCCGTTCAGCGGGCTGCTGCACTTGCGGCGATCGAAGCTGGCGAGGTGACCGCTGCCGAGCGCGACCCACGCGACGCCGTTGCGATCCACATCCATGCCGCGGGGCGAGTAGCCCTGGATCGGCGCATTCGGATTGAGCCACGGGAGCTCATAACGCTCCGCGAGCGCGGTCTCCGTCGGGTTCGGGCCAGGCTCCACACGGATGATTGCGCCGGGGAATCCGAGCACCGAGCCCCACACGGAACCGTCCGGAGCGGGGTTGGCCGTGTACAGCGCATCACCGATCCGTTTGTCCTTTGTCGGATCGAGCGGCTGGTTTGCTTCCGCGTACGCATCCCGCCGTCCGTTGCCGTTGGCGTCGAGGATGAGCGGTGTCCAACCCTGCGACTTCATCTCGTCGCCCGATTCGTCGAAGACCTTCGTGTTGATCCAACCCAGATACTGGCTGCCGTAGCCGTTGAACCAGAGCGTGTTGTTCGCATCCTCGGCGAACATCAGGTGGTGCGTGTCGAAGCACGTGTCGATCTGGGTCAGCTTTCTCGTCTTCGGGTCGTACACCGCAGCCTGGCGGACGGCGTTGTCGATCGGAAACATCTTCGCGGACGGATGAGATGAACCTTGCTTGCAGAACGCCGGATTCTGCGGCGAGCGGATTCTCGCGGTCATCCACACCCGACCCTGACCGTCGATCATGGGATTGTGAATGTCCATGCGGCTCGTCCAGATGGCTTCACGACCCCAGTACGCCGACGACTGCAGCACCTGGTTCGGCGCCACCGGCGTTTTCGGATCACGCGGCGACACCGGAATCTTGCTGGGCGTGTGTCGCGCAGGATCGAGCACCGGGATGTAGTCGGCGCTGAGCTCTGGCGCACCGTATATCGGCCCGCCGGCATTGACGGTCGGTTTGCGCCTGTCGGTCGATACCTGGTCGTGCATGTAGACCTTGGGATCCCCCCAGTACCACTGCGTGATCACGATGTTCCGCTCGAGTCCCTGCGGCCGTGGGGGAGCTGGTGGCACCTCGCCCTTCGCGATGCGATCCGTCCAGTCGGCAAACATCGTCAGCGCACGCGGTGCTCCGAACAACCCAATCTCGCGGACCATGTCGGGGCCTGCTTGCCCCGACTGGATGCGGCGTGCCCAGGCATCCCTGGCCGAGGGGAACCCGCCGAGCTCTCTCGGAACCTCTCGCGTTGCCTTGTTGCCGAGTTGATGGCAGGTATAGCAGCTGCCGTTTTTCAGCCACGCCAGCCACTGCGCCTGCATCTTCATGTCCGGGTGGATGCCGTTGCCCTGCGTGCCGGTTCCGGGGAATTCGCTCTTTTCCGGTATCTGAAGCATCGACGCCCAGTATCCGGCCGGGTAATACTGTGCGGCCGCGCGCGGACTCGGAGCTGCGACCGCCACCAGATTCACGGTCCTGCCTGGTGCAGCCTGGACTTTCGCCGAATC
>Ga0310890_10000887_pt1 | contig 10715 bp, 11 predicted proteins | sample T20D3metaG_FD_203751 | JGI IMG/M metagenome (GOLD analysis project Ga0310890, IMG submission 203751) | Lab incubated soil microbial communities from West Virginia University Organic Research Farm, Morgantown, WV, United States - T20D3 | ecosystem: Environmental > Terrestrial > Soil >... | reverse complement strand
AGCGTCGGGGAAAATTCACAGCGCCCGAAGCATTCGAGGTTCTCAGTCCGATCATGAGTGTTTTAGAGACCGCACACTCAATGGGCGTGGTGCATCGAGACCTGAAACCCGAGAACATCATGGTCAGCACCGAAGGCAGTGGTCCTCCAGTTGTGAAGCTGCTGGATCTCGGCATCGCGAAAATGAGAGAAATCGCGGGAGTCGAAAACGCATCGAACACTGCGCTCACGATGGCTGGTCAGGTGTTGGGCACGCCTTATTACATGTCGCCTGAACAGTGGGGCGAGATTCCTCGCGATCAAAACGTTGAGATTGATGGGCGCGCTGATATCTACAGTCTTGGTCTGGTCTTCTACGAACTCTTGGCCGGACGTCGTTGTTACACGGGAAAGACCTTGCACGAATTGCGTCGCGAACACGTGTCCACTCCGCCTCGTCCACTCGATGAAGTTGCACCGAGCGTTCCAAAGGCTTTTAGTGCAGCGATCACAAAAGCGATATCAAAAGATCGCAGCGACCGGCAGGACACAGCAAAGCAACTTGAAGCAGAGTTGCGCGCGGGCTTGGAAGCAAGTGAGAGTCGGACGGTGTTGCGGAGCCGATCCGACGTCAATGTTGAAACCTTAGTCGGCACTGCCATCGACACGCAGTCTGCGGTCGACTCGCCAACTATAATCACTCTGGATAATGCGGCGGAAAGGAAGGCTAGGGACACATCAGCAACCGGTCGTAGCGATGCAACGGTAATCGAACATGCCCCTGACAAAGGCGAAATAGCGCCAACGATCGTCGAGCCGGCGTCGTTACCGTCGAGCATTACAATTCCGCAAATTCCGACACAAACTGCTTCAGTCCCGCAGCCAGTTGAAAAGAAGGGAAGTAAGGCGCCTCTTGCCATTGCTGCCGTGGTAATCCTGTTCGTCGTTGTTGGAGCGGGAGTCGGTGGAGTGGTGCTTTACAACAAGTGGAAATCGCAACCTTCGAGTCCCGCTGTAACTGGTGGCGTAACTCCTAATCCGCCCGTCGCGGTCGCGCAACCTGTCGGCAGTTATTGGTTGGAGTTAGAACAGCCGGAAAAAGGCTCTGCCAGAGTTGCTGCTCCGGTTCCTATCGCATCTGGCCAAACGCTCAAACTCCACTTCTCGTTTAGCGAAGATGGTTATGTCTATTTGATTGGACCGGGCGGCGATACCAACCAACCGACAGCTTTTCTTACCTCCAAGCCGCCGGAAGGTTCCGGGTTGACCACTAATCAGGTAAAGCAAAATGCGGATTTTAGCTTTCCCAGCGGGTCGAACTGGTTGAGTTTGGATAAGAATCCCGGAACCGATAACTTTAAGGTAATCTTTTCGAGAACGCCTTTGAAATCCCCGGCTTTTCTTGATCAATCGGTTACATTGCAGCCGCTAACAGCGGCCCAGTTGAGCGAATTGAATCAGTTCGAAGCTAAATACAAGGACTCAAAGATGGTTATGGAGCTGGATGAGTCGAACAAACAAGCGCCCTCGATGCGCATCAAAGCTCCGCCGGAACAGCAGAACAATCCGATTGTTTTCGACATTCGTATTCAACACAATAGCCCCACGAGGGGACAGTAACGATCAGGAGATTTGAATGAAGTTGAAATTAGCCCTTTTCACCTGTGCCACTCTTGTGCTGGCAGCGATGCCAATCGCGGTGCTGAGCCAGGATGACGTACGTGGTGCGTTTCTCGTGTCTCGTCCCAAAGAGAAATCCGCGACAAACACAAATACGCCACCCCGGACCAGCCGGCGCCGGCCAAAGTCGAACCCTGGTACGGCTAAAGATCCAAAGAGTTCGGCCGGAACCACTGGACCAAGTGAGTCAACTAAGAAAACCCCGCCAACGACGGGTACGACTTCGAAGAACCCGGATCCGATCAACAAGCAACGTATCGGCCTGGGCCTAACCTTGTTCAGCCGCGACTCAAACGGTAACGCAGTTCGCACTGACCCAACGAAAGTTTTTCAGAAAGGTGATGGCGTACGTGTTCTTGTCGAAACAAACACCGATGGTTACATCTACATCTTCAATACGACGAACAATGGATCGCCGGTGATGATCTACCCCAACGCCGAACTGGATGAGGCCGGCAATTATCTCCAGGCGCATGTGCCTTTCGAGATTCCTTCCAGCGTCGGGACTGAAGAGAGATTGCGCTGGCTCATGTTTGACGAGACCGCAGGTGATGAACGCCTCTTCTTTGTCATCACTAAAGAGCCGCTTCCAGGTGTGCCGATTGAAGATGAATTGGTTAGTTTTTGCGCGGGCAACAAAGGATGTTCCTGGAAACCTACAGAAGCGGTGTGGACTCGGATTCAAAGTGAGGCGAGCCAACCCCTAAAAACTGATAAAGCCAAACAGTATGGCGCGCCACAAACGCAAAGCGAGCAACAGGCTTCGACCAGAGGATTAGGATTGGCGAAGGATGATCCACCGCCGTCGCTGATCATGATGGCTTCTTCTGACACTTCTACTTTGGTAACAACACTCGATTTGATTCACAAGTGAGAAAACCGTGAATCGGGAATCGTGAATAGTGAATCGTGAATGGTGAATCGTAAATGGTGATTAGTGAAAAGTGATTGATCACTTATCACTTATCACTGGATTTACGATTCCTGTTCACACTCACGATTCACGATTCACCATTCACCATTCACGATTCCAGAAGGAACGACAATGAAATCCACGGTTATGAAATCGCTCAGTTTGGTCTGCATGATGGCCTTTTTGATCGGCTCCACGTTTCTGCCGGCACAAGCGAACAATCGAGTAGCCGAAACTCCTTTACAGCAAACAGATCAAGCCGGCACGGAACTTAAAGAAGGTCGACGTCTGTTGAAGCGTGGGCATGCCGATCAGGCATTGATTCGTTTGCAGAACGCGTTGAAGCTTTATACGACTGCCAACAGTCCGCGAGGAATGGCGAAAACGCAGAACGAGCTCGGCGATCTTTACCTGCGACAGGGACAGTATTCCGTTGCGCTCGATTACTACCAGAAGGCGCTCGAGGGATTCATGGGGGTGACCGCGAAACCCGACCTCGTGAAAGCAGCAGCGGGAATTGCCGACGACGGTTTCAATTCCAACCTGATGCTAGCGAAGATCGGAGACTTGAATTTCCGCCTTGGTCGTACGTCAGAAGCGCTGGCAGCCTACAGTCGCATGGTGGTGAAGAAGCCCGAAAGCGCTGCCAAGAAAGTCGGTCGACGTTTTGGTGGGTTTGGCGCGATCGTCGGCGGTATTTCTACAGGCGACGTTGCAATTGCCGCACCGACGAGCGCTTTAACCGTCGCCCTCGAAGCCAAGAAAGAGCTGGACGAGTATCGTATCGCCATCGTGTACTCGAGTTATGAAATAGGTTTAGGACGTATCGCTTTCGCCGGAAACGATCTGCTGACAGCGCAAAAGCATTTTCAGAATGCGCTCGACGCGTCAGGAAGTAGTATTGCCGGCATCGCGGGCCTCGGACAGACAAGACGCTTTCGCGCCGCTGCCCGCACGAGTCTAGGCGACGTGCTTTTGCGTCAAGGAAAGTTCAAGGATGCGACGAAGTTTTATAACGACGCGAAGAAGGGCGCTCAGGATGATAAGCGTCTTGATCTAATGTGGCCTGCCCAACGCGGTATCGGTCGAAGCCTTTGGTTGCAGGCGGCGCAGGAAAAGGATCCCAAGAAGGCGACATCGATAAGAGAGTCGGCAGTGACGAATTACCGCGAGTCGTTAGCGACGATTGAAACGCTGCGACAGGGAAGTTTGCGGGCCGATGAAGCGCGGACGACGTTTCTCGCCACTATCAAGGATGTTTTTGATGAAGCGGGTACGTCGTATGCAGAACTCGCACTGTCGGGAGCTACTGCTGGTGCTCCTTTGAGCGCGAAGTCGTTGGACTATGCTGCCGAAGCTTTCAAGATCAATGAGCAATCGCGAGCACGTTCGCTGTTGGATCTTTTGGCCGAAACGGACGCTGCTATTTCCGAGGGTGTTCCCGCTGAGTTACTGAAACGCAAGCAAGATAATCTCGACCGTCAGCAGGAGATTGCAGAGATTCTGACTGGCGTGACGATCTCGAGCGAAGATCTCAAGAAGAAGCCAGCCGATCTCGACAAAGAGCTTGAGTCGTTACAGACCGAGTTTGAAGCAATTGAGAATGAGATTCGCACCGCCAGCCCGCGTTACGCGTCACTGACGTCGAATCAACCGCTCAGTCTCGCTGATGTCCAGCAGAAGGTGTTGGATGAGCAAACGGTGCTGCTCGAGTATGCGCTGCGATCAGACGCTTCGTATCTGTGGGCAGTCAGCAAGACTTCCGTAACGCTGCACAAGCTACCGCCGCGTGAGACAGTTGATCAGTTAGCCACAGCTCTTCGTGCGCAGTTGATACCTTCGCAACTACAAAGACGAATTGTTGGCATCGACGTTGCTGAAGCAAACCGCGGCCTTGCTGTTGCTGCGTCGGCACCTGCCGACACAGCAGCGTTTGTCGCGGCGTCAAATGGAGTTTACAAAGCGGTCATTGAGCCAGCTGCCTCGATGACCACCGACAAGCGACTGCTAATCGTCGCGGACGGCGCTCTCAACTACATCCCGTTTGAAGTGTTACTTCGTTCGGCAGACGCAGGCGACTTCGCTTCGCTTGGTTACCTGGTCAAAACAAACGAAGTCGTCTATGCGCCATCGGCATCCGTGGTTGGTTTCATTAAACAGCAGCGTACAGCAGCAACTGGCAAATCGATGCTGATCATTGCCGACCCGGTTTTCAATTCAAACGACACACGGGCACAGAAGGCGCCGGCAACAACGGCGTCCGCTGAAGTGCGCGGCCTTGGAATTCAAAGCGCACTCACTGACGTCGCCGGCCAAGCGCCAACTGCCGCATCAGGACAGATGCAGGGTCTGCCTTTGGCGCGGTTAACCGGTACTCGAACAGAAGCCGAACAGATCTCTCGCCTGGCGAAGACATCAGGTGGTCAGGCCGATGTGTGGCTCGACCTCGATGCCAATGAAGACAATCTGACGGCTCGCGATATCAGTAAGTACCGAATCATTCACCTCGCTACGCACGGCCTATTGAACGCCGAACGTCCGCAGTTCACAGGCGTGGTCCTTTCGTTAGTCGGTAACAAGAGTCAAGATGGTTTTCTCCGCACTGACGAAGTGTTCAACCTCCGACTCGGATCACCTCTCGTTGTGCTTTCAGCCTGCGAGACAGGGCTCGGCAAAGAGAAACGCGGCGAAGGCGTAATGGGACTAACGCGCGCATTCATGTATGCCGGCGCGCCCACAGTCGGCGTTAGCCTTTGGTCCGTTGCTGATAAATCAACCGCCGATTTGATGACCGACTTCTACCGTCGCTTGCTGGCCAGCGGCGATCTGACGGCGTCTGGTGCTTTGCGAGAAGCACAGCTCTCCATGATTTCAGGAAAGAAATACAGCGCCCCTTTCTACTGGGCACCATTCGTTCTCGTCGGCGATTGGAAATAAACCGCCCGTTTTTAGTTTTGCTTTACGCCAGGTGGTCGCGCTCGTTGCACGGCCACCTGGCGTTTCCGCTTCAAGCCGAGAATTCCCGTCAATCCTGTTAACAGCAGTAATGCGGTGGTAGGTTCAGGAATAGTCGTGCTCGTTCCGTCCACCACCAAGTTGTCGAGCCGGTTATTACCCGTCGACGTCGTGCTGCCGTTGAAGATAATTCGAAAAGCTGCATTCGGGTTGTCATTCAAACCAGGTATGGCCGACAAGTTGAACACCACCGGAGTCGATCCAAACGCAGTTGGAGGTGTAAACGGACTGCCGAAGTTGATCCAACTCAGTCCATCCAGGCTGTATTGAAACTGGTTGCTGTTGAAGCCTGTGCTGGTACCCTGAGTTGCAAAGCTGATGATGATGTTCGCAAAACCCAATGTACTGACACTGAAGGTGATGTTCCGACCGTTGTTTGCGGTTCCCGTTCCGCCTTGCAGCGACAGCGCTTGTCCCGCGGGCGCGCCTTGCCGCACATTGTTCGTAGTTCCGGCTGCAAACAGGATGTTGGCGACGTTGAAATCGCTGGTAAATGTTCCTGCGCCGAAATCCGCAAGCAAGTCGGAATCGTTGAAATTCCAAATTGTGATTTCGGTTGCGCGAGTGGAGTTAGCCCCAATAAGCACCAACAAGAGAATGATGCTGCCGTCGAGGAGCATCCGTCTGCGCAGACGGTTGTTTGGTTGAGGAAACATAGACTTTCTCCTTATGAGGTTGAGATGCGTAGTTGTACCTACGATTGAGAAAGTAAGAATCTGTAATCAGAGATTCGTGAGGCTATTCAGCAAGTCGCCCGGCTCAGAGGACAGCCAAAGCTTTCTCAGGTCGCGGCAGAATATGCCGATCGGAAAGATTCGTCAATAGGAATTTTGGTCTTTGCCATATCACAAGCGACCAATACAAAGCACAAAGCATAAAGGACAAAGACCAAAGACCAACGTCTCTCGGACATCGAGGTTTGGAGGAAAGACATTGGACCGTTGAACTTTGGACACAATCTACAATCTACAATCGTCAATCTTCAATGTTAATATCGAACCAGGGAAGGTGAAAATGGCATTTCAGACGATCGTCGATACCGGTTTGCTCGACAGCTTAATTGATAACTCAAGGCAAAGACCGGTAGTTGTTTTCAAACATAGTCTCGCATGTCCGATAAGCGCAGCGGCGTACCGCGAGATGCAAAAGCTCGATAGCGAAGTTGTACTCGTTGAAGTTCAGAACGCTCGCCAGGTGTCTCGCGAACTTGCTGACCGCACAGGTATCAGACATGAGTCGCCGCAGGTGATCGTGTTCCGAAACGGCAAAGCGGTTTGGAACGCTTCACACTACGAAGTCAAAGCGCATGCGGTGACAAAAGCGCTGGAAGCGAACGGATGATGGCAGAGAGTTTCAGATCCGCTGTTGAACCGCGCGAGATCAAACACGAAGACGATTTCACCTTGCGGATCACCTGGGCTGACGATCGCCAGTGTCTGTATCGTGCGTCCGAGCTTCGGCGCGCGTGTCCCTGTGCGCAATGCGTCAATGAATGGACGGGCGAGCGCGTGTTGAAGCCAGAAAACGTTGATGAGGAGTTACGGATTTCGGATCTGAGCATTGTTGGGCGATATGCTTTAAACTTCCGGTGGAGCGATGGACACGAAACGGGGATTTACAGTTTTAAGTATTTGCGGGAGCTGTGTGAAGCAGATCCACAGATTACATAGACTATTTATCGGGTAAAAAAGATGGAACGGTTTCTACTCAGTGGTGAACAGTCAGTACCGACACGCGGTAGCGTCGGGTCGCCTTTGAATGAGTAGACCTTAATCGTAAGAGTACCCGACGCTACCGCGTGTCGGTACTGACTGTTCACCACTGAATTAAAGTAGACAACCGACACTTCAATCATGAACGAACGCGATATTTTTAACGAAAGAGAAGAAACGAAAAAAGCCAACTACAGTTGTCCGAACTGTCGTGAGCGTGCGGATTACGATGTTCGCTGGATGAAGCGTACGCGCAAACCTCAACCTCCTAAAGGCGCAAGCGAACAGGACAAGGCACGCTTTCGCAACTCGCGCGACTACATGGTGCGCATCGACGACATGCTGGTCTGCCGGACCTGCCGAAAACGTTTTGATATACCAAGTTCTCAGACGGTGGTATTTATCTAAGCGTGTGAAGTCCTTTCAATTGTCGGAAAAACACAACACCTGAAACTCTTAGGGTTCCAGCTTCCCTCAAGAATCCCAAATAATGTTAATTGGCTCGTCCATTGCAGTGGACTGTCTCGCCCGTGTCAAAGCGTGGCTGTTTTTCTAATCCGTTTTCGCCAAACGACATCATGACTGAAACCCAAGAATTCGCCGGTGCCTATAAATCAAACAATTCATTCTTAACTCCACTCGAACGCCGTTTAGCGCCAATAGTTCTGCCGCGCATTCCAGATTGGCTCGAGACCTATCATCTCACCCTGATGACGTTGCTCTGGTCGGCCATGATCCTGGTCTTTTCATACATGGCGCGGAATGACCTGCACTGGTTGTGGCTGGTTTCGGTGTGCATCTTTCTCCAGTACGTAACCGACCATTACGACGGCAAGGTCGGAAAATATCGCAACACGGGCCTCGCCAGGTGGGGCTATTACATGGATCATCTCCTCGACTACTTTTTTCTGTGTTCGGTGCTAATCGGTTATGCGTTTATTCTTCCGGAAAAGTCGCGCTATCAAATACTTTTTACCCTGGCTATCTTCGTCGGCTTCGAGGTCAGCACCTTTCTGGCGTTTGCGGCAACTGACAAACTCAAAATCAGTTATCTCAAGTTTGGACCGACTGAGTTTCGCCTCGCGCTCATCATCATCAACGCGCTGCTGATCCAGTACGGAACCCGAGCCATGGCGACGAGTTTGAAGTATGTGAATATCGGCGGCGCGTTTGGCCTCGCGCTCGTCGTTTACCGCGCGCACAAACTCATTTGGCAACTGGATATGAAGGAAAAGCGTGCTAATTGACCTTGATCCTGTCTGACAAAGCGCCATTTTGGCGACACATGTGTGTACGGTTTGCGAGCAACTGTGTCCTTCTTGCGCCTCACTGTGTCTATCTTGCGCCTGACGAAAAATCCAGATGAACCAAATCAATCGTATTTTACGCGTATATCAATAGAGGCAGGTTTCTGGCCTTTAGCTTGCAAGGTTTAGCGATACCTGACGTTCCTATTACAAGAAAAACGGGAACCGGCCAACGCGAAATTCGTTGGATACAGGTAGATTCAGCAGAAATAAGAAAAAACTAGTCATGTCAGAGAAAAAACAAGTTCGAATAGTGAAAAAGGGCGAAAAGAAGAGTCCTGTTGTCAAAGTGAAAGCCAATGCGGCGCGAGAAACTGCGCGCGATATGGTCGGCACAGTGACGAATTGGGTTAACGAGTTTCAGCAGAGACGTCGCAACGAAACGACGGCTGCATTGAGAATTCTTTCGAAAACCCCGCGCGGAAGCGAAGCCTAAACCTCACTCCCCATCAAAACAACTCGACGAGATTCAGCTGAGTTCAGGCTTTGCTCTGTGTGGGCGTGTCTTCGCACCGCGGGGGCATTCAGTACCTTCGCGGTAGCTCGCAGGCGTATTGAGTCCGTTCGTGGTAGCGGATGGCCGAGACTCAACTCCCTTATCTTGAGCCCAGGCCGTCCGCTACCGCGAACGGTACTGAATCGTTGACACTCAAACGTCGTGGCGATAGCATCGCACTCGTTCAAAATCACACACTCTCGTCCGAAGCAAGTATGAATAGGAAGAGCTCTACGCGTAAGAACGATAAACGACAACCAGCACGTCCGATCTTCGACAGCATACGCAAACCTACCGCGCCGCCGGGTCATCCTTTGTCGCGCGCCAAGCCCGATGAGATAGCGAGACCTGCTGGTCGCAAAGCCAAGCACAAAACAAGGCCCGAAGTTAACGACGACGAGCCCGAGAACTGATGTTGGTGCTTTGTTCTTAGAACTTGGTACTTGGTTTCCTGGTTCTCCTAACAACTGTCTTTGGTGATGATACGCGCTGAGAAAGAAGTACAAAGTACCAGGCACCGAAGACACACGCATTAGATGAATCACGACGCAGCAATTGGCACCGCCTTCATTAAGCAAGCTTCAGCGTTCTTAGTAACGGAGTATCTTCCGAAGATAGAACGCTGTTTGGAACAATTAGACGACAATCAAATCTGGTGGCGGCCAAATCCTCAATCAAACAGCATAGGTAACCTGGTGCTTCATCTGAGCGGCAATGCACGGCAGTGGATTGTTGGCGGGCTTGGTGGTGAAAACGATCAAAGGCAACGCGACACGGAGTTTGCTCAGAGGGATGTAATTGAGCGCCACAAGCTGTTGGAGTTGTTGCGATCAACCGTGAACGATGTAGCTCAGACTCTCAACAACCTTGACCCGAGCACCGTCCTGGAAAGACGCAAGATACAGGGCGGCGAAGTAGATGTGCTCCATGCGATCTTTCATGTCACCGAACACTTCTCGATGCACACCGGACAGATCATCATGCTCACAAAGATGCTTACCGCGCGTGATCTCGCCTTCTATGGTTTTGACGATGCCGCACCGGTGCATCGCTGGTAATCGTGTTCGCTCTTGCACAATTCGGTCGGCCATCTTCCAAAAGTTTGCTGTTAGCGTTTAATATAGACGCCGTTTTGCAATTAATCCCTTGCCAGAAACGTCTGGCCCGATACTCGGAGGCTTAATCTGAATGACTTATGTCGTTGCTGAACCCTGCGTCAATTGTCGTTACACGGATTGCGCGCTCGTCTGCCCTGTCGAAGCTTTTCACCTCGACGACGACATGCTTGTGATTCATCCTGAGACGTGCATCGACTGTGACGCCTGTGTTCCAGAGTGTCCCGTTGAAGCAATTTTTCCGGAGAATAGCGTCCCACCCGACTGGACAGATTACACGCAGATAAACGCCGATCGGGCGCTCAGCGGTTTACCGACTATCACCGCGCGGCTCGATTCTCTCTGCGAATAGCCGAAGCTAAATGAAAAAACGCACCAAGCGTCTAGTGGGCGGTATGGCGCTCGCTGCCGGAGCATTAGGCGTGGCGGGCGCTTTTTTAAAGAAGAAGAACGTGCGAACCAAACAACCAAAGAAAGTACCGAACGTTTGGGCACGTCC
>Ga0310890_10000883_pt1 | contig 10729 bp, 9 predicted proteins | sample T20D3metaG_FD_203751 | JGI IMG/M metagenome (GOLD analysis project Ga0310890, IMG submission 203751) | Lab incubated soil microbial communities from West Virginia University Organic Research Farm, Morgantown, WV, United States - T20D3 | ecosystem: Environmental > Terrestrial > Soil >... | reverse complement strand
GCTGTTCCTGGGCGGCAACGGCGAGTAGCGCGATACAATAACAACGGTCCGGGGCGTGGCTCAGCCTGGTAGAGCGTCCGCTTTGGGAGCGGAATGTCGCTGGTTCGAATCCAGTCGCCCCGACCAACCTTCGCCCACCGTAGCTCGCACGATTCCAGCGAGCGGAGGCGGGCTACGGTTGGCAAGCCAACGCCAAGGTTGCCTCGCATACATGATCGCGGTACCCATCCGCTACCGTCGCGCCCACCGCGGCCTCTTCATCCAGAAACTGCAGCACGCTGTGCCGTCAATCGTCGTGCTCGGCGACGGCATCGAGCATCTGTCACACGGCGGCGCCGGGCTCGATCTCGGAATCGGCGTCGCGGAAGTAGGCGTCAGCCTCCTCGTCATCGGTTCGGTGATTCGCGGCTTTCGCGAGCTGCGCAAACAGACTGCGAAGAGTGGCCACGACGTAGATGCGCATCACGGCGTCGATTGGATCGACATCTGCCTGGGCGCGATGTTGAGCGTCGAAGCCTACGCCAAGTTCCACGCGACAGGCCACCTGCCGAGACCGACGATGCTGCTCGCGTTCGCGATGTTCACGATTGGAATGCTTCACGGCACGATCGCGAAGAAGGGCGACGAGCGGCGCCAACTCCGGGTCGGCGCCGACGGCATCACCGTGCCGGGCAAGCCCTTCAATCGCATGACACTGACGTGGGCCGAGGTCGCCTCGATTGAGGTCGACGACCGCTGGGCGGTCGTCACCGCGACCAGTGGACGCAAGCGGCGAATCGACCTCGGCGATGTGTTTCAGCCGCAGGCCGTTCGCGAAGCGCTCACCTCCGCGCGCACGCTTCTCGACGAGTCCCGTCATGCAGTCCGCGCATCTATTGAATCCACGCCGGCCGATGCGTAGGATGAAGCGCATGACAAACTTGCCGTTGCCACACTTGTCATTCGTTGCACGATCGCTACGCTCGTCGCAGTACCGCCAGCAGGTTTCCCTCCAGCAGCGCGGCTGTCAGATTCGACAGCAGCAGCAGTAGTTTCTTCCCCTTTTTCTTAACTGAGTGATTCTTCACGGCGCCGTCGCGCCGCGGAGATGAACGTGTGTCACTTGTTTGATGGAGTTGCTCAATGCGCTACTTGTCTATCTTCGTGTTCGCTGTTCTTCTCGTTCCTTCATTCGCAACCGCCGGAGAGCCGTTGACGCCGCGCCCGCTCGATCCCATCGTGGCCGAGGCATTCGCGTCCGCCCAGGCGCAATCCGCGGTGGTCCGCTCGCTCGTCGCCACGCTCGAATCGTCGAACGTCATCGTCCACATCGTGTCGTCGCGGGACCTGCCGCTGGGCATCGGCGGCACGACCAGCTTCGTGACCAGCCGCGGCGGCTATCGGTATGTCCGAATCACCATTGCCGTCGATCTCTCGAAGTCGGGACGGACGGCGATCCTCGGTCACGAATTGCAGCACGCGTGCGAGATCGCCGCATCGGAAGCCGATGATGTCGAGAGCGTCAGAGAGCTGTTCGAGAAAGAAGGCCACCGCGCCGGCGACTACTTCGAGACTCGGAAGGCGCTCGACGCCGAGCGGCTGGTGCGGAACGAGGTCAATGCCGCGAGCGCGGCCCTTCGACTTCGCTCAGGGCAGGCGCAACAGCTACAGGCCGAGCCCGTGGTTAAATTTGACCATTAGGATCTGGGTGCCCGTCGGCGCGGAAGCCGCTCTGCAGGTCGCGGAGCGGCGAAAACTCGCCCGGGCGCCAATAAGACGATCGAGAGACAGACAAAGACAAAGCGTACAGACGGTCGGTATCACTCCCAGCGAAAGACCCTGGCCGAGAGCGCAACGAACACAGCTCCCGATGTCGCCAGGGCCGCAACGTCGCCGAGATGCGCGAGCCATGAGTGCCCGACCCACACGCCGTGCAACAACGACACGACGTAAGTCATCGGCAACAGCTTCGCGACGATTTGCAGTCCGGCCGGCAGCGCGTCCACCGGCACGAACAGCCCCGACAGCGCCATCATCGGGTAAAAGATCAGCGCGCCGACCGGTTGCGCGAATCGAGCCGTCGGCACCACGCTCGCAACGACGAAACCGATCGAGAGGATGGCCAGCGTGCTCACCAGTAACGCAATCGCGAAGCTGATGGCCGGCCCCTGCAGGCCAACCGGATAGTAGCGCCGGCCGGCCAGCATCATCAGCGTCACCGACAACGCCGTGAACAGCAACTTCACCAGCACATGAGCGGAGAGGATCGTCTGCGGGCGCAGCGGCGTCGCTCGCAGGCGTTTGAGGATGCCGCCTTCGCGGTAGATCGAAATGATCGTGACGAGCGAGATGACGGCGCTGATCGCCATGAACACCGACGCCATCACCGGCAGTCCCGATTGCAGGAACTCGAGGCCGCCTGGAGTCCGTGGCGCGCCGCCGCCGCGGTTCATCGCGCGGCCCACGACGAGAAACACCGCCACCGGAACCAGCAGCGTGCCGATCGCCCCCAGCGGCTCGCGCAGGAAAATCTTGATTTCAAGCCAGGTCAACTGGAACAGTCCGCGCATCATGGTTGGAGCAATCGGTGGATCGTCGATGTCATCGGTGGCCTAGTCTCGAATCGAATGGCCGGTGAGCTTGAGGAACACGTCCTCGAGGCTCGGCTGCTCGGCGCGGAAGCTACTGACCCGCACACGGTGTTCCGCCAGGCACTGGATCACCTCGGTGATGAAGCCATCGCCGCGGCCATGAATGGTGAATTGAAGCCCGTCGCGCTTCACGTCGACGGCGTGCGGCAGCGATTTGAAGCGCTCCTCCGCCGCCGGATCCTCGGTACTGAGCACGACCGATCGATCGGGGCAATGCTTGTCGACGAGCCGCTGGGGCGAGTCGATGTCGATGATGCGTCCGTGCTCGATGATCGCGACGCGATCGCACAACCGCTCCGCCTCCTCCATCAAATGCGTCGTCATGAACACCGTCTTGCCGCGGGCACGGATGCCCCGCACCAGTTCCCAGATGGCGCGGCGAGCCTGCGGGTCGAGGCCGGTCGTCAGCTCATCGAGGAACACCACTTCTGGATCGTTGATGAGCGCCAGCGCGATGAACAGCCGCTGCTGCTGTCCGCCCGACAACGTCATGAACCAGGCGTTGCGCTTTTCGGAAAGACCGAGCTGCTCGAGAAGGCGCTCGCCCTGGCTGACGGGCTTCTTGTAGAGCGATGCCCATAAGTGCATCGCTTCCCATACCTTGATTCGCTTTTGGAGATGCGCCTGCTGGAGCTGGACACCGATGCGATCCTGCAACTGATAGACGTCGCGAAACGGATCGAGTCCCAGGACGGAAATGCTGCCGCGGTCGGGTCTCCTAATCCCCTCCACGCATTCCATCGTCGTGGTCTTTCCGGCGCCGTTCGGCCCGATCAGCCCGAAGATCTCGCCGTCCCGGACTTCGAACGACACGTCATCGACGGCGACCGTCTGCTGGTAGGTTTTGCGGACGCCGGCGACGGTGATTACGGCGCTCGTCGAAACCTCCACGGGCTCATGTGCACGAAAGCACCAGAGCCATCCGCAACCTCGACGTCGATACGGAACGTCAGCGGCGCCGCCAGATAGATCGTGTGATTGAGCCGGACCTGCTTACCCTGATACGTGAAGGGGGCGCTCTTGAAGAACAGCCGGTAATCGCCACCGATGTTGCCGCCGACCTCAGCGGTCTGCGTGTAGGCATAACCGCGGCTGTCGATGACGTGGCGGAATGCAACTTTCTGTTCACGGTGGTATGCGATCGTTTCGCGAATCGTGAAGGCGCCGCTCTCGCCCTTTCCTTCCGTTACCGCTTCATAAAACCCGTCGTCGAGCTTTCGATAGGTGACGGTGCCCTTCGACAGGCCGCCAGGACCAAGCACGCTGTCCGGCGCATCGGCCTCGAAGGTCCACGTGCCGAGGAAGTAGCGATCGAAGTCGAGTAGCGGGACGGCGTCTTCGGGCTTCGTGGGCCGGCCGAGATTCGGCATCAGCCCTTTCGGTGCGTCCGTGGGGACTTGCGCTTGCGGCGCCTGCAGGACCGCCGCAAGCATGAAGAAGACGAGCGTCATCCCTACTGCTCGCGCCTCTCGGTGCGGGCCGGCAGCCTCTGTTTGTCGAGCGTGTATTCGATCCAGCCGAGGCTCATCTCGTCCCAGCTCTGCTCGGACCAATACACTTCTTTGTCGGGGTTCGGATTGAGCGGGTTATTCGCCGAGTTGTCGAACACCGCGCGGTATTTGAGCATGCTGCCCTTCGGGATCTTGAGCGGCTCGGCGAGCACGTAGCGTTCCTGCCAGTCGAAGCGATAGTGCGGCACGTCGAACAGGAGCTGCTCTTTGCCATCGGGGTAGACGACCTTGTATTCCGCCGACTTGCCGCGCACGTGCATGTGCGGATAGAAGCCGTTGATGGTGATGTCCTGCGTGACGGCGAGCTCAGACGTCACGGTGTAGTCGGCCACGAACGGCGGAATCGGCGGCAGCCCGCTAAACGAAGATATGTTCGTCGGCGTCGCGCCTTGTGATGCCCGGCCCGCCTCGACGTCGGCCGCATCGGGGACCGCGCCGCGCACCAGTTTCCCATTGACGTGCTGCCGCTCGTTGATCGGCGTGCGGAAGTGGAACTTCTTCAGCGGCTCCTTCGCGAACCACAACCCCACTTCGGATCGATCGACCTCCGTGCGGCCGGTCGGCGTGTAGTGCATGTTGAAGTTCACGTATTGACCCGTCAGTGCGGGCGTGCCGACGCCGTCGGGGTGATCGTCGAAGCCGCGGCCGGCCACGTAGGCGAGCAGCGTCGTAAATCCGCCGACCGAGCTCAGGCGATCCGGCTTCTCGCCTGGCTCGCGCGGAATCTGCAGATCGGTCGGCAGCCTCTGCTCGGTAATGCGAGCGGTGCGGCGATCGAGCGGCACCCTCTTGCCCGAGGCATCGGTCGAGTACGGCTGCCCGTCGATCACTTCCGTTCCCGGAGGGAATGTCACGAGGCTCACGGTGATGTGATGAACCACGGCCTTGTTCGAGGGCCGCGCTTCCGACATCTGGATCAGCTTCATGCCGTCGGTCCACGGCACGGGCACGTAGAAATCGAGCATCGGATATTCCGAGCGCGGCTCGATCGTGAATTCGACGGGCATCTTGAGGACGACGTCAGGCTCGCGGTTGAATTTCCATCCGCCGGGATAGGACGGCGGCGCGGGGAGATCGGCGTCATTGCCTTTCGGCGCGCCGGCATCGACCCACGCGACGAGCGTGAAAATCTCCTTTTCGCTCATCTGACGATCGTTGCTGAACTTCAGCGTCGATTCGCCGATGCCCCACGGCGGCATCTCTTTCTTGAGGACCTTGGACTTGATCGATCGCGCCCATGGCCGCACCTGCTCATAAGTCATGAGCGGCATCGGCGCGACTTCGTTCGGCCGGTGGCACTGCGAGCAATTCTTGTAGAGGATCGGCGCGACGTCTTTCGCGAACGTCGGCGTTTGCGCCGACGACATTGAGGACCAGCCAAGGACCAAGACGCCGACCAACCCGACGACCACAGGACGGACGTTCATGCCCCCCTCCTCGAACCGGATTATACCTACTGTGCCAGGGAAGCCTCGAACTCGCTGAGCGGCTTCTGGATTCGATGCAAGAACGCGGCTTCGAATTCGACACCCTCGCCCAGGTCGCGCAGCAGGCTCGCAATCGCGGCGCCGCCAGCATCGTCCAGCAGCCGCTTCGCGGCAACGGCGCTGGCGGCATAGGCGATCTGCGCATCAGCGCCGCTGAACTTTCCGAAGGGACCCGACAGGGTCGAGAGCGACGGGCGTTTCGCCAGCGTCTCCACCCGGCTGGCCGCCCAACCGAGGTCGTCACTCTCGAGCACGGAGGCGAGCCCTTCGTTGAGCCAGGTCGGTACTCCACGCGCCGCGAGCGACCGAATCAGCGCATGCGAAAACTCGTGCGCCAGGACGCGATCGAGATCCTCGCCCTTTTCTCCGGCGCCGCGCATCGGGACGCGGATGATGCCGTCGAACGCGGCGGCGGCCCACTGCGGCGATCGGGTGATGTCGGAAAACTGCTGGCCGCTGTACAGCACGACCGGAATCGATTTCGCCGGAAAGGTGCCGAACACGTCGCAGATGCGCCAGAACGCCTTGTTCAACGACTCGAGCGCCTGCGCCGCCATTGCCGCATCCTCGGGGCCCTCGAACGAGACGGTAAAGTGATCGCCGACCTCGAGCCGCATCCGCTCGTGCAAATCTTTTTCACGTTTCCATCGATCCAGCGTGTCGCGGACACCGGTATCCTCAGGCGCTTCGGTGGCAACGATTTCGTAGAGGCGAATCGCTTCGGTCAGGTCGCCCTGCCGCTTGACGACCTGTGCCAGCTGCGCCCGCGCGCGCGTCAACTTCGGATCGAGCTCGAGCGCGCGCTCGAGATGCGACTTGGCCAGATCATCGTGCCGCAGCAGGAACTCCGCGGTGCCGGCGCCGAGCTGGAGCATCGCGTTTTTCGGATCGAGCTTCGCCGCCTCGCCGAAAGCCTCGCCGGCGGCCTTGAAGTCTCCGCTCCTGATGGCGCTCCACCCGGCCTGCTCGAGCATGCCGACACGCGGACTGTTTTGACCGGCAGCCGTCCCTGCAAGCAGCAGGCTCACGGCAAGAACCACACTCCACGAAAGAGTAACCGTCCCGGCAAGCTTCATACGTCGAGGCCGATCATACGCATCAGCTCCAGGGCGTTGCTATGCGTAATCACACCGTCACGGACCTTGTAATCGAACGACATCGCTCCGTTCTCGACCCTGTCCTGCAGGTGCACGTTCTTGACCTGCCCTGGGAAGATCGCCGCGATCTCGGTCAAGGATAAATCGTGAGTCGTCACCATCCCGATCGCTCCGCGCGCGATCATCGTCCGCGCGACGCCTTCGGCGGCGACGCGGCGATCCTTGGAGTTGGTGCCACTCAACAGTTCATCGAACAAAAACAGGACCGGCAACGGCGCGTCCAGCAGATCGCAGATCGCGCGGATGCGCAGCGCCTCCGTATAGAAGCCCGATCGATGCTCCTGTAACGAATCCGTGTGACGGAGGCATGTCCCGATCGAGAGCGCCGTCAGCCGGAGACTCTCGGCGCGAACGGGCCCGCCGGCAAGCGCCAATACGCCGTTGATGCCGACCGTTCGCATCAGCGTGCTCTTGCCGGACATGTTGGAACCGCTGACGATCAACACCTGCGGGGCTTGCGGGCTTGCGGACCTGCGGGCTTGGACGTTCAACACCAACGAATTGCTGACCGCGGTGGCCGGCAGCAGCGGATGTGCGATTTCGGTGGCGTCGTAAATCGGCTCAGTGCCGTCGATCACATCGGGAAACGGATACGACGGGTGTTCGTACGAGAATCCGGCGAGCGAGAGCAGCGCTTCCATTTCGCCGACGGTCTCAACCCAATCGCGCAAACGCGATCCGTGAGCCCTGCGCCAGGATTCCGCGGCGTAGGCGAGTTGCAATGTGAACAGCAGCGGGATTTCGGATAAGCGCAGGAATGCGTTGTGTCGTGAATCGGCCCAGTCGGAAATGCGCGCAAGGCGCGCGATGCCGCGCGACGCGGATGGGACGTGTGTGTCGCCTTTCAACCGTCGCGACATGGCCACGATCGCCGGTGCTTCGAAGGCCTCCGTTTCGATCGCCTTGACGACATTGGACAAGAGATCGAGCGCCGCGGCTTCGGTGGACGAGGACAGGCTCTCGACGAGCGCGTTGGCCCGCTTGCCCAGCCACGCCAGCATCACGACGTTGACGAGCGACACCATCACGACGTAAATCCCCGGACCGCCGTTCAGATAGATGAACAAGGCCGCGAGAAACGCCAGGGCGAAGGCGGCGACGAGAATCCGCAACGGCGGAAGCAACGACCGATCCTCCGCCCACGCGATCAGCCGCTCGGCGTGAATCGAGCGCCGGCGGCCGGCGTTGACGACGGCGATCCGCTCGCGAAGGTCGGTATGGTCGCAGAGCGCGGCCACCCGTGATTGGCGCTCGCGGATTTCCTGGACTGTCGACGGATGTAGCAGCCAGCCCGCAAGCCGCGCCTCGCCCATCGGCGTCCGGCACGACGAGAGCAACTGGAACAGGCTCGAGGGTCCGAAGACGTCGAGATCGTCGACGTACGGATGATTGCGATCACGAAAGCGCTCGCCGCTCGGCGCGTCGCGCATCCAGCGATCCTCGATGCGCGCGATGCCGTCGATGTAGAAGGTGACCGCGGCCTGCGCGCGCGCCAGCGCCCGGATCACCGATTCATGCCAGATCGACAACGCGATGAAGATCGCGGCCGCGCTTGCGAAGATCGCCGGCGACGGATCCGCGGCGAGGACGAAGGCCGAATAGATCACCGCGGCGACGAAAATCGCGACCTTGGCGTTACCGAGATGAATATGCGTTCGTTCGCGCGCCTGGGCGGCGGCTTCACGATCGCGTTTGCGGACGGCGTATTCTTCGAGCGGTGGTCGCACGGTCTTCAACATGATGTTCCAGTTCCTGCGTACATGCGACGTCGGCGTACGCACAAAACTGAATCAAAAGCCGCTGTTGCGGGGTCAGTCCCCGTTACAAAAGGCAGGCGGCGAGGGCCTGTGACGGCCCCCGCCTCTGGTGGTGGGTTATTTGGTGCGGATAGTTAGCGGACTAGTAAGCGAGACCTTGAGCTTGCGTCCTTCTGCAAGCCGAATTTCTTTGCCGTCGGTGGCAAGCACGACGCCGGTGCCGGCCCCTGCTCCCACGGCCGTGCCGATGGCGGCGCCTTTCTTGCCGCCGGCAATCGCGCCGATCACCGCGCCGGCAGCGGCGCCGGCGCCGATTTTCACGGCGTCATCTTTCTTGGTGCTCTCGGCAACAAACGCGAGCGGCTTCGTGTCGATGTCGTAGCTCACCGAGCCGGCCGTCAGTCTTGTGAAGCGGAACGACAGCTCCGCGCGGCCCTTGATCTTGTCGGAGTCGTCAACATGCGTGACGTGACCGGTCAGAGCGGCGCCGGACGGAATGGCCGTCGTCCCGTCAATCACAACTGGAGACGCCAGCGTGCCGCGCACAGGCGCTTCGACCCTGCTCGCATCAGAAGCGAGAGGAGTATTGAGCGTGACGTCGAGCACGGTGTTGTCCGGAACGGTGATGGTGCGGACGATCGGTGCAGCCTCGGGTGTGCGCGCCGTCTCGGTCGTGGCCTCGACGCGCTTCACTTCCGCGATGCTGCTCCGCGTAATTTCGGTGGAGGTGTTCGGGCGCTCACCGGTAAGCGTGACGACATCGTCATTGACCTTGGCGATCTTGCCTCGGACCAACGTGCCGTCCTGCGTGACGACGGTGACTTCGGTGCCGGCGGGGATGTTCTCGACGGCTTCGGCGCGCGTGCATGCAGTGGCCAGCAACACAGACAGCAGCGTCTTGGCGATAGCAGCGGTGATGCTCAGCCTCTTCATGCGACTCCTCCCGACGCCCTGTAGAGCAACGCCTGTGCCAGCTTTTTCCGGCCTAAACCGGGCCGGTTGGGTAAGCCGCGTGTCGTGGCTGGGTAACAGATGACTTATCAGTGGCAGACGCGTTGGGCCCCGTTCCACGGCATGGAATGAATCCAATACATGCGGTTACGCTGCTTTTCGTTCTAGTTGGTAGACTCTCCCCTTCGGAGGATTCGCAATGACCGTTTCGACGCGCACCTGGCGCGCGGCCGCGATGGCCGTCCTGACCCTCTTCTCACTGGGCGACACGCGGTTCGCGCGTCTCGATGCGCAGCAACAAGCGATCGATCCGGCATTTCTGAACGCCTACCGCTGGCGCGGCATCGGTCCCGATCGTGGCGGCCGCTCGATCGCGGTGGCCGGCGTCAAAGGGCGTCCCCGCGAAGCCTACTTCGGCGCCGTCGGCGGCGGCCTCTGGAAGACCAGCGACGCCGGCAACAATTGGGCGCCGGTGACCGACGGGCTGATTACCAGCTCCTCGGTCGGCGCGGTCGCGGTTTCCGAATCGAGTCCGGACATCGTGTGGATCGGCATGGGCGAGTCCTGCATCCGCGGCAACATTATGCCGGGCGACGGCGTCTACAAGTCCACCGACGCGGGCAAGACGTGGGCAAGCGTCGGCTTCGAGAACGTCGACGCGATCTCGAAGATTCGCATTCACCCAACCAACCCCGACGTCGTCTACGTCGCGGCGTTCGGCCTGTATTACGGGCCGAGCGACGAGCGCGGCGTTTTCAAGACGACCGATGGCGGCAAGACCTGGAAACGCACGCTCTTCAAGGACAACAAGACCGGCGCGGTTGACATCGCGATCGACACGAAGAATCCCAACGTCCTCTACGCGGCGATGTGGGAGGCGTATCGGATCGAGTACCAGATGTCGAGCGGCGGCCCGGGAAGCGGCCTCTACAAGTCGACCGACGGTGGCGAGACCTGGAACGAGATCACACGCAACCCCGGCATGCCTTCCGGTATGGTCGGACGCATCGGCGTCGCCCTGACGGCGGCAGATTCGAATCGCGTTTATGCGCTGGTGGAGAACGAAAACGGCGGCCTGTTCGTGTCGGACGATGCGGGCGCGTCGTGGAAGTTGATCAATGCCTCACGCGCCATCAGGCAACGCGCGTTTTATTACACGCACGTGTTCGGCGACCCCAGCAACAAGGACGTCGTCTACATGCAGAACACCGGCGTGTTCCGTTCGACCGATGGCGG
>Ga0310890_10000882_pt1 | contig 10733 bp, 11 predicted proteins | sample T20D3metaG_FD_203751 | JGI IMG/M metagenome (GOLD analysis project Ga0310890, IMG submission 203751) | Lab incubated soil microbial communities from West Virginia University Organic Research Farm, Morgantown, WV, United States - T20D3 | ecosystem: Environmental > Terrestrial > Soil >... | reverse complement strand
TCCGCCGGCCGCGCCGAGGTCGGAACTCCAGCCGGGTCCCCGATCACTCTCCCTCGCCCTGAACGTGGTTCGCGCGCACTAGCGGTCGGCCCGACGGGTCCACGATCCCTAGACGTCAATCAGCTCGACGCACTTCTCCAGGCTCTTGATCGGATCCTTGCCCGGTGACGGCCGGTACTCGTGCGACACCGGCCCGGTGAACCCGGAATCGGCGATGACCTGCGCGACCAGCCGGTAGTTCAGCTCCTGCGTCTCGTCGATCTCATTGCGCCCGGGCACGCCCGCGGTGTGGAAGTGGCTGATGTACGGCAGGCTCTCCTTGATGCGCGCGATGACGTCGCCATCGGCGATCTGCACGTGATAGATGTCGAAGAGCGCCTTGATGCGCGGCGAGTTGACGCGCTTCACGACGTCGAGCCCCCAGCCCCAGTGATCGAACACCTGATCCGGCCGGCCCAGACGGTTGTCCGGGTATCGGGTGTTCATGATCTCCATCGCGATCGTCACCTTCTTGTCTTCCGCGTACGCCTTGACGCGGTTGAAGTACGTCACCGCGTTTTCCGCGGCCTGCTCGTAGGACATCCCGCGGCGCTGCCCGCCGATGGTGATCATCCGCTCGACGCCGGCGGTCGAGCAGACGTCAATCGCGGCCTTCATGGCCGCTTCGGTCTTGGCGTGCGCGGCCGTCTGGATGACGCCGTCCTCGAAGGTCACACCAGTCGATGGCGCACAGGTGCAGATCAGGCCGAACTTCTGCAGCGTCGGCCAGGTTGCCGGCTGCGCCAGCTCGAATCCGACGAGGCCGATGCGAACGGCTTCACGGCACTGATCCTCGAGCGTCATCTTCAAATCGCCGAACGTGGTCAGGAACGCGCCCTGCCTGATGCGCCCCTTGCGGGGAATCTTCGGGCCATTGTTTGGCGTGTAGGGCGTGCCGCCCTGCGCTGCGGGGGCGCCGCCAGCCCGGCCGCCCTGCGGGGCCTGCGCGCCAAGAATCGTGGGCACCGCGGCCACGCCGGCCGCCAGCGTCGTCAGAAAATCCCGTCTTTCCATGCGGCGGATCTTACCCGCGAACCTCCGTATAATTTCAGGCCTATGAAAAACACGTTCCTCGGCTCTCTTTTCCTGATTGCCGGCGTCGCGGTCTTCGCGCAGGCGCCGTACCTCGATCCGCGTCCCCCGAAGGCGCCGCACCAGAAACCGTCGGTGGCTGGTCAGTACCACGCCCCTGAGAACAAATCGAACGTGGCCTTCGACCAGACGACGGTCGTTCCGGCATTGCAGAGTCCCTGGGCCATCGCATTCCTCCCTGGCGGGAAGATGCTGGTGACCGAGAAGCTGGCCGGACGCCTGCGCGTCGTCAACGCCGACGGCACGCTCGTCGAAACGCCGGTCGCCGGCCTCCCCATGGTCGACGGACGTGGCCAGGGCGGGTTGCTCGGCCTCGCAGTCGATCCGAACTTCGCCACAAATCGGCTGATCTACTGGAGCTACGCCGAGCTGCAGGCGGACAAGACGAATAACACCGCGGTCGCGCGTGGACGCTTCGTCGATGACGCGGCTGCACCGCGCGTCGAGAACGTGCAGGTGATCTTCCACCAGGCGCCGTCGCTCAATTCACAGCTGCACTTCGGCGGACGCCTCGTCTTCGGACGTGACGGCACGCTCTTCATCACGCTCGGCGAACGTTCGATCACCGAAGGACGCATGCAGGCGCAGAAGATGGACAGCCTTCTCGGCAAGATCGTCCGGGTGAATGCCGACGGCTCCATTCCCAAGGACAATCCATTCGTCGGCAAGGCCGGGGTCCGGCCGGAAATCTGGTCGTACGGACACCGCAACGTGCAGTCGGCAACGCTTCACCCGACCACGGGCGAGCTGTGGGAGGTCGAGCACGGCACGAACGGCGGCGACGAGCTGAACATCGCAAAGAAAGGCCGCGACTACGGCTGGCCGACGATCGCGTACGGCATCGAGTACCAGGGCGGACGCATCACCGGCGACGAGCAGGTGAAGGTCGGGATGGAACAGCCCGTCTACTACTGGGATCCGAACATCGCGCCGAGCGGCATGGTGTTCTATACGGGCAACGCGTTCCCGGCCTGGAAGGGCAGCCTCTTCGTTGGCGGCCTCGGCGGCACCGCTCTCGTGCGGCTCGTCGTGGATGGCGAGAAGGTGGTTGGTGAAGAGCGGCTGCTGCAGGAGAACAAGGAACGCATCCGCGACGTCGTCCAGGCACCGAACGGCGATTTGTATGTGATCACCGACCCACAGGGTGGGCGCGGTGGCGGCCCGTCTCCGACGGGTCGAATGATCAAGCTGTCGCCGAAGAAGTAGATGAAACGGGTGCGAGAGGTGCGAAGGGTGCGATTGGTGCAATCGGTGCGAGGTGCAATGGGTGCCGTGATGATCGCGGCGCTGACGCTGTCATCCGTTGATCGCATCAACGCTCAGAACGCCGGCGCGCCGGACGTCGTCGGCGTCGGCAACTTCTCGCATATCGTTCGAGACATGGACCGGGCCGTCGCGTTCTACCGCGACGTGCTCGGCCTTGAAGTCTCGGCCAACGTCGCGTTCAGCCCGAACCCCGCAATCATGCGGCTCGGCAACACACCAGGCGCGCAGTCACGGATGATGGCGCTGCGCGTGCCCGGCTCGGACATCGGTGTCGAGCTGATCGAATACAAGGACATCGAGCGCAAGGTGCAGAGCCCGCGCTTCGTCGATCCCGGCGCGGCCAACATCGCACTGCGCGTCCGCAGCCTCGCGCCGATTCTGGCGAAGCTTCCCGGCTCCGGCGCGAAGATCATCAGCGAGGGCGGGACACCCACGAAACTCAATAACTCGCAGTTCCTCTTCCTGCAGGACCCGGACGGCTTCGTCGTCGAGCTCATGGAAGGGCCGGCGCCAGCTGATTCGAAGGTCCCTGCCAGCAGCAATGTCTACGGGGCCGCCTTCGAGCTGACGGTCAACGACAGCGAACAGAGCGTGAAGTTCTACAAGGACATGCTCGGCATCGACATGCCGCTGGGCGCGTCGTTCAACGACAACCAACTGATGGCGCGCACGGCTGGTGCTCCGGGAGCCAGCTTCCGTCAGAGCCGAGCCACGATTCCCGGCACGTCGACCGCGTTCACCCTGATCGAGTTCAAGAACATCGCACGTACGCCGCTGTCTGGCCGAGTCCAGGATCCGGGCACGGCGATTCTTCAGGTGCGGGTGCGAGACGTCGACGCGCTCGTGAAAAGGATGAAGGCTGCGGGCGTTCCGATCGTCACCACCGGGGGCGACGCCGTCGAGATCAGGCCTGGACTGAAGATCGTCATCGTCCGGGACCCGAACAACCTGATGCTCGAGCTCATGCAGAACTGAGTCGTTCGAGTCGTTCGAAACGTTCGAGTCGTTAACGACTGGCGGAAAAGAGCCGCTTCGCGGGAATCTGAATCGGCTCGTTGTCGTTCCGGTTCTGATCGTTCACCGCGGTCCACGTCATATACACGGAGTGCATCTCGTCCCACACCTGCTGCCCCCAGGGCACGGGACGCGTGGGATCGGGGTTGAGCGGATTCGCCGGCGAGTTGTCGTAGCTGGCGAGATATTCCAGGATGCTTCCGCGCGGCACGCGCTCCGGCCTCGACAGCACGTAGTAGTTCTGCCACGCGTCGTCCCACTGCGGGATGTGCAGCAGTACCGAGCGCCCGCCGTCGGGCCGAACGACCGACGCGGTGCCGAGCTGCGCCCGCAGGTGCATGTGCGGACGCAATCCGTGAATCCGCGCATCGGCCGGAAACTGGAACACGCCGATCGCTTCGTGCCTCTGCACCATCGGTGGAATGACGATCGCGCTGTTGAGGACGATCGTCGTATTCACCTGCGTGTGCACCGGCGTCCGGGCGAAGCGGAAGCCGACCTTGCTCTGGTCTGTCGTCTCGGTGCCGATGGCGTTGTAATGCATCTGGAACGAGACGCGAGTGCCTTTCGGGAAGAACTTGCCGTACCCCTCGCGCCAGACCATTGCCTCGAGACCGGGCGAGTAGAGGTGCACGTTCTGCGCTCCGCCCGGCCCGTTGTCGCCGGGCATCGCCGCCGATGCAACGGCATGATGCACGACGCGACGATTGCCGGGCCGGACTTCGATCGCCTGGATCCAGGTGTCCTCGGGGAATTCGTAGTCGGTGGGCACGGTGAGATACGGGATCGTGCCGGTGGCCGGGAGCTTCACCGGCTGGGCCATCGTCAGCACGAGATCCGGCTCGCCGATCTGCCAGCCCTCGGAGAAGGTCGGCAGCGCCGGCGTGTCCGCCGGGTTTCCCTCCTTCGAGCCGCCGTCCACCCACGCGACGATCGTCGCAATCTGAGCATCGGTCAGCTGGCGCGCGTCGCGGAAGCTGCCGAAGTGCGGGTCCGCATTCCAGGGCGGCATCTGCCGTGAAGCAACGGCTTTCTTGATCGAGACCGCCCACGGCCGGGCGTCGCGGTACGACAGCAGAGAGAACGGCGCGATCTCGCCGGGGCGATGGCAGTAGGCGCAGTTGGCGAACAGGATAGGAGCGACGTCGCGGGCGAAGGTGACGTCCCGTGACGCTGGCGGTGAGCCCTGGCCGGACAGGCCGGACGAGTACATCGCCGACGCGGTGAGTGCGAGACCACAGTAGAGGATCAGTCGTCGCATATTCCTGGGTCCGGCTAAAGCCGGACACTACAGCGGGAGTTTACTTGAACCAGCCGTTCAGCGTGTTCACCTGGGACTCATCCGTCTCACCCACCTTCAACGGCGTCACGGCGACATACCCATTGGCAACAGCCCAGACGTCAGTCCCCTGCGCCGCACCGGACGTGCTTTCCTTGAACACATTCCAGTAGATCGTCCGCTCCGAGCCCGGGTGCTTCGTTTCAGCGAACGCCTCTTCCCCGCCGTGCTGCGTCGCCTGCCTGGTCACCATGTAGCCCTTGTAGCCGCCGGCCGGCATCTGCGGGATGTTGACGCTGAGAAAGGTGCGCGGAGGAAGTCCATACATCTTCACGCGGCGTGCAACGCCAAGCACTTCTTCAGCGCCGTACGGAAGGTCTCGCGGGACACCAGCCGTGGCCATCGACGCGGCGATCGCCGGCACGCCGAGCATCGCGGCCTGGCGGGCGCCACCCATCGTGCCGGACACGTATCCGGAGTAGCCGAGGTTGTATCCGCGGTTGATGCCTGTCACCACCAGGTCCGGCAGCGGCTTCATGATGTTGCGCAGCGCCACGTTCATCGTGCTCGCCGGCGTGGTGGTCAGGCCGATTGCCTTGAGCCCGTTCGGCAGCGTGAGGTCGTCGCGGATGATCGCGTCGCTGCTGCCGGCAATGGAATGCCCGGCGCCACTGTAGTTTTCTGCCGGCGCGACGATCGACACATCGCCGATCGCCTGCAGGATCTGCGCGAGCGCCGCGATCCCGGGTGCGCGCACCCCGTCGTCGTTGCTGACCAGGATTCGGTATGGGGGCGGCTGACGGAGTTGCTGCGCGTTTGCGGGCGCCAGGAGGAACGCGGCCGTCAGGAGCGCAAGGAAGATCCGGACTCGCTGCATGAGCAACGAGATTAGCAGGAATGCCTGACGTCGTGTCCCCGCCTCCGCCAAGGCTACGGCGGGCCTCGCCGGAGCGCTTCGCGCGCAGGCGGGCGGTTTAGCCGGACCAGGTCATGCCGTCCGTGCGCGTGGAATCAGCAGCCGGAACATTCCCCAAAGGACGAGGAACACCATCGCCAGCGGCAGAAGCGGGGTAAAGAAGAGAACCCCCAGGACCAGCATGACGGGCATGAACACCAGCCCTATCACCGCGCCGAGGAGACCGAAGACGAATTGAAGGATGCCGCCGATCAGACCGAACACCACGCGGAACGGCAGCGCGATCAGCCAGATTACGGCGCCGAGGACGAGCACCGGAATCATCAACGTGCCGCCGACGACAAACGCAGTCAGCGTCAGCGCAGCAACAGTGAGAAAGGTCAGCATCCTACACGCAGGTTACGCGCGGATGCCGGCGAAGGTTCCTGGATTGCCTACGGGGTTTCGGGCTTATCTGACTTGCTCGGAGGGACCTCGAAAAGCACGAGGCCGTGCTTGACCTCCTCCATCGCGAGCCGTTCGGCCTTGAAGACGGTCGGACGATTCGGATCCCAGCCGTCCTCCTCGTTCAGGCGAAGGCGCGCTCCGCGGCGAAGCTGCTTCGCGCGCATCGCGGCCACGTCGACGAAAAGGAAACGGCTGTCGATGGGCGGCGCCTGTGGGCGCTGGACCGGCTCTTCGACCGGGGTTTCATCGGGGACCTCGGCTAATTCGTCAGTCGGTTCCATGCGCCCAACAGTAGCACGAAGGGGCTATGCGGACACCGCGACGTTGATCGTCCGCGGTTTCGCCTCCTCCTTGAACGGCAGGGTGACGGTCAGCACGCCGTTCTTGTACTCGGCGGTGACCCTGGCGGGATCCACGGTGTTCGGCAGCGTGAACGACCGGTGGAAGGTGCCATACGCGCGCTCGATGCGACGGTAGTGCTCCTCCTTCACCGCCGGATCGAACTTCTTCTCGCCCTTGATCACGATCGTGCCGTTCTCGACCGTCACGTCGATGTCCTCACGCGACATCCCGGGCAGCTCGGCGCGCAGCACGAGGTCGTGCGCGTCCGTCTCGAAGATGTCCACGCTCGGCACCCAACTTCCGCGGAATCCGGTGTCCTCATCACGCAGATAGACGTTGCCGAACAGACGGTTCAGGCGGTCCTGCATGACCGCGAACTCCCGAAACGGATCGACCTTGATAATCGCCATGTGTGTGTTCTCCTCTTTGTGTCTGGCACCCTTGAAAGGGGTGCCTTACGTCGTCGTAAACACGCTTACGCGTCGACGACCTCTCCTTCCTTGACGTCGCTGCCGCCCGGCGAGGTACCAGAGGCATTCGCGGCGTTCGACTGCGACTGCTTGTAGAGCTGCTCGGCAACAGCGTGCGACGCTTTCTGCAGCTCTTCGCTCGTGCGGCGAATCGCCGCGACGTCCTCACTGGTCACCGCTTCCCTCACCGCGGCAACGGCGCTTTCCACCCGGTTGACGTCCTCCGCCGGCAGACGATCGCGGTTCTCGTTGATCGTCTTCTCGACCGAGTAGGCCAGCGTGTCGGCCTGGTTGCGTGCATCGATGACCTCGCGCCGCGCCTTGTCGTCGGCCTCGTGCGACTCGGCGTCCTTCACCATTCGATCGACGTCGTCCTTGCTCAATCCTGACGAGCCGCTGATGGTGATCTTCTGTTCCTTCCCTGTGGCGACGTCCTTCGCCGTCACGTTGACGATGCCGTTGGCGTCGATGTCGAAGGCGACTTCGATCTGCGGCACCCCACGCGGCGCCGGCGGCAGGCCGACCAGCTGGAAGCGGCCGAGCGTGCGGTTATCGCGCGCCATCTGGCGCTCACCCTGGAGCACGTGCACTTCGACGTTCGTCTGGTTGTCGGTCGCGGTCGAGAAGATCTCGCTCTTCCGGGTCGGGATCGTCGTGTTCCGCGTAATCAGCGTCGTCATCACGCCGCCGAGCGTCTCGATGCCGAGCGACAGCGGCGTCACGTCGAGCAGGAGAACATCCTTGACTTCGCCCTTCAGCACGCCGCCCTGAACGGCTGCGCCGATCGCGACGACCTCGTCCGCGTTGACGCCCTTGTGGGGCTCCTTGCCGAAGAACGTCTTGACGAGCTGCTGAATCTTCGGCACGCGGGTCGAGCCGCCGACAAGCACGATCTCGTCAATGTCAGAGGCTTTCAGGCCCGCGTCGGTCAGCGCCTGCCGCAACGGCGCGATCGAGCGCTGGAGCAGGTCGTCGACGAGCTGCTCGAACTTCGCCCGCGTCAGCTTCATCTGCAGGTGCTTCGGGCCCGACTGGTCCGCCGTGACGAACGGCAGGTTGATGTCGGTCTCCATCAACGTCGAGAGCTCGATCTTGGCTTTCTCCGCCGCCTCCTTCAGACGCTGGAGTGCCATGCGGTCCTTGCCCAGATCGATGCCGTCGGACTTCTTGAACTCCGCAACCAGCCACTCGATGACGCGCTGATCCAGGTCATCTCCGCCAAGATGCGTGTCGCCGTTGGTCGCCTTCACCTCGACGACGCCCTCGCCGACCTCGAGGATCGAGATGTCGAACGTGCCGCCGCCGAAGTCGTACACGGCGATCGTCTCGTCCTTCTTCTTGTCGAGGCCGTACGCGAGCGCTGCGGCCGTCGGCTCGTTCACGATGCGGAGCACGTTGAGCCCTGCGATCGTGCCGGCGTCCTTTGTCGCCTGCCGCTGCGCGTCGTTGAAGTACGCCGGAACGGTGATCACCGCGTCGGTCACCTTCTGACCGAGGTGGTCCTCCGCGGCTGCCTTCAGCTTCTGCAGGATGACGGCGGAGATTTCAGGCGGCGAGTACCGCTTGCCGCGCACCTCGACCCACCCGTCGCCGTTGTCGGCTTTCACGACCTGGTACGGCACACGGCTCGCCTCCTGCGAAATCTCCGCGTGCTTCCGGCCCATGAAACGTTTGATCGAGAAGATGGTGTTTTCCGGGTTGGTGACGGCCTGCCGCTTGGCAACCTGCCCCACCAGCCGTTCGCCGTCCTTCGAGAACGCGACGACCGACGGCGTGGTCCGACCACCCTCCTGGTTGACGATGACGAGCGGCTCCCCGCCCTCCATGACCGCAACGACAGAGTTGGTTGTGCCGAGGTCGATTCCTATGACTTTGCTCATTCTGATGATTGGCTCCGATCGAATAGTAACCACTATATGAGTAGATTGCAAGCATCTAATATGAGTTATATACACTCATATATTAGAAACTAGCAGTTTCTGCGCAATCCTCTGTTGACGAGGACTCCCGTTGAGGCCGTAGCCTTGGCCGGATGACTCTCACTGAACTCTCGAAGCGCGGCTGGGTACTGCTGGGCTCGGGCCTCCTGCTCGTCGTGGCCCTGCTGGCTGTTGGAAGGCAGGTCAACGGCTGGCTGTTTGGCGCTCTCCTGCTGATCGCGTCGGCCCTGATGATTCAGAGCCTTCGCACTCTCCTCTCGAAGAAGCCGCATCAGATCATCGGGAGCCTCACCATCCTCGTGCTCGGCTTTGTGCTCTGGGACCAGATGGCCAGCCAGCCGCGGATTCGAGTCGAGGAGGTCCATCTGCGCCAGCTGCCGTCCAGCGCGCAATCGGGGGTGGTCGAGCTTGTCCTGCGAAACGCAGGGGGCGTCGGCGCCGAGGTCGTCGCGGTATCAGCCGCGCAGGTGTCTCCCCTTTTCACCAGTGCCAGGGATCTGTCCCGGTCGCGAATGGAGGCTGACTTCAACCGGCAACTCGACAAGGCAGCGCCAACGCCCGCGACCGGCGCGCTTCGCGTTGATGAGCAGGGGACGGCGCGCCTCAGCATCCCGGTGCCGTTCTCAGAGCGCGTCTGGGTTTATGGGCGCGGCGAGTCGTCGGTCATCGTCGCCGCGAGAATCAGATATCGCGATCGCTTCTTCAGCCGCGAGAAAGAGTTCTGTCAGTTCACGAGCCTCAAGTCCGGCCAGTGGCTCTCATGCCCGTTCCTGAACAACTAGTGGGCTACCATTGACCGAGTGGCGCAGTTCCCGTTCATTCTGTCTACAGAAGCGCGCGAGCTCAGTGACGAAGTCCGCGAACTCTTCGAGGATTTAGCCGCCACTCTGCCCCCCGAGCAGCGGGCATACTCGGGTGAGTGCCACCCGACGCTGGATGTGCTGGAGACTGACGAAGCCGTTGAGGTCCTCGTTGACGTCAGCGGCATCCCGGCCACCGCGCTGCGTATCGTCTTCAGGGCAGGCGTCCTCCTCATTGCGGGGGAGAAGGCCCCTCCTCGAACGAGCGAGGACAGCACCTTTCATCTGGTGGAGCGGGAGTTCGGCCGCTTCGCGCGTGCCGTCCGGCTGACTGGCGCGTTCGACGTGGGCGCGGCGCGCGCATCGGTTGACGAGGGCGAGCTGACGATTGTGCTACCGAAGCTCATCGAGCGCCGCGATCAGCCGCATCGAATCGTGATCGCCACAGGTCCATCCGCATGAGAATCCTGTTCATCGGCGACATCGTCGGCAGGCCCGGCCGCGAGCTGCTGCGAAAGGGATTGCGCCGGCTGACCGAGCACTTCGGCGTCGAGTTCGTCATCGCCAATGTCGAGAATGCGGCTGCCGGATTCGGCATCACGAAGGACATCGGCGACTCCATCGCCGAGCTCGGCGTGGACGTGATGACGTCCGGCAACCACATCTGGGACAAGAAGGAAGCGATCGACTACATCCCGACCGAGCCTCGCCTGCTGCGGCCTGCCAACTATCCGGCTGGAGTGCCCGGGCGCGGAGCGTACGTCGCGCAAAGCGGGGACGGCCGCGCGGTTGGCGTCATCAACGCCATGGGCCGCGTGTTCATGCTCAGCATCGACGACCCGTTCCAGGTCGTGCTGCGCGAGATCGAGGCGATGCGGTCCCGCACGCGCATCATTGTGGTGGACTTCCACGCCGAAGCGACGAGCGAGAAGATCGCGATGGGATGGCATCTCGACGGCAAGGTCACCCTCGTCGTCGGCACGCACACCCATGTGCAGACCGCTGACGAACGGATCCTGCCGAACGGAACGGGCTACCTCACGGACGCCGGCATGACTGGACCGCACGACTCGATCATCGGGATGGAGCGCGAGCCGGCCCTCGCGCGTTTCCTCAACGGCATGCCGT
>Ga0310890_10000874_pt1 | contig 10769 bp, 9 predicted proteins | sample T20D3metaG_FD_203751 | JGI IMG/M metagenome (GOLD analysis project Ga0310890, IMG submission 203751) | Lab incubated soil microbial communities from West Virginia University Organic Research Farm, Morgantown, WV, United States - T20D3 | ecosystem: Environmental > Terrestrial > Soil >... | reverse complement strand
CGAGGATTTCCTTCTTGTTGCGGTTGTAGTACCCGATCAGCAGCGTGAACGTGCCGTCGTCGTTCTTGTACCAGCCTTCGTACGCGGGATAGATGTTCGATCCCGAGTCCTTCAGCGGCTCCATTGCGAGCTGCTGTGCGAGTACGGCGCTCCCCGCCATACACGCGACTGCGACGAGCGCCACCGCGAGGCGCCCGAACCTTCCCTGAATTTTCATGCGAAGCTCCTGCAAAACAAAACGCCGGGACGTTTTCAGCTTGGTGAGGCCGAAAACCCATCCCGGCGTTCGATAAGACGGTCCTTACTGCTGCTGGCGATCGGTCGTGGTCGCCATCTTCGCCTTACGAGCGTCGACTTCCTTGGTGAAGTCGTCGTCGCTCATATAGGTGATGTTGATCCACGCGTGGGCCATTTCGTCCACCGTGCGATCGCCCCATCCGATCCACTGGGTCGGATCGGGATTGCTCTTCTTCGCCGGCGTGTTGTCGTGCCACGCGGTCACCTTGAGGATCGTGCCCTTCGGCAGCAGCGGCGCGTAGTCGTCGTCGAAGACGTAGTTGTTCATCCAGTTGAACTCGAAGTTCGGGACGTAGCCGAGGACCTGCTGCGTGCCGTTCGGCAGGATCGCTTCGACCATCATCGCCTTGCCGCGCAGGTGCATGTGCGGCTGGAAGTTCTCGACGCGGCCGGCCTTGCGCATCACGTGGAAGTTCTGGCCGACGCTGATCGAGTTCGGGGCGATGTCGAGGTTGCGGTTGCCGCCGGTGACGCCGCTGTAGAGCGAGAGCATCGTGCGGTACTTCGGCTCCTGGCCCTTCGGATAGAAATAGACGGCCATCTGCACTTCGTCGGTGATGTCTTCACCACCGTCGCTGTAGTGGATGTCCCAGCGGATCTTCGAGCCGGGCAGCAACAGCTTGCCCGTGTTCGGCCGCATCATCTCGCCTTCCTTGTTGACGGCCCATTCCATGAAGAGGCCGGCGCCGCTGTCGTTGTCGGCGCTGATCAGGCCCTGCGCCACGGCTTCCTTCTCGTCCTGTAGCAGGTAGGCGAGCGCGTGATGGGTGATCTTGCGGCCCTTGATCGAGCCCGGGCGCATTTCGATCGCACGCACCCAGCGGGGCTCGGTGACCGGCACGTCGACGACGGGCTTGTACCAGGCGTCCATCGCGCCGCCCTTTTCGGTGTACTTGGGCGACTTGATGATCAGGTCCGGCTGGCCGAACATCTTCGTGTAGTGCCAGTCGTTGCCGTCGGACCACGCGATCTTCGCGGGCATGTCCTTCGGATCGCCCTTTGGCGCGCCGTTGCTGGCCCACTTCACGATCGTGTCGATTTCCTGCTGCGACAGCGAGCGATCGTTCTTGTAGTGCTGAATACCGACATTGGGGTCGATGTGCCAGGGCGGCATGTTGCGCGACGTCACGCGATCACGAATCGAGCGGGCCCAAGGCCGCGCTTCTTCGTAGCTCTGCAGCGACATCGGCGCGATCGAATCCGGCCGGTGGCACGATTCGCACTTGTTCTGGAAAATCGGTGCGACGTCCTTGGTGAACGTCGGTACGGCTGCGGTCTGAGCTGAGAGCGTTGCGGGCAGAGCCAGGAGGCCCAGTGCGCCCACCGCCCCAATCACGACCCGGCCGACGAAACGATTAGCCATCTTCCCCCTCCGAAAATGTGACCGATTCTTGCGGTTGGGGAGTGTACATCGCCGTTATACGGGCTGTCACTCCTCAAACCCCCTAATGGCTACCATCCCCTACGCGAATGCAGCCCAGGCCGTTTATCGACCGATAGCCCCTCTATTTTATGCCACTTTGCGAAGGATAAAGCTCTTCAGGTAATAGGTTTCCGGGACACCCAGCAGGACGGGATGGTCGCGCCCTTGCATGCGCTTTTCGACAACGGCGACGGCGCTGTGGGCATCCGAAGAGGCCGCGAAAACCGCCTCCGCGAACATGGCTTCGTCGACGTTATAGGAGCAGCTGCAGGTAATCAGGAAGCCCCCCGGATTGAGCAACCGCAGAGCTCTGAGGTTGATTTCCTTGTAACCGGCCATGGCGTTCGGAATTGCCGCCTTGTTCTTGGCGAACGCGGGGGGATCCAGGACGATGGTGTCGTAGCGGGCGCCTTCGCGCTCGAGGTGGCGCAGCTCATCGAAGACGTTGGCTTCGCGCGCCGTAAGGTTGGTGATCCCATTGGCTGCGGCGTTGGCTGTAATTCGCTCGACGGCCTCGGCTGAAACGTCCAGCGCTTCCACCGACTCGCACTTCGAGGCGAGAACGAGCGCAAAACCGCCGTTGTAGCTGAAGCAATCGAGCATCCGGCCGTGTGCGTAGCGCGCGGCCGCCTCCCGGTTCTCGCGCTGGTCGAGGAACAAGCCGGTCTTTTGGCCGCGCCACGGATCGACGGCGTAGGTGATGCCGGCCTCATAGACGGAAAGCGTCTCGGGCACGGCGCCGTAGAGGACTTCGACTTTCTGATCGAGGCCTTCGAGCTTGCGCACCTTCGGATCGTTGCGCGCGAGGATGCCCTTGGCGCCGGTGATTTCGGCCAGCAGCCTGACCAGCGTCGGGGCAAGGCGATCCATCCCCTGTGACAGCGTTTGGATCACGAGATAGTCGTCGTAGCGGTCGACGATCAGCGACGGCAGGAGATCGGCTTCGCCGTGCACGAGGCGGAACGCGGTGGCGTTGATCTGCAGCGAGTCGCGGAAGCGGATGGCCGCTTCGAGCCGCGCGCGCCAGAATGCCTCGTCGATCGGCGTCTCGTCGCGCGAGATCATGCGGATGGTGATCTGCGATTGATCGCTGAAGAGGGCGTGGCCGAGCAGGCGATTGCGCGGGCCCCGCACCTCGACGATCGAGCCCGCGTCGGCATCGACGACGTCGGCGATGTCGGATCGATAGACCCAGGGATGTCCGCCGCGGACACGATCCTCGCCGCGCGGCTTCAAGATCGCCGTGGCATTTGTAACGGGGACTGACATCGCCACCTTGATTTTGATGCAGTTCTTGCGTACGTGCGAAGGAACTGCAACAAAATCCGCGGGGTCGATGTCAGTCCCCGTTACAATCGCCGCGATGAAAATCGCGCTCGGCGCGGATCACGCCGGCTACAGACTCAAAGACTCGCTGAAAAAGCTCCTCGACGAGATGGGCGTCGCCTACGAAGACTTCGGCACGTCGAGCGGACAGTCGGTGGATTACCCCGATTTCGCGAAAGCGGTCGCCGAGGGCGTCGCCGGCGGCAATTTCGATCGCGGGATCCTTGTCTGCGGCACCGGGGTTGGGATGGCGATCGCCGCCAACAAGGTCCCCGGCGTGCGATCGGCGCCGATTATCGACACCGACACCGCCAAGCTCTCGCGCGAGCACAACGATCTCAACGTGCTGACGCTTGGCGCGCGCGTGCTGCCGGAATCACGCGCGCGGGAGATCGTGAAGACGTTTCTGCAGACGCCGTTCGAAGGCGGCCGGCACGGCGAGCGCGTGAAAAAAATTCACGCGCTCGAAGGTGCCTAGATTGTCTGCCGGGCCGCGTTCCGAAGTAACGCGTCGAGCCGCTCATAGAACTCGCTTGTGCCTTTCGGCGTGAGCCCGCCCTTCAGCACCACGTCGCGGACCTCCTTCGTCGGGAAGACCATGCTCGACGTCATCGTGGTCTTGCCTGCGATCTCGGTCAGTCGAGTGGTCACCACGGTCTCGCCCGGATCCCAGTCTTCCCATCGCTCGGTGCGAACGAAGCTGTTCGGCGCATCGACTTCGCGATAAACGCCGTACTGCGTGATCACCTTGCCGCGCATCCGGCTGACGAAGCGCCACGATCCGCCGGGCCGCGCATCGCTTTCGCAGACTTCGATCGCTCCCGGAGGGCCATACCAGCGCTTGATCAGATCCGGACGCGTCAACGCGTCGAATACCAGCTGACGCGGCGCGTCGAAGACGCGGGTGACGACGACTTCGCGATCGGTCGGCGTCTCGATCGTGACGGTGATGCTTTCTGTCATGGTTCTTCCGCTCAGCTCTACAAACTTCCCAGCAATACGTCGAGCCGTTCGTAGAATGCGCTCATACCCTGCGGCGTCAAGCCGGTCTTCATGACCGTATCCCGCAGTTCCTTCGTCGGAAACAGGAAGCTTTGCGTCATCGTGGTCTTGCCGCTGCGCTCAACGAGCTCCACGGTGAGAAGGGCCTCGTACTCATCCCAGCCCTCGTACCGTTCAGTGCGCACGAACCGCCGCGGCGGGTCGAATTCGTTGTAGACGCCGTACTTCGCCATCTGCTTGCCGCCGGCCGTAAACGCGAAGCGCCACGATCCGCCAACGCGAGGATCGCTCTCACATGAGTCCAGGAATCCTGGCTGGCCGTACCATCGCTTGATCAGGTCCGCCTTCGTCACGGCGTCGAAGACAAGAGCGGCCGGTGCATTGAACTCGCGCGTGACGACGGCCTCGCGATCGGACGGCGTCGTGATCGTGACGGTGATGTTGTCAATCATCGTTTCTTCCTCTTTCTGTCCTTTCTGTCCGATTTCCTTTCGACTTTGAGCTCCTCGAGCAGTTCATCGAGGCGCGCGAACGCGGCCTCCCAGTGCTTGCGATAGGTCTCGATCCAACTCGACGCCTCCGACAGCGGACTGGCGTTCAGCTTTCGAGGCCGCCGCTGCGCGTCCTGCCCCGGTACGACCAGTCCCGCGCGCTCCAGCACCTTCAAGTGTTTCGAGATCGCGGGCTGGCTCATGTCGAACGGCTCGGCCAGCTCCGTTACCGACGCCTCCCCGCTCGCCAGGCGCGCCAGGATCGCGCGTCGCGTCGGGTCGGCGAGCGCGGCAAAGGTCGCGTTCAGGAGCTCGACGTCTTTCATAACCATATGGTTATACACAACGGCTCGCCGTTTGGCAAGTCCCGACACCTCAGGACCTCAAGACCTCGATCGTCGGTGTGTGACAAAATGTGAATCCCGCATGAACCCAGCCCTGATGTCACGCACACTCGCGCAGTCGGATCCGGAAATCGCGTCGGCCATCGCCAGCGAAACAGAGCGGCAGGCACACGGTCTGGAGCTGATCGCGTCGGAAAACTTCGTCAGCTCGGCGGTGCTCGAAGCCGCCGGCTCGGTGATGACGAACAAATACGCCGAGGGCTACCCCGGCAAGCGCTATTACGGCGGCTGCGAATTCGTGGACGTCGCCGAGTCGCTGGCAATCGCGCGCGCGAAGGCGCTTTTCGGCGCCGATCACGTGAACGTGCAGCCGCATTCCGGCGCGCAGGCCAACATGAGCGTGTATCTCACGCTGCTGAAGCCGGGCGACACCGTGCTCGGCATGAACCTCGCGCACGGCGGCCACCTCACGCACGGCCATCCGCTGAATTTTTCGGGGAAGCTCTACACGATCGTCCCGTACGGCGTGCGCAAGGACGACGAGCGGATCGATTACGAGGAGTTCGAAAAGCTCGCCGATCAGCACAAGCCGAAGATGATCATCGCCGGCGCCAGCGCGTATCCGCGCGTGATCGACTTCGCGCGCATGGGCGCCGTGGCCAGGCGCGTCGGCGCGCCGCTGATGGTCGACATGGCGCACATCGCCGGCCTCGTCGCGGGCGGCGTGCACCCCACTCCGGTGCCGCACGCGGAGTTCGTCACCACGACGACGCACAAGACGCTGCGCGGCCCGCGCGGCGGCATGGTGCTGTGCCGCGAGAGCTACGCGAAGGATCTCGATCGCACGGTGTTTCCCGGCGTGCAGGGCGGGCCGTTGATGCACATCATCGCGGCCAAGGCGGTCTGCTTCAAGGAAGCCGCTTCGCCGGAGTTTGCGTCGTATCAAAAGCAGATCGTGAAGAACGCGGCCCGGCTCGCAAGCGCGATGCAGACCGCGGGCTTCCGCATCGTCAGCGGCGGCACCGACAATCACATCGTGCTCGTCGACGTGTTCTCAAAGAACATCACCGGCAAGGCCGCCGAGGCGGCGCTCGGCGCCGCGGGGATCACCGTCAACAAGAACGCGATTCCTTTCGATCAGAATCCGCCGATGGTTGCCAGTGGCATTCGTCTCGGCACGCCGGCGGTGACGACGCGCGGTATGGGCGAGCCGGAGATGGATCAGATCGCGGAGTTCATCGCCCGGGTGCTGGCGTCGCCCGAAGACGCGAGCGTCCTCGCCAAGGTAAAGGCAGAAGTCGAAACACTGTGCAGGAAGTTCCCGCTCTACCCGGAACGCCTGGCCTGAAGGCATCGTCAGCAAAGAACGCAGATGGAGTGTTTTCGAGGGAGCGCCCAATGAGTAGGCTCGAGCAGATCGTGTCTGGTGGTCTCCTCTTGGCGCTGAGCGTCGTCGTAGCGGCGTGTGGCGGGAGCACGACGGCGGCACCGAAGTCAGCGGACGACGCCAAGCAGTTTCTGACCAATGCCAACAGTACGATCTTGAAACTCGGCATTGAGTCTTCGAGGGCAGGCTGGGTCGCGCAGACTTTCATCACGGAAGATACCGAGGCGCTCGATGCGAGGGCGACACAGCAAAACATCGAAGCGATCGCGCGATTTGCGAAGGAGGCGGCGGCCTACAACGGCATTCAGGTGCCGGCCGATGTGCGGCGCCAACTCGACCTGCTCAAGCTCTCACTCGTCATGGTGACGCCCTCGGATACCGGCGAGGCGGCCGAACTCACCAGAATCGCGTCCAGCCTGCGCGGCGCGTACGGGCGCGGCAAGTGGTGTGGCGATCCGTCGAAGCCGCAGTCCTGCATGAATGTCGACGACATCACCAAGGTGATGGCCGAATCGCGCAGCGAACCCGAGCTGCGGAAGGTCTGGGAGGGCTGGCACACCATCTCTCCGCCGCTGCGCAAGGACTACGCGCGATTTGTCGAACTGGCGAATAAGGGTGCGAAAGAGCTCGGCTTCGCCGACACCGGCGCGATGTGGCGGGAGAAGTACGACATGCCGGCCGATCAGTTCACACAGGATGTGGATCGGCTATGGGAGCAGGTCCGGCCGCTTTACTCGAAGCTGCACGCCTATGTCCGCATGAGGCTCCGCGCGAAGTACGGCGACGTGGTTCCACGGGACGGTCCACTGCCGGCCCATCTGCTCGGCAACATCTGGGCACAAGACTGGAGCAACGTCTATCCGCTCGTGGCACCGGCAAACGCCGACGCCGGTTACTCGTTGACCGACATCCTGAAGCGACGCAAGACCAGCGCCATCGACATGGCCAAGATCGGCGAGCGCTTCTACACATCGCTCGGGTTCGCGCCGCTCCCCGAGACCTTCTGGAAACGCTCGCTGTTCGTGCGGCCCCAGGACCGTGACGTCGTGTGTCACGCCAGCGCGTGGGACATCGATCTCGAAGACGACATCCGCATCAAGATGTGCATCCAGCCAACGGAGGAGGACTTCAATACGATCCACCACGAGCTCGGACATAACTTCTATCAGCGGGCGTACAAAGCCCAGCCGGTCATCTTCCGCGACAGCGCAAACGACGGTTTCCACGAAGCGATTGGCGACGCGATCGCACTCTCGGTGACGCCGGAGTACCTGGTGCAGATCGGGCTGCTCGACAAAGCCCCTGACGCTTCACGCGATATCGGGCTGCTGATGCGTCGGGCGCTGGAAAAGGTCGCGTTCCTGCCGTTTGGGCTGCTCATCGACCAATGGCGATGGAAGGTGTTCGCCGGCGAAGTGCAGCCTGCGAACTACAACACAGCGTGGTGGGACCTGCGGCTGAAGTACCAAGGCGTCGCGCCGTCCTCGCCGCGCGGCGAGGAGTTCTTCGACCCCGGCGCCAAGTACCACGTGCCCGACAACACTCCGTATACGCGCTACTTTCTGGCGGACGTCCTCCAATTCCAATTCCACCGAGCGCTGTCGCAGGCAGCCGGCTGCACGGGTCCGCTACATCGCTGCTCGATCTACGAAAGCAAGGAAGCTGGCCAGCGGCTGAACGCGATGCTGGCGATGGGCCTGTCGCGTCCGTGGCCCGAGGCTCTCGAAGCGCTGACCGGCTCACGGCAGATGGATGCGTCGGCGATCCTCGATTACTTCGCGCCGCTCGACAAGTGGCTCGATACGCAACTGCAGGGACAGAAGACCGGCTGGTAAAAGTGCTGGGGGGGCAAGCGCTCAGCGGCGGAACGCCTGGCCTGAAGCGCGCGGTCGAGGCGGCGTTCGCGGACGATGGGCCGCTCGTGAGAGCGGTCGATCTGTTCGAGCCGCGCGTCGGCCAGCGCGCCATGGCGGAGGCGGTTGCCGATACCATCGAGCACGGCGGTGTCCTGCTCGCGGAGGCGGGAACAGGCACCGGCAAGACGATGGCCTACCTCGTTCCGGCGATCCTCAGCCGCCAGCGCGTCCTGATTTCCACCGGCACCAAGAATCTGCAGGAGCAGATCTACTTCAAGGACATCCCGGCGCTGCGCACCGCGCTCGGCGTGCCCTTCACCGCGACCTGCATGAAAGGCCGCGCGAATTATCTCTGCCTGCACCGCCTCGATCAGCTGCGCGCGCATCCGGCGGCGCCGATGGATTTCATCTCGACGATCGACGAGTGGCGGCGCGTCACCGAGACCGGCGATCGCGCAGAACTGAGCGGACTCGAGGAAGACTCGTCGCTGTGGCACGATGTGTCGGCGCAGGCGGAGACCTGTCTGGGCAGCGACTGCCCGCAGTATCGCGAGTGCTACGTCACGACGATGCGGCAGCGCGCGGCGGAATCGGATCTGGTGATCGTCAATCATCACCTGCTCTGCGCCGATGCTTCGGTGCGGCAGAGCACTTACGGCGAGGTGATCCCCGACTGCCACTACGCGATCATCGACGAGGCGCATCACCTCGAGGACGTCGCGACGCAGTACTTCGGCATCGCCGTCAGCAACTATCGCATCAGCGATCTCGTGCGCGATTCGGAGCGCGCCCTGAACCTCGGAATGATCGAGGACTTCGATTCGGATCTGCGGCACGCGGTGACGCGCGTCGACGATCATTCGCTGACGTTCTTCGGCGCCTTACAGACTGCGCGTCATGCGCGCGGCGGATTCGAGGAGCGCCTGCGCATCGGTCCCGGCTGGTTCGGCGATGTCCTGGACGACGGGCTGGGCCTGATCGCCGCGCTCGGCAGCCTTGACGACGCGATGCGGAAGAAGGCCGGCAGCGACGAAGCCGGCGCGCAGGTCAACGAAGACGCCGCGACCCTGGCGCGCCGCGCGGCGGAATTGCGCGACCATCTCACGTTCCTGCTCGAAGCGGCGAACCCGTCGTTCGTCTATTTCCTCGAGACGCGCAATCGCGGGGTGTTCCTGCGCGCGGCGCCGATCGACGTGTCGCACATCATCAACGAGATGCTCTTCAACCGGATGCGCGCGACGATCATGACGTCCGCGACGCTGACGGTGGCGGGGTCGTTCGACTACGTCAAGGGCCGCCTCGGCGTGTCCGACGCCGATTGCGTCCGCGTGCAATCGGAATTCGATTTCAGCGAGCAGGCTATCCTGTATCTGCCCAAGCAGATGCCGCCGCCCAAATCCCCACACTACGCCGAGGCCGTGGCCCGGGAAGTCCGCGACTTGCTGATCAGGACGGAGGGCCGGGCGTTCGTGCTGTTCACGAGCTACGCGATGCTCAGAACGGTCCGCGATCTCGTCGAGCCTGATCTGCCATATCCGGTGATCGTGCAGGGCACGGCCCCCCGCGGCACGTTGCTCGCGCAATTCCGCTCGACCCCGAACGCCGTGCTGTTTGCGACCTCGTCCTTCTGGCAGGGGGTCGATGTCGTCGGCGAACAGCTGAGTTGCGTAATCATCGACAAGCTGCCGTTCGCCTCACCCGGCGATCCCATCACGGCGGCGCGCATCGAGGCCATCAACGCCGAGGGGGGCGACGCCTTCCAGGACTATCAGGTGCCGCTGGCGATTCTCGCGATGCTGCAGGGGCTCGGACGCCTGATCCGCCACCGCACCGATCGCGGGGTCCTGGCGGTCCTGGATCCACGGCTGCGCACGATGGCATACGGCCGCCGCTTCCTCGACTCGTTTCCACCGGCGCCCGTGACCCAGAACCCCGAGGCGATCACCCGGTTTTTCGCAAGCTGACTTACACTGATATGGCGAGGACGACACTCCTATGAGACAAATGCTTACTGCACGTCTGACTGCGGTCCTGATCGCGCTGTCGATTGCCGCGCCGGCGCTGGCCCAGTCGACGATGATCCGCGGCAAGGTGATCGACGCCAAGCAGCAGCCAATCCCCAACGTCGCGATCACCGTCGAATCGACCGACGGCTCGGGGCGGAAGTTCACGACCAAGACCGACAAAAAGGGCGAATTCGTCCAGCTCCTGACGGCCTCGGGCATGTACCGCGTCACGGCGAGCGACCCCAAGATCGGCTCGGCCGGTAACGACACCCGGGTCGCCCTCGGCAAGGTGTCGGAGATGACCATCGTCCTGGCGCCGACGACGGCCGCCAATGACACGGCCAAAGCAGCCGAACTGAAGAAGGCGTTCGAAGAAGGCGTTACCGCGAGCCGCGCCGGCCAGCACGACGCGGCGATCGAAAAGTTCCAGGCCGCGCTGGTCATTTCACCGGCCTGCTTCGACTGCCAGTTCAACATCGGCGTCGCGCTGATGGCGAAGAAGGACGAGAAGGCCGCGGAAGAAGCGTGGAAGAAGGCGATCGAGATAAAGGCCGACTACGCTGAGGCCCTCAATGCGCTGTCCACGCTCTACAACAACCAGAAGCGGTTCGACGAAGCCGCGGCGATGAGCGCGAAG
>Ga0310890_10000869_pt1 | contig 10786 bp, 9 predicted proteins | sample T20D3metaG_FD_203751 | JGI IMG/M metagenome (GOLD analysis project Ga0310890, IMG submission 203751) | Lab incubated soil microbial communities from West Virginia University Organic Research Farm, Morgantown, WV, United States - T20D3 | ecosystem: Environmental > Terrestrial > Soil >... | reverse complement strand
GCCGGTAGCGCGCCCGAAGACTGGGTACCGTTGCGTGGTGACGACTGGTACCCCGAGAACAAAATCGATCTCAAACTAAAAACCGAAGTTGCCGCACTCGATGTCAAAGGCAAGGAACTGACGCTGGGCAATGGCAGCAAGATCAAATTCGACAAACTGCTGCTGGCAACAGGCGCCGAACCGGTGAGGCTGCCGATTCCCGGCGCAGACCAACCTCATGTTCACACATTGCGCTCATTCGACGATTGCCGTGCCATTATCGCCGACGCCAAATCCGCCAAGCGCGCGATCGTCATCGGCGCTAGTTTCATCGGCCTCGAAGCTGCCGCCGCACTGCGCGCCCGCGAGATTGAGGTTCGTGTAGCTGCACCCGAAAAGCGGCCGCTCGAACGCGTGTTCGGGCCGCAACTGGGCGATTTCATCCGCGCGTTGCACGAGGAACATGGCGTCAAATTCCATCTTGAGGATTCCGTCACCTCAATCGATGGGAAACGCGTCACGCTGAAGAGCGGCGGCACACTTGAGGGTGATCTGGTGGTGGTTGGCGTCGGCGTCCGTCCACGCCTCGCGCTCGCCGAAAAAGCGGGCCTCGCGATCGACAAGGGCGTGAGCGTGAATGAATTCATGGAAACGAGCGCGCCGGACATCTACGCAGCCGGCGACATCGCACGGTGGCCCGACCCCATCTCGGGCGAGCGCATCCGCGTCGAACATTGGGTCGTCGCCGAACGGCAGGGCCAGGTCGCGGCCCTCAACATGATGGGCGTGAAAACGCCATTCAGGTCGGCGCCGTTCTTCTGGAGCCAGCACTACGACGTACCGATCAACTATGTCGGACACGCCGAGAAATGGGATTCCATCGACATCGAGGGCGACGTGATGAAGCGCGATTGCGTCGTGCGCTACAAAATGGGTGGACGAACCCTGGCGGTCGCATCAATCTACAGAGACAAAGAGAGCCTCGAAGCCGGGGTGGAGATGGAGCGACGAGCCGGTTAACTGCGCCAGCCGCTCCTTTGCGACACCGGGTGGCGGGACCCCATGAGACCCGCTAAAAGAGCCCCGGGAGTGTACCGATGGCCATAAAGTTCGGCCGACCGCTGGAGCGTAAAATCGGCTTCGTGCCTGTTGAACAGGAGGCACGCGAAGCCACGGATAGCGCCCCACTCGACCTTGCGATCCGCATGCGACGCAACCGGCGCGCCGAATGGGCCCGCCGAATGGTTCGTGAGCACGTGGTGACGACCGACGACCTCATCTGGCCGCTGTTCGTCAACGACGGGAACAATACGCCAGTCCCGTCGATGCCGGGCGTGCAGCGCCTGTCGATCGACGGCGTTGTCCGCGAAGCCGAAAAAGCAGCCAAGCTGACGATCCCGTGCATCGCGCTGTTTCCCTACACGAACCCCGGCCTGCGCGACGATACCGGCAGCGAAGCGCTCAATCCCGACAATCTCGTCTGCCGCGCCATTCGCGCCATAAAAAAGGAAGTGCCGGAGGTCGGAATCCTGTGCGACGTCGCACTTGATCCCTTCACAAGCCACGGCCACGATGGACTTCTGCGCGACGGCGTCATCCTCAATGACGAGACTGTCGCCGCGCTGGTGAAGCAGGCGCTCGTACAGACGGAAGCCGGCTGCGACATCATCGCGCCATCAGACATGATGGACGGGCGAGTTGGTGCAATCCGCAAGGCGCTTGATTCCGCAAATTTCACCGACGTGTCGATCATGTCCTATGCGGCGAAATATGCCTCGGCTTTCTACGGCCCGTTCCGCGACGCCGTGGGATCCGCGAAGACGCTGACCGGTGACAAGCGCACCTATCAGATGGACCCCGGCAATTCTGATGAGGCCTTGCGTGAGGTCGCGCTCGATATTCAAGAGGGCGCCGACATGATCATGGTCAAGCCTGGCCTGCCCTACCTCGACATCGTTCGCCGCGTGAAGGACACGTTTGCGATGCCGACTTTCGCCTATCAGGTGTCCGGCGAGTACGCGATGATCATGGCGGCCGCGGAGAAAGGCTGGATCGATGGCGAGCGCGCCATGATCGAAAGCCTGATCGCGTTCAAACGGGCCGGCTGTGACGGCGTGCTGACCTATTTCGCCCCGCGCGTGGCCGAAAAGCTCAAAACAGGTTGACGCGACAAGGGCACACGAACCCTCCCCGTCACCGACCCGGTGACACATGAATTCGACAGGTTGAAATTGACATGGGTGAATTCGCCGTCGGCCAAGGCGTGTCGCGTTTCGAGGATCCACGATTGATCCGCGGCGGCGGCCGCTACACCGACGACATCAAGCTGCCGGGCATGGTGCACGCGGTCGTACTGCGTTCGCCCTATGCGCACGCAAAGATAAAGCCGATCGATACCAAGGCCGCCAAGGCTGCGCCCGGCGTGCTCGCCGTGCTGACCGCGGCAGACGTGAAGGCCGCCGGCTATGGCGATCTCCCGGTGCCCGGTGGTCTCAAGCGCCGCGATGGCTCGCCAATGTACAAGGCGCGCTATCCAATTCTCGCGGAAGACCGGGTGCGCTGGGTCGGGGACTATGTCGCTTTCGTCGTGGCGGAAACGCCCGCGCAGGCGCAGGACGCTTCCGAACTCATCCAGGTCGATTACGAGGAATTGCCCGCCGTCACCTCCACGGCCGAAGCACCGAAGCCGGGCGCGCCGCGTGTGTGGGACGATTGCCCGGACAATATCTGCTTTGTCGAACTGATCGGCGACAAGGCCGCTGTCGAGGCCGCCTTCTCTCGCGCGAGCCACATCGTGCGACATCGCCTCGTCATCAATCGCGTGACCGCGGCCACGATGGAGCCGCGCGGCGCCGTCGGCGATTACAACGCCACCGATGGCCGCTACACGGTCTATACGCCGATGCAGCGGCCGCACCCCACGCGCACCGAGCTTGCGAAGGTGCTCAAGGTGCCGGAAAGCAAGATCCGCATCATCACCGGGGACACCGGCGGCAGCTTCGGCATGAAGACGCCGATTTTCAACGAGACGCCGCTGGTGCTGCTCGCCTCAAGGCTCACCGGGCGACCGGTGAAATGGATCAGCACGCGGACGGAAGCGTTCCTGAGCGATGCGCAGGCGCGCGACAACGTGACAGAGGCCGAACTTGCGCTCGACAGTGAAGGGCATTTCCTCGCGCTGCGGGTGAAGACCTTCGCCGCCATCGGCGCCTACCTGCAACACTCGATGCCGGCTTTCGTGCTCAATGCCGGCACGCTCGCCGGCGTCTACCGCACGCCGGCGATCCACGTCGACATTACGGCGGTGTTTTCCAACACCAATCCGATGCGGCCCTATCGTGGCAATGGCCGCCCCGAAGCAGCCTTTGTGATCGAACGCATGGTCGATCTGGCCGCTGCCGAGATGAAGATTGACCCGGCTGAACTGCGCCGGCGCAACTACGTTCCGGCCTCCGCCATGCCGTTCAAGACCGGCTTGACGTTCACCTATGACAGCGGCGAGTTCGAAAAAAATATGGACCTCGCGCTCGACCTGTCCGACCGCAAGGGCCTCAAGGCGCGCAAGGCCGAAGCCCGCAAGCGGGGCAAGCTGCTGGGTTTCGGCATTTCCAACACCATCGAGCGCGCTGGCGCGCCGAGCACAGAAGGCGCCGAGGTTCGCTTCGATCGCTCCGGCTCGTTGATCCTCTTCTCCGGTTCAAATTCGCAGGGCCAGGGTCACGAGACCGTATTCAAGCAGCTGGTTTGCGACCGCCTCGGCCTTGATCCGCGCGAGGCACAATATATCCAGGGCGATACCGACCAGGTTTTCTATGGCGAGGGCACCGGCGGTTCGCGCTCGGCCACGCTGGCCGGTTCTGCCTTCCATCTCGCGACCGAAAAGGTCGTGACCAAGGCACGCGCAATCGCGGCGCATATACTCAAGGTCGAGGAGAGCGATCTCAAATTCGACGAGGGTGTCTTCTCCACGAACAAGACCAACCGCACGCTGACGGTCAAGGAGATCGCGACGGCCGCGAATGACACGGCGAACCTGCCGAAGGGGATGGAGCCCGGGCTGTTTGCGACTGCTGTCTACGTTGCGCCGGTCAACAATTATCCGAACGGCTGCCACATCTGCGAACTGGAAATCGATCGCGAGACCGGCAAGGTCGACATCACGCGCTACAGCGTCGTGGACGATTTCGGTACCGTGCTCAATCCGCTGCTGTTGCACGGCCAGGTTCATGGTGGAATCGCGCAGGGCGCCGGCCAGGCGTTGATGGAGGACATCCACTTCGATGGTTCGGGCCAGCTCGTGACAGCCTCGTTCATGGACTACGCCATGCCGCATGCGCACGATTTCTGCGCCATGGAAGTGGAGAGCAACCCGGTGCCGACCAAGACCAATCCACTCGGCGTCAAGGGTGCCGGCGAAGCCGGCTGCGTCGGCGCGCTACCGGCGGTGACAAATGCGCTGGTCGATGCGCTTTCTGAATTTGGCGTCAATCATATCGAGATGCCGGCGACGCCTGAGCGCATCTGGCGGGCGATGCAGCCGCGCTAGGGGTTACGTCCGCAGATATTCCGGACGTATGCAGGGGCCGTCGAACGAATAGCGCCCTGCGCCGACAGCACACAGCATCAGGAAGCCGCCGATGATGCTCACGTTCTTCATGAAGTGAATCATGTTGTTGACGTGTTGCGGCCCTGGCGGCTGGTTCCAGAAGTCGTGGAAGAAGTAGGCCGCGACGGCACAGAAGATCGCGAGCAGGAGCGCGGCGAGACGGGTCTGCCAGCCGACGATGATCAGCAGGCCGCCGCCCGCCTCGACGATCGCGGTGAGCACGGCGAGCACGTTTGCGAAAGGCAGGCCTTTCGAACCGATGGCGGAAGCCGTGGCCCCCAGGTCCATGAATTTTTCGATGCCCGAGCTGACGAAAATAAGCGCGATAAGGATGCGGCCGATAGCCAGCATCGTGTCGTTCACTCCGGCCGCGGCGCGAATGTCGGCCTGTGTCAGATCGCCTGTCATGGTGTTCACGGTCATAGGTCACTCCGCTAAAGGCTTGAAAACGCGCGGTGCCGGGGGCCGGTTCCTGTCGGCGCAATCTGTACATCGCGACCGCACAATCTGTTATGGCATGTGATTCGTTTCGACTATCGCATGAACGAGCCGAATTCCCGCGCAGGGAGCGGTAGCATGAGCGAAACGAGTTCCCGCGGCGGGAGCGGCGTCGGTCAGCTGTTGCTGGAAACCGCCGCCGCCGACCCCGTCGACGTCGAGCTCGCCCTCCACCTGATCGAGGGGCGGCGGCAGGCGCATGGCGAGGTCGTCGCCGTCGACGGCGGCGCCAATGTCGGCACCCACACCGTCGAATGGGCCATCGCCATGACCGGCTGGGGCTCGGTCATAGCGATTGAAGCGCAGGAGCGCATCTACTACGCGCTCGCCGGTAACATCGCGCTCAACAACCGCTTCAACGCCATCGCCATGCACGCCGCGATCTCCTCCGAACCCGGCATCATGCAGATCCCGACGCCCGACTATCTCGTCCCCTCTCGAATGTCAGCAATCTCGAACAGCGCCCGCGCGCCGACACCGAATTCATCGGCCAGCCCGTCGACTATTCCGCCGCCGGGACCGTCGCCATCCAGAAAATCTCGATCGACGCCATGTCGTTGCCGCGCGTCGGTTTCATCAAGCTCGACCTCCAGGGCATGGAGCTCGAGGCCCTCGACGGCGCGCAACAGGTCGCGCGCTGTCACCCGATTTTCCTGCTCGAATCGCGCAGGGTCGGCCGCGAGCATTTGCGCGCCTTCCTCGACGAGCGCGGCTACAAGCTGGTCGAGGCCGGCTACAATCTCCTCGCCGTGCACAAGAGCGACCCGGTCGTCCAGCAACTGCAATTGCCGGACATGCCGGCGCAATCGGCAGCCTGACCGCGTCCCCGCTTCACTCCCTCGCGGCTGTCGTGGCGACGGCCTCAAGCCGCATCGGCGCGTAGCCGTCGGCGGCCAGCGCCGCCATGATCTGCTCGGCATGCGCAGCATCGCGCGTCTCGAGCGTGACGTCGAGCTTTGCACCCTTGGCCGGCACATCGAGAAACAGCCGCCGGTGATCGACCTCGAGAATATTGGCGCCGAGCCCACCGATACGCGTCGCGATGATGCCGAGCACGCCCGGCTGATCGGGGATCGTCAGGCGGAACGACACAATGCGCTCCTCGCGTTCAAGCTCGCGCACCATGACCGAGGCCAGCACGCGCGGATCGATGTTGCCACCGCACAAAACAAGACCCACCTTGCGTCCCTTGAACCGCTCGGGCTTCGTCAGCATCGCGGCAAGACCGGCGGCGCCGGCGCCTTCCGCCATCGTCTTCTGAAGCGTCAGGTAGGCGTTGACCGCGCGCTCGAGCTCGGCCTCCCCGACCAGAATGATCTCAGCCACAAGATCGCGGATGATCGGCAGCGTCAGCTTGCCGACATTCTTGACGGCAATGCCTTCGGCAAGCGTCGGCCCGCCGAGCGGCCGGTTCTCGCCGCGCAGCGCGTTCCACACTGATGGATAAAGGGCCGCTTCCGCGCCAATGATCTCGATTTTCGGATTTTTAGCCCGGCCCGCGACGGCATTGCCGGCGATGAGCCCGCCGCCGCCAATCGGGAAAACCAGCACATCGAGGTCGGGGCGAACCTCGAGCATTTCCAGCGCGATCGTGCCCTGCCCGGCAACGATCTGCCGATCATCGTAGGGGTGAACGAGGACGAGCCCGCGCTGCGCCTGGATCTCCTCGCAGCGCGCCTGCGCTTCCGCCACCGATTCGCCGTACAGCACCACTTCGGCGCCGTGCGAACGCGTCGCCGCGGTCTTCACGAAAGGCGTGGTCACCGGCATCACGATCGTTGCCGGAATGCCAAGGCGCGCCGCGTGATAGGCCACCGCCTGCGCATGATTGCCGGCCGACATCGTGATGACGCCGCGCTTGCGATCAGCCGCGCTCAGCGAGACCAGCTTCACCAGCGCCCCACGATCCTTGAATGAATTGGTGACCTGAAGATTTTCGTATTTGACGTGAACCTCGGCACCGGTCAGCGCCGAAAGTTTGGGCGCCGGCAGCATCGGCGTGCGCAGGACCACACCTTGGATCACGCGGCGTGCGGCCTCGACATCGGCAAGAGTGACGCTCAAAGCTGTGCTCCAGGCCCTGACGGCTGCACCATGCCGCAAGGCCGGCGAAGGTTCCAGCACCCGGGCAACCCCTTGCGCACGCCCGATTCTTTCTCCATCTCCCGCAAAACAGGCTGAGCTATAATGCGTTCACGCCTGCAGCGAGAGTTGGCCGCATGTCGATCGATATCCAGCCCCACGCCTACGATCCGGCGACTCAGCCGGAATTGTTCGACGGCGTCCTGGCGCGCCGGGTCATCGCGTTCATCATCGATTTCATCATTATTTCCATTCCCGTTGTGCTGGCGGCCATGTTCATTTTCGCCTTCGGAATCGTGACCCTGGGTCTCGGCTTTGCGCTCTACTGGTTGCTGCCGTCGGCTACAGTGATCTGGGCGATTCTCTATTTCGGCTTCACACTCGGTGGCTGGGCCTCGGCCACCATCGGAATGCGGGTGATGGATCTCGAAATGCGCACCTGGTATGGCGCCCCTGCCTATTTCGTGCTCGGCGCAGTGCACGCCGTTGCATTCTGGTTCACGGTGTCTTTCTTCACGCCGTTTGTGCTGCTGGTTCCCTTCTTCAACGAGCGGCGACGGCTCCTGCATGACATCCTTCTCGGCACGGTGGTCATCAACAACAAAGCGCGTGCGTCTGTGCTGCGTTCGTCCATGCAGCCGGCGCGCACCGGATAAGCTTTGACGGCGGGCGTCCCGCGCGCGATGCTAGCAGTGAAACTGAAATGACGGACTGATAGGTGACCCAGCACTCTCGCGATACACCGCAATTCTACCTGACGGCCCCATCGCCGTGCCCTTATCTGGAGGGGCAGGAAGAGCGCAAGGTGTTCACGCACCTGGTCGGCGATCGCGCCGGCGAGCTCAACGATTTGCTGACCCATGGTGGCTTCCGCCGCAGCCAGTCGATTGCCTATCGCCCGGCCTGCGAGGGATGCCGCGCCTGCGTCTCCGTGCGCGTCGTGGCCGCCGATTTCGCGCCCTCGCGCAACATGCGCCGCATCGCCGAACGCAATTCCGACATTGTCGGCGACATGCGCGCACCCGCGCCCACGTCCGAACAGTATTCGGTCTTTCGCGCCTATCTCGATGCGCGCCACCGTGACGGTGGCATGGCCGACATGACGGTCCTCGATTACGCGATGATGATCGAAGACAGCCACGTCGACACCCGCCTGGTCGAATACCGCCGGCGCGGTCCTGATTCCGGCATCACCGGGCGCGGCTCGGGCCATATGCTCGCCGTCGCTCTCACCGACGTGCTCAGCGACGGCCTCTCGATGGTCTATTCGTTTTTCGATCCGGATGAGGCGGACCGCTCGCTCGGCACTTTCATGATTCTTGACCACATCGAGCGGGCCAACCGCATGGGCCTGCCTTACGTCTATCTCGGCTATTGGGTCGCCGGTTCACGGAAGATGGATTACAAGGGCCGCTTTCTGCCGCAGGAGCGGCTGATGCCGGCAGGCTGGAGCCGCGTGGAAAAGTAGCGCCCTTCAGCCGCTTCCCAGTGCGACATCGACCAGCAGCTTGATATTCAGCGCAATGATGACAGCCGCGGTGATGACGGCGAGCGCCGTCACCCAGCGCGGCGCTACCAGCACGCCCATTTTTTTGCGATCGGCGGTGAACATCACCAGCGGCACAATCGCGAACGGCAATTGCAGGCTCAGGATGACCTGCGACAGAATCAGAAGCTGCGCGGTGCCTTTTTCGCCGAACCAGATGGTGACGATGGCCGCAGGCACGATGGCAATGGCGCGTGTGATCAGCCGCCTAGCCCAGCCGGGAAGACGTATGTCGAGAAAGCCTTCCATGACGATCTGGCCGGCGAGCGTCGCCGTCACCGTCGAATTGAGCCCGCAGCACAGTAACGCGACGCCGAACAGGGTCGGTGCGAGCGCCGAGCCGAGCAACGGCGCGATAAACGAATGAGCCTGATCGAGCTCGGCGATGTCGTGTTTGCCGGCCTTGTAGAAGGTCGCCGCGGCGAGAATCAGGATCGAGGCATTGATCAGCAAGGCGAACATCAACGCGATCGTCGAATCGAGCGTCGCCAGCTTGATCGCTTCGCGCCGGTCCTCGACATCGTCGCCAAAACGGCGCGTCTGCACCACGCCGGAGTGCAGATAGAGGTTGTGTGGCATTACAGTGGCGCCGATGATGCCGAGCGCGAGATAGAGCATTTCCGGATTGGTGACGATCTCCGTCGTCGGCGCAAAGCCACGGATCACCGCGCCCCAGTCAGGGTCTGCCATGGCGATCTGCACGGCAAAGCAGGCGGCAATCACGCCGAGAAGCGTAACAACGAAGGCCTCAATATAGCGGAAGCCGAGGTTCTGCATCCAGAGAACGAGGAACACGTCGAGCGCGGTCAAAATGACGCCGATCTCGAGCGGAATGTGAAACAGGAGATTGAGGCCGATCGCCGTTCCGATCACTTCGGCAAGGTCCGTCGCGCAGATCGCAATTTCAGCCAGCACCCAGAGCGGCCATGAAATGTAGCGCGGAAAAGCGTCGCGGCAGGCCTGCGCGAGATCGCGGCCGGACGCTATGCCAAGTCGCGCGCACAACGCCTGCAGCAGGATCGCCATCAGGTTGGAGAGCAGCGCGACCGTGAGCAGCGCGTAACCGAATTTGGAACCGCCGGCGAGCGACGTCGCCCAGTTGCCGGGATCCATGTAGCCGACCGCGACCAGATAGCCCGGGCCGAGAAACGCCATGAGCTTGCGGCCGAGTGAACCGGTCGGCCTGGTCGAAATCGAACCGAAAACTTCGGCGAGCGGTGGCCGACCTCGCTGGCGGCGCCAACCGGCCGGTTCGGCGATCACAGATGGCTCCATGCGCGCATGCATCGTGAACGCCCTGAAAAATCACGTCGGTCCATCGCAATATATCTAGTTGCGAATAATTTGCAATTGCATAACGCGTGGAACTTTTCGAATTCCACTGAGTTATCGGGCGCTTGTGGCCGGTATTGGGGCTTCGGCCGCAGCTGTCTCCACAGCCCGGAGCATGGCCGCCGCCATGAGAACCCATCGCGATCGGCTTTGGCTGTGCGTGCTGGCAACGCTTTCGGCGAGCCCGGCCTGGGCCGCCGAGGGCGGCAAAGGTGCATCGGACGCAATTTTCATCGCCCAGCTCGTTGTGCTCATGCTGGTGGGCCGCTTGCTGGGCGAAGTCATGTCACGGCTGCGCCAGCCTTCCGTGATGGGCCAGCTGATCGCGGGTCTGCTGCTCGGCCCTTCCCTCTTCGGCCTGCTGCTGCCCGACGTGCAGCACGCGTTGTTTCCGAAAAACCCCGAACAGAAAGCGATGATCGACGGCATCGCGCAGTTCGGGATCCTACTGCTGCTTCTGCTTGCCGGCATGGAGACCGATCTCAAACTGGTGCGTCAGACGGGCCGCGCGTCGCTTTATGCGTCGCTGATGGGCATCGTCATCCCGTTCATCTGCGGTGTCGCGCTTGGCGAGGCCCTGCCCGACAGCATGCTGCCCGACCCCGAAAAGCGGCTGATCACCTCGCTGTTTCTCGGAACCGCGCTTTCGATCGCATCGGTGAAGATCGTTGCCATGGTCGTGCGCGAAATGAATTTCATGCGCCGCATCGTCGGGCAGGTCATCCTTGCATCCGCCATCATCG
>Ga0310890_10000867_pt1 | contig 10790 bp, 8 predicted proteins | sample T20D3metaG_FD_203751 | JGI IMG/M metagenome (GOLD analysis project Ga0310890, IMG submission 203751) | Lab incubated soil microbial communities from West Virginia University Organic Research Farm, Morgantown, WV, United States - T20D3 | ecosystem: Environmental > Terrestrial > Soil >... | reverse complement strand
TCGCTCGACGACCACGAGGCACCCCGTACCCGATGGCTATAGCGAATCGCCTTATCTACTCCGTACTCGATCGCCGTGTCGCGAATGTAATTAAGAATTGATGGACCATCAGCGATCGCTTTCGGATCGCGCCAGGGGCGAAAGCGATAGCCAAGCGTGTACATGTCGGAATCTGAGCGCACGCCGGGATAACGAAACAGATCCCACGTGCCACCCGACACATCGCGTCCTTCGAGGATGGCGAAACTCTTCTCGGGGCAGTGAGTTGTTAGGTGACACGCCGCCCCAATCCCTGACAGCCCGGCTCCTACGATGATGACGTCAAAGTGCTCAGCCATTGCCGATTGCCGATTGTTGATACCATTCCACGCGACGTTAATTTAACTCCTCTGCGACCTCTGCGTCTCCGCGTCCTCTGCGTTTAATCATCTTTCTTTGCGCTCTGAGATCTTAATCTGATATACCGCAGGTCAGCCAATCGGCAATGTAATATGACCGACCATGACATCGCCCAATCGATCAAAACCCGACGGCCTGTTCATTATTTTCCTTCTCTCGCTCGCTCTCCTGATCTTTCACTGCATCTTCAACAATCGCTACGGCTACTTTCGCGACGAGTTTAACTACATGGCTTCCGGCGATCATCTCGCCTGGGGCTACGTCGATCAGCCACCACTCTTACCGTTTCTCGTTCGCGTGAGTCGCGCAATCCTCGGCGACTCTCTTCGCAGCCTCCGCTTTCTTCCGGCGCTTGCGATGTCCGCAACCGTGGTGCTTACCGGCTTGATTGCCCGTGAGTTTGACGGCCGGCGCTTCGCACTTCTGCTAAGTGCAGTCGCGGTGATCGTTGCTCCAATGTACCTATCCGACGGTAGTCTCGTTACGACGAACTGCCTTGAGCCACTGTTGTGGATGGGCTGTGCATACTTTGCGATCCTTGCCGTCAAGAAGGATCCACGCTACTGGGTTCCTTTTGGAGTTGTCGCGGGTCTCGGTCTTGAAGAGAAATACTCAATTGCCATTTTTGGTTTCGCAATCGTCGTTGGCTTGCTACTAACCAAAGAGCGGCGTGTGATCGTAAACAAATGGTTTTTGATCGGTGGCCTGCTCGCGTTTCTGATTTTTCTTCCAAACCTCATCTGGAATATTCGAAACAATTGGCCCTTCATTGAACTCATGCGCAACATCAGGGCTGCGGGCCGCGACGTGGAGCTTTCGCCGCTCGACTTCTTCGTGCAACAGATACTGCTCATTCATCCGCTCGCTGCTCCGATCTGGATCACGGGGTTGTTCGCGCTGTTGTTCTCACAACGGCTGCGGCAGTTTCGTTTTCTTGGTTGGTCCTACGTAATCAGTTTCGTAACCTTCGTTTTGCTGAAAGGGAAGAATTACTACCTTGCTCCAATTTATCCGATGTTGCTGGCGGCGGGTGCGTTAATGATTGAGGCCGTAATTTGTCGAGGCCACTCAAGCTCAGAACGGGAGCGCAGCGACCGCTTTCAACCGACCGCGCTCTCAACGAGCCTTGAAAGCGGTCGCTGCGCTCCCGTTCTGAGCGCGGGAATCATCGTTGTGTTGCTGGTGAGTGGAGCATTGCTTGCGCCATTCGTCGTGCCGGTGTTGCCAGTTGAGCGGTTTATCTCGTACATGAACAGTTCGCCTTTAAAGCTGCCGCGTACAGAGCACAGTCACGAGAGCGCGCAGTTGCCGCAGCACTACGCTGATCAGTTTGGTTGGGAGGAGCTTGCGGCTAAGACTGCGGAAGCGTGGTCACGTCTCGCGCCTGAGGAAAGAGTGGACTGCGGGATCTTCGCGCAGAACTACGGACAAGCTGGCGCGATCGATTTCTTCGGCAGACGATACGGTTTGCCGCGCGCGCTCAGCGGTCATCAGACGTACTACTTGTGGGGCCCGCGCGGCTACACAGGCAATTGCATGATTGTGATCGATGACGACAAAGAAACCCTGGACCGTCTCTTTAATTACGTAGAGCTCGTCGGCACTTCTGATAATCCTTACGCGCTGGAACGCAACCTTACGGTTTGGATCTGCAAAGGATCGAAGTTCGGATCTCTTGCACAACTGTGGCCAAGAGTTAAGAAGTGGCGATGATCTGACTCCGTTAGGAGTCAGATGTTTATAGTCCGCGAGGTTACCAAGGATGACGACTTCGTCAGGAGTCGCATGTTTATGGTTCGCGAAAATGAAAGACCTCCGGCGCAGTTAAGAGGAGCGGAAACAAGCTTGAGTCAAACACTCGATCAACTTTTCCGCTCCTCTTAACTGCGATACCGTTTTTCTCTCTGTCGGTTCTATAAACATTCCACTCCTAACGGAGTGGACCGATGAATTACACTCACTAATCTGGAACCACTAAAGCTCCCAGAAACTGCTCAACCAAATGTCCGATAAACTTCAGTTTGTCGGTGAGATTCGACTAACTCGAGCTCCCAGAAACTCGGAGCTTGAGTGTTGGGCGCAGCACCGACAAACTGAAGTTTATCGGACATTTGGTTGAGCAGTTTCTGGGAGCTTGAGTCTGCAATCAACAATCATCAATGTCTTCAATGTCCCAGCAGCACACTCACAGTGCCACTCTCGTTATTGCTCGTCACCACATCCGTCTTTCCATCGCCGTTCAGGTCAGCCACACCCACTCTCCAGACACCTTGTCCAGTGAATGACGCCGGTCCCGCTGCGAACCCGCCTCGTCCATCACCAAGCATGACTCTCACGCCATCACCTGCTGCCGCAATCACATCGCCTTTGCCATCACGATTAACGTCGGCAACGACTGCATGAAAAACCTGATGCCCAAAATCAAATGGTGACCCGGGAGCTTCGACAAATCCGCCGCGACCGTCTCCAATCAACACGGTCAGTTGGTTCATTTCATGATGAGTGGCAACGACGTCGGGCTTACGATCTCCATTGAGGTCGCTGATAACTGCAAACCACGGCTCACCTGTGCGCAGCGGGAGTTGCCTGGATTGGAGACCTCCTCGTCCGTCAGATAAGAGCAGAGTCAGCGCGCGACTCAGCGGTAGTTGTTGCGCTCTTGATGGACCAGTTGCCGTGGCTGTTGCGACGACATCGAGTTGGCCGTCGCCATTGACGTCACCAATTGCAAATGGATACGGGCTTGGACCAACCGCGAACGGCGAGCCCGTCATGGGAGTAAAACCGCCGCGACCATCGCCCAAAGCGATCGACACATCGTTGTCAGTGCTGTTGACGCTTATGAGATCGAGTTTGTTGTCGCGATTCATGTCGGCGAGCGCGAGGCCATGCGTGTGCGGATGTTGTCCGTTCCTCATGATGATAGGGCTTGGACCATCGGTAAATCCGCCGTTGCCATCTCCGAGGATCAACGACACGCCATAACTATCGTGAGTTGCAATTGCGACGTCCAACTTACCATCGAGGTTCACATCGCCGAGTGCAATTTCTCCAGGAGGTATTGAGACCGTCTTCGTGCCAGTTGGTGCGGCGAATTGTCCGTCGCCTTTGCCCAGAAGCACAGCGATGCTGCGACTGCTCCCGGAAGCGACGACCAGGTCAAGTTTCTTATCGTTGTTCATATCGCCGATGACGACATTACCTGGTCCGCCAGCAATTGAAATCGGCGAACCCGGCGCCTGTGTGAACAACGACTGTTGAGTCTGAATATTCGTGGCGCTGCCCGCTTTACTTGATTCACAGGAAACAAAGAAGAGAAGTGACAGGGCGATTAATATTAGAAGCATCACTGAACTATTGAAGTATCTCAAAGTGTTTTCCCCTTTCAACGCAGTTTGCTGAATTGAGGGAATCAACTATTAGACGCACGAGTGGTTGTTTATCTTCCGGGAAAGACAGTCAGTACCACCTCGCGCTAGCGGGTGGGTGCGAAGCCTACGGTCGCTTCGAATAAAAGCGCAGTCAAAAAGTGGGAAGCGGGCAAGAGCTTCAAGCTGGGAAGGCGCAGTTGGGAAGGGGGCAAGCGGACCAAACATTCAAGCTGATGACGAGCGCGGCTCCAGCTTGCACTCACGTCAGGTTTAGCGACCGATGTCAACACACGCACTAATCCTGCGTGAGAGGTGGCGTAAGAGTGCGAGGAACATTGGGTCGGCAAGCAACTCGTTCGGCACAGAACTAATCTTGAGATTTCTGGTTGTTTATACGCTTCTTGGCTTCGCGAAGCGCATCCGCAACTCGATCTTCCCTTTCCGCAACATCAGTTCCTATCGAATCCAGAAAGACTTCAGCCGCAAGTTCAGCGTTTATGCCGGTGAATTGTCGCGCCGATATACTACGGGTTAGCGAATCCGTCGCAGTCGGGGTTGGGATTTTCCACAGTAAATAGAGAGCGATAGTTACCAGTTCGTTATCTTTGACGCCTTCTTGATTCAAAAGATCGAGAGCAGCCTGGCCGGCTGGTGGTCCGATTTCAACCAGATCTTTTACGCCAGGCAGCGATTCAGCAATCTTCTTCGCCGCATCCGGCGAACTCGCAAGCATTAGCTGACGGTGCACGGAACGAGGAGAAAAGCGAGCAATTGCAGTCTGGATCTTTTTAGTTAAATCGTCGCCGTTGATTTGCTGTTGGTTTTCACTCATCTCAATCTACCTCCCGCCGCCGCAGTATATGTGCGGGCGAACCGTAAACTTCTGGAACACCCTTGAGCGAGTGGGAGAGTACCGCCAAATTACCCCACTTACTTCGCAGTCGATGGATTTGGCCATCCTCCATTTGGGTGATTCTCGCGCTATGCATGACCGTATCGCCGTTCATGTATACCACTATGTCGTTTCTTCGCGCCGATTCGAGAGGCATCCGATCGAAATCATCCTCGAAAATTCGTCGCGGGTGGTTGAACCAACCGTGGCTGTCTGCAACCGCGAATCCATGGCAGTTGAACTCGGCCGTCGGCGGAGAAATCTCATTTGCATACTGATTTATTTCCGCCGCTATTTCTCGCGCCTCTGCTATTTCGGCCTCGTTCAATTCTCTCGTACATGGAGCGTTAGGAACATGACAATGACTCACCGTTCGCCCTTGAGTTGTTTTCACATCGGTCATAATAGTTTTCGAAGTCGATCGGAATGAATCTCTAGGCCGCGAGTTGAGTTTCGATGAGCCCTTTGCCCGCAAGTAAAGTCAGCGCATACATCGTCGCCTTCATTGGAGAAACGCCGCTTGGGCCTACTGCCGAGAATTCCGTGGCGATCTGTTCGATGCTATGCGAGCCATCACACAATCTCATAAGCTGATAGGTGAGATCGTTTAACTGAATGATTTTGATTTGCTCATCGTCCTTCAGAAACACGAGGGCGACCTTTTTCGCGGGTATCTGATCGATTCGCTCCCTTCTTTTCAGACATTTCATCAATCGTTTGTAGTCTGCGTCTACGGTAATTACTCGGGCACCGCTGGCTAGAATGGGCACTGCTTCCGTGTTGATAAAACTCAATTCGTTTCGCCTTCGTTTGTCAGGAAGGGAAATAAACTCACTGCCAAAACGTAGTCGGTGGTTCTCGACAGTCACCATCGTTCTCAACAAATGCGGACTTCGCGTAGGGTATTGGGCCGACCAGATGAAACGAAACAAATCCTCGGAGAAAACTTCACTTGTATAGTAACTACGTGTCGTATCAACATGACCCCCCTTTGAACGCTCCCGAGATGACCACGCTTGCCACCGTTCGAATACTGATAGGAGATCTCCAGCGTCATGGTGAAGAAGGACCATCAACCACCGATGTGTGAGCGTTCCTCGCAGAATGAATTCGCGCAATTCTCGGAGATATTCACGGTCCAACAGAGTCGGAACTCCGTAAAAGTTTGTGAAGATATCTCGATGCGCAACTATCAAGGCGCGGTCTTCCGGATCCTGCTCCCACCCCTGAAAAGAGATATCTGAAAAAATGTCGTCATATACCAACTGGTCCTGGTACTGCGTCGTTATTGGCGTTTCCGCCAGTGGAGCAAGTAAATGAAGTTGTATTTGGGAATGTTGACAACGCAACGATTCTCCCAGGAAGTGTATCGTACCCCGTAAATCTTCTTTCGTTTCTTCCGGATAAGCAGTTATTAGAGAAACTGTCGTATCTATTTTCTTCCTGTTTGTGTAACGAATTCTTGAGTCCGCGTCATCCAGATTCAGGCGTTTGTGAATGATCGCTTGCATCCGATCAGACCCTGTGTCAATGCCGAAGAAAATACCGTTACACCCAGCTCCAGCCATTAGAGAGATCAACTCGTCATCAATGCAGTCCGTGCGAGCACTGCAACTCCATGACAACTGCTCGCCACAGCTCCCTACAGCGTCACAAAAACTCACGACCTTTCTACGATCAACTGTAAACATGTCGTGAATCATTTCGAAGTTGCTGATGTCGTATTGGTTCTTTATGGCGATCATCTGTTTGACAAGTACGTCCGGAGACTTCATACGAAAGCGCCGGCGAAAGAAATCATTTGTCGAACAGAAACTACAAGCGAACGGACAACCTCTGCCGGCCTCAATTGGAGCGTAGTCGCAGTCCCGCAGATGCGGATATAAATGAAATGCAGGCAACGGAAGACCGTCGAGATCTTCTATAACGGGCGCATTGGGGTTGCGCACGATTTGTGGTCCTTTACGATAAGAGAGACCCGGCAACTGTTCGAAACTGCTGTTTCGAGAAATTGCCTCGAGCAGCTCAATCAACGTGACCTCAGCTTCTCCGCGGACAATCAAATCGATAAAAGGAAAGTGTTGGAGTGTGGGGACGTCGACTACCGACGCCTGCGGACCGCCAAGAACTATGAATGATCGAGGATGATCCTTACGTATGCGCTCGGCGAACCGAAGCGTAAACGGATAAGTGCTGCAGATTGTGCTGAAACCGAATACGTCAGCTTTAATGCGACTCAACGCGTCAGCAGCAAAAGAACAAAAGTCCTGGCCGGTTTTACCGCTACTTTCGCGAGAGACGTATTCGTAATAGAGGCTATTTAGATCAACGATCTGCGGCTCGAGTTTGTGCTGTTCGAGCACCGCGGCGAGGCTCAAAATTCCCATCGGCGCATGCGACGCAATCAGGCGGAGGGCTTCACACGCTTCCACTTTCCGCTCACTGAACTCGATCACTGTGGGTGGACTGATAAGGCAAATGTTCATAGAAACATTGAGTGCGGTTAGTTAAGTGAACACACTCATGCACTAGAAAAACCGTGCACTATTCAGCGGTAATAACAGCGTTCCCGGTTTACTTCTTCTTGCCTGTTTTGCGCGCGCCCTTCTTCGTGCCCTTCTTGGCAGCCCCTTTCCTGCCTTTGCGCGGTTTGTTGGCAATGACCGGAAAATTCGTTTCTGTGAGAATACTTTCAGATTCAGACCTCGCTGATACTACGTTCGCCAGGGCAGCTCTGAAATGTGGTTTCAGGGCTTCGATTTCACCGGCGGTTAGCTTCATTCGTTTCGGGGTTTTTACGTGCACCACGTGTCGCTTGGTTGCCATATGGTTCTCCAGTTCGGTTAGGAGGTATGCCACAAATACGAGCCTTGAGGCAAACCGTAATTGGGAAAGCGAGAAGACGTGAAATAGCCACGATCTGCCGAGAGGCAGTTATCAAACTTTTGGTCCTTAAGCAAGGTTCAAGCGTTGTAAGACGATCGGAAATCTTGGATCATTTCTGAGCGTGTCGAAGAAAGGGTTGATCTTTAGATAAATAACCAGGATGTCGCGTTTATCGCACGCCGTGTTTAGCCATTCGAACGCTTTATCTTTGTCACCAAGTGCAGTGTAAACAATTGCAAATCTTAGAGGAGGCACGTACTCGCGGGAGCTTCTATCCTTCAGCTCCTTGAGTACTTTGAGCGCCTCAATTCTTCGGCCCCGCATTGCCTCAGTATATCCGGTCATTGCCACGACCATACTGTGCCGTCTCGACAGGTTAGCTGCCTGCTGATATTCGGAAAGGGCTTCGGGATACATTTTCTTTTGTGTATAGGCCCAGGCCAGGTAATAGTGTCCGGCCCAGAAATCAGGGAAACGCTGGGACGACGCTCGGAGAAGTTCAATTGCTTTGTCGTAGTCTCTCTTAAAGAAGTAGATTGCACCGGTGTCAATACTAATGATGGGCGAAAAAGGATCGAGCTCTGCAGCACGCTGCAACTCGTTCAATGCCTGATCGAAGTGTCCCTGAACTTGCAACTGATCGGCATACCAATGGTGAGCTGTCGCATAGTTGGGTTTTAGTTCAATAGCCCGCTTGAACTCGGCATCGGCTCCGGTCCAGTCTAGCTCGTAATGCGATTTGATGAATCCAAGCGTAGCATGAGCTTCACCGAGTGTAGCGTCGAGCTCCAGGGCTTTTGTCGCGGCTGCTTTTGCCTTTGCGTACGACTCTTCAGGTGGCCCACCGGTGAGAGCATAGATGTCCGCGAGACCAGCATAAGCGAGAGCATACTTAGGATCGATGCCGATTGCCTTTTCAAAACACGCTAAAGCTTGCCGTCTCCCCTCACCAGTTCGCTGATTCCAAAACCACCGACCCTTCAAGTAAAGCTGATACGCTTCGACATCGCTGGTGGCGCGTTGGGCCAATCGTCGGCGGTCGTCTTCACTGATTCGGACGCTTAGTTTCTCAGTTACGAGACGCGAGATTTCATCCTGTATCGCAAATATGTCTGATAGCTTGCGGTTGTATTGAGCTCCCCAGATGTGGGTGTTATCAGTAGCGTTCTCCAAAACAACAGAAATTGAGACCTCGTTCCCAACCTCGACGATTCTTCCCGTCAGCACAGCTTTGACGTTGAGATCCGCTCCGACGGTCTGCGCCGTGGTCTGCTGCCCCTTATAGCGAAACACTGAATTTCGCCCAATTACTTTCACGTTAGGCAATTGAGAAAGGTTATTGATTAAGGTGTCGGTGATGCCGTCAGACAAGTAATCCATCTCCGGATCACTGCTCGAGTTAGTGAATGGTAAAACGGCGAGTGAGTCTATGTTCGTTAGCGTTGGGGCACTGTTCTCGCGACGTGCCTTAACTAGAACGAAGCCCACTGCGATAGCCGCCAACAAAAGTGCGGCAATGACAATTGGAATCCGCGAGGCTTGGCGCTTGGGGATTATTGGCCTAGTCAGTTCGCCGCCTACGCTTAACGTGTTTTTCTTGAGTTGACGAAGATCGGAAGCAAACTCCTCGGCGGATTGGTACCGCTGCCGGCGATCTTTTCGTAAAGCCTTTTTTAGTATCCAATCGAGCTCCGCTGGGATCTTCGGAGAAAAATCCATCAACGACACGGGTTCGCTTTCCAAAATCGCCACGACGGCGTGGCTGGGAGTTTGTCCTTTAAAGGGCAAGGATCCAGTAAGCATTTCGTAGAGGACCACCCCCAAACTCCAGATATCTGTGCGTTCGTCAACCTCTTCGGCGCGTGCCTGCTCTGGTGAAAGGTAGTTAATCGTACCTATCAAGACTCCGGAGCCTGAAGCAGGGAGCGTCGGAACGTCGGTGTCGCAGATCAAATCGGATCGTTCAGTAAGCTTTGCCAAACCGAAATCCAACACCTTTACATATCCATCGGGCCGTAGCATCACGTTCTCTGGCTTGATGTCGCGATGTACGACACCGGCTTGGTGTGCTGCGGTTAACGCGGAAGCAATTTGTAACGCTATCTCGATGGCTTCACGCGGTGGGAGGGGACCATCGGCTAGATGTCGACGTAACGTTTCGCCGTCGATGTGCTCCATGGCGATGAAGTTGCGTCCATCATCGGTCTGGCCGATTTCATGAATCACACAGACGTTGGGATGATTGAGTGCGGAGGCCGATCGCGCTTCGACCTCGAAACGCCGGATCCGGTGCTTGTTGTCTGTCGAAATCAGTTTTAGGGCTACACGTCGACCGAGTTTTGTGTCATGGGCCAGATAAACATGGCCCATGCCACCACGGCCCAAAACAGAGAGGACTTTGTAATGGGCAATCGATCTTCCGACGATGGTTGAGGCGTTCTCGGCAATCATTGAAGGCTCTTTATCCGAACCTTGGGAATCCTTGGCCCAGCGCGGTTAGCGACGGTTCCTCCGGGGCGCGGAGAATGAGCCAAATTTTGGTAAAGCCCGATGAGGAGAGGGCTTTGTTATACACAGGTTCAAAGCAGCGAAACGCCGATAGCTTACCACCGTTGTGAACAGACTTCCATAAATTTCAGGTAGCGACAGGGGCCACACCAAATTCGCTCCGACGCCCAAGCCGACTTCATCCGTGGGAACGTCAGCACTCATAAATCAAGAATCATCAATTTAGGTTCGCGTTAGTTCGTGTGATTTCGTGGAAGTCCGTTATGTCCGCGAGATCGGAGCGATCCACGAAATCACACGAACTAACACGAACGAAACCCCAGGGCAAACTCGAGTTTTGACACAACTGTTTTGCCAAGCTTGCTGAATTGAACTACCGTAACCCTGAAATCTTTTCTCAGCGACATTTCAGCCGCGCAGCGCATGACTTCAGAATGGACAGTTCACAAGTTTGGCGGTACAAGCCTCGCCAACGCCAATTGCTATCGAGCCGCCGCTGAAATCATTCTCTCCCGAGCCTCAGATCAGCGCTCAGCAGTGGTAGTTTCCGCGATGAGTGGTGTTACCAACACGCTCATCCAATCAGTGACACTAGCCGCCAGCCAGGCCAAGTCTTATTTACCCAAGCTCCAAGACCTAAAAGGCCGACATCTTGAGACGATCGCCGGACTACAACTGAAAGACGAGCGGCTCCGAGAAACTATCGATTCCGATTTCAGCGCTATCGAAGAAGT
>Ga0310890_10000866_pt1 | contig 10791 bp, 11 predicted proteins | sample T20D3metaG_FD_203751 | JGI IMG/M metagenome (GOLD analysis project Ga0310890, IMG submission 203751) | Lab incubated soil microbial communities from West Virginia University Organic Research Farm, Morgantown, WV, United States - T20D3 | ecosystem: Environmental > Terrestrial > Soil >... | reverse complement strand
CGCTTCTTTCACGACCGTGATCTTCAACTGCGCGGTCACGTCGCGGTGCAACTTCACCGGAACATGCGCCTCGCCTAGTGCTCGCAGCGGATCGGGCAACAAAATCTTGCGTCGATCGACATCGAAGCCCTTCTGCTTGAGCAGATCGGCGATGTCGGCGTTGGTCACCGAGCCGTACAGCGTGTCGTTGTCGCCGACCTTGCGGCCGATCTGCAGCTCGAGCGCGACCAGGCGCTCGGCCAGCGCCTCGGCGGCTTCGCGCTCCTCACCCTCGCGCGCTTCGGCGATCTTCCGCTCGCGCGAGATCCACTGCTTGTTCGCGTCGGTCGCCGGCAAGGCGAGCTTCCGCGGCAGCAGGTAGTTGCGGGCGTAGCCGTCGGCGACCTTGACGATCTCGCCGCGCTTGCCCAGGTTGTCGACGTGGTCCCGGAGAATGACTTCCATGTTCCTGTTCTCCTCTTAATCCGCCGCGTACGGCAGCAACGCCAGCTGCCGTGCGCGCACGATGGCCACGCGCAGGCCGCGTTGATGCTTCGCGCACGTGCCGGAAATCCGCCGCGGCAGCACCTTGCCGCGCTCGGGGACGAAGCCGCTCAGCAGCTTGACGTCCTTGTAGTTGATGTCGTCGATCTTGTCCGCGCAGAACTTGCAGACTTTACGACGGCGGAAAAATCCGCCGCCACGACGCTTGTCGCCGCCCTTGGCGTCTTTGTCGCCGGCCTTGCCGCGGCCACCAGGGCCGCTCTTTTTCGGTCCACCAAACGCCATGAGTTATGTCTCCATGTCGGCGACATCGAACATCATGTCGCCTGAATCGTCGTCGTTATCACCCTGCGGACCCTCACCCGGCTGCCGATCGGGCGGCAGGCCGCGCGCGACGCGGCGGCGCCGCGACTCTTCGGTGCGCTTGGCGCGGGCGCGCTCGGCCTTGATCGTCGACTCGTCGACGCGGACGATCAGGTGGCGCAACAGGCCTTCGGTCACCTTCAAGCGGCGATCGATTTCCTTCATCAGCTCGCCGCTGCCGGTGATCACTTCGAGGACGTAGAAGCCTTCCTTGTGATGGCCGATCTCGTAGGCGAGCTTGCGGCGGCCCCACGGCATGCCGTTCTCGGTCTTGTCGATGGTGCCGCCCATGCGTTCGACGATTTCGGCGACCTGCTTGTGCATGTCGGCGACCTCGCTTTCGGGCGCGTCCGGCTTCAGGACGTAGATCAGTTCGTACGTGCGCTTGCTACTCATACTGCTCCTTATGGATACGGGCGATTTCGGATTTCCGAGATCGACCGCAGCCCCTCAGGGGGCAAGGATCCCCGGCAGCTTATTCCGCCGGATCCGTTTGTTCCGCTGCGTTGAACGCGTTCATCACGCGTCCGATGCCCTCGGAGAGAAACATCTCCGTGGCATCGGCGGCGCGCAGCACCGCCGCCGAAACCGTGTCGCGCTCGTCCGCCTCGAAGCGGCCGAGCACGTGATCCGCGAGATCGCGGCGATCGTCGCCGCGTCCCACACCCACGCGCATTCGTGGAAACGCCTGCGTCGCGAGGGACTGAATCATCGACTTCAGCCCGTTATGCCCGCCAGCGCCGCCTTCGCTACGCGCCCGCAATCGCCCCAGCGGCAACGCCACATCGTCGGTCACGACGAAGATGTCCGCCGGTTCGATCTTGTAGAACCCCGCAAGCGCCTGTACGGCCTGCCCGCTGAGATTCATGAACGTCAACGGCTTGGCGATGATGACCGGCTCATCGCCACGCACGGTCTTGATCTGCAGCGCCTCGAACTTTTCGCGCCACTGATCCGCCACCCGCCATCGATCCACCAGCGCATCGACGACCATGAAGCCGACGTTGTGCCGCGTGTCCCGATACTCGGAACCCGGATTTCCGAGACCGACGATCAGTTTCATTCCCTGATCCCTGATCCCTGATCCCTGATCCCTGGTTATTTCTTCTTGTCGTCCTTGCCGCCCTCTTCCTTGTCGGTCTTGCCCTTCTTGATGACTTCGGGCTCGGCCGGGGTCGCGGTCGCGCTCGCCGCACCACCAGCCGCCGGGGCCGCCGCCGCGCCTTCGGCGCCAGCCGCCGCAGCCGGGGCCACCTCTTCGACGACCTCCTTGATGATGACGACGTGGACGATCATCATGTCGGGATCGCTGAGCGGCGTCCACGCGGCGTTGGCCGCGAGATCGCGCACATGCACCGAGTCGCCGATGCCGAGATCGGTGACGTCGACTGCGATCGAGTCCGGGATGTTCGCCGGCAGGGTTTCGACTTCGATCTCGCGATGCACGAAGTCGAGCACGCCGCCGTCCTGCTTGACGCCGCGCGAATCGCCCTTGAGCAGAATCGGGACCGTGACCGTGATCTTGCGGTCCATGTTGACGCGATAGAGATCGGCGTGCAACGGGTGATGGGTGATCGGATCGAGCTGCACGTTCTTCACCAGCACGCGCGTGTCGGCGACGCCCTGCATCTTGAGCGTGATCAGGGTGTTGAAGCCCGACTTCGAGTGCAGGATGCGCATGAACGGCTTGGGGTCGAACGACACCGGCTCGGCCGCCGGCGGATCGCCGGCCTTCTGCGCGCCGTAGAGCACCGCGGGAATCTTTCCAGCCGCGCGAAGGCGGCGGGCTTCGTTCTTACCCCTGGTGCTGCGTTTGATTGCGTCGAGAACTGCGTCCATGACTTGACTGACCTTTCTCGGGCTTCGGACTCCCTACACCCTTTACCGACATTAAAAGTTAAAAGTTTAAAGTTTAAACTTCATCAAACGAACAAAGACGACACAGAGGTCTCTTCATGAATACTGCGAATAGCTTGACCTAAGAGACGAGCTACCGATAACACGACTATCTTTTGACACTTCGCACGTTCCGCGGTCAGCGGAATCGTGTTGGTGATGATCAACTTGTCGATCGGCGCCTTCTCGATGCGATCGATCGCCGGGCCCGACAGCACGCCGTGAATGGCGCACGCCAGCACGCGCTCGGCGCCGGATTCCTTCAACGCCTGCGCCGCCTTCTGAATCGTGCCGGCGGTGTCGATGATGTCGTCGGCGATCACACAGGTGCGGCCGGCGACTTCACCGATGACGTTCATGACTTCGGCGGTGCCGTCTTCGGTGCGGCGTTTGTCGATGACGGCCAGCTCGGCATCGAGGCGCTTCGCATAGGCGCGGGCGCGCTCGGCGCCGCCGGCGTCCGGCGCGACGATGGTCAGCTTCTCGTGCGACTGGCGCGACAAGTAATCGATGATCACCGGCGCGGCGAACAAATGGTCGACCGGCAGATCGAAGAAGCCCTGGATCTGCGCCTTGTGCAGATCCATACAAAGTACGCGGTTGACGCCCGCCGCGGTCAGCACGTTGGCGACCAGCTTCGCGGAGATCGGCACGCGCGGCTTGTCCTTGCGGTCCTGGCGCGCGTAACCGTAATACGGAATCACCGCGGTGATGCGCGCCGCCGACGATCGGCGGAACGCGTCCGTCATGATCATCAGCTCCATCAGGTGCGAATCGACCGGCGCGCAGGTCGGCTGGATGATGAAGACGTCGGTGCCGCGGATGTTCTCGTCGATCTGGAACGAGACTTCGGTGTCGGGAAATCTGCGCAGGCGAGCTTGGCCAAGCTCCACCCCGAGGAACTCGGCAATCTCACCCGCGAGCTGCGAGTGAGCGCTGCCCGAAAAGACTTTCAGTTCTCCGAAACCTGTCGGTCTCATAAACCTGCGGCAAACACCCGCCGGACGCGGGTAAAACAATTACTGGTTGGGGCGGAAGGATTCGAACCTTCGAATACCGGCTCCAAAGGCCGGCGCCTTACCGCTTGGCCACGCCCCAACACCCCGGGGCCCCCGCGACGCGGACTTTGCGACGTGGGGTGGAAACACTTATCGTAGCTCAACTTAGAGGCCAGCGGCAACCCGCCGGGCATACTCGTGGCGGTTCAATGTGCGGGTAAGGAGGGACAACCAACCGGGCCGGGCCAGGTCGTTCGCAGTCCTGCGGGCCGCGTCAGCGCGCTCGAACAGGCCGAATACCGCGGATCCGGACCCGGACATCGCCGCAAACGCCGCCCCGGCGTCGACCAGCGATTGCTTGATGCGCCCAATCGCGGGATGGTGGCGGACAACCGGAATCTCGAGATCGTTGCGGAGCGTAGTAGACCACGCCGGCCACCCGGGCGGCACGACGCGCGGCGCCGGCTCCTTGGCGCGCCGCAGCTCCTCGTCGAACCACGTATACGCGTCGCTGGTCGCGACGCCGAATCCGGGACGCAGGATCACGACGTGCACCGGCGGCATGTCGGCGAGTGGATAGATGTCGTCACCGCGCCCGAGTCCGAGCGCGGTGCCACCGACCAGGAAATACGGCACGTCGGCGCCAAGCCGCGCGCCGATCCGCGTCAGCGACGCGAGATCGAGATCGAGCTTCCACAACTTGTTGAGCGCGAGCAGGGTCATCGCGGCGTTGGAGCTGCCGCCGCCGAGCCCGGCCTCCGACGGCACGCGCTTGCGCAGATCGATCGCGATGCCGCTCGGCGCCGATTGCTTGCCCGTCGCGACGCGATGCAGCAGCGACGCCGCCTTCCACACCAGGTTGCGCTGATCGGTGGGAATATCGGGCTCGTCGCAGGTGACGGCGAGCGGGCCGCGGCGCGCGGTGACCGTGACGTTGTCGAAGAGCGCGAGGGACTGGAAGACGGTCTTCAGATCGTGGTACCCGTCGGGCCGCGTTCCGAGGATACGCAAGTCCAGGTTGATCTTCGCGAACGAGGCGAGGCTGATCGATCTCACAGTCTGGCTACCGGCTACTGGCTACGGCTTTTTTTCCGCAAGCGGCGCGATCGATCGCAACTCATCGAGCGTCATCGGATCGGCGTCAGATGGTATCTCAACGACCCACGCAAGCGGATTGATCTGGGTGTTCACTTCGAGCTGCTCGATGCGCGCGGTGATGTCGATGCCCCCTTCGCCAGGGCTACGGGGGCCAGGCGCGCTGTTGCGGATGCGGATGACGCGCGGGAAGCCGCTGGCGTGCGCGGAGTAATCGACGTGCCACGGACCGTAGTCGGCGGCGGTGAGCACCGGCTGTCCGTTCTGCACTCGCAGGTAGGCGACGCGCTCCGGACCGATTGTGACGGCGCGCCATCCGCCGCCCCACTGCCGTCCGTCAGCCGGCGAGGCCTTGTCGACGAGACAGCCGGACACGATCAGGCGCAGATCGTCGGCGCCCAGCGACAGCCCGGTGATGCGTCCGAGCACATCCGAGACGGCGGTGTCCTTCAGCACGCGATGCTCGCGCGGCAGGACGAGTGTCGCGCGCTCGTTGCGTCCGGCGAGGATGAAAAACGGCGCGCCGAACGGCGCGACCGCTTCGAGGCGCACGAGGCCGCCGGACTCGAGGCCGGTAAGGATGCGCCCCCGCACGCGCTCGCCGCCGGCGCGGCCGGACAGCGACAACTCACCTTCGATGGATCGGAATCCTTTGCAGGCTGCGGTTGCTGTTGCGAAGGCATCCGCCGCGGTGGGATCAGGAGTCGGAGTGCCGACAGGGCGCGGCGGAGTCCTGGCAGCGCAGGCGGAAAGCACCAGCAACAGCAAAGGTGCCAGGCACCGTTGCTGAATGCTGACCGGTGCCTGGCACCATTTATTTGACACGGGCCTTGGCGGCTTTGATCTTTTTCTCGATCGCCGCGCGATCGATCGATTCGCCGTCACCGGCGAGCGCGCGCTGCCAGGCGGCGATCGCATCGGCGCTGCGTCCGCGCCTGGCGAGGACGTCGCCGTGATGATCCTGGATCACCGAATTGCCGGTGAGCATCGCGGCGGCCTTCGACAGCGGCTCGACGGCTTCCTCGGCGCGGCCCTGCTTGAACAGCGCCCATCCGAGCGTATCGAGGTAGGCGGGGTTGCCCGGCTCGACCTTCAACGCGCGCTCGGCGAGATCGACCGCGTCCGGCAGGCGCTCGTTGTGCTCCGCCAGCATGTAGCTCAGGGAATTCATCGCGTCGGCGTTGAGCGGATCCTCGGCCATCAGCTTGCGCAGCTCTCTCTCCGCGTCGCCCAGCCGCCCGCCGCCCTCATACACGTTCGCCAGCCGCATGGTCAGCGTTTGATCGTCGCCAAAAAGTTTTCGGGCCTGCTCCAGCACGCGGAGCGCATCATCGGTGCGCTTCTGATCGGCGTAGAGATCCGCGAGGCCGACCACATATTCACGGCTGTTCGGGTGCTTCGCCATGCCGTCTTCAAGCAACTTCGTGGCTTCGGCGGCCTTGCCGGCTTTCAGCAACGCCTGCGCGCGGAGTCGAACCATCCGCGGTTGATCGGGATCCCGCGCCAGCGCTTCGCGCGCCAGGGTCTCGGCGCGATCGAATCGCCGCGCGGTGAGATGGGCCTGGATCAGATACGCATCGATCTCCGGATCGTCGGGCGTCAGCGACTTCGCCGCGGTGAAGGCCGCAATCGACGCATCCCAATTCGCGAGCTGCTGCTGCGCGAGGCCGAGCTGCACGAGCACGGCGGCGCCTTCGAACTCGCGGCCCTTGGCGCGCGACGGATCCTTGACGAGCGGCGCCACCACCTGGATGACCTGCTTGTAGTCGTATCGATCGAACAGCACGGCGACGAGCGCGCGGAGGCCGGCGACGCTCGTCGGATCGATCGACATGATCTTGCGCGCGGTGGCTTCGGCCGCCTTGTCGTCGCCCGACGATCGCTCGGCGGTCGAGAGCATGTAGAGGGCGCGCGTATCGTTCGGGCTGGATTTGAGCACCTCATTGAGGACCTGCCGCGCCTTCGCGCCGCCGCCGTCCATGTTGATCAATGCGGCGGCGTAACGAATCTGCAGATCGCGGCTCGGCTGTTTCGAGTTGCCAATCGCTTCTTCATAGGCCGCGGCCGAGTCTTCCCACTTGCCTTGCCGCTCGTAGAACTGGCCGAGCTGCGCGAAGTAGCGCGGATCGATTTCGGCGGCGCGGACCAGCGACTGCTCCGCGTCATCGAACTTGGCCTGCGAGATCTGCGCCTCGTAGAGGAGCAGCAACGGCTGCGGCGACCACGGCGCCTGCGCCGCGACCTTCTCGAGAATCGGCACCGCGAGATCGGCCTTGCCGGCGCGCAGCTGCAGGCGGCCGAGCGTCATCTGCAGGTTCGGATTGGTCGCCATCAACGGCGTGTTCAGAATGGCGGTGAGATGCTCGATGGCGGCATCGCGCGTCGAGGCCTGCGTCTGTCCCGCGGGGGGCGGCGCGCCGCCATCGGCCCACGCGGAAAACACGGTGCCAAGGATGTTGTGCGCTTCGACGTTGTTCTTGTCGATCTTCAGCGCCTGCTGTGCTGCGGTCACCGCATCGGTCGGACGATTCTGGCGATAGTAGTAACCGGCAATCTCGGCGGGAATCTCCGCGGCTTCGGGATCGAGCTTGCGCGCGCGCTCGAGCGACGCGAGGGCGCCGGCCGTATCGCCGGCCGATTCCATCCGCCGCCCCATCATGAACTCGAATTGCGCCTGCGCCTTCGCATCCTGCGGAGCGGAGGCGATCGTCTGCCCGAGAGCCGGCGTCGCGGCAAGAACGATGAGGACGACGGCGCTGGCAAACTTCATGGCCTGATCTTACCCTCTCAACCTTTGAACCGTTGAATCCTTTGAACTTCTTGAACCTGCTAAGATTCCGCAATGCCAGTCGATGCTGAACTGCTCGAAATCCTCGCCTGCCCGGCTTGCAAAACGCCGGTCACGCTGGTGAAGGACGGGAAGGCGCTCAAGTGCGGATCGTGTCACCGCGTCTATCCGATCAAGGACGACATCCCGGTGATGCTGATCGACGAGGCGACGATCGAAAAATAGTTCCACGGGTTCCAGAGGTTCCACGAGTTCCACAGGTTGCGAATTCTCCTGGTTCGGTTGAGGCTGATCGGCGACGTGGTCTTCACTACGCCGGCGATCGGCGCCATCCGGCGCCGGTATCCCGGCGCCCGCATCACTTATCTCGTCGAAGCGCCGGCCGCACCGGTAGTGCGACACCATTCCGCTGTCGACGAGGTCGTCATCATCGAGCGCCCGCGCGGCGTGGCGCGCGTTGCCTACGACATCGGCCTCGCACGGCGTCTTCGCCGCGAGGATTTCGATCTCGCGATCGATTTTCACGGCGGGCCGCGCAGCGGGTTTCTGACGTGGGCGACGCGCGCGCCGCAACGCATCGGCTACGACCTGCCGGGTCGAGGCTGGTGCTACACGACGCGCGTGGCATGGACGCGATCGCTGGTGCCGCCGCGGCATTCGGTCCTGAACCAGTGGGCCCTGCTCGAGCCGCTTGGCATCGAACCGCCCGATCGCGCGCGCGATGCGGTGACGATGCCGCTCGATCCGGAGGCGGTGCGCCGCGTCGACGAACGGCTCGCGAACGCGGGAATCGATCGTGGATCGCGGCTGATCGTGCTGCACGTCAGCGCGGGTAATCCGTTTCGACGCTGGCCTGCGTCCTCCTTCGCAGCCGCCGCGGCCACGCTCGCAACCGAAGATCCATCGCGGCGTATCATCATCACGTCCGGGCCATCGGAGAGCGCCGCCGCGGAATCCGTCGCCGAAGAGGCGCGCCGGATCGCCGCCGCCGCGGCCTCGCGGATCGTCCGCACCGGCGAGTTCGACCTGGCGGAGCTCGGGGCGCTGGTCGATCGCGCAGCGCTGTATATCGGCGGCGACAGCGGGCCGCTGCACGTCGCCGCGACCACGCGCACGCCGATCGTCGCGCTATTCGGCCCGACGCTGCCCGAGCGATCGATGCCGTGGCGCGATCCGGCGATCGGCGCGATCGCCGTCGACGCGGGCGAGCTGCCGTGCCGTCCCTGTCACCAGCGTCACTGCGTCCCCGGCGACTTTCGCTGTCTGACCGCAATTTCGCCTACGATGGTGGTGACTGCTGCCGAGCAGCTGCTCAAATGACTTCGTTCCTCTTAACAGCGGGCGTGCCGCCGCGCGACAGACTCGAGCAGATCGGCCTCTGGTCGCTCGTCGGGATCGTCGCCGCCATGCAGTTGTCGATCGCCGCCGCGCAGATCCTGCTCGCCGTCGCCGCGCTGGCCTGGCTGGTGTCCCACGTCTCGAGAGGCGAACGCCTCGAAGCCCCGGCATTTTTCTGGCCGCTCGTCGCGTATGCCGCGCTGACGTTGATGTCGGCGGGCTTCTCGATCGATCCGGAAGTCAGCTTCACCGATTGCAAGCAGCTGGTGCTGCTGATGCTGGTGCCGATCACCTACGAATTCGCGCGCGGCGCGCGCGCCAATTCCGTGCTGAGCATCGTGCTGACGATCGGCGCCGCCAGCGCCTTTGTCGGCATCGTCCAGTACGCGGTGCTCAACTTCGACGGCCTCGGCCGCCGGCCGTCGGGCACGCTGTCGCACTGGATGACCTACTCGGGCACGCTGATGCTCGTCATTTGCGCCGCGACGGCGCGGCTGCTCTATGGATCGTCGGGACGCCTGTGGGCCGCGTTCGTGATGCCGGCGCTGCTCGTCGCGCTCAGCCTGACGCTGACGCGTGGCGCCTGGGTCGGCGTCGCCGTCGGCGTGACGCTGCTGCTGTTCAGCAAGGACCTGCGCCTGCTCGCCTTGATTCCGATCGTCGCCATCGGCGCGGTGCTCCTCGCTCCGCAAAGCGTGCTCGATCGCGCAGGCACGATCCTGGATCCGAAGAAGGACCTGACCAGCATCGATCGCGTCGCGATGCTGGAAGCCGGCGTCGCGATCGTGAAGGACTATCCGCTGCTCGGCGTCGGCCCCGATCAGATCGAAAAGGTGTATCCGCGCTATCGCGTGCCGGACGCCGTCAAGCCGACCAACCCGCACTTGCACAACGTGCCGATGCAAATCGCCGCCGAGCGCGGCCTCCTCGCGCTCGCCGCCTGGATCTGGTTCGTCGTCTCGGTGTTCGTCGGGCTGTTCCAGCTGGTGAGGAAAGCGCGCAACAAGACCCTTGCCGCCGCGGCGCTCGGCGGGATGGCCGCGATGCTCGCCGCCGGCCTGACCGAATACAATTTCGGCGACTCCGAATTCCTGATGCTGCTGCTGGTGTTGATCACACTTCCCTTCGCCGCCAATCGCGACGGAGGTCTGCCGTCGTGAGCATTGCGGAGCTGCCCGAGATCTCCCAGTCCCGCGCGCACGAACTAATCGACAAATTTGCGACGCGCCGCATCACGGTCGTCGGCGACGTCATGCTCGATCGCTTCCTGATCGGCCGCGTCAACCGCATGTCGCCGGAAGCGCCGGTGCCGGTCGTGGTCTACGATTCCGACGAGTTCCGGCTCGGCGGCGCGGCGAATGTTGCCAACAACCTTCGCGAGCTCGGCGGCGCCGTCGATTTGATCGGCGTCATCGGCAACGACGAATCCGGGACGCAGCTGCGCAGCGAGCTGGCCGCCAGGGGCATCCACTCGACGGGGCTGATCATCGATCAGGAGCGGAAGACAACGACGAAGATGCGTGTCGTGACGACGCGCAATCAACAGGTCTCGCGTATCGATTTCGAATCCGATCACGAGGTCGGCGCGGCGATCGAGAGCGCGATTGCGTCGCAGGTCGAAATGCGCGCGCGTGCGGCGCAAGTGATTCTCGTCTCGGATTATCAGAAGGGCGTCGTCACCCGCCGCTCGATGGCGCACCTGCTGTCCTTCGCGCACGCCAACGGATTGCCGGTGATCGTCGATCCGAAAGTGCCGCACATCGATTACTACGCCGGGGCGGCGCTCGTGACGCCGAACCACATCGAAGCCGAGAGCGCCACCAACAGCCG
>Ga0310890_10000856_pt1 | contig 10821 bp, 8 predicted proteins | sample T20D3metaG_FD_203751 | JGI IMG/M metagenome (GOLD analysis project Ga0310890, IMG submission 203751) | Lab incubated soil microbial communities from West Virginia University Organic Research Farm, Morgantown, WV, United States - T20D3 | ecosystem: Environmental > Terrestrial > Soil >... | reverse complement strand
CGCGCCAATGTGACAGCAGGGTTAGCAAACGAAGTTGAAGCCGTGAACCAGTAGGCACCGGTGATGTAACCGGCAACTGCCAGCGGAATCGCTGGCGGACGAAGTCTTGCACACGAAAGGATCACCATCACCAGGCCGAAGGTAGCCACAGCTTCTGAAAAGATTTGAGCTGAACCACTTCTATCGTGAAGCGATACGAAAAACAGCGGTAGCCCAAACATAATGTGCGCAGTCGCTACGCCGAGAAAGCTTCCGCCGATCTGAGCTGCGATGTAAAACGGAACTTCACGCAGCTGAGTGTCTTGTTGTACCGCGCTTGCCAACGTTACGACAGGGTTGAAGTGCGCTCCTGAGATTGGTCCAAAGGTCACTATCAAAGCGCCCAGCACTGCGCCTGTAGCAATCGAATTTGCCAGCAGAGCCAGTGCGACGTTACCCGCCGCCAACCGTTCACCCATAATTCCTGAACCAACGATGGCGGCGAGTAACAGCGCCGTTCCAAGTGCTTCAGCAGCAACTCGCTTCGGTAGCGTGAGCTTCACGTTTGTCTCCGACGGGCAAGGGACTGCAGCAACCTCCCGCTTCGGTGTTGGCGGTTTCTCTCAGAGTGGGCTGGTGCTTATCGACGTCGACACCGCATTCGCAAGGTGCCGTTTCCGCGAGATTATCCTGTAGTACAACAAACACTTCCCACTCATAGCCATCCGGATCACGAACCCACGTTTTGTCTTGAACGGCATAACAACAACTGGTCTGCATCTCATCGCGAGTCAGCAATCCAGCAGTCATCCACTTCTCTCGTATAGCCAACACATCCTCAGTGGCACTTACCTGTATCCCAAGGTGCGACAGCGCGCCGTTCGTAGTTACCGGGTGTTGGTTTAGGGTCAAATTCAGTGGAGGATTTTGAACGTCGAACTTGGCGTATCCGATTCGTACCTTGCTCGGTTCAATTCCTAACATCTTTCGATAAAACTCGATACTTTGCTCTACATCGCGAACATTCAAAGCCAGGTGTGCTTTCAAAGCCCGCACATTGTACTCAGACATAACTCTTCTCCTTATTTTCTGCAGCTCAGCCAGCTGGCCGGATTGGACCAACCCGACATACGCCTATGCGTATGTCGTGCGGAGTATGCAGGACCGGAGGGACATATGTCAAGGCGTATATTGAATGTGCTACAATTCGCTTCTATGAACAAGCAGCACAGGTCGTTTGATAAGGAGTCTTTTTTCAGGGCGCTCGCGGATCGAACTCGTTTGCGGCTATTGAATTTGATGGGCAGAGATGAGGTGTGCGTCTGTTTCTTTGTTGAGATTCTTAAGACTCACCAGCCAAAGATTAGCCGCCATCTTGCATATCTGCGCCGGGCGCGCATTGTTGCCGCGCGACGCGATGGGCCATGGATTCACTATCGTGTGGTTGAGCCGCCCGATGAGAATGCTGCGAAGGTACTGCGGGAAACGATGAACTGGTTGGCCAGTGATCCCGAGATGCAGCGAGACCGCGATAGGCTGACAAAGGTTTGTTGCGCGCCTCAACTGCCGATCAGAATCAAATCAGCACCGCGCCCCACAAGTTATGCGCGACCGGGCTGACAAAGGAACCACTCTTTTCGCTCGACGTTCCTACCACACGCACTAGCTCGCAAATTCGCCCGGACTCCCCTTTGATCGTTGGTCATCCGCTATCCCGACGTGTCGGGATACTGAATATGCAGCGATTAGTACCGGACAACCTAATCTCACCGAAAGAACTCTGAATACATGAAACGCTTCGGCCCCATCACAAATGCAATCGTCAGTGCAATTCTCGATCGGTTTGTAACCTCAAGTTCATTGTAACCAGAAGTTTCGAACCGACGGAGTTGAACCAGCTAAGCTGCTGCCGATTCCTAAAGTGACCTGATCTATTAGGCGACTCCCCGATCGTTTGAAACAAAGTCTGCATGGGTCAGACGCAACCCGAAAGGAGAAACATCGTGGCTAAGTCTTTTCTGCTGACGCCGATCATTGTTGCATGCGCTTCAATTGCCGTTGCGCAAGCCGACTACAAACGGTGGGAGATCTTTGGGGGATATTCGCACAACCGGATGGAAACCGGCGCAGGTGATTACAATCCAGATACCGGGGAATTCATCGAGAAGCGCGAGGGCTTTCAGGGGTTCAACGCATCAATTACACGCAATTTCTCACGCTACTTTGGATTGAAGGGTGACGTTTCAGGGTTCTATAAACGCGAGACTGTCCGATATGACACGATCGAGAGAGCGGTAGACATCCACACGAGTCTCTATAACTTTCTCACAGGAGTTCAGATTAAGGACAACTCCACGGAAGCGACCTTCAAACCATTCGCCCATGCGCTACCGGGTGTCGGTTATGAGCGCACTCGCTTCACCTTCACAAAGGAGGCGTGCGCTGCGCTTATTAACTGTCCAGCTGAACATCTTCGGTCGAACACATTTTTCGGCGCAGCACTCGGAGGCGGCCTGGATATTCGCGCGAGCGACCGATTTGATATCAGGGCTATTCAGGTAGATTACAATCCGATGCGACTGGGCGAGAGGACCCAAGACAACCTCCGTATCGGCGTAGGAATTGTGATTCACTGATGCGCATCGCAGTAGGAGTGGCGCATTGAGTACGTTCGCGTTTGCGGATGGCTTGGGATCAAGTAACGCTACTTGGCAAGCGTCGAGAGTACCGCACTTGATGCCAGGCCATCCGCTACCGCAAATGGTACTGAATAAAGCAACCTTGGTTACAGACATCCCACCGCTCGATCTGAAAATAAAGGAACCTCTCTTCTGACCTGACGTTTGTACGATACACTTAAGTAACTAAAACTCGGCGGACGTCTCCTATGCTGTCATTAGTTGCTCCGATTCAAAATCACTCGCGCGCACTCGTCAGTATCTGCATTCTTACGATTCTCTTTGCCGCAGCTCAGGTGATGGCGCAGAATCCGGCGCAACCTTCAGGCGCTACATGTCGGAAAAACGAAGCTGTAGATAGTATTCGAGAACAGATCAGTGTGAGCAAGACGCTCGACGATCCACTTCAACGAATCACGTTATTGATTCGCACTGCCGACCTTTTATGGCCACTCGACAACGAGCGATCTCGCGCTGCGTTTACTGAAGCGTTTGACGTTGCAACGGAATACGAGCAGACCAATCTGTCGAAACCCGTCAAGATGCTGCTTATGTTTCAGGAAGATCAAAGGTATTTGGTTATTCGCACGGTCGCTAAGCGTGAGGCGAGCTTTGCCAAAGCGCTCACCAAAAAAGCGCTTCAGCAAGACAAGCAAGCTGCTGAAGAATTTGCGGTCAAAGATCCCCGCGCAGCCGTACTTACGGGACAGAAACTGTTCAGCGCCGCTCTTAAGCTTGTTGCTGTCGATACAAACACCGCGATGAACCTTGCGGACACAGGCCTTGGCTATCCGGCAAATTCTGAACTTACGAGGTTCCTCTACGAGCTCGCGAAAGTGAATCAGGTCGCTGCTGACAATCTCTACGAAAGGGCGCTACTCGCCTATCGTGAGAAACCGATGCGTGAATTTCTTTATCTTCAGGCGTACCCGTTTGCATTTGAGTACGGAGGTGACATGCCGGTGTTCGGCCAGTATCAAGTGCCCGGTAGTTTCACTCCTAATCCATCGCTTCAACGCGAATTTGTGCAGCTTCTCATTCAGCGAGCACAACAGGCGATGGAGGTACCGCTCGACGACGGTGACAACTACAACTGGCTTCCAGGTACCGCTCATATCCTTCAGGTATTGACGCGGGTCGAACCCCACGTTCGCAAAAACAATCCCGATCTCGCTGAACCGATGACCCAGGCGCAGCAGCGGATTAAGGTCTCACTGCCGCTTGAAACACAGAACACACTGACGGAAAGGAACGGGAGTGACACAAGAACGGAGACGTTTGAAGACCAAATCGAAGCTGCGGAGAAGTTGACGGACGTCGAGAAGCGTCAGGAAACTTTTACGCAGTGGATACTTAACACTACTGCTGAGCCTGTGGAAACTGTTGCGCCTACAATCGACAAGGTCACAGATTCGACCATCCGCGCAGTCTTATACGACTGGCTTTACTTCACGCGCGGGCTCGACGCGGTCAAGGCGAAACAGCTTAAAGACGCGACAAAGCTTGCGGCGAGGCTGGGAGACATCGAACCGCGTGCCTATCTCTATCTCCAGATCGGGAAAGCGGCGCTCGCATTGCCGGTTAGCGATATCAATGGTCGTGACACGCTGGAACTCGCGGTTGCAGAAGCTCAAAAATCTCCCAGAACGATCTTTACCGCTCTTATCCTATTCAACGCCTCTGATGTCTATAGAAAGAGTGATGTAAGTAGATCCATGGAAGTGTTGCGCAGCGCGATAGAATTGACGAACGGCATTTCTCGTCCTGACTTCGCCGATAAATATCCAACACTGGTCAAGAGGGTCAAAGGAAAAGGATGGTATCGTGAGGCCCGGTTCTTCATGCCTGGATTAGATCCCCAAGCAGTCTTCACGTCGTTTGCGAAAACGGACTTGGAGGGAACACACTCTCAAGCACAGCTTTTCGCGGATAAACTTTTGCGGGCACAAACCACACTGAGCGTGGCTGAAGTTTGTTTACAGCAGCAGCCGCCCCCACAAAAGCAGCGATCGAAGACTCAAGCCAAACCATAGCGGTCTAATCCTATTCTGCATTCCTTCTCTGTGTCGCTCTGCGTAACAAGTGCACAGCTTCTTGCTGTCTTAACTAAGCCTTCAGAGGCGGCTTTGCCGCCTGATCTGAGGCGAGGCTCTGCCTCGCGGTAACGGGCAATTCGTTTGGGCTAAGCCCTTGGTTCGGGCTGTGCCCTCTCCACTGCGAAAACCAACCATTTGATTGGAACCAACACAACCGAAGGTCAGAGACCAAACCAAGGGCACAGCCCAGAAGGTGTGGGGCACGTTACGGCGAGGCAGAGCCTCGCCTCCCCTCAGGCGGCAAAGCCGTCCTTGAAGAGCTCGTTTGGTTCACGCAAAGTCACTCGTCACCTCCGCGTCTGTGTCGTCTTGAAGAAACGATAAGCAGAGACGCGGAGAATTCAGAGCTTGCACAGAAAACAGCAAATTAGGACACTTGCTCTGCCATGGACCTAGCTTTCTGGGATAAACAAATCAACAGAGCTAACGAATTAGCCAGGCAGTCGGCTGCAAATGGGCTGCTGACTTTTTATGCAAGTGTTCTTTCAGCGCAGCGAGATATCTACGAGTTTCTCCGTAAACATGATGCCGTCGACGTTGAGCTGTTGAGTGAAGCTATGCCGCTGCTTCTTAAAGCGATCAAAGAAACCGCTTCACCGCAGCTTTCCAGCGAAATGCAGACGTTAAGAACTGCGGCACCTGGTGACATCTCGAAAATGCTTCTCGAGTACGCGAATCACCGATTGCCAACGCACTTCTTTGCGAAGGCGTTGTTTCAGCCGTACGGCTATTGGTGTTGGCAGAACAATCGAAAACCTTTTGGCGCAAAGACGCCCGCGAGCGAAAGAAACTGTCCTGAGTGCGGCGGCTTGCCTCAGGTCAGTGTCCGAGTTGCAAGCGACTCAGCAGATGGCGGCAGTAGAAATCTTCTGTGTGCAACTTGTCTCTATGAGTGGTCGTATCGTCGAGTTGCTTGCGCGAGCTGTGGCGAAGAAGCGCCAGCGAAATTGGCTTACTTCAAGGCAGAACAATTCGCTCATATCAAGATTGAGATTTGCGAGACGTGTCGGCGATACGTAAAGAGCGTTGATCTAACTGAGCTCGGAAACGCCTCTCCTCTCGTTGATGACGTCGGAAGTGCGTCTCTGGATCTGTGGGCCCTTGAACGCGAATACACCAAACTCGAAATCAACCTTGTTGGTCTATAACTCGGACATTCAAAAGTGAAGAAAATGTTACTTCATGGTCACGCCGTCTTATGGTCCATCGGGTAATCTGAGCGCGACCTGATTTACAACCGTCGATAACCTCACTAGCACCCCCTCTTCTTTCGGTCGACGAAAGGCAGTTGTATGTCAATTTCTCGACGAACTTTCATTAAGACAACAGTTGTTGGCGTCGCAACCGCTTCAGCCTTTGGCTTCGATTTGGGGCCGGTCTATGCGCAGACACAGGGACTGAAGATTGATCGTACTACCGAGACTCGTAGTACGTGTCCCTACTGCTCGGTCAGCTGCGGCGTGATCATTCACACCATCGGTGACCGAGCGAAGAACGTCACTCCGCAGGTCGTCCACGTCGAAGGCGATCCCGATCATCCGATTAACAGGGGAACTCTATGCCCTAAAGGCGCTTCGTTAGAGCAGGACATTGTCAATGAACGCCGGCTAAGGAACCCGGAGGTCCGCCGGCCTGGATCGGATCACTGGGAAGACATTTCGTGGGACGATGCGTTTCGGGAAATCGGTCGCTGGGTCAAGAAAACTCGCGACGAAACTTTTGTTGAAAAAGACGAGCGCGGTTTTACGGTTAATCGCTGCGAAGGAATTGCGTGGACAGGTGGTTGCACTGATACCAATGAGCTGAACTATCTGGCGGTAAAAGCCATGCGCGGCATGGGCGTCTGCTACTTCGAAACGCAGGCCCGAGTTTGACACGGGCCCACGGTCTCCAGTTTGGGGCCCACCTTCGGACGCGGCGCAATGACGAACGGCTGGATCGACATCAAGAACACCGACATGATGTTGATCATGGGTGGCAATCCGGCCGAGAACCACCCGTGTGGTTTCAAGTGGCCGATCGAAGCCAAGCTAAAGCGAAACGCCAAAATGATCGTTGTCGATCCGCGCTTCACACGGACGGCAGCAACCGCTGATCTGTTTCTTCAGATACGCGCCGGCTCGGACATTGCCTTTCTTGGTGGACTCATCAAATACGCGATCGAAAACAATCGGATCGCGAAAGACTATCTGATCAATTTCACAAACGCTGCCTTCGTGGTTAAAGAGGGATTCAAACTTCCCGAAGATGGTCTGTTTTCTGGTTTTGATGGAACCGACACCTACGCGACAGACACGTGGAACTACGAACAGGGTGGCAATCTAGGTCCAACCGCGACGGCAAAGAATGGTTCCGGCGACCAGGGGCAGACGGGTAGCGCCCCGCAAAACAACTTCGAACGAGGTTCACCCGCAGTTTCGTCGAGACCATCAACTCCTCCAGAGAAGGGCCAGTCATCGGCTGGCGGCGTTATGAGCAGTCAAACCGGTGGTGGCCATCAAGCCGCCGGACCTACTGGTGCGGCGGCTCAAGGAGGACAGAAGCCACCGCCATCGTTGCCGCCTAACACAGCCTACGATTTATCGTTGATGCACGACCGTTGCGTCTTCCAGCTGTTGAGGAAACAGTACTCGCGCTACACGCCCGAGATGGTTGAGCGGATCACCGGCATTCCAAAAGACCAATTCTTGAAAGCGGCCGACCTGTTCACGTCTGTTCGTAAAGACGGCGACATGAAAAAAGCTGCGACGATCATCTATGCGGTCGGTTGGACCCAGCACACGACAGGCACTCAAATTATTCGCACCGCCGCAATCCTTCAACTACTGCTCGGGAATGTCGGACGCGCCGGCGGCGGCGTTAATGCATTGCGTGGACATTCGAACATCCAGGGCGCCACCGACATGGGTGGCGTTTTCGACATCTTCCCAGGCTACCTCAAGATTCCAGCTCCTTCCGACGTTGATTTAGCGACCTACTTGAAGCGAACAACGCCGACGCCGGCCAAGCCGGATGCGTGGGACTCGTACAATTATTGGTCCAACACGCCAAAGTTCACGGTCTCGTTTTTGAAAGCGATGTATGGCGAAGCGGCGAAGAAAGATAACGACTGGGCCTATCACTATCTTCCTAAAATCGATCGCAAGTATTCATGGACCGAGATGTGGGACTTCATGTACGCAGGCAAAGTTAAAGGCCTTTTTGCGTTTGGCATGAACGGAGTTGCGATTGGTCCAAACTCTCGCAAGAACATTGAGGCACTTAAGAAGGCGGATTGGTTGGTGGTTTGCGACATATACCCGGAGGAGACGAGCGAATTCTGGAAAGCCCCAGGCACAACTACGGAGGAGATGAGCAGAATTAACACTACTGTTTACAGATTGCCCGGCGCTGGCTTTGCTGAAAAAGACGGTACGTTCGTGAATTCAGCGCGTTGGCTGCAATGGAAGTACGCGGCGGTTCCTCCTCCCGGACAAGCAAAAGTGGATCAGGAAATTCTGGCTCGAATCTTTTTGAACGTTCGTAATCTTTACAGAACAGAGGGCGGAAAGTTTCCGGATCCGATATCCAATCTCTGGTGGCCTTACACGGTGCCAGAGAATCCCTCGCTTGCAGAGGTCGCTAAAGAAATCAACGGTCGCGCGCTTAGCGACTTGACTGATGAACAAATGTTCCCAGGACAAACTATCAAGTCGGGTCAACAACTACCAGGTTTTGGCTGGCTTCGTGATGACGGAACGACCGCGTGTGGCAATTGGTTGTACTCCGGTTCGTGGACAGAAGCCGGTGCGCTTTCTCAGCGGCGGAGCACAGACGATCCATCCGGTTTAGGGATCTTTTCGAATTGGGCATGGTCGTGGCCGGCAAATCGACGAGTCATGTACAACCGCGCCTCGTGTGATCCTTCGGGCAAACCCTGGGATCAGGAGCGGCGTCAGGTTTGGTGGAATCCGAACGAAAAGAAGTGGGTTGGCAATGACGTGCCCGATTTCAAAACTGATTCTGATCCAAAAGATCACATGGGCCCATTCATCATGAATCCGGAAGGCGTCGGCAGAATCTTCGCACCTTTGGCGGCTTTTGCAGATGGACCATTTCCTGAACACTATGAGCCCGTCGAAAGTCCAATAGCGAATCCCCTCCATCCGAATCAGTCGACCAATCCAGTTGCCAAGAAGTACAACAGTGACGCCGACAAGTTCGGTACCGCCGATCAGGGTTACAACGTTGTGTGCACCACCTACCGACTCACCGAACACTATCACTATTGGACCAAGAACAATCCGATGAATGTTCAACTGGTGCCTGAACCATTTGTCGAAATTCCTGCACAGCTTGCTGATCGTTTAGGACTGCGAGGGGGTGAACAGGTGAAAGTCAGTAGCGCCCGCGGACAGTACATAGCGAAGGCATTGGTCACGAAGCGAATCAAACCAATGATGATTGACGGCAAAGAGACATTCCAGATCGGAATACCTATTCATTGGGGTTATCGAGGCATCAAGGAGGACAAAGGCGAAACCGCGCGCAATCCTGCTAACCAGTTGTCGCCGGCAGCAATCGATCCCAACGCTTACACGCCTGAATACAAGGGCTTCCTGGTAAAGATCGAGAAGATATGAGTAACCCGCGAACAATGCAGATCCAGGAGATCTCCGCGCACCCGGGACCGGTGCCCGGACGTGATACACAACGAGCGGATCCGGTCTGCAAGTACATCGACGTAACGACCTGCATCGGTTGTAAGGCGTGCGAAGTTGCGTGCGTGGAGTGGAATGACCATCCGTTTCGCGAAACAGTTTTCGCCAATACTTACCAAACGATGCCGTCGACGGAATGGAACTTCTGGAACCTAATAAAATTCGCCGAACACGAACGCGACGGCAATTTCATGTGGTTGATGCGCAAGGATCAGTGCATGCACTGCGAAGATCCCGGCTGTTTACGCGCGTGTCCGGCTGATGGCGCCATCATCAAGTATGAAAACGGCATCGTCGACTTCCAGCAGGAGAATTGTATCGGTTGTGGTTACTGTATCTCCGGCTGCCCGTTCGATATTCCCAAGTTCAATCCGCAAACAAAGAAAGTTTTCAAATGCACGCTGTGTTCAGACCGCGTTGGTCAGGGGCTGGAGCCGGCTTGCATTAAGGCTTGTCCGACGGGCTGCCTCCACTTCGGAACAAAGTCCGATATGGTGCAAATAGCTGGACTGCGGGCTTCACAATTAAAGACCGAATCTGGATTCGCTAACGCGGGCGTTTACGATCCACCATCGATTGGCGGCACACATGTGATTTATGTGCTGCACGACTCTACACAACCAGAGTTGTACGGGTTGCCGGCGAATCCAGTTATTCCACCGACTTACACCGTTTGGAAGTGGTTAGCGAAACCGACGGGATTGGTAATGGCGGCGATGGGAGTGCTTGCTGTTTTCTTTCATCGACTGAAGGTTGGACCAAAATTGCCACAGCCGATCGATGACGAACGGGCAAGCGCCGTTGATAGAGAGGACACATGAGTTCTCGAGACTATTCTTATCAAGACTCAGGAGTTCGTTCGCGAGTGCGACGTGGCGAGATACTTCGTCATCCGTTGTACACACGAATCCTACACTGGTTAGTAGCCTTAAGTTTTATTCTCGCGCTGCTTTCCGGCTTCGCGATCTACTCACCCTGGCTTTACAAGTGGCTGACCCCTTTGTTTGGTGGCGGCGCGATGACACGTGTTCTTCATCCCTGGTTTAGTCTCGCATTCACTGTTGCCTTCACGTTTCAGTTCTTCAACTGGCTATTGCTGATGCGTTGGACCAAAGCCGACAGTCGTTGGCTGCGGCGAATGAAAGATTACGTGAGAAATCGCGGGCCGAAGGAACCGGAAGACACCGGGTTCTTTAATGGCGGGCAAAAGCTGTATTTTTGGATGATCGTCTTCAGCGCCTTAACGTTTTTGATTACCGGACTATTACTGTGGTTCGACCATGTGGTTCCACGTTGGTTAGTGGCGGTCAGTTACGTACTTCATGATCTGGCGGCGCTCGTGATGCTTGCTGGATTCATCATTCACAT
>Ga0310890_10000847_pt1 | contig 10848 bp, 7 predicted proteins | sample T20D3metaG_FD_203751 | JGI IMG/M metagenome (GOLD analysis project Ga0310890, IMG submission 203751) | Lab incubated soil microbial communities from West Virginia University Organic Research Farm, Morgantown, WV, United States - T20D3 | ecosystem: Environmental > Terrestrial > Soil >... | reverse complement strand
GGCATCGCGTGGAATTTCTGACAGAGGTTTAACGAAGTCTTCAGGTGCGTAGTCCGTCCACTCACCTAGCATGCTTGTGCGGCTCGCAAGCACGTCCGGCCGCTCGAGAGGAGGGCTCCGTGAATATCCGAGTCACAACACATTGGCGGTCGTTCGTGATCATGGCCGGTGCATTCGTCATCACTACTGCTGCACTCATCGCGCAGGCACCGGCGAGAGGTGGACAGACAGCAACGCATCCATCCGGCGAACACGCCGCTGCACCGGCAGCATCACCAGGCGCGCCCGCCACGGTGTTGCAGGTCATGCGCGGAATTTTGTACCCGAACTCGAACGTCGTGTTCTCGGCTCAGAGTGATGATCCGGCTGCCGTGAAGAAGGCGACCGATCCGTCGACTGCGACCGATCCGCTGGCCAGCACCTACGGCGGATGGGAAGCGGTGGCCAACAGTGCGATCGCGCTCAAGGAGTCGGCCAGGTTGCTTGAAGTGCCACGCTCCTGCTCGAACGGCAAGCCTGCGCCGATTCAGACCGCCACGTGGAAAAAAGGATTGACGCTTCTCCGCGAAGCCGGAGATGCATCCTTCAAGGCGGCACAGGCGAAGAACCAGGACCAGGTGGTCGACGCTGCCGAGAAGGTTACGACGGCATGCTCGACATGCCACGACCCGTTCCGCGAAAAGACGCCGCGCTGTACCCCGTAGCGCTTCTGACAAAAACTTCAGAATCTCTTCATGAACACGACTGAAGACACTGACCCATAATCTCCGCCGCGAAGGCGGAGAACATAATCTCCGCCTCAAAGGCGGAGATTTGATGACACTTGGATCGGCAATGGGTCGTATCGGTTCATTCGCACTATTCCTGAGCTTATGGCCAGGCCTTGGCTTGGCGCAGACGATCACCGTCGAAGGCCGTGTGACTGATCCCCTGGGAGGAACGATCAACGGCGCAGTCGTAACGCTGAACAACCCCGGAGCCACGGCACGAACCACGCGCACCGGCGCCGACGGCACATTCGCTTTCGACGGGGTGACCGTGGGATCCGCAAGCCTCAACGTCGAGGCACCCGGATTCGAACCGTCGATGCAGACAGTTTCGCTGACGACGACCATGGCGCCGCTCACAGTGGTGCTGAAAGTCGCCGGCGTCGTCGAGTCCGTCGGCGTCGTCGCACCCAAACTCGAAGAGGAGCTGCCGCAGATCATCGAGCGCACTGGTGTGCGCGCGCAGGTCATTACCGGCGCGCAAATCCAGAACGGCGGCTACTACGACGTCGCGCAGGCGCTCCAGGCGCTCGTTCCAGGCTTGTTTCTCACGCCCAAGGCGGGACCGTTCGACTACGTCACTGCGTCTCTCCAAGGATCGCGGACCAACGAGATTCTCTGGTTGGTTGACGGTGTTCGCATCAGCAATCGACTGTACAACGGCACCACTCCGCTCGACACGATCCCAGCTCACATGGTGGAGCGAATCGAAATCCTCGAAGGAGGCCAAGGCCTCTTCTACGGGACGCAAGCGGTCGCCGGCGTGATCAATGTGGTGACGAAACCTTTCACAGACGGAAAGAACGCCATGCTCCAGGGTGGAGCGAATACCAACGAGGGCGGCTTCGTCAGTGGGCTGGCTCGCGGCAGCTCTCAGGGCAATCGCTTCGTCCTGTATGGCTCGACCGACGATGCCGTCGGTTTTCAACAGTTTCCCGATGCTCAGTATCAGCCGAGTACGACGGACCGCGATCGCAGCTACAACGTCCACACCTTCGGCGGGAAGTACGCCTACGATTTCTCCCAGCAGCTTCGCTTCAGCGCCGCATATCAGTTCACCGACGCAGCGCGACTCGATAACCTCCGGCCGGCGCGGTCAGGCGTGACTCAGTCCGGAGGCCCGGCGGACGTGTTCAACGAGCGCACAGAGAACATCTTCAGCGCGAAGCTCGATTTCACGCCACGCAAGACCGCGGAATTCTTCTTCAAGGGCTATTACCACCGCTGGGACTCGCACTATACCGAGGAACGTAACGTCATCGGTGATCCCGGCGCCGTCGATGTCATCAGCGATCACGAGTTCTGGGGTTACAAAGACGCCGGCGCGAATCTGCTCGCGAAGCTGACGCCGACACGCGGGCTCGAGTACTACGCGGGCTATGACTTCCAAAACTATTCCGGTGAGGATGCCGTCCTGCTCATCGCGCCGAACTCGGAAACGGTGAACGCCGTCTTCGGACAAGTCCGGACCACGCGCGATCTGCTGCGGAACGCCACATTGGCCGCAGGCGTCCGATTCAATGCTCCCAGCAACAGCGAGAACCACACCGTGTGGAATGTGACCGGCCAGTACGACTTGCCGAAGGCGCTGTTTGCCAGAGGCACCGTCGGGACCTCGTTCCGATATCCAGATGCCTATGAGCTCTTCGCAATCGATCCGACGTGCTGTTTCGGCAATCCGAACCTGAAGCCGGAGTCGAGCACCAACTTCAACGGATCGTTCGGCGGCCGCATCCAACGTGGCGAGACCACGGTCGATCTCGAGTTCATCGGCTTCTACCGCAAGGTGTCGGATCTCATCGTCGACGAGGACGATGGCACGGGCAGCGGGAACACTATTACGGCTAACAGCACCGATGCCGTGCGGGTGCACGGGTTTGGCGTCGTCGGATCGGCCTCGCTGACCAGCGCTGTCGCCACCACGCTCGGGTACACCTACACGACATCCGAACAGGGGAACACGTTGGCCGGTGGTTACAACTCGTTGCCAGGCCTGCCCTCGAATCGCGTGAACTGGTCGGTGGATCTGCATCCGCCGCGCAAGCGATATGGCGGAACGCTGACGTTCTTCTGGGTGGGCGACATCTTCGACAACGTGTCAGGCTTTGGCAGCGTGCCGAGCGGAAACTACGCCGTCGTCGATCTGGCCGGCCGCTATTTCCTCGACGCGCAACGGCGACATCGCGTCAACCTCCGGCTGGAGAATCTCTTCGACTCCGATTACGCCACGGGCCATGGGCGTGCCTTCCCCGATACCGGTGGCGCGCCCTACGTCACGAGCAGCCTTGGGGTTCCACGTACATTTCACGTCTCCTATACGCTCGCCTACTGAGACTGTTTTGTAGAGGCGGGTCTTCCCTGGCCTGAGCTATGTCGAAGGCAGACCCGCCTTGATCAATCGGCCAGTTTGACGGCGAGTCTCAGGACTCGCCGCTACGCCGTTATCGCTGGTTCTCGAGGGTCAACTGAACCAACGTCGCGACGGGTTCGCGGTCGAGCCGCGCTCCTGTGCAGCGATGGTCGGGGCACTACGCGGCACTACCTACGCGGTGGCGAGGGGCGCAGGAGGTTCCACAGCCTTGCCACCACTATCAAGGCGGCCATGACCGTCACGGCCAGTCCTGGCTTCGGCGATGGCGATGATGATTCCTTCGACGGAGATGATGGGACGGATCGTTGCCGCTCCTGAAACAGTCGTGCGGCACGCCGACCGATCAGCAACTTTCCGTCAGCATTCTTCTGCCCCGGTGCCTTTCCGTACGGGGACGCATGCTCCATTTCAGCGTTGAGCTCGGCGCCCACCAGAATCGCGATTCCAGACACATAGAACCACAGCAGCACCACGATGACGCCGCCTACCGTGCCATAGGACCCTTCATAGTCGGTGAAGTTCGCGATGTACACCTTGAAGAGAAGCGAGATTAGTAGCCACAGGATGGTGGCGGCCACCGCGCCTGGCGTGATCCAGACCCAATCCTGATCCGCGTCGGGTCCGAAGTAGTAAAGAAGTCCAATACCGGTCGTGACGAGAACGAACACCAACGGCCACTGCAGCACCAACCACGTCCACTCGAAAGGCGCCCCCCATCCGGTTACTCGTCCGAGATATTCGGCGACGGTCGGGCCAATGAGAACCAGTGACAACGCGATCAAAATGAGCAGTGCGACGCCGAACGTCAGCCCGATCGCCACAAGCCGCACCTTCCACCACGGCCGTCCTTCCTCGATGTCGTACGCGCGGTTGAGTGCACCGACGATTGATACCAACGCAGCCGAGCTGCTCCAGAGTGCGCCGGCTACACCGAATGTGAGCAACCCGCCATTCTCGTTGTTAGCGAGCCGCCGCATCTGCTCCTGAATGAGATCGAGGACCTGCATCGACACGAACGGACCGAGCGATCGGGTGACATCATCGGTGATGTTCGACAGCGGAAAGAAACTGGCCAGCGCAAGGAGAAAGAGGATCGCAGGAAAGAGCGCCAGAAAGAAGTAGTACGACAACTGCGCAGCGAGCCCAGCCACGTCGTCGTCGAGGGCTTCACGCCATGTACGTCTTCCCAATTCCGCCCATGAGAGATGCACGGTCTCAAGCATGCCAAGGGAGATGCAAACGCCGAGCCCTACTCGTAAAAGCCGACTCGGCAGAGTCGCCGCTGCGCCTCGGTCCGTCAGGACATGCGTTTCTCCGGTGGCCGCGACGGCCGATCGGATTCTTCCTGGATCACGCTCATCTTGCCATCGCTCTCCAGATAGCATTTCTTGACGCGTTCAATCGACGCCACGCCCTGCTCGCGCAACTGCTCCACCAGGTCGTGCTTCGTGATCAGTTGCGATCGAAGGTTCCGATACTGAATCTGGCCGTCGCGAACGAGCAGCAACGATGGCGGATGCAGCAACCAATGCACGAAGCGCGACCGATACGCCATCCAATCGAGGATGTAGTTCCAGGCAAAGATCGTTGAGACAACAATCGCTCCTTCGGTCAGCGACTTGTACTCGCCGGCCATCCCGTTCTGCGCCGCATCGGCGATCAGAACGACCACGAGCAGATCCGACACGGACAGCGATCCCGCCTCGCGCCGGAAGACGCGAAACCCTGCCAGGATCAGCAGGTACATCACTGTTGCCCGCAGGACAAGCTCGAAGACGCTGCCAGTTGGCACGAACATCGTGCGCCAGTCGATCGTCATACCTTCTACCTCTGCTTCCAGTCTTCGCATTGACCGGAAACCCCGTGCGCTCATAATAGCCACGTTGCCTTACTGCAAGAGCGTCCGGCGCGAACCCGAATGAGAGGAAAGAATGAATCGCACATCCGTTGTGGTCTTCGTACTCGCGGGCGTCGTGCTCAGCGCGACCGTGTTGGCGCAGGCACCGTCGAGCCCGGTTGATGAGCACATTGCTGCGGCTCGAGTCGCTGCGGGTCTGGATTACCGCGCCACTTTTGTCAATCTCTGCCTGCCCAGCCCACCGCGCGGTGGTGGCGCGGGTGCCGCGGGTCGAGGTGCGCCGCCAGCGGCCGTGACTGCGACACCGCCGACGCCGGACCGGGCGACCTGGTATGCGCCCCCCTTCAAGATCTTCGACAACTTGTACTGGTTGGGAACGCGTCAGCATTCGTCCTGGGCGCTTCAGACCAGCGCCGGGATCATCATGATCGACACCAATTTTGCCTGGGCGACCGGGCCAGAGATCATCGAGGGGATGAACACACTCGGTCTGAATCCGCGCGACATCAAGTACCTGATCATCAGCCATGCCCACGGCGATCATGACCAGGGCGCGGCGGAGCTGCAGAAGCGCTACGGCGCACAAGTGGTCATGGGCGCCCCCGACTGGGATGCCACAGTGCAGCGTCCTGCGACTGCTGCCGGAGGCGTTCCGAAGCGTGAGCTTGCGGTGGGACCCGAGGGCAGGAAGCTGACGCTCGGGGATACCAGCCTGGAGATCGTCGCCACCCCAGGTCACACGCCGGGCACACTCTCCTATGTCTTCCCCGTCAAGGATCGAGGCCGAACGCTGATGGTCGCCTATTCCGGCGGGACGCTGACCGGCGCCTTCGGCACCGACGGCGCGCGGTGGGATGAGTACATCGCCTCGCAGCGCAAGATCGCCAAGGTAGCAGCCGATGCGGGGGCCAGCGTCCTCCTGTCCAACCACAGCGAATATGACGGTGCCTACACCAAGGCGCGTCTGATCGCCGCGCCGCGGCAGCCGGGCGAAGACCATCCGTTCGTCGTCGGCACCGACGGCGTGCAGCGCTATTTCACGGTCATGGCAGAGTGCGCGATGGCGTCAAAACTGCGCGCGGGTGCGAAATAGCCTGCCGAAGCCATCAACCGGTTGGTAGACCGGCAGTGATGTCGTTATCCTTCCCCCATGATCAGACGCCGCACTCTTCCGCTGGTCGTTGTCGCCGTCGGCTGTCTCAGCGTCCTGACGCTCGCACAGCAACCCGAGCGCGCCCGCGCGCTGGACGAGCAGATCGGCCGTATCTTTCAGTCGCCGGACTATCAAGCGCCGCGCTTCGGGCCGGCGCGCTGGCTGCCCGACGGTGCCGCGTACACCATCGTCGAGCGATCGAGCGAGCGCGACGGCGCGTGGGACATCGCGCGCTACGATGCGACGACCGGGGCGCGAAGCGTGTTGATCCCGGGTTCGCTGCTTGTCCCAGAGGGAAAAAAGAACGCGCTCGATATCGACGACTACGCGTGGTCCGGCGACGGGCAACAGCTGCTGATCTTCACCAACACACGCCGCGTGTGGCGCAACAACACCCGTGGCGACTACTGGATCCTTGACCTGCGAAGCAGACGTCTGCATCAGGTCGGTAGCGATGCGCCGGAGTCGTCGCTGATGTTTGCGAAGTTCTCACCAGATTCCACGAAGGTGGCGTACGTTCGTGGCCATGACATCTACGTCGAGACTGTTGCAGGCGGGCCGGCGACAAAGCTCACGTCAGATGGTTCGGACACCACAATCAACGGTACCTCCGACTGGGTGTACGAGGAGGAGCTCGGGCTCCGCGACTGTTTCCGGTGGAGCCCCGACAGCTCGCGCATTGCGTATTGGCAGTTCGACACCACCGGTGTCGGCATCTTCACGCTCATCAACAACACTGACACGCTGTATCCAGTCACAACGCGCATTCCGTATCCAAAAGCCGGGACGACCAACTCGGCGGTCCGAATAGGCGTGCTGGATGTTCACACGCGCGCCACGCGCTGGGTGAAGACGCCTGGTGACCCGCGCGACGATTACCTGGCGCGGCTCGAGTGGGTCGATACGACCACGCTGGCGATTCAGCAGCTCAATCGCCTCCAGAATCGGCTCGACGTGCTCATCGCGGACGCGCACAGCGGAGAATCGCGCCGCGTCTATCGCGACGAGTCAAAGACGTGGGTAGAACTTCCCGATTCGTTGGCGTGGGTGGACGACGGTCGTGCGTTTCTGCTGCCCAGCGAACGCGATGGCTGGCAGCACCTGTATCGTGTCACACGCACGGGCGACGTTCCGAAGCCGCTCACCGACTTTGCGGCTGATGCGACAGATATCGTCGGCGTCGACGGTTCGCGTGGCTGGGTCTATTTCCTCGCATCGCCGGACAACGCAACGCAGCGGTATCTCTATCACGCCCGGCTCGATGGAACAGGCGCGCCAGACCGCGTCACGCCGGCGAATCAACCGGGCACGCACACCTACGATGCCGCACCCAACGCCGGTTTTGCGTTTCACACCTATTCGCGATTCGACCAGCCACCGGTGATGGAGGTCGTCGAGCTGGCGACGCATCGCTCTCTGCGCACGCTTACCGACACAGCGGCGCTGAAGGCACAGCTCGCGCCTGTGTTAAAGCGCCCCGTCGAGTTCTTCACGGTTGATGTGAGCGAAGGCGTGACGCTCGACGGGTGGATGTTGAAGCCCCCTGACCTCGATCCGAGTCGGCGCTATCCAGTTATCGTCTTCGTGTACGGCGAGCCAGCCAGTCAAACGGTCGTCGATCGCTGGGGCGGCGGCCGTATGCTCTTTCATCGGGCTCTCGCCGACGCGGGCTACGTCGTCGTGAGCGTCGACAATCGAGGCACGCCCGCGCCGAAGGGTGCCGCGTGGCGGAAGGTCGTTTACGGCACTGTCGGCGAGCTCTCGTCGCGAGAGCAGAACGCGGCGGTGCTTGCCCTCGCAGCAAAGTACTCGTTCATCGATCGTGACCGCGTGGGCATCTGGGGGTGGAGCGGCGGCGGATCGAACACGCTCAACGCGATGTTCCGCTATCCCGACACGTTCCAGGTGGGCGTTTCGGTCGCGCCGGTTCCTGACCAGCGCTTGTACGACACCATCTACCAAGAGCGCTATATGGGAACTCCGCAGGGGAATCCCGATGGCTACAAGATCGGATCACCGATCAATTTCGCCGACGGCTTGAAGGGCAAGCTGCTCATCGTTCACGGAACCGGAGACGACAACGTCCATGCGCAGGGAACCGAGCGACTCGTGAATCGGCTCATCGAGCTGGGAAAGCCGTTTGACATGATGCTCTATCCCAACCGGACACACGCGATCGCAGAAGGGCCGGGAACGACGACGCACATCTATCGATTGATTGCGAGGTATTTTCTGGAGCATCTGCCTCCCGGGGCGAGGTAGAGTCGGGTGGCTATGCACCCGCTGACTTCAGGGCTGCCAACACACGACGCGGCGTCAGCGGGAATTGACGCAGTCTCACGCCGGTGGCGTCGAAGAATGCGTTCCCAATCGCTCCGACGACGGCAGGGAGCACCTCTTCGCCCGCGCCGGTCGACTTCTCGTTGAGACGCTGCACGACGATTGGCGTCACGTCCGGAGCCTCGCCACAGCGCAGTGTCTGATACGAGTTCCAGTCCAGGCTCGTGACGTTGGTCTGGCTGAACTGCAGTTCTTCCTTCAGCGCCAGGCTCGTCCCGTGCACGGACATGCCGACGATCTGACTTTCGACGATTCCGGGGTTGATCGCCAGCCCGCAGTCCATCGCGCCGTACACGTGTTTGGCGATGACCCGACCGTTGTCCTTGTTGACCTCCACCTCCACGACGGCCGCGGCGAAGGTCACGCGATCACCCTGATTCGGATGAAGGTGGTGCGTGCCCACGGCGATGCCGCGCCCGGTGACAACGCGAGCCGATGACACGTTCGACGCCGCAACGCGGGGCGTCCACTTCGCGGCGTTGGCCGCCGCCTCGAGCACGCCAAGCCACCGCGGATTGGAGATATTACGCTTGCGGAACTCCCACGGGTCCAGCTTCGCCAGATGCGCGAGCTCGTCGATCATCCCTTCCTGCGCGAAGAAGTACGGTGGGTCGAGCGGCGCGCGCAGCGGACCCAGCTTCAAGTATCCGCGGCCATCGAGCCGATGCTCGATCAGCCGTCGGCTGGGTACGTCATACATGTCGTTCTGCGAGATCCGAATCTGATAGAGGCCGCCGACGAGGTTTCCGCCCTGGGCGACGCCGCTGGCTCCGCCGCCAGGGCCCGCCGCCGCACCGCCCGCGCTTCCGCGGCCCCCGCCCTGGGGCACACCAAGCGCCAGAAGCCGCGACGCCGTGCCGACGCCATTACCGTCGTAGCCCCACGCTTGGTACTCGAACGCGACGAGCTTGCCGTTCGCATCGACAGCGCCTCGCATGTCAGCGAGATGCGCCGGGCCGTAGTTGTCCCAGCCGAATTCATCCTGACGGCTCAACTGCACGCGAACCGGCTTACCAATCTCCTTGGACATGATCGCTGCCGCTTCCGCGACGTCGGTGTAGCAGCTCAAGCCGTACGTGTTCGACCCGGGGTAGTACTGCACGCGAACCTTGTCCGCAGGCACTCCGGTGAGCTGCGCGACCGTGTCGCGGATCTGAAAAAGTGACTGCGAAGACGACATCACCGTCGCGCTGTCCGCCTTGATGTCCGCCAGCGCACAGTTGGGCGCCATCGTTCCATGTGCTTCGTAGGGTCCGCGATAAGTCGCCGAGGCGACGCGAAGACCCGGCTGATTGAATGCCGCGTTCGCGTCGCCGCTGTTGAAGACCACGATGTCTCTCGTGGTTGCCTGCCGGAAGCTGTCGTGAATGCCCTCATGGCCGGGCAACACGGCGGGGAACGCCTCCCATGTGACCTTCAGTTGCCGCGACGCGCGCACGGCGTCCCACTCGCGCTCCGCAACGACACCGACGAAGTTTTGCCGGCGCACGATCCGGACGCCAGGGATGTCTTTGATAGACGACTCGTCGATGCCGACGACCTTTGGCGGGCTCACTGCACCGGCGACCTGGCCCTGCGGCCACACAACGCGCCCGTGGAGCATGCCCGGGAGGCGAACGTGCTGCATGTACTCGTACGTGCCGCGCACCTTGTCGAGCATGTCCGGACGAGGCACGCGTGTGCCCACGATCCTGTACTCGGACGACGGCTTGAGCGGCGCGATGTCCGCGCCGGTGCGCGGCATCGCCTCGCCAAGCTGGTTGAAGCGCACCGGCTCGAACTTGCGGTTGAACGGCTTGTCTTCCAGCAGCTCGCCGTACGTGACGGAACGCTGCGGCGCAATCTTCACCGACACCACACCCTTCGCGACAGTCAGCTCCTGGACCGGTGCGTTCAGCCGCTCCGATGCGAGGCCGAGCAGCACGCGCCGCGCCTCGGCGGCGGCAACGCGCGTTTCCACTCCGCCAATGCCCGCGGTGCGGCTCGCGGCGGTGAAGCCGTTGGTGGACATGAACGTGTCATTGCGGACGATCGACACTTGAGTGAAGTCGAGATCGAGCTCGTCGGCGGCGACCTGGCACAGCGCCGTGGGCCCGCCTTGCCCGAGATCGACGTAGCCGAGATAGATGCTGGCCGTGTTGTTCGCGTGGACCGCGAGATACGAATCGATCGCCGCCGGATCGGGCGGACCCGATACCAGCCCGCGCTGCAGCCCCCCTTGTGCCTGCCCTGGGGCGATGTTGCCCACGCCGATTCCCACCACAACGGCGCCGCTGATCTTCAGAAACTCGCGCCGATCGACGACCGGTGCGCTGTCGACGTCGTGCTTGTCACTCTCACGCACGGTTCGCCTCCGCCA
>Ga0310890_10000845_pt1 | contig 10853 bp, 8 predicted proteins | sample T20D3metaG_FD_203751 | JGI IMG/M metagenome (GOLD analysis project Ga0310890, IMG submission 203751) | Lab incubated soil microbial communities from West Virginia University Organic Research Farm, Morgantown, WV, United States - T20D3 | ecosystem: Environmental > Terrestrial > Soil >... | reverse complement strand
TGTAATCAGTGTAAGGCGTTAAACGGCTTAAAGTGGGATATAGGAGATCCGACTATTCCAACCCCTGGCGGTATATCGAATAATATGAACCACACTCACTTTAACTGTCGTTGCCGATTAATGCTAGTCGAAACCGCTCTATAATTAAATTATATAATATAAAATTAAAGCAAGCAAATCAAATCATACTTCTCTACTTTGACGAGAGAAGAAAATAAATTGTTCAATTAATTAATGCCGTGGCCAAAAAAAATCGGAGCGAACCTAACTACAGCCGAGATGTTCGGTGGGGATTACCTTAATCGTGTTTCGGATTATTTTAGTAATGTAGATGTAGCAGCAGTCGATCCTACATTCCAACCAAAGATAGCAACTATTACCAGATTTAAAACCCAGATGCTAAGAGTTAGGAACCCAGCAGATAATAACGAGTTTACTATCGAGAGTCCCGCTATTACCGAAGGTCATACTATCTCTCTTCCTCTACTACCCTCGTCTAAAATTAGCGACGAGATGGTAACGAGAACCTTTATCCAATCTCTAGAGGGTAAAGTCTTCGATACTATTCTAAACTCCGTAACCGAGTCCGCCGCTGCCCAAGGCGCGTTACTAAAGTTTACGACGACTGGCTCTAAATTTAGGGCTTTTAGTAGAGGAGCGGCTAATGACGTTCTACTAACGAATCCGACTAATACCGATCTAATATGGGGTAAAGTCGGCGACTCGATGATCTCGGCGCATACAACTACTAAAATCTCAACGACGTCTAAATCTCTTCTTAATTCGCAGATAATGTATAAAGACGAGGATACTAATGTAGGCGCGCATTACTTCGACGTCGCTCAGATGGCTACTCCGGCTTCACCCCCGTCAGGAGTTAGGAGGCATTTTGTTAATCAGGCGACCGGTGAAGCGTCCGTTCTTACCTCATCCGGAGCGGTAGTATCACTAGAAGCAGCAGGGACCGGAGGCGGAGGAGCGGGAGCAGACGAAGAGGTAATAATTAGAGAAGGAGGCGCAATCGTAGGATCCGGAGTAGGCCATAAGATTAATTTTATCAACCCCGCTCACTTCGATGTTTCAGAAGACCTTGTAGACGACGAGTATGAAATTAAGATTGCAGATAACGCGATTACTGACGCCCTAGTATCTCCTCATACTACTACGAAAATAGCAACGCTTTCTAAATCGTTACTAAATTCCGCTATCGTCTTTAATGATCAGAATAATAATCTCGGAGCATTCTACGTCGACCTTGTAGCGATTCCCGCGCCGGCTAATCCACCGGCTGGGACTCGTAGATTATACGACGATAGCGGAACCGGTAAACTTTCCGTAAAGACCTCTGCAGGTAATTCCTATTCCCTAGAAGAGCAAGGCGGCGGTGCTGGTGGCGGCGGAGGAATGATGGCCGGAGGGACCGCAACAGGAACAGGGACCGGAAGCCAAAAAATATTTACTATAGCGCACGGAATGGGAACCGTTCCCGAGGTATTCTTTGTAGAAGCGGCAAGTATCGAGGCTTTAGGATTCTTTACGAGGACCGCAGACGCAACTAATATAATTTTGACCTATACTATCGCACCTCCTACTACTAGTGCGGGAGGCCTAATCTACCGGTGGGGAGCAGGGATGTTAGCATCTGCGTTAACTCCGCTATCTCCGACGTCGATTCATACTCTAATAAATAAAACCTACCAGGATGCGTTATTTAATACCTATATCGATATGACAGAACAAGTAACCGATCCCGCCGATCCCACTCTTAATATTATTAGATTTTACCCGAAGACTATAGACGCCGGAAACGTAGGATGGTATGCGAAGTTAGAACAGAATGGTGCTATAGAGAAAGTGAGGATGATCTAAATCTTAAAGGAGCGAATAGAAGGATGGGACTAGAGTATCAGGGTAACGGAATATATCATGCGCTCTCTACAGACGCTAGACCTCCGGCTAATCAGATAGCGGTAAATGTAATTATCAAAGATACAGATACGCATAACGAGTGGATAAATAACGGAACTAACTGGGTTCGCTATCGCTCTAATAGTAAGACTGAAACCCTACAAAATAAATCTCTCGCTGGCTCTGCTAATACATTCTCTGCTATTCCGGTAAACTCACTTGCTAACTTTGTAATAAACTCCCCTGTAGCCGGTCATGTAATTCAACATAACGGTACGGACTGGATTAACGCGGTTATATCCGGAGGAGGAGGTGGAAGCGGTGGCGGCGGAGGATTTGCAGCCGGCGGAATCGTAACTAAATCCGGAGACGGATCAACTGCTATAATTCAGATACCTCACGGCTTAACTCCGATTCCAGAAATATTTTACGCGCTTCCTCTTAACGAAGCAGCGAGAGGTAGTATTACTTACAGTATCGATGCGACTAATATTAATCTCGCTTACCCTATCGCTCCGGCGGAAGGATCTAATAATCTCGCATACGTCTGGGGAGCAGGATATGTTAACTCTGCTTCCGGAGGATTAACGCCAACATCTACTACGACTCTAACGGGTAAAACTATTAGTGGCGAGAGTAATACACTCGCATTCCTAGGACAGCCTACACAAACCTGGTCTGTCTATTATTCCTCCGGAACTACGATAAACGCGAGGAATAACAAGACGGGAGTTATCGCCTATACTAGTTCGTCTGGCAATCTCACGTCTGTGCTAAATTCTATTATTAATGCAATATCACCAGCAGGCACACCGACATCAATAGAAATAGGGGAGGGTGATTTCTATCTACCTTCAGGTTCCGGTTTTACGACTATTAATTCTACAAGGGTAGGTAATATCAAGATAAAAGGTCAGGGCCCAGGACGTACGAATATCCTACTACAAGCCGGATGTATTCGTGGAGTTCTTATCGCCGGCGCAGTCGCAGTCGGTAAAGTATTAACAGTAAACGCAAGTAACGCACTATATAGCGTTACGATGTCCTCAGGCGACGCCGCCACCTTTGCAGTTAACGATTATGTTCTCCTAAGATCTGATAAAACCTGGGCAGGTGTTGTAACTTCTGCAGCAGCAAGACAGGGTGAGATACATAGAATAAGGACGATAGCCGGCGGAGTAGTTACGTTTCATGAACCGGTAATGGAATCCTACCTGACTAGCGATAATACCGTCGTCGCTAAAATTACGATGCTTCAAAATATTACTCTAGAAGACCTAAAAATTTCACCCGTTACTTCAGGATATACGGGGCAGACTAATGCAATATTAGAATGTAACTGGATTGATAACCTTCAATTAAAAAACGTGGAAGTAAATGACAGCACTATAAGCGCGGGAACTAATATCTATATCAGAAATTGTATTAATTCTAATCTTGATGTAATATGTACGCAGACAGGAAACTATCCTTTTGTTGAATTACCGACGACCGGCCAGTATGGTGTGTATATAGCCCTTGCATGTCAACACGTTAAACTTAAGGTAATAGGAAGAGGGAGATGGAGGCATCTAGTAACAGGCGGAGGCATCAACAACAACATAGCAAACGCAGGTATACCGCGGGATATTACCGTATCGGGATCATCGGAGGTCTGTATGTCTAACGCGTTTGACTGGCACTCCGACGGCGATGGTATCGTATTTCAAAATTGTAACGTAACATCGCAAGGCTCGACGGACGACGACGGGGTTCATAATACCGGCGGAGTATCTGCTAGATGTAGACACGTAACTATAACGGGATGTAATATTGGAATGGTTACGCATAACGCAATAGCATTAAACGAACTTGCTTCTAACTCTACAATTACGGGTAATACGATTCACCGCCTAAGGAAATATAGCACTGGCACTCAGGCGGTCGGAATAATCTTAGAGAATGGTCTAACAGGCGTTACTATTACAGGTAATAATTTCTACGATACAGACGGGATTAACTTTGGTATATACGGTGTCGGTGGAAATCATAATTGTGTAATTTCAGGAAATACAATGATAGACTTTGCGCCTATTAGATTTGCAGATTCAAATGACGTCGTCGTAGTAGGTAACCGGATATCAAACGGTTCAAGGAGAGCAATACATATGTCTGGAACATGTGACTTCTGGATGATAGAAGCCAATAACGCGCGCGGAAGCGCGGCTTCTACTTTTGTAGGCGCGAATAACGTTAAGGTGAATAACATAAACTTATGACAGTAACACATTACGGCGATCAGGAATATTACGGACTATCTACAGATACAAAGCCATTAGTAGCAGATACCGCCGTCGGTGCAATCTATCGCGCTACAGATACTCATGAAGATTATATTAATAACGGAACCGTATGGGCTCTATATCGTTCTGCAGCGGGACCATACAAATATTTTATTTATCTAGATCCTATTGAGAATAAATTTAAGGCAGTTAATGGTAAAACCGGAGTAGTTGATTATATTTCCGCGGGCTCTACAGACGCTCAGCCGGTTATACAAAGCGCGATAAACGCTAATACTAATGCGCCAGGTAAGATACTACTTGCTAGTAACACAACCTTTCCACTCGTTACTACGGTAACAGGTTCACCTAACCGTACGCTAAATATAAGATCAGGCCAGTGGTTGCAAGGCGGCGGTACGTCGACGATTCTAGAACTTAACGGTGGTATTATCGGAATCTATGGCTTAACTGTTAACGACGTTACAATTAGCGACCTAACAATAGACGGGAATAATGATAACGGTAGTAGTGGATTCTCAGGACAGGGAGGTAATATTGTATTTACCGCAGGCGCGGGACAATTTTGTAATAGAATATGGATCGAGCGAGTTAAATGTCTTAACTCGCCGGAGGTAGGAATAAAGGCGAAGCAAACAAACTATTTCCACGCTAACTTTAACCACGTCGAGGTAACGGCACTAAATGCAGGCGTAGGATATGCCGGTATTCAGTCGACGCAGGGCTCCGGCTTATGTGAGTTTATAGGTAATACAATAATAAATCCAGGCGGTCCCGCGTTTGGTGTTAACGGTCAGAGCGCAGGTAACTACCAGATAATCATGACGGGAAATAACTGTATAGTAACTCCTACGTCGCCTATCACTACATTTTACGGTAGAGGTCAGATACATATTGAAGCCGATGCTCCTAATGTCGATACCGATCTTATTATCGCAAATAATACAATATGGTCAAACTATTACTGCGTCCATATTCTTGGCGGTAAGCATATTAATATCTCGGGTAATATTTTCAAACAAACAGGTTTTATAACTACAGCATTACACGCTATAGACTTAGAAAGAGATACCGCCGATGATATTACAATCCATAATAACAAGTTTTATGATATTGCAGAAAACGCGATAAACTGCGATTCACCGCTTGGAGATATTACAATTACCGGTAATACTATTATCGACCCCTCGGGTAAAACATTAAACACTTTCGACGGTATTAGAATAACAGCCGCTAGTGGTAAAACAATAAGCAGACTAAAAATAAAAGATAACCGTATCCGCGATAGCAGGGGTGGCTCTGCGAGGATGCGACATGGTATTGCAATTATCACAACCGGTTCCGGAGTTATTACAGACGCAATAATAGAGGCTAATGAAATCTATGGCGCTGTAACATCTAGGATCTTAGAGTCAGGGAGCGGGCTAACATACGAACCGGAGAACCGGATACTAACTGGAAAAACTATTAGTAACGACTCGAATACATTAGCAAATGTCGGCGGATATAATGCTATAATCTACAAGGCAGGCTCCGTCTATAAATCTGTAAAAGGAGACGGAACTTTGCTGGGTTCATCTACGACTTTAGACGCCGTCGTTCAGGCGGCACTTGATGTTAAGGGAATCATAGTCTGGAAATCAACATCTGACGGAAGTGCATACGTTCCTAGCGGAGCCTTTACCGGTTGGAATCTCTCGGAGGATACCGAACTACTAATAGGAAGATCTAATAATATTACGATGCCGAGCGGTTACGCCGGCTACGTCTTTCAAGTAGACGATACTATCGGCGGAGATCATCAACTTACCCGTATAACCGTAAGCGGCGGACGCTTTACCGAAGGCGGCGCATCACCTTCTGCTAACTGGACGCTATTTAGAATAAGATCAGGTTCTTCTACTCCAGGTAACGCCGGAGTATACGGAAATACTTTCGATCATATTTACGTAAAAAGATGCAAGACGATGTTTGACCTTATAGCCAATAGCGGAACCGAGTCATGGCTTAACGGGAATCTTTTTACAAACTGCTGGTGCGATTATCCAAAGCAGGGCGTAGTATTTCAGATGGGAGCACTTACTCCGTCGATTCAGGCTATAAATAAAAACACATTTTTTAGAGTAGTAATCCAAGCGGACCCGAGTTATACGACGCAGCCCTTAGCGATGACGCACGGCTATAAGGATATTAGCGGCATGGCCAATAATTTCTTTGGTTGCATAGTATGGGATGTTAAGATTCCTAATACTACCTGTAATCTTACGAATAAAGCAGAAGGCACCGTAATTGACGGCGGTACGATGCTTCAGGAACCCTACGACTGGGAGATGAGTCAGAACCTTGGTAAGAGAACAGTAATCACCGGTAACGAAAAGACCGGAGGCGAATCAGTGGGATCTAATACCGGAATTCTTAACCCATTCTATAGAAAATCGGGAACGTTTATGGGAGCAGGCGGAATATCTACAAGTCTTGTAGGCGACGGAATTCTTAACGGATTAGTATCTGCAGGCGGAACTATAAGTAATGCATTAACCGTTAGCGGATTAGGTAAGCGAGCAGCGACAGGAACAACCGCCGATACAATTACAGGAATGAGAACCGGAACTACGGTTTGCTTAAGATACTGGAATCCGTATCTAGCAGTCAAATTTAAATTCGTCCAGACTACCGCTCAAAGATGTTTTATCGGATATTCTTCTGCATTAAATCCCACAATAAATACTTCCGAGGATCCGCTAGTAAGCCTATCAGGTTACGGATTATATCATTCGACTACTAGCACCGTTAGTCCTACTAACTGGCTAGTGGCTAGAAATACGGGCACCGCAACCTCTACGATAACAGATACAGGAATTCCCGCGAATGTTACTAGTCTTCAAACAGTCTATTTAGCGGGCTGGGAAGAGGGACCGAAATTTCAGTGGAGAGTCGGCGATATCGCAGGTCAGATAGGAGAACATACGACGACGATACCGGCACAGACGACAGGTTTAGCGTTAGGATCGTGGCTCTCTAATCCAGGCGTAACTACAGATAAATTTATTGATCTAATGGGCGCATATTTTAAACTCAATAAATCGGAGGGCTAGATAATAATAAGATGGTAGTCGAGCAATGGCTTGGTAAAATATGGAGAGGGGATGCGTTAGACCCTAAACCGACGGGCGCAAAAGTAATCCCAGGTTCGGTATATATCCAGCAGAATACAGGAATCGTCGAAGTATTTGACGGCTCTACTCTAAGTTGGAAAGTAGTCTCTGGTGACACACTAGTTATGGCAACTTGGATTCTCTATAAAGCCGGAACATTATACAAAGCAAAGAATACGGCTACAGGTCAAGTCGAGTTCTCAAATACTAATCTAAAGACGGTATGGGATTCTATAAAGAGCAACCCAGGTCCGAGATCGAGAATCCACTTTGTAGGAGATCTAGAACCTTACGATATTCCTGCCTCGGCAACGCTAGACGTTCCGCCAGGTCAACATTATACGGTTACAGGCGATGGACCTCATAATACTAGAATTAGACCGCTAAGCAGTACGCTTGCGATGACTTGGACTAATATTCGTCATGGCAAAATAGACGGCTTACAATTTTACACAGACCTTGGTTCTGCGTTTACTAGTGACTTACTAAGGATAAGAGCGGATAGCGGGGGATGCGAATCAATCGAGATAAGTAATATTAAATTTAGACATGACGACGGCACAAGCCAATTAATACAGACCGGTAGAAATCTCGTCTTTGTATTATCGGGAGCAGATCCTAATATCTCGTGGGTAAACGCTCACGACTGTCATGCTTACGGTAGTGACTCGGCAATCGCACTTACTTCGATTAGCGCAACCGGATATCCGTGGTGTAATGAAATGATATTTACAAAATTCCACGGCACTCACTCTAAGAGATATCTTTTAGCAAATCAGCCCGTTATCGATGGAGTTACGGTAACAGCCAGCCAGGCTAAAAGATGGGTATTTCAGAATTGCGGATGGCAGACTACTAAAGACGCGGCGACGACTCTTAATATGTTTCAGATAACAAACGACGCTATGCATAGAGCCTGGAAAATAGACGGATGCTTTATGTGGGATCCATTCTCGACTTCTAATAAATTCCTAAGCGTAGCAAGTAGTGATACGCGTATATCCGTTACAAACTCGGAACCTACCGGCGACGTCTTTATGGGCGGAACTTCTTGGGATGCAACAAACGGTAAATGGGCTACAGGAGTATATGTCGAGAGAAATTCTGATCTAAGTGATCGAAGAGGAGTTCATATTGCATCAGGCGACGGAGCGACGACTATCTTTAATATTCCCCATGGAATGAGAGACTATATCGAGCAAGGAGGTACACAGAACCTTGTTCCTAAAATGTGGGATGTGATTCCAAGGTCTACTGCTGCTATTCCCCCGACACCGACGGCAGGAGCAGCACCAGGATTAACAACTTCGGTAACTAATGCTAATATCGTTCTAACTTATGTTGTGCCGCCGGTTACCGGAACTAATAACCTTATCTGGCAATGGTGGGCTAGGCAATATATTTAGCCAATTAGATAAGAGATTATTATGGCTACTAAAGTAAAGGTAAAGACAAAACTAAAAACTCCTAGTAAGATTAAGATTAAAACTAATAAAGATAGAATTAATCAAAGAATCGAATCGCTAACTAAAGAGAGGGACGCTATTAGTCCGGAAGATAAGAACGCAGACGACGGCTATTCCTATATGAGAATTCAAGCCAGAATCGAAGAACTCGAAGATCTTAAAGGAAGAATCACAGGTTAAGGTATGACTAATCAATGGCTACAGAGGATGGGCGGAAGCAAACCAAAGTCAAACGGGATAAACCTATCATCGAAGGAACTACCGGAGATTTTGGAGATGGAAGACAACGCAATGAAACAAAATCCAGACAAACAATATCCGAACTAGAGCAGGGATTAACTCAATTTATCGAAGAGACTCACGAACACGCTTTTGCAATTCAGAAGATGGCATTTATCTTAATGGAGAAATCCAGGCAGTATGCAAAGGAATTAGAGCGTATTAAAGCCCAGTCAAAGGATGCATAAAATAAAGATTATTTCCGGAAATGATAGAGACCTAGAAAGTATAGTAAACGGATGGCTTTCCAAACAAGATACAGAAGGGATAAAAATCATAAAGATAGATTACTCGTCAGCATCAGAGAACTCCCTTGCAAAGTTCTGGATCTGGTATTATGATAAAGAACTCCCATTCTAGAATAAGAAATAAAATAGAATAGAATAGAATAGAATAGAATAAAATAAAATAAAAATATGCTTCTCTTCACTTTCTTAACTTCTCTCGGCTTTATAATAAGATGCCAATAGCAGAAGCAGACGTTCAGATTAGAATATCCGGAGGAGCATCGAATACTAATGTAAACGCTAGTATCGGCGGAGTAATGTCGTCAACCGTTCTTGTTAATAACGTTCTAAATAATTTATTTGAAGATGTTCTCGGAACCGAATCACAATCTGGCGAAGAGAAATATAGACTAGTCTATATTTTAAACGCTCATGCAACGCTTACGATGAAGAATATAAAAGTATACGTTGCTAGTAACTCGACGGCACCTACAGAGGAATATGATTTAGGTCTAGCAGCCGCCGGACTTAACGCTACAGAAACGGCGATAGCAGATCAGTTTACAGTACCGGCAGGGGTATCTTTCTCACACCCAACTACAGACGCCGGAGGACTAGCACCGGTAAATATTCCGGCAGGACAAAGATACGGAGTATGGGTTAAGGAAATAATTGACGCCGGCTCTACTGCGAAAGATAATAACACTACAATTATCAATCTAGACTACGATAGTGCCGAATAATCATGGGCGCAAAGGTAGTCCTCGAAACATCAGGTGCGCCTACTAGTACTACAGCAGGACAAACACAATTCTGGTTTCTAGCAACTAGTTCTATAACCGTTCCTCAGACAAACGAAGCCCTACGCCAATTACCATATAGAACGCCAGGAGTCTTATCCAAACTTTACGTTAGAATCTCCGCAAACTCAACATCACTAAATTCTACAGTAGTCGTAAGAAAGAATGGAGTAGATACCGGTCTTACCGTTACGATCACCGCAGGCGTAGCAGAAGTAAAAGAGGACGTAACTAATACGGTAACGGTCGCAGCAGGGGATAAACTCTGCTATAAGACTGTAAGCGGCGGAACGGGAACTATGACGATTGCAATTATGTCCTGTGTCTTTCAAGCAGATAACGGTGCTGTTACTAAATACAACTCCGGACCTGCAACTGCTTCCTATACTCTTGATAACGTAACCAGATTTGGGGGAATGGGAGGAACTGTTACACCTAACACTGCAACTGAAAATGTTGTAAAATTAAAGACAATAAAGAAGGGAAGTTATCGAAATCTAGGAGTATATGTATCGGCTAATACTAGAACATCTCCAAGCGTTATTAGAAGTAGAAAGAATGGCGTAGATGGAAATATTACGTTAACGATTCCAGCAGGAGCCGCAGGGATCGGAATGCATGAAGATTTTACTAACGAGGATAATGTAAACCCTGGCGACGATTATAATTGGAGTTATATTACAGGAACAGGGGCAGGCGAGAATCTAACAATACAGTCGACTTCCTGCGACTTTAT
>Ga0310890_10000842_pt1 | contig 10881 bp, 8 predicted proteins | sample T20D3metaG_FD_203751 | JGI IMG/M metagenome (GOLD analysis project Ga0310890, IMG submission 203751) | Lab incubated soil microbial communities from West Virginia University Organic Research Farm, Morgantown, WV, United States - T20D3 | ecosystem: Environmental > Terrestrial > Soil >... | reverse complement strand
GGCCCTTTATGGGCCGCCACCACGGTGGACCGTGAGGCGCCGCTCGAAGCAGTTGGGAACGAACCAGTGTGTGCAAGAGATGTCCCAGTCGCGGTGGGGAAGCAGAGGCGGACCGATCTCGCCAAATTGCGGCGTGGTGGGGAGATCTCGGTAGCGCGATGCGCGCGGCCGTCAGGGATGAAACGACCGCTAACGAATATGGTCGGCGTCGTGCAGAACTGTGACTACCGCGTCGATCGAATTACGGCGACGTTCTGAAGCGCCGGAGCCTTGGACGCGGTGTCACGGGTTGCCGGGGTTCTCCTGATTGGGCGGGGCTCCTCGCGGCGGCGCCGGGAACGCGTGGTGGTAGAGCGATTGGTAACGCAGCTCGTTGCCCTTCTCGTCGAGCCATCCGAACGACTGCTGAAACAGTCCCGGCTCCGGATATCCGGCCGGAACGGTTCCTTCGATGATGTACAGCTTCTGATTGTGCATGTAGATCGCCGCCATGGTGCGCGATCCGTCACGGTTCGTCAGATGCACCTGATGGCCGCCAACGCCATACGTGGTGCTCCACGTCAACTGCGTGACCTTCGCGTCGCGCTCCATGAGCTTCCATGTCGCATGAAGGAGCGCGCCGTGATAGTCGAGCCGCCAGTGTCCCACACCGGAAAAGCCGGTGCCTCCATAGCAGCCTTCCGTACGTGCCCGGCACGACTGCGCCTTCGCGGTGAGGATCTTTTCGATCTGGCTGTAGTCGACCACCGTCATCGAGTAGCGGCTCGGCCCCTGCTCGGCGCTGTAGACACGCGCCGGCAGGTCGGCGCCGTACTGCGACTGGTACGTCGTCTGCGTGACCTTAGGCTGGCTGGGGAAATTGCCGGTGAAGCGATCTTCCCGGCTCGTAAATTCGATCCACTCTTGCGCGAACGCGGAACCGCATAAGGCCAGGACGAGGGCCGCGGCGACGACTGGAGTGAAACGCATCGTGTCCCCTCCGATGTACGAGTTCAAACTTCAAACTTACTTTCAACTTTCCACTTTCGCCCTTGCACTTGATTCTGGGCGTGATGATACAGCTTTTCGCCTCAGTGCATTTCCAGCGGCCTTGGCCCATGCGGCGGCGAGAACATCCGGTCGAGCTCCGCGAGCTGTTCCCGTGTCAGACGGATGTCGAGTGCCTGAACGTTCTCGATCAGGTGCTGGCGATTGCTCGCCTTCGGAATGACGATGATGTCGTCGTTCCTCAGCAGCCAGGCGATGGCGACCTGCGCGGGCGTCATGCCGTATCGACGAGCAAACGCGATAAGGCGTTGATCTTCGGCCAGTGCTTTGCGCTCGATCGGCGAATACGCCATGACGGGCACGCCGTGCTCACGCAGCGACGGCAGCAAATCCCATTCGATGCCTCGGCGCGCGAGATTGTAGAGGACCTGGTCGGTCTGCACGTCCTGCCCTCCACGCAGCGTCCACAGCTCCTGCATGTCTGCAATGTCGAGGTTGCTGACGCCGTAGTGGCGGATTTTGCCGGCCTCGTGCAGCGCGATGAACGCTTCCAGCGTCTCCGCAAGCGGCACGTTGCCGCGCCAGTGCAGCAGGTACAGATCCAGCTGATCGGTTCGCAGGCGCCGCAGGCTCCTCTCGCAGGCGAGGGCGGCGCCTGAGCGGGTCGCATCGTGCGGGTAGACCTTGCTGACGAGGAACACCTCGTCGCGCCGTCCCACGATCGCTTCGCCGACAAGCTGCTCGGCGAGACCTTCGCCGTACATCTCCGCGGTGTCGATCAGGCTGGCACCGAGCTCGAGTCCCAGGCGCAGGGTAGCCATCTCCTCCGCGCGGGTCGCGCGGTTCTCCCCCATGTACCAGGTCCCCATGCCAAAGGCTGACACCCGCTCGCCAGCGGGCAGAGTGACGAACTTCATGCGCACGGCGGTTTCGACCTGTCCTCAGCACGATGAGCACGCGCCTGCATGCAATGGGAGCGCCGTGTCTCCCGCTATCGGCGTCCGCCGACTTCGTCGAGGTGGTTGAGCAGGTCAGCCGGATCTTCGTAGACCCGATAGGCTCCGGCGCGCTCCAGTTCCTCCATGCCGTAGCCACCAGACAGGAGTCCGATTCCCAACGAACGGGCGCGCTGCGCGGCCAGCATGTCCCACACGCTGTCGCCGACGACGGACGCCGATTCGATAGGGATGCCGAGACTCACGGCGGCGGCCAGAAACAGATCCGGATCGGGTTTCGCGTACTTCACGAGGTCCCGTGTGATGACGGGCACGCGATCGAGCGCAACGCCTAGCGTTTCGAGCACCGGGCCCGCGCTATCCATGTGCCCGCTGGTTGCGATTGCCCATGGAATGTCTGCGTCTGTCAGGGCGTCGAGAAGCGCACGCGCACCCGGCAGCGGTCGAACGTCCCGCGAGACCCTGGCATATGCGATCGCGTGGAGCCGCTGCAGTCGCTCGATTCGCTCGGGGCTCAAGTGGGTGCCGGTCTCCCTGAGGAGCATGTTGGTGAACAGGCCGCCACTCATGCCGATCTTCCGGTGAATGCGCCAGACGGACAGCTCAACGCCCTCGGTTTCGAGCGCCTCCCGCCACGCCAGCACGTGTTGGTACACGCTGTCGACCAGGGTTCCGTCCAGGTCGAACACGAATGCGGTCTTGCGATGCACGACGTCTTGGTTCATACGCGCCAAGCATCCGGAGCAAGATCCTGGCCCGCGGCGCCTACCTGGTTGGCGTCACCTTGCGATACTGCCCGAGGTGCAGCTCCTCGACGAGCTCAGGGCACTTGAATTCCAGGACCCGCGCGTTCCTGTCGATGCGCCGATAGAGCGGCATGGTGAGTTTCCAGGGCCGGGTAAAGACCTTCGGATCTTCGATGGTGGCTTCGTACATCAGGTGGTACGCGCTGATCGGTGTATAGCGTTCGATCACGTGCAGCGCGTCGCTGTGGTGATTCCCTGCCCGGTCGAACCACGTCTGGTCGTTGAATCCTGTGACATCCACGACCAGCGTGTCCCCCTCCCAACGGCCGTTCGACCATCCCATCCACGACTCGTACGGAGCTTCCGTCGAAGTGCCGAGCGGTATCTCGCGTCGTGCATACGAGTATTGGTACAGAATCCAGATCACCTTCTGGCTCTGGAAAATCTGAAATGGGTGGGGCAGATACGTAGCTCGAGGGACACCGGGAAGGAAGCAATTCAGTTCCGGGTCGGCCGCCAGATTCCGGCCCGCCTTTCCGGGAATCGCGTTCTTCCGGTTCTCGTTCCGCTTCACCAGTGCTTCGGGCCGATAGGGAATCCGTCCGCCCTCGACGACGCTCTCGCCCGGAGGGATCGCGCCGATTGCGCCGGCGAGCAACAACGGTGACGGCCCGGCGCCGTGGTCTTCGAGGTCGTAGTTCGCAGTGTTCATCGCCTGCCAGATTCCGCTCAGATCGGGTTTGCCGTCCGGCGTACGCGGAATCTGAGTCTGCGGCAGTGGGCCTTGACCAGCAGGCCATTCCACTGCGACGCAGACCATCGCAAGTACTACACATCCCGCAACGTTCGTGATCGCGAGAGTCCTCGTCATTTGCCGGCCTCGCGTGTCTTGGCGGCCTCGGCTTCCTGTACGCGCTCCCCACGAAGTGAGTTCGTCAGGGCGTAGTTGCCCTCGTGGCACGCATACTCGAACATCTTGTAGTCGTCATCCCGCTCCCACGGCAGGTTGAACGTCCACGGCCTGGTCCACGTCGTCGGGTCGATGATGGTGGCGTAGTACTCGATCCGATTCGGCCCGACCGGCACGAAATGTTCGACCAGACGAAAGTTTCCGAACGGGATACCGGCCGGCACACTCGCCCCCGACATGCCGCCCAGCCGCTGTTTGTCCGAGAAGTTGGTGGTCTCGACGACCAGGGTCGTGCCTTCCCAGCGCCCGACGGCGTCTCCATTCCAGTGCCGGATGTTGTCGCCGACGTGCGGACGGCCGTCGAGCGGGATGAGTCGTGTATCGAGGCGTTCGCGGATGATCGCGATCCATCCTGGCGACTGCATGATATAGGTCCCGCTGTTGTAGGCCTGTGGTCCGTTCGGTGTTTGAGATGCGATGCAGCGCACCAGCGCGTGGTAGTCCTCCCATGAGGCGAGCTCATTCGCCTTGGCGAGAATCTCCTTTCGTCGCTGCTCCGCCGCCGGCGTCAACGGAGGATACCGGCCATCAGGCGGGTCGACGATCAGCGAGGTGTTGAGGTTCGTCACGAAGTTGCGGTTGTTCCACCACTCGTTGTAAGCACCCACGCCTGTTTCGGTCTCGCGATTGGGCGCGTTGGTCATGGCCCAGGCTTCGTATTCAGCCTCGTTCGCGAATCGGGCCTTGCCGGCCAGCTCCTTCGGCCGTTCCATGCGGATGACAGTCTGATAGTCCCAGATGCCCATCAGATCCGGGTCTCCCCATGGGGTGCGGGGCGGGTTGTACGTCGACGGAAGTGGAGTGAAGGGTTTCGCGGTCGGCGCCTGCGCCGTCAAAGGTGCGGCTGACATACTCACGGCGATGATCAGCGCTGGCAGAGCCGCAGAAACGAGACGTCGATGGCTCATCGGCTTCTCCTGTCCTCGAGCCGGAATCCTATCAGAGACCGATTCGTCTCGTTTCAGAGACCGATTCGTCTCGTTCGCGGCTCCCGTTCTGGTGTCATGAGCTGCCACGATCGCGCGAAGACGTACGAGCACTGCGAAGGTCTTCGGTTCCATTAGGCGAGACACGACACGCTATCTCATCAACACGCATCACCACGTCGGCCGCATCAACGATGCGCCATGTTCCAACGCTGCGGCCAAGGGTCGGCACTGCGAGCGACTACAATCGCGACTGATGAACACACGCGCCAAGAAGACGCTCGAGCGCGTGCTGTCGAAGGCGGGCGCCGGCTCGCGCACCGACGCGCGCCAGTGGATCGGTGCCGGTCGCGTGAAGGTCAACGCGCATGTCGTGCGCGATCCGGACCATTGGGTCGACATGAAGCGCGATCGTGTGCGCCTGGACGGCAAGCCTCTCCGGGCGCAGGAGCGCGTGTACCTGCTGCTGTACAAGCCGGCCGGATATCTCACGACCTACCGTGACCCGGGGGGACGACCGACGGTCTACGACCTCATTGCCGATGTCGGCTCGTTCGTGTCACCGGTCGGCCGCCTTGACCTCGACACATCGGGACTCCTGCTGATGACGAACGACAACCAACTGGCTGAACGGGTCACGAATCCCGAATCACACGTTCCGAAGACCTACCTCGTGAAAGCCTCGGCGCGGTTGACCGACGAACAGCTTCTGCAGCTCCGCGACGGCGTCGAGCTGTCCGACGGCCCGACGCGGCCCGCGCGGGTGCGGCGGGTGCGCGACTCCGAGAAGTACACCCACCTCGAGATCACATTGACCGAAGGGCGGAATCGCCAGGTTCGCCGCATGATCGAGGCGCTAGGTGCGAAGGTGCTGAAACTCGTGCGCGTGAAGATTGGTCCGATTGCCATTGGCGCCCTGCAGATTGGTAAGTGGAGGCGACTGACGAAGGCGGAGCTTCAGGCGCTGCGAGGAGCAGGTCGGCGCGCGTGATATGAGAGGGCTCGAACAGGTTCTGGGGCTGTTCGTCGCTGCGGTAATCCTGGCGGCAGCCGCAAGGCGCGTCGGAGCCCCGTATCCGGTCTTCCTGGCTATCGGCGGCGCATTGCTGGCGTTCCTTCCGCTCGGACCGCCTTTCACGCTTCCGCCCGAGCTCGCCCTGGCGCTCTTCGTCGCTCCAGTGCTGCTCGACGCAGCCTACGATGCATCGCTCCGCGATCTCAAAGACAACTGGGTGCCGGTTGCGAGCCTGGTGATCGTCGCGGTGGGATTGACCACGATCGCCGTTGCAGTGGTCACGCGTGCGCTGATACCCGACGTGCCATGGGCCGCGGCAATTGCGCTCGGGGCGGTTGTGGCGCCACCCGACGCGGTTGCCGCCACCGCCGTGCTGCGCCAATTGCGGCCGCCCCATCGCATCCTCACGATCCTTGAAGGGGAAAGCCTGTTCAACGACGCGAGCGCTCTGCTCATTTACCGCGTCGCCGTTGGTTCCGTAGCGGCTGCGAGCCTCTCATTCGGCGACGTAGCGCCGACGTTTCTATTCGCCGTCGTCGGCAGCGTGATCGTTGGCCCGGCGCTCGGCGTACTCACTCTGCGGGTGCTGGAACGCGTGCAGCATGTGCCGACGGCAATCATTCTTCAGTTCGTGACGACGTTTGCGGTGTGGATATTCGCTGAGCTGATCGGACTCTCGGGGGTCCTCACCATGGTGTGTTACGCGATCGCCGTGGCGCAGCGCGCACCTGAGCGCTTTCCGGCACGCATACGCATCCCCACTAATGCGGTGTGGGAAACCGTGGTGTTTGCGTTGAACATTCTCGCGTTCATTTTCATCGGCCTGCAGATCCGCCCCATTCTCGAAGGGCTCGAACCATCGGAACGCGCGCAGTACCTGACCGTTGCGGGAACGGTCCTCGCGACGGTCATTGTGGTGCGCGTAATCTGGCACATGTCATTCAATGCCGTGATCCGCTGGCGCGACCGGCGGTTTGGCTTCAACCCGCCGCGACCGATGCTGCGCCCGACCATAGCTAGTGGCGTCGTGATCTCGTGGGCAGGCATGCGGGGAATTGTGTCGCTGGCTGCGGCGCTGGCCTTACCGCCTGGCTTCCCATATCGCGACCTCATTGTGCTGGCTGCGTTTTCCGTCGTCCTCGGCACTCTAATCATCCATGGCCTGACGCTCAAGCCGCTGCTCCTCGCGCTCGAACTGGACGACGACGATCCTATCGGCCGCGAGATCCGAGGAGCGCGTGAACGTGCGTTGCGTGCGGCACTCGCGAGTTTCTCCGACGAGGATTCGCCGGTCGCGAATGCGGTTCGCGAGGAACTCACCACACATCTCGCTCACGAACGCGTCGCGCCCGACGGGCACTCGGAGCACGAGGAGCTCCATCGGCGCGCCTTGGACGCAGCACGTAAAGAAGTGCTCACCATGCGGGCCAACCGGGAGATCGGTGACGATGCATTTCACCAACTCGAGGAGGAACTTGACTGGCTCGAAATGTCGGGTCGCCACCCGTCGTCGTAGACCCTTGACCTTTTGCTTCCTCGCGGTGCGCCGGTATTTCGCGATTACCCCGTGGACAATGGTGGGCCGCGGTCTCTACCGGAGACGTGATCGGCATACGATGTGGATCTCCGCAGACAAATTTTGCGGCGAACGGTCGGAAGTAATCGATTGGCGTGAGGTTTGTCGGTCGCGCTTTGGTGACCGGACTAGGAGGTTGTATGTCCCAAACTGGCGGAGGGCGCGCCGTGAAGAACGTGGTGCTCGTCCACGGTGGGTTCGTCGACGGATCGGGCTGGGCGGGCGTGTACCAGATGCTGAAGCGGAGCGGATATTCGGTGTCAGTTGTCCAGAATCCCACCACTTCGCTCGAAGACGACGTTGCGGTGACGAAACGCGCGTTGGCCGTTCTCGATGGCCAGGCGATTCTCGTGGGTCATTCCTATGGCGGTGTCGTCATCACCGAAGCCGGCAACGACCCGAAGGTGGCAGGATTGGTCTACATCGCCGCGTTTGCGCCAGATGCGGGAGAGTCCGTTGCTGCGTTAATCAAGGATCCGCCCCCCGGAGCGCCGGTGCCCCCGATTCTGCCGCCGCAGGACGGCTACCTGTTTCTCGATAAGGCCAAGTTCGCCGCTTCGTTTGCCGCCGACGTGAACGCTGAAACTGCTGCGTTCATGGCGGACTCTCAGGTGCCTTGGGGAGTTGAAGCACTCGGCGGGGCCGTACGACAGGCGGCGTGGCGGACGAAGCCAAGCTGGTATCTCGTAACGACTGAGGACAAGATGATCCCACCCGACGCGCAGCGCGCGATGTCGAAACGTGCAGGCTCAACGGTTGTCGAAACGAAGGGGAGCCAGTCGGTGTATGTGTCGCAGCCGCAGGCAGTCACATCTCTCATCGAGAAGGCTGCGGCCGCGCTGGGTAATTAAGGAAGCGAGTCGGGTTTCTAGGCGCGCGCGGCGCAAGTGCTCAAGCTGTCTGGCCTTTAAAAGCCGCATAAAGGCCGGGGATGACCAGCAGGGTGACTAGTGTCGACAGCGCGAGGCCGCCTATCACGGTGAGCGCGAGCGGCCTTTGCAGCTCCGCGCCGGCGCCAAGCCCCAGCGCGAGTGGGAGAAGGCCGAACAACGTACAGAATGTCGTCATCAGGATCGGCCTGAGACGAATACGACCCGCGTGAGCGATCGCCGTTTCGAAGGGCTCGCCCTGCGCGTGCAGCTTCTCGGAGAAGTCGAGCAGCATGATCCCGTTCTTCACCACGAGGCCTACGAGCAGGATGAGTCCCATGGCCGACGAGATGTTCAGCTCGATGCCAGTGAGCCGTAGCAGCAGAAGCGCGCCGCCGAGCGAGAGCGGTGCGGCGAGCAGGATGAGAATCGCCGGCACCCATGCACGGAACTGGATGACGAGGATCACGAATACCAGCGCAACGGCCAGCGCGAAGACCGCCAGCAGCTCGCGAAAGGCCTGCCCTTGCGCCTGGTATTGCCCCCCAATCTCGTAGGTGTAGCCGATTGGCAGCTTGAGCTTGTCGAGGTTCGAGCGGATGTCGGCGACCGTGCTCCCGAGGTCGCGCCCTTCCAGCCGACCGCTCACCACCGCCATCGGCCGCAAGTTCTCCCGCTGGAGTTCGCCCTGCCCGTTCGCGCGCTCCATGGTCGCCACTTCCGACACCGGAAGGGGCTTGCCGTCGGCCGCGCGAATCAAAGTACTCGGGAGCTTGATGGGATCGAACCGAAACGAGTCGGTCAACCGGACGCGAACAGGAATCGTACGATCGGCCAGGCGCAAATCAGTGGCGACGTCGCCGAGCCAGGCGCCCGCCATCTGGTTCTGGACCTGCTCGATGGTGAGGCCATAGCGTCCTGCCGCAACCGGGTCGATGTTCCAGGTCACTTCCGGATTGCCTCGCTGCACGCCCACGACGTCCACGACCCCGTCGATCTGGTTCATCATCTCCTCGACCGGCATTGAGAGCTCAGCGAGGCGATCGGGATCATCACCGAAGATCTTCACCTCGATCGGCTCGGGATTGCCTTCGAGGTCTCCGAGCATATCCTGCAGCAGCTGAACGAATTCGACCTCGACCAGCGGCACGGCCTCCCGTACTCGCGTCCGCACGTCGTTGATGATTTCCTGGGACGAACGGCTGCGCTGATTTCGTGGCCTGAGGCGCACGAGGATGTCCCCGGTGTTCTGTGCCGTCGCAAACAAACCAAGCTCGGACCCGGTCCGCCGCGAATACGACGCCACTTCGGGTGTCTCCGCGACGATCCTTTCGATGGTGCGCACCTGGCGGTCGGTTTCGCTGAGCGCGCTGCCCGCCGGCGTCAGGTAGTCGAGCACGAAGCCGCCTTCATCGGCCGCGGGAAAAAACCCCGTCCCCACGCGGTAGAACAACCCCACCGTCAGTGCGGCCAGGAGAACGGCGAACACCACCGCTATCCTCGGCTGTCCGACCATCGCACCGAGCAGGCGACCGTATGCGCGATCGATCCGACCGTGCGACTCGCCGGTCGGCCGATGGTGGGCCACCGCCCCGCGAGCCGTCAGAGGCACGACGCTGATCGACAACACGAGGGAAATCAGAATTGCAACCGACAGACTGAGCGAGAGAGCGCGAAAGAACTGCCCTGGCACCCCGGACAGAAAACCCAGCGGAACAAACACGACCACCGTCGTTAGCGTCGAGCTGACCAGCGGCCCTATGAGCTGTTGCACCGCGTCGGCGACGCTGCTTCCTCCCTCCCCTGCACGACGATGAATGTTCTCCACGACGACCACCGCATCGTCGATGACCAGACCGATGGCGACCGCCAGCCCGCCCATCGACATCAGGTTGATCGTGCCGTTGAAGAGCCACATGAAAGCGAACGTCGGGATGACCGCCATCGGCAGAGTCACCGCGGCGATCGCGGTCAGGCGCCAATCGCGCAGAAACACAAGGAGCACGATGACCGCGAGGAATCCTCCGATCAGAATGGCATCGCGGACGCTGGCGATCGATTCCTCGACGAACTCCGCGAGGTCGTAAACGCGGCTGATCGTGATGCCGGCGGGCAGGACTCGCGTGAGGCTGGCCAGCACGCTGTCGAGACCGGCCTTCAGATCGATGATGTTCGCGCCAATCTGTTGCGTGATCGACACCGAGACCGCATCACGTCCATTGCCGGTGACGAGGAGCGTGCGATCCGGAGCGCCCCGGGTCACGGTTCCGACATCCGACACGCGAATGGTCGCTCCGTTCTTGACTTTGACCGGCGCCTGCGCGATCTGATCGATGTTCTTCCAGAGTCCCGACGCCAGCGTCAGGTGTTGTAATCCCGATTCCTGGAATCGCCCCACAGGCACGACGGTGTTCTGCGTCTTGAGCGCGTTGGACACATCGACCACCGTCAGTTCGGCCTCCATGAGCTTGGCGGGATCTAGGATCACCTCTATCTCACGCGTATCGCTTGCCAGGACCTCGATGAGCCCCGCGCCGGGGATGCGCGCAATCTCCGGCTTGACGACGAAGTTCGCGTAGTCGTACAGGTCCGCGGTCGGAAGCGCGCCGGTGAGGCTGAGGATGAACACCGGGAAGATTGCCGGTGTCATTCGCTCGATCTGGAGGTCCGTGTCCGCCGGTAGATCACCGGTGATTTCCGCCACCCTGTTCTGCACCATCTGCAGCGCGACAACCATGTCGGTCGAGGGATCGAATTGCGCCGAGATCTCCGACGCCCCGCGGATGCTCCTCGACCGGACGCGGCGAACGCCCGGGACGGCCATGACGACCTGCTC
>Ga0310890_10000838_pt1 | contig 10892 bp, 21 predicted proteins | sample T20D3metaG_FD_203751 | JGI IMG/M metagenome (GOLD analysis project Ga0310890, IMG submission 203751) | Lab incubated soil microbial communities from West Virginia University Organic Research Farm, Morgantown, WV, United States - T20D3 | ecosystem: Environmental > Terrestrial > Soil >... | reverse complement strand
CACAGCGCTTACTTTTAGGTATGAAGGATCATGACGATATGGGCGAGTTATTATCAGGCAAAATATACTGGCTAGCAGTTGAAAACTCACAATCTGCATCATTGAATACTACGAATGGTCTCGGTTGGATACAGGAAGTTTTTCAGTCAGGGCCGGCTAATCCATCTCAAGCTAATACTAATGTTTCAACTAATGCGGGTTCAACGTGGCAAGTCTCTGGCACATCCGGTACACCTCGAACATTTTTCATAGCCCCAAACCAGCAAGGCTCAGATGAAATAAATCTTGACTGGATTGTAATGGCTAATGATAGAAACGGTGAAGCTAGACTAGGCAAAGTTGAGCGCACAGTAACATCAATACCTAATCACATAGATGGATTGCAAACAATACAGGAGTATCTTTATCCACGGCTTTATCTTGCATCAAAACCAAGGTTTAGCTTTGATTATCCATCTCTAAGTATGCCTAACAGAATCCCAAAGGCGGGTGATGTTCTTTGTCATTATGATACAACTATGAGAGTTGGCACATCTAGCACACCGGTACAAACATCAATTATTACTAACGCGCGTTTTGAGTTTGGTCAAGATAATGATGGCGTTCTAGGTCTAAGAAAGTTAGGTCTTTCAACGTTAGGACTTCGCAAGGGATATTATTAATGGTTGTAGGAGTTTCAACTAATTATGTAAAAGATAAACATTATTTTATTTCGTGGTCACTTGCTGACGAAAAGAAACTAGAACAATACACAAAGCGCATAACATCACTATCACCAACTGATCCAGAGTATAGCAGATTAGCCGATGTTATGATAGAGCTTGTAGAGAAAAGACACAACGATCACAAAAACTATAACGCAGAACTAGGACACGATTGGCTTAAAGTATCTCCAATAAATGAGCCACACTTTGAGGAAGATATGTGCCAGTTTAACGGCATTAGAAAACTCTTACAAATCTATAGAGGTACAGCATCCGGCACTTTCAAATACATGGCAAGAGGAACAGCAGCCGCGACACCGCTGCCTTATTCAACCGCATTACAAACAGAGACAGGCACACGCCAAGACTGCGAAAGTACAGGCTTTCACGAGATTAAAGGAGTTTCAATACGTGCCTTCTCAACTTATGCGTCAACCGTTGCAACTGCTACAATGCATCAGATAGGATTGTTTGATGCAACAAGCGCAGGGAACGTTTTAGCAATCCACGATTTTGCCGGTGTTGGTCAACTACACACGTTAAATACTGATAGTTTCAGCCTTGGGATCATTATTGATTTTGTACCTTTTGGAGATGTTTAGCAAAAATTGAAGTTTCCAATTTACAAGGATAAGAACCAAGAAGAGAGTTTAAGAAAAGCAAAATTACGAATAGCTGAACTTGAAACCCAACCGCTAGCAGAAAACAAGGCCGAAGTAGTGGCGCATGTTCATAGCATGATGGAAGCCACAAGTGCGGTAAGCGCAAAATCTAATGGTGGTTTTAAGAAAGGCGCAACCGGAACAACTTCGCTAGTTGATGAGGATACTAATGCCGCCGTTGTGGCTCATTTACAAATGGAAGATCCCTTTGGTAATGGAGTACCAATAAACAGCCCGTTTATCAGCGGTAGAATAGCGTTACCACTTTCAGATGATGAAGGAAGACAAGGCTGGTATCATGGATATTATCGGCCTGATCTAAATCGGTTAAACATGAGCTGGCCTCACATGTATCCTACAGTATCGCATACAAAACTTCACATTATGAGTCGAGCGTTCGAGCTAAATATACCCGGAAACTCAGGCTTTGACAAGGATGCTTTCATTTACTATGCTTCTAATGCAGTTTTCGCAATTAGCGGAAACGTAAGCCATGCACTATGGTTTTATCCTACAGCAATAGCAGAAGCGGGGGAAACTTTTATGTTTCTACAATGGCGTTATATCGACGCTTCAAACTGGTATGCTCTTGTACAAAAAAACAGTAACAGCAGGATACAATGTCATGTAAGAGAGGGTGGCACAACTACAAAGATAGAGGTTACTGGAGCAGTTAGTTTTAACGCTTGGAATTTAGCAATTTGGACTTATGCGCCTAGCACTAACACACTAGTCTTAGAGGTTAACGATAGCACTACAGGAGGAACACCAGCGGATACGTTAACAGTTCCTTATACAACGGACGGTAACATGTATCTTGGTAATATCCCTAACAACAATACAAAGCGGTTTGAAGGTTACTTAGGTCAATATGTAATGTGGAATATTATATTATCGACAGGACAACGCGACAACTTTTGGGACCATGGAACAATTGTCTAGGTAGGCATGTAAATAAATAATGCCTAGTATCGGCAACGTAGTAGTTAAACGAGTAATTAAACACAAACTATTACCGCCGGTATACGAACGAATTGTTAAAGGGCCCACTCATGTATTAGAGCAATCACAACCGATACCCCATTTAGTAACACCATCAATAATTGGAGCAGGTGGCGAATCACCAAAACCACACAGAGAAGTATTCAAATTTATAACTCAAAGTGTAGCCATAAATGACGCAGTAGTAAAGATAAAAACTTCTGGAGTTGTAGGCATAAGTTATACACAAACCAGCTTTACTTTTGAAAGTTACACGATAAGCGGCAATGCTGTAACTAAAGCATTAGCTACACAGAGCACAACGATTACTGAATTGCTAACAGTACGTAAAGCAACAAAGAGATTACTGATAGAAACAGCCGCAACGCAATTATCAGAAACCACAACAATTCGGCGAACAAAGACAAGAGCATTAGCCGAAACAAGATCGATAAGCGATAGTGTATCCGTAGCAGCTCCAACATTACGCACGTTAGTAGAGACACAACCACTAAGTGATAGTGTAGTTGCAGTTAAAACCAAAGCGCGTGCACTAGTACAAACTACAGCCACAGATGACAACGTTGCTATGCTATTGCCAGGCATACGCATGAACCTTATCGAGACAATAGCTATACTCGAAGATCTACAGGCAGAAGTGACTCATGCAGGCGGCACAAATATCTTCAAATCATTAAGCGAGTCAATAACATTAAGCGAGTTAATCGCGAAAGCGTTACGCAAATACAGATCAATAGCCGAAACTATCGCACTAGCAGATAATGTTATCAAACTCATAGTAACAACTCGCAAATCATTTACTAGCAGCTTTACACCAATTTCATTTACATCAACTGCTAGAGCAGAAAAGATCCTCACTGAGTCAGTAGGCGAATCACACACTTTGAGGATGGCTCTAACCAAGTTCAGAAGCGTACCCATCCAGAGCGTAAGCATAACTGAAAGCGTTAACGCAATAGTAACAGAAGGAAGAGCAGCGGATATTGTACCAATAACTGAGGAAGTTGTTAGATCAGTAGGCACAAGTAAACAACTAGGCGATACTATCATTGTAAGCGATAGCGTCACAAGTGGACGCGCTGACGTGGTTGTAATAAGCGATGGAGTGGTTAGGGTAGTAGGCAGGAACAGAAGCATAACCCAAAGCGTTACTATCATAGGCTAACACTAACAACTTAGTTAGTTCACAAGACACTTGAATAACAAACTGCTTTCATGTCTACAGCCGATGAATGGGTTAAGAAGGATGAAAATTTAGCAAAATTAGCAACTGATTTTTATGCTACTGTACCAGGCAAAGATCCATGGGAGGATGATAATGTTACACCACCGCCAGAACCAATGAAGCCACCTGAAGAGGGTTTTATCAAGGAAGGAGGATGGGGTGCAAATCAAGATCCTAAACTTTGGAAATCTACTTCGATGAAAGACAAGCCGCAAATGTTTAAGGTGGTTGACGATGCCGATAAAAACGTAGCCACAGACTTCACAACTCAAGCAAATGCAGATTATTATATTGAGTATTACAAGTGGCTAGAACAAAACCCAGAGCCCGAGCCCCCTCAACCAGAGCCCGGACCCGAGCCACCGACAGCAGGATTAGACAAGGAAGGCGTTCTTATGCTCTATCCCACTAAACAGGGTGGCAAAGAATACTATACAAAAGATTACAGTTACAAAAGATCAGCACATGGGCAAGCATCAAAGCCCGAGTTAGGCAAAATCCCACGCGATACTTTCACATTAACAGATGTTGATTTTATGGTTGGCGAGTACACGTTTATTGGCAAGATCGACTTTACAAGTCCTGACGATTTTTCGTTCAAGATAGGAAGTCTCGGACATTCAGGAAATGATCCAGACGGCGAAGGCCAATGTTACTCTCAGGGCATTTCATCATTAGGCACGGTTCACATGTCCAAGGAAACGCCACGCCATCCAAAGACTCCAAACTTTGACAAGAAGGTAACAATCGAGCCAGGAATGCCGAAAAGCCTAGGGCAGATATCTAACAAAACTTTCGGCTGCAAAGGCGTTATGCAGTTTGTTGATGGCGGCAAAAATGTACAGATAGATGTATACGTAGATATGGACCCGCTTGATGCACAAGGCAAACCAAAGAACGGATGGAAAAAATGGTTTAGTGCAAAAGACGATGGCACTTGGGAGAACAAGCCACAAACCTTTTTCGCCAAAGGCAAGACCCAAACATTGTATCACAGAATTGACAACGTGGGTGCAAAAACTGAGATGAAGTATGCCAGCGCAAGGGCTATCTAACTTGCATAGAGAAAAGGTGATGATAATTAATGGTGCATAAGCACCAGTGTAATGATTAACGTGTCAACGTATCTATGAGTGTGAGTGTAAGTATTGGCTTACTTTCTCAATAAGAAAGTGTCCAGAGTGCAGCCCTCACGAGTAAAACTAAAAATAAAGGGTTTTATGGGCACATTACAAAACCCTGGCCTACCGTTGGATTAGCGCAGCCGTATCTTACTACATTATCATACCGGTCCTGTGCTGCGCCCTCTTCTTGTATTGCTACACTAAGATCATTTTGTGTTTTGTCAACCTTTTGTTCAGCAACTTGTAAACCCACAACTGAGTTAACAACATTGTAAAACCCGACTAGGGCGGAGATTACCAAAGCAAGAAAAATAAATTGTGCTTTGTTCATTATGCGATATCCTCATTTCCAATACTTGCATCATGTAATTGTGCAGCCGTCTTTTGTTTCTCTTCGTCTTTTTCTAAATTCAATTTTTGCATGCTTGAGTTAATACATTACGCCATTTATAAAGCTTGTAACGCTTGTAAACTTTATATTGTATTGTTTATATATCCTGTATTAGATGCAAGATATAATGACAAAACGAACATTAGTTGTAGATGAGGATATACATGACGCAATAAGACGCATGGGTAAGCTCGGCGAAACTTATGGCGATGTTGTAAGGCGTTTAGTAGAGAAGGAGCAACGAAGAGAGAAGAAATGAAATGTAAATTATTTACAGGCGCATCAATAGAAGAGCTAGAGAAAAAGTTAAACGCATACCTCAAGAAAGTGCCCGACACTTATTTCGTGGAAAGCAAACTCGTGTACACCTGTGATACAATTGATTGGTATACGGCAATGATCATAGTAAAGGAGGACTTTCAAGAATGAAAACATGGCAATCACACGGCTTCAAGTGCCTTGCAAAAATAAACCAGACGGGTACACCTGTCGGTTACGTTGGTCTTCCTCAGGAGCACCCTGATTTTGGCAAGCACTATGATGATATTGAAGACGTTGAAGTGCATGGGGGCTTAACCTTTGCAGGATACTGGCAAGATCAAGCCGATGATCTTTGGTACGTAGGCTTTGACTGCGGCCATGCATGGGATATGAATCCATTTCTAACTAGTAGTGATGATGCTATACCACGATATACATCTAACAAATCGCTTGATTATGTAGAGGAAGAAACGGAGCGATTAGCTGAACAGATGGATAAGAGGCGATAAAGCTTGGTCAATCTCTTTATCGGAATAGGAAAAAACGGGATGGGTTTTTTACCACTAATTTGTAAAGGCTGCGGTAAGAAACTAGGTATCTTAGAACTGATCTTTAATAATGCAACTGCTGACATTCAAGTTGAGTGTAAAGACTGCGGTATAATTACAAGTGCCAAGGATGTTTGGTTTGAGCGAACAGGTAGAGTTAAGAGAAATGCAATATAATTACAGAAGTTATTACCAGTGCAATAACTGCTCTAAACGCTTCAAAAGCGAAACATGGGCGGATAAACATACAGCTAGAAAAAACGCAGAAGGTAAACGTGATTGCCCCGATGGGATGTCTTACATTTTACCATTACGAATTGCAAAATGAAACACGTATCGATAACTCATGGCTCAAGCTTTGTAAGAAACCAATGCCGGAACAGATGCGACAAAATACCTAAACCAAAGCGAAGTGGAAACACTCATTATATTTATGGCGATAGATATTGTGATCTGTGCAACCGTTGGTACTTGCCAGGCAATAATCTGTTTTGTGATTGTTGCAGACAAAAGCTAAGGACTAAACCAAGCTAATGAAACGCTGCTACATCTGTTCCCAAGACTTTAGAGAAGCGCCCACATGCGCTAAACATGATAGACCGGAATGCATCAATTGTCACAGCCATGAGCTAGTTAGGGAGTATCTTACAAGTAAACATGGTAGTTTGTAATCACAGATGTTTACTCTTTAAAGTACCAAGACCATATAAAAAAAGCGTTTACACTAATGGGCTTAAACGTTGCAACACATGTAACATTTACCTATATCATGAAGGCTTACGTTGTCCTTGTTGTAGGATACAACTAAGAACACATACGCGACATAAAAAGCGCAAGTATAAACTAATGGAAGCAATAACTCAAAATTAATTAACTGTGTGTACTTATTTAGCTTCAAGTTATTACTAAGAATAATAATGACACGAGTAAGCGTAAGCCTTCCTGAAAACCTTGTAAAAATAATTGATAGGGAGCGCGGAGATGTACCACGAAGCCGTTATATTTTCAGGCTGATACAACGCGTTAATAAAGACATAGGAGATGAGCTATAAAGTATGGCTCAAAAATTATGCGTATATTGTCACAAAGTAGTGTTAGAAGGCTTTGATGAAACGGAGCGCAAGTATTACGAAAAAGGAAGTAGAACATTACACACGCGTGAACGTTGCGAAGCCGCAAAGCAAGGCGCAGGACCGGCAGGACAAGGACAAAGCCAAGAACTTGCCGAGCTCATCACAAAAGTAGACAAACTCATTGAGCAAGTTACAAATCTAAATAATAGGATATCTGGACAGGGAAGCCTTGACATAGAAACGTGATCTAATCTAATGTTTGATGTCAAATCGTTATTTATTGGCTTTGCTTGGGGCATTGTAACAATGATGTGGCTAAACTTAGCAGGAGTGATCTAATGCTTTGCCCGCAATTTTGTGGGACTGATATCCTATGGGATAATGAACAAAAATGTTATGTAAACAAGCGCGATAAAAAAAGACATATCTGTCCTATTGCAGAAAGAGCAAAGGAGTTTATCGGCAAGTACAATATGATCCAGATCAAAACAATAAGACCACACATAGATAACATCGAGAAATCATTAAACGATAGTCTTCATGAGATAACTGAACTCAACAAAACAATCAAATATGTAGAAAGCGAGCGACCAGAAAACAACGTAGAAATGGCAAAGCGTTTTGATGAACGCAAAGCAGCAGGCAATAAACGCAACTACCAACCACCTCGATGAATGACACAACCCCACTTTATACAGCTAACCAGATGGATGTACTTCGCAATCGCATAGAAAAACTAGAGCAAGAAAAAACTATTTTGTTTGATGAAAACGAACAGCTCAAAGAAGTACTCCGGCGTTTCCAAACTAATCAAGGATTCAAACCAGCATCCGAGTTTAAGGGAGAGGAGCAGGATGGCGAGGCTACTATAACAGATACACAACTAATAAGAAACTTTGTTATGGACTCATTGAAAGCAAAGCCTAAACGAATTGTGATCAAGTATCGCGGTTCTATCGTTATGGAGATAAAGCCCATTGTATAAGTGCAAGAACTTCTATAAAACTGCGCTCATGACAGGGACACGTAAAGCGCAGGTGGTATACAAGTATTCACTATTTTTAGAGTGGATAAGAACCCGTCCTAACTCGATGGCGTTTTTACTAAATACTATTTGTCCTTCATGCAAAAAGAACAGCCCTGTTTTAATTCAATCACCAACTGGAAAAATGCATTGTGGCAAGTGTTGGCGTGTGTGGGTAGGATATGAAGAACCTATCAGCCGTTGAGAAGATACGGTGAAAGCAAAGCACACGAGAAAGCCAAAGAAAGAGTTGGCGAAATCCTCAGAGCCGGAGGTTATCAAGTATGGATCGATACATATTCCTTTGAATGCAAAACTCCAAAAGGCCCCCGTACATACTGGCCGGATGTCTACGCGGAAAGCGCAGATTATCAAGCTATTAAAAAGCAGAGAACAACACAAGGAAGCGCCGACGTTTACGGTGAGAACAGGAAGTATAGGCAATATGCGAGCTCAAAAGCACGTCACACTATTAGGAGAGCAAGACCGGCAGGAGCGCGCCGAATTATTGTGGAGATACAAGGCTTTAAAGGTCATAACTCAACAACAAAAGACCAGAATAGGATCGCTGATATCCGGGCACACTACGGACACGACATTGAATACGTGCCCCTTTTGCTTAGCGCCGTACAAAGTAGAACGACAGATGATGAACTCATAAAAGAAGAGCTAGGCATTAACTCATAAAAAACCAGTAAACTAAATCCCATCCTTGATAATTCAACAACAAGAACTTAACCCAAACTTAGAACGTGTATGCAAACAGTGTAAAAAAGTATTCAGAAGAAAAGCATATATCAAAAATAAAGCATGGGAAGAAAAGCACAAGATCTGTAGCCGTGAATGTGTTGGTTATGCTGGCAATAGAGGCGTGCATGAACACGGCCGTCAGTATTGGTTTATCTGCTGTATCTGTGACCTTCACATACTAGGTCGTAAAGCAGATCTTAAACAACATAAACATGAAAAACATTCCCATTGATACTTCATGGATGATGATTGCCTATACTGCGAAAACTGTAAGTGTACGCTTCAAGGGATAGGCGATCTGGACGATGACGAGTTTACCATATGTATGAAAAACGATGGAACAGGAGGTGAACTTTATTACTGCGCTAATTGTTACAACACTAACAAAAATGAAAACAGACAAACACGACAAGATACACTTATGGTTTCATGATCGGAAAAACGTAGATCTGTTTATACTCTTCATGCGCGATCATGTACCTGAACCAGTTTTTACTTCAATTGAATACCGTAAAGATCCAGCCTTTGATCAAAATGACATGAGGCAATACAGGGACAATTTACACGAGATAGAAACCTTTGAGTTTTTAGAAAAAGATATCGAAATGCCGATATTTCAAGGCAAAGCCGCAACACACACAAACACGATTGATAATGTTATTACAGTTACCGTATCAGGATCAGGCGTAAGTTATCGCCTTGGTAAAAAATCATATGACAATCCAGAAGACAAAAGACAGCATAGCCGAGATCTAGCCTTTGAACTAAAAATATTATCAGAGTACAAACCAGAACTTAACAGGATATCCAACTTCCTAGGCCAGATAAAAGTATACCAAATGAGACTAGCAGCACAAAAAGATCATGCACATGTAATTATAACTCCTGTATTAGTAACACTAGATCAAGAAAGAATCTACGATAACATGATACAAGATCAAGGTATAACAATATTCAGACTAGAGTATGATGAATATAAGGAGCGAGTAGTAACACCACACTCCTTGTTAATGCAATACGCAGAACAAACACAGGTAGATAAACCAGATAGTGAACAAAAGTTAACAGAGTAAACAACTCTACCAAATCAACTTAACTAAAGAACGTAACAACTAAACTTTTTTTCACAAAGGGCTTTTTTTAACCTACGTTTCTACTGGAAGCTAAAAATCCACGATTGAGTAAAAGCTCAGAAAGAGTTGATGTACTATTTCATAAATGATAAATAATAAATAATAATCAGTGAATATTTACCAGCAATACAAAGCGGTGATCTCATTAAGTTTACCCGCGAACCTTTTACACGAGGTTGATGAGTTAACAGTACGATTAAAGAAGCCACGATCTAACGTTGTAAGACAATTGATAGATGTAGGATTGTTTATTGAGCGTAAGATGGGTCTAGTGGAAACATGGAAATCAGAAGATATTGAGGAAATAAAAAGAGAATACCAAACTGGACAATTAGTTGATTGGATTGCACAACTAGAGCTAAGAGACTTTTCAGCATTGATGCATATCTTTGAGGATGAAAAGAAAGCAAGAGGGATCAAAAAATAAGTTGGGTTGGCTTAACCCATACCAGATCTCACTTGACCGGATAGTGAAGAAAGTTATTTCCCAAAACGGCGAACCATTGAATGACGATGAATGGCAACAACTCCTTAACGAAGTAAGTACACAATACGAGTCGCGCATGGATGCTATCGCATTACAAGCAAAACAAGATTATGAAGAAATGAAATATAGATTTGAAACTCATGACAATGTTGAGTTAATTGATGAAATGGAGGGCGTTATAGATGAGGTTGGTAATGTTCCTGTTATGCTTAGGATCAACGAGAACAAACCAAAACGCAAGCCTTTAACCTCACAAGAGAAAGACCACTTATTTGATATATTGGGCAAAAAATGTTCGATGTGTTCCAAAGAAGTAGATCTTCAATTTCATCACATCAATGGTGATCGGTCTGATAATAAAGTAACCAACATGCAAGTACTCTGTTATACATGCCATAAGAAATTACACAAACAAGAAGGACATTTTAAAAGTAGAAAGAGGCAAAACAAGAAATGAGCGAAACAATCCCATCCGACTTAGACGGAGTAATGCAAGAGCAGGAAACAC
>Ga0310890_10000835_pt1 | contig 10908 bp, 1 predicted proteins | sample T20D3metaG_FD_203751 | JGI IMG/M metagenome (GOLD analysis project Ga0310890, IMG submission 203751) | Lab incubated soil microbial communities from West Virginia University Organic Research Farm, Morgantown, WV, United States - T20D3 | ecosystem: Environmental > Terrestrial > Soil >... | reverse complement strand
CACCTTGTTCTTATCCTCGACCCCGAACAGCGCGCCGATCTCTATCACGTCAACCTTTGTGTCGCCTTGACCCGGGTTGAAATCGGTCACAGTGTCGGTGCCCGGACCGCCGTTGAAGGAGTCGGGTCCCGACCCGCCGGTCAGCGTGTCGTCGTTATTCCCGCCCTCAATGGTGTCTGTACCGTTCCCGCCGAGGAGGAGGTCGTTGCCGTCCCCACCCCGGAGAGTGTCGTTGCCGTTGCCGCCATCGAGCGTGTCGTCGCCGAAGCCGCCGTTGATTATGCCACCGCTGTTGCCGCCGCAGACCAGGTCGTTACCGGCGCCGGCGTTGATCGTATCGTCGCCGTTGCGGCCGAAGATCATATCGGAGCCCACAGTGGTGACGCCGCCAGGTACGGTGTTGAGGGTGATCGTCTCGGTCTTGTTGGTCCCAACGATGACTCTGATGTTAACCGAGCTCATCAAGCCATTTTCGTCGGTTACCGTGATGGTGACGTCCGAGAACGCGAGCGCCAGCTGCGGCACGCCGTCGATTGTTACCGTGCGGTTGGCCCCACTGCCGCCGAACGAGATGTTAGCAAGCGGTACCACCGCGGTGTTCGACGAGGTGGCCGATAGGATCAGGCTACCGGGTGTGGTCTCCACGTCCCCGACGAGGAGGTTCATCGTGCCGGTCGCCGTGCCCCCGCCGCACTGGCCGTAACCGACCACGATAGTTGGCGGGCTGTTGTCGTCGTTGGTGATGGTACCCGTGGCCGAGTTGGGTGTACCAACGGTGTAGCCCGCGCCTGCGGTCACCGTCAGGATCACAGTCTCGTTGGCCTCCAGGTCCGCGTCGCCGAACGGGTCAACCGTTACAGTCGCCGTCGAGCTGCCGGCTAGGAACTCCACCGTGCCGGGACCGCCGTTGGTGAACGTGGTCGCCCCGAACTGCGTGTAATCGCCGCCTGGTGGGGCGAAAATGGCAGTCCCGCTGGCTGAGAAGTTGACTGTCAGCGCGCCAGAGATAACGCCGGTGCGCGTGAAGGTGTAGACCATGTTAGTAGCACCGTCTTCAAGCACCGAGGACGGCGATACAGCTACCGAGACCTCCGTGTCGTCGTTGGTGATGGTGCCGGTGGCCGCGCTCGGCGCACCGACGTTGTAGCCCGTGCCCGCCGTCACGGTAAGGATCACCGTCTCGTCGGGTTCGGCCGCGCCGTCAGCTGTCGGGTCAACCGTTACGGTCGCCGTCGAACTGCCGGCGGCGAAGTCCACCGTGCCGTTGGGCGGGGCGAACGTGGTTGCACCGGTCTGCGTGTAGTCGGTGTTGAAGATGGCCGTTCCGTTGATCGAGAAGTTGACCGTCAACGGACCGGTGGTGACGCCGCTACGCGTGAACGTGTAGACGAGGTTCCCCGCACCGTCCTCGGTGGTCGACAACGGAGATACTGCTACCGACACGTCCGTGTCGTCGTTAGTGATTGTCCCCGTTGCTGAAGCCGGGGCGCCGACGGTGTAGCCCGCGCCTGCGGTCACCGTCAGGATTACTGTTTCGTCGGGCTCGACCGTGAGGTCGGCCGACGGGTCAACGGTCACAGTGGCTGTCAAGCTGCCATCAGCAAAGCTCACCGTGCCGGTGGGCGGAGTAAACGTCGCCGCGCCAGTCTGCGTGTAATCGGTGTTGAAGGTCGCTGTCCCGCCGATCGAGAAGTTCACGGTGAGTGCGCCGCTGGAATCGCCACGGGTGAAGGTGTAGACGAGGTTGGTCGCGCCGTCCTCGTTAGTTGACAACGGAGATACCGCCACCGAGACAGCATTGTCGTCATTGTTAATGGTGCCTGTGGCCGAATCGGGAGCGCCGACCTCGTAGCCCGTGCCGGCAACAACGGTCAGAATCACCGTCTCATCAGGCTCGCTCGTCGCATCCGCCGACGGGTCAACCGTCACGGTCGCCGTCGAGTTGCCGGCCGCGAACGTCACTGTGCCGTTCGGCGGAACGAAGGTCGCCGCGCCCGTCTGCGTGTAGTCGGTGCTGAAGTCGGCGGTTCCACCGATCGAGAAGTTCACCGTCAGCGCGCCGGTAGTACTGCCGGTGCGGGTGAAGGTGTAGACGAGGTTGGTCGCCCCGTCCTCATCCACCACGGACGGCGCCGCCGCGACTGACACGGATGAATCGTCGTTGGTGATCGTGCCGGTAGCCGTGCTGGGCGCACCGACGTTGTAGCCGGTGCCCGGCGCCACGGTCAGGATCACCGTCTCGTCGGGTTCGACTGTGTTGTCTGCCGTCGGGTCAACGGTCACGGTAGCCGTCGAACTGCCGGCGGCGAAGTCCACCGTGCCGTTGGGCGGGGCGAACGTGGTTGCACCGGTCTGCGTGTAGTCAGTGTTGAAGGTGGCTGTTCCGTTGATCGTGAAGTTAACAGTTAGCGCGCCGGTGGTTACGCCGGTACGTGTGAACGTGTAGACGAGGTTCCCCGCACCGTCCTCTGTAGTCGAGAGCGGAGATACTGCTACCGACACGTCCGTGTCGTCGTTGGTGATTGTCCCCGTCGCTGAAGCCGGGACGCCGACGGTGTAGCCCGCGCCTGCGGTTACCGTCAGGATCACCGTCTCGTCTGGCTCGCCCGTGAGGTCGGCCGACGGATCGACGGTAACGGTAGCCGTCAAGCTGCCATCAGCAAAACTCACCGTGCCGGTAGGCGGAGTAAACGTCGCCGCGCCCGTCTGCGTGTAGTCGGTGTTGAAGGTGGCCGTCCCGCCGATCGAGAAGTTGACCGTAAGTGCGCCCGCAGAATCGCTACGGGTAAAGGTGTAGACGAGGTTGGTACCCCCGTCCTCGGCAACCGACAACGGAGATACCGCCACTGACACGGAGGTGTCGTCGTTGTTGATGGTTCCCGTAGCCATGCTTGGCGTGCCGATGTTGTAGTCGGCGCCCGCAGCGAGCGTAAAGATGACCGTCTCGTTAACCTCGGCCGCCACGTCCGCCGTCGGGTCAACCGTCACCATTGCGGTGGCGTTGCCGGCTGCGAATGTCACCGTGCCGTTGGGCGGTGTGAATGAGGTTGCACCGGTCTGCGTGTAGTCGGTGGCTGGGTCGGCCGTCCCGCCGATCGTGAAGTTCACCACCAGCGCGCCCGTGGTGTCGCCAGTGCGAGTGAAGGTGTAGACCAGGTTGGTTGCTCCGTCCTCATCCACCGAGGACGGCGACACTGCTAACGTCACCTCCGCGTCGTCGTTAGTGATCGTGCCGGTGGCCGTGCTGGGAAGGGCCACGTTATAACCGGTCCCTGCCGTCAGGGTCAGGATCGCTGTTTCGTTTGGTTCGACCGCATTGTCTGCTGTCGGATCAACCGTCACGGTCGCGGTAGTGTTGCCGGCGCCGAACGTGACCGTGCCGTCGGTGCTTGTAAACGTCGCCGCGCCCGTCTGCGTGTAGTCGGTGTTAAAGGTGGCCGTGCCGCCGACAGAGAAGTTGACAGTTAGTGGGTCGGTGGTGACGCCATTACGGGTGAACGTGTAAATGAGGTTGGGCGCGTCGTCCTCGTTGACGGAGGACGGCGATACGGCCACTGTCACGTCCGTGTCGTCGTTGGTGATGGTGCCGGTTGCCGAAGCGGGCGTGCCCACATCATAGCTCGTGCCTGAAACTACAGTCAGAATCGCCGTCTCGTTGGATTCGACAGTAATGTCCGTAGTCGGATCGAGCGTTACGGTGGCCGTCGAGCTACCGGCCGGAATGGTCACCGTGCCGGAAGAGGCGTTGAAGGTAGCCGCGCCTGTCTGCGTGTAGTCGGTGTTGAAGGTGGCAGTCCCCCCTACACTGAAGTTCACGGTTAGAGGGCTAGTCGTCACGCCTTCGCGCGTGAACGTGTAAACGAGGTTCGTCGCTCCATCCTCCAGAACCGAGGCGGGTGACACCGCGACGGTCACGTCCGGCTGATCAATCGTGGTCTTGGTCGGATCAGCAGCGCCGCCGACATCTGGGTCATCGGTGAGCTTGTCGGCGAAGTTCGAGCCGGAGACAGTGCCCTGATTAGAAACCTGGTTTGTCGCCCCCAGATACGGATTATTGACTGTTACGTTGAAGGTTATCGTGATGCTCTTGCCGGCCGGAAGGACGCCGATATTGAGCAGCACGTCAACGAACGATGTCGGCGACGCAGCTCGTGAAAGTGTTGCGTGATGATTCGTTACGCGAGAATTCCGTGGCCCTTTCAACGAAGCGACTTCTTGATGCTTCGCGTCGCGTTTCTCTGATTTCGCCGCAATGCTCGACTTGCTCTTGGCGCCCGGAGCTGACAGAGCCTGGCCAATTACAGTGGTCTTAAATGCAGGAACGCGTCTTGTACCGGTGTCGAGTGTGTTCTCCATCAACCAAGCCCGCGGTCCCTTGAGTTCGGACTGGCCACGGCTGATTTGCGAACCGAGTTGTCGCATGAGCACAGTCAACAGGTCGATGCGACCATCGGCTGGGCTTGTTTCGGTCGTTTGAAGTTCCTGGTTTGGAACGGGAACTTCAAACTCTTCATCTTGTGATGGTGTCGTATCGAAGAACCAGCCATACCCGGCCGCTGTCTCGTCCAGTACGATCTTGGAAGAGTTGGCAGTTGCGAGTTGCCCGATCGGAAGGTCCGCGACTTCGACCTGTAGCGCCTGAAGGCTCGCCCAGTTCTTGCTTGGCAAACCAGTCTCTACCCACCTGGCTAAGGCTGCCTGGACCATAGCGGAAGCTTCAGATTGCGAGAGCTTCGCAACGTTCTTTTCAGCGTTGTTCTGTCCTCTCGCTGCCCACAATATGTCATCCTTTTTGCGGCCAGACTCAGATCCGTCTGTCCTCAAACTTTCGGTACCGGCGTTGACGCTAGAAAGCTGAGCTAAAGCGCTAGGCGCCGTACAACCGGCACTGCCGAAGTAGCCGTCGGTCGTAACACCAGCGTCGTCGTTGGCCGTCGCTGTTGCGGTGGCCCCGGGGTTGTTACTCTGAAGGAAGGTAATGACCGAGGCCGTGTCGAAGTGGTTGCCACCTGGGGGCGTGTAACCGGGCAGGGCAATACTCGTGCGGAAGCGCTGACGTAGGCGGATATCACCCGTCTTAAACGCGCCACCGACCATGTTGCCGCTTGTACTGGTGAGATTCAGGCACACGGCATGGCTGTCTATCTGTCCGAAGACGTTTGTCGAGGTCGCGCCGGCGACGAGGTTGAATGCCTCGCGGGGCGTGCCTGTCCCGGCGTTTGTGTCCGTGAAAGTGTTGATCGAGTTGCCGGTGACAGTCATATTGAGAAAGCCGTTGCCGTCGTTCGCCAGGACCAAAATACCGCGGTCGAAGCAGCGGCGCAGCGTGTTGCTCGTCACCGAAACGTTGTGCGTGCCGTTGCCGTGCGCGTCGACTTCGATGCCGTTGGCTTGGGACGAACAAGAGAGCGCGACGCCAGCATTGCCGATGATGTTGTTGCGGATGAAGCCGTCGAAGACACCTGCGGGCCCAGAGGTGCCGAGGTTGGTGATGATCGCATTGGACACCGCTGCCTGGATGTTGTTGCCATCGACGTCGTAGTCAATGCGGCCCGTGTAGCCGCCGAAGGCCACGCCCGTCGCCGCGTTGATGGTGATGCCCTGCCCCAAGGCTGTTGTGTGGCCGCCGGTCAGCGTGTTGTTTTTGAAAGTTACGTTGAGCACCGCGCTGTTCGATCCGGACGCCTGAAAGTGATCAGCGCGATTGGCGGCAAAGTAGCAGTCCTGGACATTGATCGTCACATTGGCTGTTTGCACCTCATCGAAAACGATGCCGTCCGAGCTTTGCGTGTTTGCAGAGATGTTTGTGAATTGGCTGTCAGTTACCGTGATGGAGAGTGTGCCGTTCTGATTACGAATGCTGGCGTTGTGTTCGAATGCATTGCGGATTGTAGAACTGGTGATGCTAGCGGTACCAAACAATCCGTCAGGAGTCGTATCGTTTACATCGCCGAAATCGATGTTGGCTTCACCCGTCGCGTTGCCATTGCTCTCGATAAGCGACGACGCAAGCGTGAAGTTAGTTACGTTGGTTCCCCGTATGCCGTCGTCGCCACCACCCGTCACCCGGACGCGCGTTAGTGACACGTTTGTTGTGTTTGAGAGGGCGATGCCGGCACCCGTGGTGCTTTGGATCGTGCCGCCGGTACAGTCGGCGATGTTGGGCGCAGTCGGCGCGCCGGGCGAAGCAGGCGGGCCAGTACCGACGCTACCGCCGCAGACGCCTGCGGAATTCCCGGCGATCGCGAAGCTGCCGCTTGTATTAGTCAAGACGATTCCGTTCGTTCCACCAGTGGCTGAAACGCTGGTTAGAGAGACGGCCAGAGGTGTGGTGCCAGTCCCGCGCGTGATCTGAACGGCAATTGCGTTGCTTGTGCTTACACTACCGCTTGTCGCCGTTATTGTTTGGCTGTTGTCAGTGGCGAGCAGACCGCGTTGTCCTGGATCAGGCGTGATCGTCAGGGAACCAAAGGTGATGGCGCCTGTGTTCGTGAGAAGCTGAATTCCAGTATTGCCCGAAAGCGTGGATGAGGTGTTTGCGAAATTGAGAGAAGCACTTGATGTACCCACATCAATGCCGATACCAGTCGAGTTCGTAACAGTGGTAGAGCCACTGGTCAAAGTACCCCCGACGCCCGTAAGGCTAATTCCGGTAGTGGTGCTGTCAGTCGAAGAAATACTTCCAAAAGTGGCATTGAGAGTACCCGTCGCAAGTGATAGTGCGCGGCCGGTGCCATTTAGCGTGACATCAGAAATATTAAGTGTTCCAAAAGCACTGCCATCAATGTCAGAAGTTGCATTACCGCCAGTGAATCCACGCAATGTATTGTTCGTGGCAACGGTAATTCCGTTGCCGGTGATGTTAACGATCGGGGCGCCGGGGCTGGTCGCCGGTAAAGGATCACTGCCTGTCGGCGGATTGACTCCTGAAATATTCGCGAGGGTGTCCGTCGCATCTTGTCCGATGAATTTCTGACCAGCCAATAGAGTGAGCGGGCCTACGTAAGCGGTCGCGCTTTCATAGACAAATATATTGTCATTGGCCGCAGGATTGTTACCGGCTCCGTTATTGAGCGCCGCGAATGCGGCCAGCGTTGAGAATGGATTGGTAAGACGGCCGCAGCCGGCTGCAACGCAGGAAGCTGCGTTGTTATTAATAAACCAGATCATGCCGCTGACGGTGATTGAGACTGTCGCCGTGCGATTTGACGCAGCAGTCGTCACATTCGGATTGTCGGTGAGCGTGTACGTAAAGGTATCGACGCCTTCAAATCCCGCTGGTGGGTTGTACGTGAACTTACCAATGTCCGCCCCCGATGTCGTCATGACGACCTGACCACCATTTGCCGTTGTAGCGTCGAAAGCGCTAATCGTCGACGTCGGATTGACTCCCAGAAAATCGTTCGAAACAACGCTAAATGGAGCAGCCAGATTCGCCGAGTTAATTCTCACATTGCCGGCTACGGTAACTGGGAAAGTATCATTGACGGCGACGGGCGACGCGGCGAGCGAGCCGCCGACGAAGGTCGTATTGGGATCCACGGTGTCGGTGAAGTTGACTCCGGTCGCATTCTCGCCGCTAGCGCCAATCACGACGGTATACTTCAACGTGTCGCCGGGATCTGCTTTACCATCCGTATCAACGTCAGTTAACAGCGCATCCGTCTTGGACGCAGTGACGATTGGCGCCATCAAGTTGGCGATCGCACGGCTCTTCGCGAATGAACGATTGGACGTCGACCCAGCTGAATCTGTTCGGGAGTCCTTTGCTTGTTCAGCGTTGAGCTGAGGCGTAACAGGGTTAGCGGACTCGCCTTTCCGTAGCCATCCGGAATTCATGGATTGGACGGATATCGCGAAACCGACTGCTGCTAACACGCAAACACTCGCGATTAGAAGAGGAAAAGACCTGCCTTTTTTAAGTTTGGACAATTTGCGTGTGTAACGATTTCGGTAACTATTACGCGACAGCTTTTTAGGCGACATTGAGGAACTCCTTCTGGGTCGGAAACAGGAAATTGAGAACGTAGAGCGAGCGAATTTATGGCGATCCGATACAGGACCGGTTAACGGGTTAATGAGAGCGCACTGAAACCATCAGTGATTCAACTAATAATCAGAAAAGCCTCGGCCAGTTTTTAGGGATGGAAACCTGGAACGGGCGAGGTCCAGCCTGAGGCCGCCCCAAGAGAAGGTCTGGCCAATTCGTCAGCAAAAACAGCGTCGGGGGCGGCTGTTCAGTGGAATCCATCCTTAGAATGCTTTAATGCATTCCTTTGCTGTGGGCACGTGCGAATTGGTGCGCGGATTCTAGTGCGGTGTCGTCGTCGGGTCAAGCAAAATACCAAATCTTAGAAAGAATACTGAGATTGTGTCCGTAATTGTTCTGGTGACCTTCACTTGATCCTTGAGGCTAACACTGCTCAAACAAGAGGCTACTGTTTGATCTGATCTTTCAGGTTGAGGTTTCGAACCAACCGGTGGAGATAGTTGGGATGGACGCCCAGCAACTTAGCAGCTTCAGTGTAGTTTCCCTTTGCCTTTTCCATCGCCGTAAGAATGATTTGCTTCTTAGTTTGTGCTACAGCGTCGTGATAGCTCGTTGCGGAGGCGGCTGTTCGCGTGCTTTCGCTTTCGAGGAGCGCTTCCGGTAGATCTTCAGGAAGGATCAGATCAGTGGTGCCGAGCACTAAAGCGCGTTCCATGGCGTTTTCCAACTCACGAACATTGCCGGGCCAATCGTACGCACTGAGTCGAGCACGCGCCTCAGGCGACAGTCCTCGAAGTTTTCGATTGCACTTAACGCTGTATTTATCAGCAAAATAATTCGCAAGCAGCGGGATGTCTTCGCGCCGGTCGCGCAAGGCGGGAAGCTCAAACGACACCACATTGAGACGGTAGTACAAGTCCTGACGGAACTCTCCAGCTTCGATAGCCTCTTCCAGGTTTCGATTCGTGGCAGCAATCAATCTAATATCGATCTTGATGGTTTGTGTTCCGCCGACTCGTTCGAATTCTCGTTCCTGCAAGACCCGTAACAGTTTTACTTGTAGGGCCGAACTCAGCTCGCCTATTTCATCGAGAAACAAGGTGCCGCCCTCGGCGATCTCCAGCCGGCCTTTCTTCTGTGTAAGCGCGCCTGTGAACGCACCTTTCTCATGGCCGAACAACTCGCTCTCGAGCAACGATTCAGTTAGTGCAGCACAATTCACCGCCACAAATGGTTTCTGCACGCGTTTGCTGTTGCGATGGATCGCGCGTGCTGCCAGTTCCTTGCCCGTTCCGCTTTCACCCGTAATCAAAACATTGGAATCAGTCGGCGCGACTTTTGAAATGAAGTGATAGACACGTTGCATCGGGCCGCTTTCGCCGATCATGTTGTGATCGATATTTACGTCAGCCAGCAGTCGCTGATTCTCGCTCTCAAGCCATTCAAACTGCCGCGCGTTTTCAATCGCTACCGCGGCGATGCCTGAGATTGCCGTAACGAGTTGCAGGTGATCTTTATTGAACTGATCTTGTGGGTCTGTGCTGTCGAGATAGATGACGCCGATGTTATGGTCGAACATCATCAATGGCACACACATTACAAACATCGCACCGGCGCTGATCAAACTGTCAGTGCCGAGATTCGGATCCAAAGTGTTACTGGTCAGCAACGAAACGCCGTCGCGCATTACCTGGCGAATGATGGTACGGCTGACGATTACGGTCTGATCTTTCCCATGCGCTCGATCGAGACCAAAAACGGAAGTCGGCTCCAGAGAGCCTTCAGCCGAGAGCAGTATCGCGCCGCGCTGTGCCGGCACGACTTCGAATAGCAATATCAACAACCGCTCTTGTAGCTCTTCGAGACCGCGAATGGCATTGATCGTCGTGCTGACTTTCATTAACGCACTCAAATCGCGGGCCATCAGATACAGCGCATCGTCAAAGCGAACTTGCACCGTCGAACCGCTCAACACTTGACGCTCGTCTATCTCGATCTGACTTGATTTCGAGCTCTCGTCACCTTCAAACAACAAAAAGAGAAACTGCGATTCACCGACACGCACACGATCGCCATGTTGGAGCACCCGCGTTTTCACGGGAACGTCGTTGACAAACGTCCCGTTCAGGCTGTCGAGGTCGTTAATGACGTAATCGTCCCCACTTTTTTCGAGCTTGGAATGACGCCGTGAGACGGCTGATTCGGCGATGCAAAGATTTGCCGACGTTTCGCGCCCAATTACAGTGCCTTCATCGATTACATTGAAGACGGCGCCTTTTAAACGTCCCGAAATGGCTGCAAGTCTTGGCTGCATTGGTTGAGAGAATGGTCAGGTTTTAATCAACGGAGAGTCTACGCGGTGGTTCGAATAGCACGCAACCAGAAACATTGCCGATTGCCGATTTTTGATTGCCGATTGACCGTTGCGATATCGGCCAATCGGAATTGCGTGCTCATGGGAACCAACTCCCACTGAACAAAGCAACGTGCCAAACAATCAGTACTCAAGGTCACTGAAACGACTCAAGTTGCCATAGGTAGTCACGAAGGCGGATTGCCCCGCTGAGATGCAAAACATTCAACCTCAGATACAAGGCGCAAGGTACAAGACATCATCACTCAATCTTCACTGAAATAACGCAAGCTCAGATAAATGCAGGTGAGGAAGGGGGATTTACCCCCGCTCAAGATCCAGAATATTCAAGGTTCGGGAAACTGCTCAACTGATGTCCGATACGCTTCAGCTTGTCGTTGTGCAGCCGAATAACTCAACCTTGATCAAATTTCTGAGAGCTTGAGTTACACCGTTGGTCGACGACAAGCTGAAGGAACCTCTGATCAAGTGGGTATTCAGTACCGTCCGCGGTAGCGGATGGCCACGAGTCAACGTCATGAGCATACAGGTGCTACTAATATCG
>Ga0310890_10000831_pt1 | contig 10918 bp, 9 predicted proteins | sample T20D3metaG_FD_203751 | JGI IMG/M metagenome (GOLD analysis project Ga0310890, IMG submission 203751) | Lab incubated soil microbial communities from West Virginia University Organic Research Farm, Morgantown, WV, United States - T20D3 | ecosystem: Environmental > Terrestrial > Soil >... | reverse complement strand
CGATCGATCGTGTGAAGGACCTTTACCGGTCTGCCGCGTATGAAGAGGCACTCGCCGTTTTAGATCAGATGGCAAAAGAGCCGGGGCCGACGAACCCCGTCGAGGCGCGCGAGTACAGGTTGCTGTGTCTGATAGCCCTCGAGCGACGAACTGAAGCACGTGATGCGATCACGTCGATGGTCAACGCGGATCCGTTCTACCAGCTTTCACAAGCATCACCACGTGTTCGCACGATGTTCTAGGACGGACGTCAGTCGCTGCTACCCACGATTGCGCAGCAGGCCTACGCCGACGCCAAAGCCGCTTTCGACAGAAAGGATCCTGAATCAGGTGCGCAATTCGAGCGCGTGCTTACTTTGCTGAACGATCCGGACATCTCAGGAGTCTCCACAGTGGCGGACCTCCGTACTGTGGCGTCTGCCTTTCGCGACTTGAGTCAAGCGCTCACACGGGCTCCGGAGCCTCCCGCCCAGATCGCCTCGCCACCAGCGCCCGATAACAGGGCGTCGTCTATGCCTGCCTTGCCGATCGTCTATAAAGACGGTGAACCCGGCCTTGTTGTCCCAGAGACGTTGAATCAAACGCTGCCGCGCTGGGTTCTGCCTGCGCGGGCAGCAGGACGGGAACTGCGGGATTGGCTGGGCGTGCTGGAAGTCGTCATCGACGAGAACGGCGATGTCGTCTCGGCAACGCTTCGAAAGTCGTTCCACCCAGACTACGATTCGCAGCTGGTGAAGTCGGCGATGTCCTGGAAGTACAAGCCAGCTCAAAAAGACGGAGCACCTGTGCGGTTTCTCAAAATCGTCAGCGTGCGTCTGGATAACACGAACTAGCTGACCGTAACGGTCAAATCCATTCGTCCTTCGGCGCGAGAGCGCCGTTTCCAGCCCCTGCTATGGGCAAATGGTGGGCGCCGAATAGTCCCTCGCGGTGCCGACTTTTGTTCTCGGCGAACGCGCTCCGCGCCTGCGCGACAGGCCGACGGGGGGCTGGATATCGAATATTGCTGGGCTTCGGCAACTCTGTCGTCCACCCGAAATCAAACCTCTAGCGGCAAGACCTTTGCCCATCCAGCGGGTCATCTTGGTAACATTCGGCGCACACAGTGCGTACTTGGACCGCTATAGGACTCTATGCGGCTGCGGGTATTCTTGCGCGCGGCTTCAGTCACGGTCATGACTCACGCTCCGGCGATTCTTCTCATCGACTCGAGCGCCGGGGACCGCACACTTGCCAGGCTTCTCCTCGAACGTGAGTTGCCGAATGCCACTATTACAATCGCGCCCGACGCACTGGCCGTTGCGAATGCACTCGAGAGCGGCGTGCCCGACGTGGCGATTGTTGCTGCCGACCTCGCATGGGCCAAAGTCGACCACCTCATTACGGGTATCAAGCGGCGCTCGCCGGGCACAGCGATTGTGTTGTTCGGACACGAGTTGGATATTGCCTCGCGCACGCTCGACCCGGGTCTGGCGTGTGAGGGCCTCGTCCGGAAGAACAGCGCCGGGTTCCTTGCGTTGGCGAACATCATCACGGAGGTGTTGGCCAGGAAGAATGGCGTTGCAGGGGCCACGACAAGCGCGTCGGACTCCGGGTCCCACCAGCCAGGGGTCGAGGATATGCGCGAAATCGCCCTGGCTTTCTCGCACGATTTCCGCGAACCTGTACAGCAGATCGTCCGCCTGGCACGGCGCGGCCAGAGGGCGGAAACCATCGATGGATCCGCCCAGGTGCTGCGTCAGGTCCTCGAATGCGCGGAGCGCGCTGGCACGATGCTGGACGGGATGATCGAATATCTCTCCGTCACCGAACGTGAAACGAAACCGGGGCCGGTTGACCTGAGCGCATGCCTTGATCTCGCGTTGGACAATCTGCTCACTGCGATCAGAGAGTCCGGTGCCGAGATCAGAGCCGCGCAATTGCCGACGCTTATGGGCGACGAACAGCAAATGGTGCACCTGTTCCAGAATCTGGTGTCGAATGCAATCAAGTTCCGGAGCCGTGAACATCCCGTGGTCACCATCAGCTGTGAAACCCGCGACGACCAGTTCCTGCTGGCATTCCAGGACAATGGCATCGGAATTCCGCAGGAGTTCACCGAACGCATCTTCGAGTTGGGCAGGCAGCTACACACACGCGAGGAGTACCCCGGCAGCGGCATTGGCCTGGCGCTGTGCAGACGCATCGTCGAGCGGCATGGCGGCCGTATCTGGTGTGTATCCAGGGAAGGAGAGGGGTCCACGTTCTACGTTCTGCTTCCTCGTCCAGCCGCAGCCGTTGCCCGTCCTGCATAACCTGTGATCGCGACCTCATTTCGCCCCACGCATACGAAGCAGGAATCGTTCAGCATTCTGCTGATTGAAGACGACAGCCTCGAAGCGGGTTTGATTCGTGACGAGATTGCGAGTTTCCCGCGTACGTCCGCACACGTCGACCATGTGCAGCGGCTCGCCGCCGGCATCGGCAGGCTCGGCGAGGTCCGGTACGATGTCGTGCTCCTCGATCTGAATCTGCCCGACGGGTCCGGCATAGAGAGCCTGCACAAGGTGAAGGGTGCGGCGCCGAATGTGCCCGTAGTCATCCTCACCAACATGGAGGACCAGGAAGCAGCGGTCGCCATGGTGGCCGAGGGCGCACAGGACTACGTCATCAAGCGACACATCACCTCTGAGCTGCTGCGTCGCTCCATCCGGTACGCCGTTGCACGCCAGGCGGCGGAGGCCTCGCTCAGGGAAAGCGAGGAACGCTACGCGCTGGCAGTTGCCGGAGCCCGCGATGGTATCTGGGACTGGGATCTCACGCGGGGCGAGATTCACTTTTCGTCGCGATGGTTCGAGTTGCTGCAGCTGAGCGAGGTCGACGAGCGGTCGGCGCCCCCCATGTGGTTCGATCGTGTTCATCCGGAAGATCAGGTCGGACTCGATCAAGCGCTCAATGCACATCTCCGAGGCGACACGTCATATCTGGAGCACGAGTTCCGCATGAGGAACGGCGCGGGCCAAACGATGTGGGCGCTGTGCCGGGCAGTCGCAATCCGCGACGACACCGGCCGCGCGACTCGTATTGCCGGATCACTGACGGACATCAGCGATCGAAAGCTGGCCGAAGCGAGGTTGGTGCACGAAGTACTGCACGATACCCTGACCGGCCTGCCCAACCGCACACTATTTCTCGACCGCCTCGACCTAACGCTGAAGCAGCAGCGCCGGGATCCGAAGCGGACCTTCGCTGTTCTCTTCCTCGACCTCGACGGGTTCAAGACCATCAACGACAGTCTTGGACACGCCGCGGGCGACGAGCTCCTCATCGAGTTTGGCAAGCGTCTGAGCATGTTTCTGCGTCCGGGTGATTCGGTTGCCCGCTTGGGCGGGGACGAGTTCGCCATCCTTCTCACGGACATCAGTGGTATCAACGAAGCCACACGTGTGGCCGAGCGGATCCACGAGCTGTTGTCGCTGAAGTTCGTCATCGGCGACAAGGATGTGTACGCCACCGCGAGTATCGGGATCGCCGTCAGCAGCGAGCCAAGAAACGAAAAGCCCGGTGATTTGCTTCGGGATGCGGATATGGCGATGTACCGCGCCAAGAGCAGCCGCACCGGGTCGTACAGCGTGTTTCACAGCGTGATGTACGAGTCGGCACTGCAGCGGCTGGAGCTTGAGACGGATCTCCGATCGGCGCTGAGCCGCAATGAGCTCGTCACGTATTACCAGCCGATTGTGTCACTCGACCAGCTGCAGGTCATCGGATTCGAGGCGCTGCTGCGATGGTTTCACCCCGTACGCGGAGTCATCGGCCCTGATGTCTTCATTCCGCTCGCTGAAAAATGCGGCCTGATCGGACCGTTGAGCTGGTGGGTGATGCGCGACGCCTGCCGCCAGATGCGTGATTGGCAGAGCAGCGATCCGAGATTTGCGAAGCTCTCGATCAGCATCAATATCTCATCGCGCCTGTTTGGCGAGCCCGAGTTCGCGGCTCGGACGGCCGACATCCTCGAGAAGACGGGACTCCGGCCCGAGTCGCTGCATCTGGAAATCACCGAGAACGCGCTGCTGCAGCACGAATCGACGACGGTGGCCGAGCTGACGGCCTTGCGCGAGCTAGGAGTCAAGTTTCATCTGGACGACTTCGGCACCGGCTATGCGTCCCTCAGCTATCTGAACAGGTTCAGCTACGACACAATCAAGATCGATCGTTCGTTCATTGCGTCGAGCGACGCAACTCGCGGTCGCCGCATCATCGACGCGCTAATCAGCCTGAGTACGGTGCTCGGAATGGACGTGATTGCCGAGGGCGTTGAAACCGAGGAACAGGCACAGAAACTGCGCGATCTGAATTGCCACGTCGCGCAGGGATTCCTGTTTTCAAAGCCGCTGCCTTCCGATCTGGCTCGTGCCTACCTGGTACGAGCCGACGGTACGACGACTGCCTGAAGATCGCGGTACTATCGCTTACCTGCCCGGCGTCTACTGGAGGCACGAATCATTTTGACGACCTGCCGTCGATCGATAGCGTGAGACGCCGCCTGGCGGACGGAGATTTCACCCCGAGCGACCCCGTCCACGAGGACAGAATCCAGCGATCGCATTCCCTCGGCGCCTGTCTGCTGCATCGTCCCTATCCCGTCAATGTCTCCGTCCTCGATTCGCGCTGACACATTGGGAGTTGCGACAACCAGGTCGTGAAAGATTCTGCGGTGTCCACTTCCGGTGCGAAGCGCACGATAGCTGAAGGCACAACGGAACGACGCCGCGAGCGATCGCCGCAGATGGAGCTGATCTTGCGGCGTGACGTGCGCCAGCAGCGACTCGATTGCGCGAGTTGCCGTCGGAGCAATGACTCCGACGATCACGAGAGATCCCATTCGTGCGACACGGACGGCCTCTTCCGTGCTGGCAGCCGAAGGCAGGGCAACGACCAGGACGTCCGGCGTCTCATGCGCCGCACGCTGGATCGCTGCCGCCGTATCAACTGCGGCGATCCTTCGGGCGCTTACGAAGCTGCCAACGATGTCGCGGCCCAGGCCACCCGGCGGCTCTATGGAAACCACAAAGCCTGGGCGATGTTTGGCGGTCCAACTGCCAATTCCCGCAATCATTTCCAGCAGATCGCCGTTCGTCGTAGCGGAGACCACCACAATGCCGTCATCGTCCCGGCAAATGCCTTTGACATGCCGGGGAATACCGGTCTGGAGAATAGATTCGGGGTTCCGCGATACCAGGTGCACAACGAGCCCAGCCCCGAGTTCGTCGCTAAAGACGTGTGCCCTGAACTGACGGATTTCATCGGCATCGCCAACCGATACGGTAAAGGCGTTGGGATGCTCCACGTTATCCCCGCTGCCGGTTTCCCTCCGTGTGATCGCATTGACGGCAGAGACCTCCAGCGGTTCGGCGGCTAACGGTTCCACTACGGCGCCAACGCGCACCAAGGGCGCGTGCCCGCCGCGAAGGTACAGTGCGGTCGCTTTGCGCTGCGCGGCCATGCGCACCAGCTGCTCGAGCGTGCCCTCACCGGGTGAACGTTGCCGTCCATCGATAAGGTTCATGGGGCCTGACGTCTTGCGGGTGCGTGCTCGTCCGGATTCAGCCACCGCGGACACACTGGACGGCGGCTCCGGCCTCGGCACCAGCCCTGCCACCATTGCCGGCGGCATCGATGCAGGTGTAGGTGGCGCCGCGTGGTTGGTATCCGCTGATTGCGCGTTCCGCTGTAGCTCCACAGACATCTGCGGACCTATCCGGCGCACCGCAACCCGTACGGGAATAACAGCGTCACGTCCGAGAAGCGGTTCAACCGCTGCCCGCTGTTCCGCTAGGGCATGCTTTCCCGCCGGGGACAAGATCTGATCCGCCAGCGCTTCGAGTGAGCTCGTGGTCGGCACCTGAGCGGTGCCGAGTTCGTGACGAGTGTCGCCGACGATCACGTGGGGGCGCTCGTCGGAACGAAGCACGATCCGCGCACCACCGGTGAGTTCGAGGACCGCCATCAACGAGTTCAGATCGTCCATGCGAGTCACCCGACCTTTTGTCCGACCGTCGCGAACAGCATCGTGTTCTGAATTTCCACGAAAGCAGACCCCGCCTCTATCGCCTCGCGCGCATACACCTGCAGGTGCTCGAGATATTCACGGCCGAGGGCCCGTACGCTGTCGACGGGACTGCCGTCTATTATCTTCTCCACCGCGTCGCGTCTACGCCTCCACTCGTCGTCGGACGGCGCGCCGAGCCTGGACCACGACACGGGAAAGAGGCGAACGGCCAGCGGCTCGATGCCGTGGTGGGCAAACAGGGTGGGCAGTTTCGGCCCAACAGCACCTTCGACGGCTTCGCCCCGCGCGGCTGTCACTGCGTTGAAGAACCGGGTCGAGAGTTCGAATACGCGGCGGCCGCTGGCTGTCGAGGAATAGAGGTATCGTGCACTGTTGTCGGGTTCGACCGCCACCACGCGGCCGGCTGGGGCAGTAACGCGCGCAAATTCCTGAACTGCCGTCTCCACATGGCTGACATGCTGAAGGACGGCTACGCAGAAGGTGGAATCGAACGCGCCGTCGCGAAAGGGCAGGGCGCAAGCATCGGCGGTCGCGAACCCCACCCGCTGATTGTGTGCGGCCGTCTCACGCTTTGCGATCATCACGCGTTCGATCATCAGGTCGATGCCAAAAAGACGGATCTGTGACACCTGCAATCGGCCGATTCGAATCTCGGCTTCCCCCTGACCGCATCCGACGTCCAGGATGCGATTGCCGGGCCGCGGCCGCAGCGTTTCAACCACAAAAGCCGTGAACTCGTCGTTCCACCAGCGCTCGCGCAGGTACTTCAGCGTGCCGGAGGTGAGCGCATCAATGGCAGGCGAAGGCATCGATCGCTAGTCGCTTACCGCCAGCTGTCCCGGAACAATCGGCTTGGTACGCGGGAGCAGTCCGAGCCGAGCCAGGTGGCCGACGAAGACCAGGATGCCAACGAATATCGTCAGCTTTGCGGCGTCGCCTACACGACCGACGGGCATTGTCTTCCACATGGCCCACAACACAGGCTGGGCGATCGCCACGGCCCATACCGACCCATAGAAATACCGTCGTTCGTGGCCCTCGCCTTTTGTCGAACGTTTCACCCTGGGCAGTCGTCCAGCCGCGCCAAGCATCCAGAACGTCCCCGCGATCGGAAAGTACCCGAGGTCGTACATTTCCTTCAGCCGCCACTCGCCAATGACAACCGCGTAAGCGAGTCCTGCCGCGTTTAGTACCGCGAACGCGACGACTTCGCCCCACGCCGCCGTGTAGCACACCCGGCGATACAACGGGTTTGGCCGATCTTCCGTGAAGCGGATGATGTAGGGCCTTGGTTCGCAGCCCGGGAGGCGGCCTCGCACGCCCGCGACCGCCGTGCCGATAAGTACCAGCGACAGCCACGTCAGCATACGACCATCAGCCCGAAAGCCCTGCTCGATGAGGTCGAAGATCAGGGGGCCGGGTGCAATGAAGAAGACGAATATCCAGATCGGCCAGTGCAGGAACCGATAATAAAGCTTGTTGCGATAGCGGACCTCACGCTCGAAATCGAACTCGATATAGCGCGCATCCGTGCGCACGTTCGCGTCGTGCATCGTTTAGACAGTGCCTATTCTAACGGGCCTCGTCGTTCAGAATTCGGCCGGCTTTCCTTCCCGTGCGATACGCCCATCATTCAACATCATCACACGATGAGCACAGGCGCTGACGAATTCGGTGTCGTGCGTCGCGATGATGACCGTGCATCCCTGCGCCGCCACCTGCAGCAGCGTGGCCGCAAGATCGCCGCGACGGGCGGGATCGAGTGACGCAGTAGGCTCGTCCATCAGCAGTACGCCTGGCTCGACAGCCAGCGCTCGCGCGATTGCTACCCGCTGCGCTTCGCCTCCAGATAGCTCGTGGGGCATCGCGTCGGCACGGCTCCCGACGCCGAGCAGCTCGAGCAGCTGCCGGGCTCGACGCTCGGCAGTGGTGCGCGGCTGCCGCAGGACGTGTACCGGCGCCAGCCAGACGTTCTGCAGGGCAGTCATGTGCGAGAAAAGATGGTGGAACTGAAACACCATGCTCACCGAGCGGTGCAGCTCCGGCAGCCGTAGCGTGCGGCCGGCCCGTATCTGGACATCACCGATCCGTATTTCGCCCGATTTGATCGGATCGAGACCACTAATGGCGCGGAGCAGGCTCGTCTTCCCCGTGCCCGAAACGCCGATGAGCGCCAGCAGCTCGCCACGACCGGCGGAGAACGTAACGCCCCGAAGGACGATTCGTGGGCCTCGCTCAATGGTCACGTTTCGAACGTCGAGCGCGATCATCCGCGCCGCCACCCTTTCTCGATACGTCGAGCGAGTCGCGCAAGCGGAAGCGACATGACCAGATACAATCCGGCGCAGAGAGCGCCCGGCACCAGCCACGTACCGATGTTCGCCGCAAAGATCGACGTTTGCTTCGTCAACTCGACAACCGTAATTACCGATACGAGCGAACTGTCCTTGAGGAGCGCGACAAAATCATTGGTCATCGGCGCCAGAGCGAGACGGAACGCCTGTGGGCCACGCACAAGCGCCAGAGTCTGCCGATCGGTCAAACCCAGCGTACGCGCCGCGTCGAGTTGCCCCTGCGGCACCGCCTCCAGGGCCCCACGGTAGATTTCGCTCTCGTAGGCGGCGTAATTCAATCCGAGCCCGATCAGTGCGGCCAGGAAAGCCGGGAGCTGCACGACTTCGGCGAGACCGAAGTACAGGACAAACAACTGGAGCAGGAGCGGAGTACCCCGGATCACCTCGACATAGGCGGTCAGGAGACTCTTGAGCGGCCGGGGGCCGTACACACGGCCGCTGGCGATTAGTGCGCCCACTACGACGGCCAGTGCCATGGCCACACACGAAACAACGAGCGTGATCACAGCTGCGCGGACCAGTGATGGAGCGTAGCGGCGCGTTGCCTCCCAGACGTCGAGCCCAGCTGCGCCTGCGCTGGCTGGCACCATCTCAGTCGGGCTGCTCGTAAGCACGCGTGCGTACAGGCGCGACTGGTCCTCGTTCCACATGCCCCAACGCCGGAAAATTGACTCGAGCCGGCCATCGCGCATCGCGTGCCGTAGGATCTCATCGACCCGATCACGAAGCTCGTTATCGCCCGGCGCAAGGACACCAACGTAGTGGCCGACGCCGAGCGCCGGCTCTTGATTCGCGAGCCCGGAGTTGCGCGAAACGCCGCGCTCGGCCAGCACGTGGTCGAGCACCACGGCGTCCACCCGGCCGAGCGCTAGATCGCTGTAAGGGTGAACATCGTCCTCATAGGTGATCGGGACGATTCCGTACCTGGCTTGTGCCGCAACCAGCATGTCGTAGGCGAGCGTTGCGCCAAGCGTTGCCACTCTGCGCTCGCGCAGGTCAGCGAGCGTGCGGAACCGTGGGCGATCTGCAGCGCGAACGGTCAGAATTTCTCGGAACTCGTAGTACGGAACGGTAACGGCCAACCGCGCGCGGCGGGCCGGACTGTCCTCGATGCCGCTCAGGCCAATGTCGAAATCGCCTCTTGCAGCGGACGCCTCAAGGCTTGTAAACGGCACTTGAACGAAGCGCGGCGAGCGGGATAAGTCGCGCGCGAGTAGTTCCGCAACTTCGACGTCGAAGCCGATCAACCGAGCGGGATCCTTTGGATCCGCCTCGACAAACGGTGCGCCCCCCTCCGCGTCGCCGCCCCACCGCAGCTCCGGTCCCGACTGCGCTCGAGCCGGACTGGCCAAAGCGGTCACGACCGTAATCACGGCGGCGATGAGTGCAGAACGGAACGAGACCAAATCACGATCCACGCCGCTTCGACTCCAGTTCCTCGAGCGTACGCGGCCAGTCATCGCGCAACAGACGCGACAGCGACCGATCAGCCAGTAATCGGCCGGCGGTCTGACAATTCGCGCAGTAATTCGACTCATTGTCTGCGTAGACAATGCGCTGGATCGGCGCGCCGCAATCGGGACATGGTTGACCGTAGCGGCCATGTGCAGCCATCCCCTCGTGAAACGCCGTTACCTTTTCTGGAAACTTACCATTAGCCTCCGCCTGTAACCTCGCAATCCATTGCGTCAAGGTCTGGCGCGTCGCGTCGTACAGTCGTTGCACCTCCTCGTCAGACAGCGAGCTGGTCTGTTTGAAAGGAGACAAGCGCGCTGAATGGAGGATCTCGTCTGAATAGGCGTTGCCGATCCCACTGAGCAGATGCGGGTCGGTGAGTGCGCGCTTGAGTGTGTGATTGTTCTCTTGCAAGGCGGTTCGAAACGCCCGAACGTCGGCACCGAGCACCTCAAGTCCGCCCGGATCATGCTCGGCGAGGCCGGCGCGACCGGCAACGACATGCAAGGAAGCGCGGCGTCTGGATCCTGCTTCCGTCAGAATCAGCGTGCCATGCTCGAAATCGATCGCCAGGAGCCCGATTTTCCCTGGAATTTGCGCCGCGGGCGGTCGCCATCGGAAGCGGCCGGCGATCATCAGATGGAACACAAGGAAGAGATCCCCATCGATCTCGAACACTATCCGTTTGCCCAGCCGGTGCAATGCGGTAATCGCGAGGCCCACAACCGTCGTAAGAGGCGGAGCCACCGAGCGTAGCAGGAACGGATTCGCCAGACGGATACCGCCGATACGGCGGCCGACAATCCTCTGTTCCAACGCGTGCAGATAAAGCGCGATGTCAGGAAGCTCTGGCATGAATTGAGCGCTATCGAATTATCGCAGGCACGCGGGATCGCCTTTGAAACCGATTGGACGGGGGCTCGTATCTACTTCTAGAGAGTCTCTGGAGCACACCATGACATGCCATCGCTGCTCGAAGGAAATTGACGCCGATTCGGTGTTCTGCCGGCACTGTGGCGCGGCCATGCACGAAACCGGGCGGCCGCGGCGTCTGACG
>Ga0310890_10000828_pt1 | contig 10921 bp, 8 predicted proteins | sample T20D3metaG_FD_203751 | JGI IMG/M metagenome (GOLD analysis project Ga0310890, IMG submission 203751) | Lab incubated soil microbial communities from West Virginia University Organic Research Farm, Morgantown, WV, United States - T20D3 | ecosystem: Environmental > Terrestrial > Soil >... | reverse complement strand
TGCAGCCGCGCGACGCGGCCTTCCCGGCGTATGCGCTGCCCCACCTGCTCAATCGCGACTCGGGCGGCAAGCCGTTCGGTCAGGTGCTGATCATCGGCGCGGGATCCGGGAACGACGTCAGTCGCGCCCTGGCGTGGGGCGCTGAGCGCGTCGACGCGGTCGAGATCGATCCTGTCATCCAACGCATCGGCAAGCGCGATCATCCCGATCATCCGTACGACGATCCCCGCGTCTTCGTGCATCTCAATGACGGCCGCAATTTCCTCAAGTCCGGCAACAAGCAATACGACCTGATCATCTACGCGCTGGTCGATTCGCTCGTGCTGCACAGCGGTTACAGCAACATTCGGCTCGAGAGTTATCTGTTCACCAAACAGGCCATGGACGATGTGCGGAAGCGGCTGCGCCCTGGCGGCACCTTCGTCATGTACAACTATTTCCGCCAGGGCTGGATCGTGTCGCGTCTGCAGAATTCCGTGCGCGCGGCGTTCGGCGGCGACGCGCTCGTCGTCAACCTGCCGAGCCGCGACGTGCTCAATCCCGACGACAGCCTCGGCGGCGACTTCACGATGTTGATCGCCGGAGAGAATCGCGCCATTCAAGATGCGTTCATGCGGCAGCCCGAGTACTGGCTGCGGCTGCGCGGTCCGTTCGACCGGCAGACCTTGAATGGCTTCGAGTATCCGCTGCCAGACGAGCGATCGAGCTGGCGCCAAATGCCTGCTGAAAGCCGTGACACGAGCGAATGGAAGCAGTTCCGATTGACGCAGGTGAATTCGGGCACCGCCGACACGCGCCTGGCCACGGATGACTGGCCGATGCTCTACCTGCGCGAGCCGATGATTCCAGGAGTGAGCCTGCGCGGCGGCGCGATCATGGCCGTCATCGCGGTGCTGATGCTGGCGCCCTTCATGCGGCGCGCGACCGGCTCGTCATCGCAGCCCACCGGATTGCTGGTGCAGATGTTCTTCCTCGGCGCCGGCTTCATGCTGGTCGAAACCAAGGCGGTCGTCCACATGGCGCTGCTCTTTGGCGGCACGTGGATCGTCAACTCGGTGGTGATATTCGCGGTGCTCGTCATGATCCTGATCGCCAACCTGTTCGTGGCGATGGTGCGGCCGGAACGACTGGCGTTCTATTACGCCGCGCTGCTCGCGTCGCTGGTGGCGAGCGCGCTGGTGCCGATGGACACGTTCCTCGGCATGGATCGCACGGCGCAGATCGCGGCCGCGTCGATTCTCGCGTTTACGCCGATCTTCTTTGCGGGTGTGGTGTTCGCCGTGTCGTTCACAAGGGCGGTCGAGCCCGATCGCGCCTTCGGCGCCAACATCGCGGGCGCGATGTTCGGCGGCCTCGCCGAGTACAGCTCGATGCTGCTCGGCTTCCAGTACTTGTTGTTCGTCGCGGTCGCGCTCTACATCATCTCGATCGTCGGCTATCAGAAGGCGGTGACGGGAACGCCGGCCGCGCACATCGGGCAGGAGCCGGCGGCGTAGTTCGGCGGCGCCTTGTATTCCACGAGCGTGACGTTCGGGACATCGAGGCTGACGCACGCTTCGCAGCGATCGATGATCTGCATCGTGCCGATCACCGTGCCGCCCGCGGCGGCAACCAGGTCCGCGCATCGCTTGAACGTCGTTCCCGTATTCCGCACATCGTCCACGATCAGCACGCGCTTGCCCTTCATGCGCGACGCGTAGAACGGGCTGAGCGTCGGCCGGCCTTCCTGATCGCCAAACGGCGCAAACGAGTACGGCGTCTGCGTCATCGGCCGGCGGCCGTCGAGCAGGCCCGCCATGGTGTGCGCCAGCAGCGCGCCACCGGTCGCCGGGCCGGCGACGATCTGCGTGTCGGCCACGAGGTCCGCCGGCATCACGTCGATCAGATCCTGCGCCACCCGCCAGATCGTCGACGGAAACTGGAACAGCTGGTGCGGATTCAGATACAGCCTGCCGTGGAAGCCGTTGCCGTAATCGAAGTGCCCTTCCATCACGACCTCGAACCGCCGCAGATCCTCGAAGGCGCGGGTGCGCACATCGTCGTGACGAGCATTGCCAATTGCGTGTGTCATCGCCATCGCCACCTCAAGCCGGCCGCAGGCGGGTCTGAAGACCCGCCTCTACAGCTGGATTCACGTAAACCACCTTGCCGCCGACGATCGTCGCGGCCACGCCGCCCTTGAACGACCAGCCGTGAAACGGCGTGTTCTTCGACTTGCTCACCAGCTTCGTCTTGTCGATCGTCACCGGCAGATCCGGCGCCAGGATCGTGATGTCGGCCGGCGCGCCGGGCGACAGCGTGCCGCCGGGGACGTGCAGGATCTTCGCCGGATTCACCGACATCAGCTCAACCATCCGGGGGACGCCGATCAATCCGGTGTGCACCAGCTTGTCGAGCGTGATCGAGATCGCGGTCTCGAGACCGACAATGCCGAATGGCGCGCGATCGAATTCCACGTTCTTCTCGTCGTAATGATGCGGCGCGTGGTCGGTCGAGATCGCGTCGACCGTGCCGTCGACGATGCCGGCGATCATGGCGTCGCGATCGCGGGCTTCGCGCAGCGGCGGGTTCATCTTGGTGTTGGTGTCGTAGGCAATCGGGGCGGCGAGCAGATCGTCGGTCAGCGTGAAGTGATGCGGGCACACCTCGCACGTCACCTTGACGCCGCGGCTCTTGCCCTGCCGCACCGCCTCGATCGTCGTCCAGGCGCTCATGTGCGCGATGTGCACGTGCCCGCCCGTCATCTCGGCGAGCAGGATGTCGCGGCCCGCGGTGATCGCTTCCGCGACGCCGGGAATGCCGCGCAACCCGAGCGACGCGGCCACGGCGCCCTCGTGAGCGACGCCGTCGCCCTTCAACGATTGATCCTCGCAATGCTCGATCATCGGTATGTCGAACATGCTGGTGTACTCGAGCGCCCGGCGGGCGAGAATCGCCGTCGCCACCGGCAACCCGTCGTCCGTGACCGCGACGCAGCCGGCCTCTTTGAGCTCGGCGATGTCGGCGAGCTCCTCGCCTTGCTGTCCGCGTGACACGGCGCCAATCGGATACACGCGCGCGAGTCCAGCTTCCGCCGCCTTCTGCAGAATCAAGCGCGTGACGCCGGCATTGTCGTTGACCGGTTTCGTGTTCGGCATGCACGCGACCGCGGTGAACCCGCCCGCCACCGCCGACGCGACACCCGTCGCCACCGTTTCCTTGTGCTCCTGTCCCGGCTCGCGCAAGTGCACGTGCATGTCGATGAAGCCGGGACAGACGATGAGCCCCGCCGGCAGATCGACGATCTCGGCACCGTCCGCCTTCAGGTTTTTGCCGACGTCCGAGATGCGATCGCCGTCGATCAGAACGTCGAACACGCCGTCTTTGCCATTGGCGGGGTCAACAACCCGCCCGCCCTTTAACAACAGTTTCAAGATTCTGCTCCGCCTAATCCGTGTCTAATCGGTGTTTAATCTGTGGCCTAAGAATCCGCTTCATCAGCTCCACCAGCAAGCAAATAAAGAACTGCCATTCGGACCGCGACACCGTTCGCGACTTGATCGAGGATGACCGACGCCGAACCGTCGGCGACTTCTGATGCGATCTCGACGCCGCGATTGATCGGGCCCGGATGCATGATGATCGCGTCCGGCTTGGCGCGCTTGACGCGCGCTTCGGTCATGCCGAACGTCGTGAAGTATTCGCGCAGCGAGGGAAAGTAGCCGCCCTGCATCCGTTCCAGCTGGATGCGCAGCATCATGATCACGTCGGCGCCTTCGACCGCTTCATCCACCCGCGTCGTGACGTGCACACCCATTTGCTTCATGCCCGGGGGGATCAGCGTCGCCGGCGCGCACACCCACACTTCGGCCCCAAGCTTCGTCAGCAGCAGCACATTCGATCGCAGCACTCGGCTGTGCAGCAGGTCGCCGACGATGGCGACCTTCAGTCCCTTGAGGCGGCCCTTGCGCTCGCGAATCGTGAACGCATCGAGCAGCGCCTGCGTGGGGTGCTCGTGCATGCCGTCGCCGGCATTGACGATCGCCGCCTTGCAAATGCGCGCCAGCAAATGACAGGCGCCCGACGAGGCATGTCGAAGCACGATCATGCTCGGTGACATCGCTTCGAGGTTCATCGCCGTATCGACCAGCGTCTCGCCCTTGACCACGCTTGAAGACGCGATCGCGACGTTCAAGGTGTCCGCGCTCAGGCGCTTCTCGGCAATCTCGAACGACGTCCGCGTGCGCGTGCTCGGCTCGAAGAACAGGTTGATGACGGTGCGGCCGCGCAGCGTCGGCACTTTCTTGATGGTGCGCTTGCCGACTTCCTTCATCGCCTCGGCGGTGTCGAGCACGAGCACGATCTCTTCCGCGCTCAGGTCGGCGATGCCGAGCAGGTGTTTATGCTTCAGTGCGGTGAGCGGCGGCGCGGCCACCTTCTCAGGCGACGCCGCGGTCTGGGCAGCCTCCATGGCTCACTCCTTCCCTTGCAGAACGACTTCGTCCACGCCGTCGAGCTCGCGCAGCTTGACCTGCACGCTCTCCTGCCGCGACGTCGGCACGTTCTTGCCGACGTAGTCCGCCTTGATCGGGAGCTCGCGATGGCCGCGATCGACGAGGACGACGAGTTGAATCGATTTGGGCCGGCCGAAGTCGGTGAGCGCGTCCATCGCCGCGCGGGTCGTGCGGCCGGTATAGAGCACGTCGTCGACGAGCACGATGGTGCGGCCGTCGATCGAGAACGGGATTTCCGTCTTGCGCACCAGCGGCGCGACGCCGACGGAGGCGCCCATCAGGTCGTCGCGATACAGCGTGATGTCGAGCGCGCCGACGGAGATCTCTTCGCCGGCAATCTTGCGCAGATCGTCCGCGATGCGCTGGGCGATCGGGACACCACGGCTCCGCACCCCAACGAGGGCGAGATTGGAAAGACCGCGATTGTGTTCGAGAATTTCGTGCGCGATTCGCGTGAGCGCGCGTGAAATGCGCTCCGCATCCATGACCACAGGCATGCTTACCCTCTTTGCGGACTCTCGGGTCCGCGTTTAAAGAGACTTTCGGGAGTATATCAGACTGACCGTTGCCTGATGATCACCTTTCGTTTGGCTTTGGGATCGAGCTTCGGATGGGCGCGCTTCAACGCCTCCGCCATCAACGCCTTCACGGCCGGGCGGTCCAGGTCGGCGGCGGCCGTCACGCGGATGTTGCGGACAATCGCGCCGGTGCCCTGCAGCATTCCTTCGGGGTCGGGCAGCGTGTCGCCCTCGAAGAAATACAGGTTGATCCACTTCGAGTAGACGCCGATCGAGTTGATGACGTTCGACGCGCGTTCGTCGGGGCAGAAGCCCACCACCATGCCGCGCTTCTTGTCGTAGACCATTTCGACCGCACCGGGAAAGCGCGGACGCAGTTTCGCCAGCACGGCGCGCGTCAGCTTCGCCATCTCGGGTGGCTGCTTCGCGATGATCTTGTCGAGTTCGCTCATACGTTCGGCGGCCGGCGCCTGCCGAATCCGGTCGCCTGCTCGAACGCGTGCGCGATCTTCAGGACGTTCAGATCATCGCGGTAGCGGCCGACGATCTGAATGCCGACCGGCAGGCGTTCCTCCGAAAAACCCGCGGGCACGGAAATCGCCGGACAACAAGTCGTCGAGATCCAGTAGGCCGTTTTCATCCACGCAACGTAGTTCTCCATCGTGACGCCCTCGATGGATTTCGGCCACGGCTCGCCGGCATCGAACGGCAACACCTGGTTGACCGCGCAGATCAGGAAGTCGTACTTCTGCTGGAACGCCCGCATCCGCTCGATCAGTTGTCCCTGCTGGATCAAGGCGCGGCCGAGATCTTCGCCGGTCACATGCGCGCCCGACTCGATGTCCCACACGGCCTCCGGCTTGAACTGCGCGCGATGCTCGGCGAGCAAATCCTTGTAGGTGTTCCAACTGCCCCAGGTGCGCAGAGTCAGAAACACTTCATTGACATGACTAAAGTCGGGACAGGCGTCTTCAACGATGCAACCGAGATCTTCGAAGGTCTTGCGTTGTGCTTCGAGAACCTTTCGGACGCGGCGATCGAGCGGCAGCCCGCCAAGATCGAGCGACCACGCAATGCGAGTACCGCGCCAGTCTCGATCCAAGGGGCCGGCGAATGCGGACGGATCGGACTCCCACGATTGCGCGTCCCTGACATCGGCGCCGGCGATCACGCTCAATCCGAACGCCACATCCGCGACCGATCGCGCGATCGCGCCTTTCGTGGACATACCGATGAACGGGATCGCCGTCGGCGCCTGTGGCACGAGACCGACGCTGGGCCTGAGCGCGACGACGTTGTTGAAGTTGGCGGGATTCCTGAGCGAGCCGCCGAGATCACCGCCGTCGGCGATCGGCAGCATGCCGGACGCCAGCGCCGCGGCGGCCCCGCCGCTCGATCCGCCCGCGGTCTTCGAGCGATCGTACGGATTGCGCGTCGTCCCGTAGACCTTGTTGTAACTCTGCGAACCCATCGCGAGCTCGGACACGTTGGTCTTGCCGATCGGAATCGCGCCGGCACGCCGGACGCGCTCGACCAGCACTGAGTCCGATTCGGGCATGAACGACCTGAAGATCGGCGAGCCTTTACTCTGCGGGAATCCGACCGCCGGCTCCATATCCTTGAACGCGGTCGGCAGTCCGTGCAGCGGCCCGATCGGGCCACCGTTGCCGAGCGCGCGATCGGCCTTGTCGGCCAGCGCGAGACAGTCCTCGTCATCGAGCTTGGCGACGATGGCGTTGAGATCGGGGTTGAGGCGTGAGATCTGCGCCAGGAATGCCGTCATGACTTCGCGAGCCGACACCTGGCGCGATCGGATCTGGCGCGCCAGATCGCGCGCGCTGGCGAAGCACACCGCGTCGGCGGCTACATCCACTTGGCCTTCCTGAAGCGATACACGAGATACAGGTCGATCAGGACCATCGTCGCGAGCGCGACCGGGTAGCCGTACGCCCACTTGAGCTCGGGCATATTGGCGAAGTTCATCCCGTAGACGCCGGCGACCATCGTTGGCACGGCCACCAATGCGGCATACGCGGCCAGCCGCTTGGTAACTTCGTTCTCCTGGATGGTGATCAACGAGAGGTTGACGGAAATCGCGGTGGCCACCATGTCGCGCTGGTTGTCGATCGACTGGCCCAGGCGGATCAGGTGATCGTAGACGTCTCGGAAATAATCATGCAAGCCGGCGCAGATCGGCGGCACGCGCCCACCATGCAGCTTGCCGGCCACTTCCAGCAGCGGCTGCGTGGCGTGATGCAGCGTCATCAGCTTGCGCTTCAACGAATAAAGCGCCTCGATCTGCGCCCGCGTCGTCTGCCCCGCGAAGATGCGCTCTTCAATCTGCTCGATCTCCTCGGACAGGCGATCGAGCACCGGGAAATACCGATCGACCACGTTGTCCATCAGCGCGTAGAGCACGTAGGCCGGGCCGTGCTGCAACAACTCGGGCTCCTGCTCGCATCTTCGACGCACATCCACGAAACCGAGCTGCGCGCCGCGGCGGACGGACACGATGTATTGAGGTCCGACGAAGATCGCCACCTCGCCGGTCTGCAGATCGGGGCCGGCCGGCTCGATCAAGTGCAGCACGATGAACAGTGACGAGCCGTACTCTTCGATCTTCGGCCGCTGATGCCCGTGCTGCGCGTCTTCGATCGCCAGCTCGTGGAGGCCAAACTCCTCTTGCAGCGTCGCCAGCTCGGCGGGCTCGGGATCCTTCAGCGCGACCCAGACGAAGCAGTCGCGCCGGACCAGATGCGATCGCACTTCGTTGAGCGGAATATCGGACAGCTTCTGCCCGCGATCGTAGGCCACGCAGTTGACGATCATGAAGGTTCGGACCGAATAATCGCCCGAACACACGGGCCCGCGCAATCGAGATCGATCAACGGAGCCGGTTCTTCGCCTTGTACATGTTCTGATCGGCGATCTGCAGCGCCACATCCGGCTGCCCGCCAGGCTCGAGCTCCGATATGCCGACGGAGAACCCGCACCCGATCGGACCGGCATTCCGCTTGACGCGCTGGGTGAGGTCTTCGATGCGCGTTCGCGCGGCTTCGGCGTCGAGGCCGCGGGCGACCACGAGGAACTCGTCCCCGCCGTAGCGCATCACTTTGTCGTCGGGCCGGAAGGATTCCGTCAAGGCATTCGCGAAGATCCGCAGGCAATCGTCGCCCGCGGCATGTCCGTGCACGTCGTTGATCTGCTTGAAGCCGTCGAGATCGAAGAACAACAACATCGCGCCGGACGTCTGGACTTCGTTGAAGATGTCGCGCAGCGCCCGGCGGTTGATCGCGCCGGTGAGCGGATCGCGATCCGCGAGGAGCCGCAGATTATCCTGAGCGACCACGAGCCGGTGATGCGACGCTTCGAGCGCGCGGCGGCCGCGCTCCGAAACGGCGAGCACCGATCCAAGCACGATCAGCCATTCGGCACCCATGTCGAACGACGAGCTCGTCGCGAGAAATGCGCCGGCCGGCTCGTGGAGCGCGGCGGAGACGTCACCCCAGGGCCGTTGCCATTGAAGGACGTACGCCCCCGCTTCGGCGAGGGCCAGCACGCCGCGAACGGCGATTCCGCCAATCAACCAGGTGAGGCCGTCGGCGCCGCTGCGCCACAGCGCAACGGCCAGGGCGACCATCAGCACGCCCATCAAGGAATGCTGGCCGATCCCGACGGCGGGGACATCGCGCAGGAAGATCGCGGCGATCACCGCATACACGACAATGCCGATCGCAAGGCTGCGCGTGGTGAAGAGCCGGTTGCCTGGCCGGATCATCGACCATGCGCCTTGCGCCAGCAATGCGGTGAAGACGGTCTTGCCGGCGACATAGGCTGCGGCGACGACGGGAAACGCCGCGTCGGATTGCACCAGCCAGTAGATCGTCGTGGCGGCGAGCGCGAGCAGGTTCGCGGTCCACGCGCGAGCCCACCAGCGCAACTCGGGGCGCGGGTTCGCATGCGCGAGCAGCGCAAAGAACGCCGCGACCATCGCCAGCGACGTCAGCTGGACGATAGTGCTCCAGCGCCACAACAGCAGTTGCTGCGTCTCGTCCATTTTCACGTGTGGGCGCCGCGGCTGTGGCGCGGACCCTAGCGCCCGTACGATGGAATGTAGGTTACCGGTTTATCACTGGTAAAAGCAGGTATGAACAGATCAATTCGCGCAAACCCATCCATGTCGCGGCCAACCGGCAGTCCGAGAAAATACAGAATCGTCGGCGCCAGATCGACCACCGACGCGCGTGGCGGACGACCCGGCGCGACGTTCGGACCAAAGGCGAGCACAAAACCGTCAGGCGCGCGCTCATGAGTCCCGCTGATCTGCGGATTGCCGGCAATGATTTCGAGGACCCGCTTGCCTGGCGACAGCGGCTCCATCCCGAACGCGGATACCACGAGGAGCAAATCGTTGGGACCCAGCCGCTCGATTTCGCGGCCGACCAGCGTGTCGAGAAATCCGTAGTACTGATTCAATACACCGCCAAACTGCGCGCGCTCGGCCTCCGACACGTCGCCAAACGCGGCGGGGTCCGCGTAGCGCAGGAAGCGATGTCCCACCGCATCGATGCCGGGAAAACGCACCGCCAGTAATCGCGGCGCCGGCGCTTCGAGCCCGTCCAATAACTGAAGGTGCACGCGATCGGCGACGATCGGGGCCTGGTCCCTGCGCACGTCGTAGTCGTTGACCGGCTGCGGCGCGCCCATCGCGCTCACCAGCGACACCGGATCAGGATCGGCCGGCGTCTGCAGCGCCACGAGCGCGTCGTCCAGGAGCTCGGGCGGCCAGAGGGCTGACGTGGAACCGAGACTGAGCTCGGCCTCCGGCAATCGATGAAACGCGTCGCTGACGACAAAGCCGTTCACGGTCGGCGCCGGTTGTGTCAGCGGCCAGCCGATCACGCCGACGCTCGCGCCGCGATCGCTCAGGATGTTCCAGATCGGCCGCGCCAGCAGATCGGCGGCGGTCTGCTGCTGCTCGCTCAGAAACCCGAACGTCACCAGCGCCTGCGTGAAGCAATAGTCGGGCAGCAACTGGATCGGCGTGCCGTCGAGCACCCGATACACGACCGCCGATCGCACGCCGTTCGACATCGGATATCGCCCGGTCGCAATCGAGCTCCACACCGGCTCGGCCTGCGTCGGTCGCAGCGTTGCGAGGTGCAGTACGGATCCTTTGTCGATGATGCGCGCGATGTTGGGGAGGCGGCCGGCCGCCACCGACGACAGGATCACTTCGAGCGATGCGCCATCGAACATCAGCATGCGGATGTGCGAGTCCGAGGCTGATGTCCCGCCATCGATGACGGTCGCCGTCGGCGGCAGCGGCAACGGCGGCTGGCGGGCCGGGCCGCGGGCAACGATCGGCGCCGCCACCGACAGCACCATCGTCGTCGACAGAATCGCGGCGCTGATTGGTCCGCCGCGGCGGCCGAGGTGCGCGAGCCCGAGGCCGAGAAAGATGACCGCGGAGGCGGTGACCAGCGCGGCGCCCACGAACATCCGATCGCGCGTGATCGGATCGAGCACGTCGCCGAACCCGCGGAAGTTGAGCCACATCAGCGTCGAGGCGGCGCCCGCCGCGATCGTGCACAGCCACGACAGCAGCCGGACGCTCAACCAGCCCGGCGACAGCACTTCCACCGCGAGAATCTGGCGCATCACGATCAGCGCGTAGAACGCGACGGTCAGGTTGGCGCCGTAGGCCACGCCGAAGACCAGGGCCAGCGGCAGCAGTGTTGCCGGATCAATCGATATGGACGGATTGAGTTGAAGAACGAGCGCCGTCAAATAGCCGGAGGCCACACCCGCGGCAATCACCGAGTTCGAAAGCATCCGCAAGTAGCGCATCGCTTGAAGAAGGATGTACCATATCTGATTGATGCCACCGGTTGATATCGATGCGACCGT
>Ga0310890_10000827_pt1 | contig 10923 bp, 7 predicted proteins | sample T20D3metaG_FD_203751 | JGI IMG/M metagenome (GOLD analysis project Ga0310890, IMG submission 203751) | Lab incubated soil microbial communities from West Virginia University Organic Research Farm, Morgantown, WV, United States - T20D3 | ecosystem: Environmental > Terrestrial > Soil >... | reverse complement strand
GTAGATCGAGTCCTGGTACTTCGTGTGGTTCTCCATCCCCGTACCGCCGCAACACGTGCCCGCGTTGCCGTACTCCCTGAGCTCACCCGGTCGCACCGGCACGAAATACGTGACCTCGGGATCGGTGACGCTATCGGTGTCGCGCCGCGAGCCGAGGATGTGGTTGAAGAGCCCGTGCTCGTAGTAGTTCATGTACTTCGGGTCGGGCTCGTGGAAGAACAGGTTGCGGCTCAGCTTCAGCATGTTGTAGAGCGGACACGTCTCGGCATGATTGTGGTTGTTAGGCTCCGAGTACAGCGATCCCGCGATCAGGTCGCGTTTACGCAGGATCTCCCCCACGCCGACGCCGCCATGACTGTAGACGCGATGCGGCACGACCATGTCCCAGAAGTTCTTCGCCGCCGTGTAGTAGTCGCGCTCGTTGTTCTGTTCGTACACGCGCAGGTACCCGATGAACTGCGGGATGTGCTGATTCGCGTGACGCCCGTCGAGGATATCGTTGTTCGTGACCGTCGGGTCCTTCACGTTGCGGTTGTCGAAGTATCGCGCAACGGTGAGATACTCCGGCTTGCGATTGATCGCGTGAAGGCTGGCGAAGGCGTCGTTGGCGCCGCCGTATTCGCCGGCGATGTACATGTTCCACATCCGGTCGAACTGCTCTGGCCGAAGCTTCGATAGGCGGCTGTGCGCCCAGTCGCCGATCTTCGACGCGACATCGAGCGCCTGCAAGGTCCCCGTCAGCGTGTACGCGTCGAGCAGGCCGGCGAGGATCTTGTGCAGGGTGTAGTACGGCGCCCAGATGCCTTGATTGCCGCCGTACGTGGCGAACTCCTCGAGCCGCATGAACTGTGTCTCCGGATACGCGGACAGGAACCCGGGATGACGCCGCCCGTCCGTCGGCGCGATGATAGTGCCGTGGCGTCCCTTGCCTGACGAGTCCGTCGCTTTCATTCCGTCATTCTCGTCGAAGCGACACCACAACACGTTACCGCCGCCCGCTGTACCGCCGGCGGACGCCATCAACGAGCGCACTTCGGCCTGCGTCAACGCGCGATCGAAGATCTGAAATTCGTCGAGCTGCGCGTTGAGATACGAGACGTTGCGTTGCGGAAACTGACAGCGGCCGAGCCAATTGCCGGTGGTCTCGCCGAGGTCGGCGGGCGAAAGCGTCATGTTGGGGTTGGTCGCGACCGGCTCGCCGCCCAAGTAGAGCGTCGCCGTCGAGCCAGACCGTGTGATGGCCATATGCGTCCACGTGTCCACGGCCAACGCCGCTGGCGCGTCGAGGCGCTGCTCGCCGTTCACACCGCTCGTCGTGATCGCGAAACGCGGCACTGGCGTGTTGTTCCCGGCGCGCACCGTGAGGTACATGCGCGACAGCGCAGGCTCGGCGAATTGCGCGTTAGGCTGGCCGAAGTCGAAGATCGCCGTGCCGTTGGTGAGGGTCGCCAGATCGAAGTTGGGTCGCGAATCGGAGAGTCGCGCGCGATCGTACTGCGCCAGGTTGATCCAGAGCGAGATCGTGAAGTCACGGAGCCCACTCACTATCCCTGAGGGGAGCGACACGTGCTCGGCCAGTCCGATGGGCGAGCCGCTCAAGCGCAGGGCGCTGCCGAACTTGCCGGCGACTCGCGGGGTGGGAAGTCTCGCCGCCGCGGCCAACGCATCCTGACATTCGGCCAGGCCGCGAACGATGTAGTCCAGCTTCTGCTTGAAGATCGCGTCGCCGGTGCCTGCATACGCCTGGGACAGCATGCTCATGAAGTGGCCGGCGTAATGTCCGCGAAGGTAGCCAGTGCCGTTCTCCCACTCTCCCACGGGCTCAGCGCCTTTCGTGTCGAGCCCCGCGTTGGCGCGGAAGATCGAGAGAACGCGATCGGGTCCTGCGAACACGTCCGCGTCACCACCATACCCGCGCGCGTAGGCGAGCATGCGGTCACGTTTCTGGGTGAACAGGCTTTCGGCGAGCTTCACCTGTGTGAGCGCGAACGGTCGCACTGCCCACCCGGCGCTGGCGGCGGCGTTCGCGAGCTGGGCGGTGCCCGGTGTGGCCGCCAGCGCCTCGATGTGCGGCAGCAGGAGCGCGCCAGCTGCGGCTGTTCCCGCAGTCTTCAGGAAGTCGCGCCGATCGGGATGCGTAGCGTTCTCGCGCTCTCGGGACATTGCACGGTCTCCCGGGATATCTCGTCAGGACCCTGAAGCTACGGCCCCCGCCCGTTGATCGTCTACTCGTCGCGCAACGCGCGCACCACGCCTCATGAACGCACCCCTACCCGAACCTGTCACCTGGGCTCACATTGTGAGGTCGTGCGTGGCAGATGGTGCGGCATGCTCCGGTAGCGGCACATTCATTCGCTGACCTGTATGGCCGACCTACACGAACGAATCGCCGAAGCATTCGGTGGACGCCTGGTCATCGATCGTGAGCTCGGTGGCGGAGGGATGAGCCGAGTCTTCCTGGCCAGCGACGCGCGCATTGGACGACATGTCGTCGTCAAAGTCCTCCCATCGGAGCTCTCGGCCGACGTGAGCGCGGAGCGCTTTCGACGTGAGATCGAGGTGGCGGCGCGACTGCAGCACCCGCACATCGTCCCACTACTCGAAGTGGGAGCCGGCGATGACGTGGTCTGCTACACCATGCCGTACGTGGAGGGAGAGGGGCTGCGGGCCCGTCTGGGGCGTGAGGGCGCGCTCCCGGTGAACGACGCGATCCGGCTGTGGCGTGAGATCCTCGACGCGCTGAGCTACGCGCATGCGCGGGGTGTGGTGCACCGCGACATCAAACCGGAGAACGTGCTGCTCTCCGGGAAGCACGCGATGGTGACGGACTTCGGCGTCGCCAAGGCGATCGGGCAGGCCACGGCGGGGGGTGGGATCACCGCGACGGGAGTCTCGTTAGGCACACCGGCCTACATGTCCCCGGAACAGGCTGCCGGTGACCCGCACGTCGACCACCGATCCGACCTGTATTCCGCCGCGTTGCTCACGTGGGAAATGCTGACCGGCCATCATCCGTTCGCTGGCCTCACGGCGCCGCAGATGGTCGCCGCACACGCGACGCGGGCACTCCCCGCACTCCTCGAGGAGCGGCCCGCGGTCCCCACCCCGCTCGCGACGCTGGTGGAGCAGTGCCTGGCGAAGAATCCAGCCGACCGCCCGGTCAGCGCCGACGCGGTCCTCACGGCGCTGGAGGCGATGCCCATCACCGATCCGGCGCGGACGCTCGACGCACCGCGGAGTTCGGCGTCTAGCGCGCCGAGCGGGACCACGTTAGGCGGGACGCGGGCTGTGCGTCTCACACGGAGCGCACTGGTCGCTTCGGCGGCGATCTTCCTCGTAGGGTACCTCGGGTTCAGAGCGCTGACCCGAAACGGCGTGCAGCCATCCAAGGAGGCTGCGGCAGCCGCACTTCGCCCTGAAGAAGCCGCGGCCGACAGCGTCGCGCGGCGGGCGGACGCCCTCTTCCGCTCCGCCGCGGTCCTGGTGCGACCCGGCGACCCAGCGGATGCCCAGCTCCGGCGACAGGTGCGGCAGGTGATGGAGTCGCTGCTGCAGCGCGATTCCATGCTCTTCGTTCCCTCCGCCGAACAGTTTGCCGGGTTCATGCGAAACGCGCGCATCCCCGAGCGCTTCATCGACGATCCCGACACGGCCCAGGCCGTGGCGCGGGCCGCGATGCACACGGTCGTCAACGTGGACCTCGCGCGGTTTGGAGCCAGCTTTACCGTCACCGCCTCGCTCGTGCGGACCGACCGGGAAACCGTCGTAGCGAACTTCACGGCAGATGCGGCCGACTCGTCGTCCCTGCCACGCGTATTGCGCGTCGTCGCCGACTCTTTCGGGCGTGCGATCCGTCGGGTCGCGCCTGATCTGGAAGTGACGGGTGATGGGCGGTTCGCATCACCCACCGCGGTGAGACTGTTGGCAGAGGCTGACCAACGCAACTCTGTGCGTGATTATCTGGCGGCGGTCGAGCTGGCACGGGCAGCGACGCGCGCAGACTCCACTTATGTCGATGCGTGGTTCCGGCTTGCGACCTACCTGGAAAACGCTCGGATCAATCGCGCCGAGATGCTCGACGCTCAAGCGCGGGCCTATCGACTGAGAAACCGGACCACGGAGCTGATCGCCGCCTACATCGCGAGCACTTACTTCGCGCGCACGGAGCAACTCGACGCGGCGGTCGCGGCGGCGGACTCGGTGAACGCCATCGTTGCGCGTCGCTCGCTGCGCGCCAACCCTGACGTCTGGGCGGGGTTGGTGAGGAATCGACAGGGGGAGTTCGCACTCGCGGAACGCCATTTCCGGCGAGCTATCAGCATGAACCGCAGCGGCCTTCCCGGGCTCTCGTCGTCGAACCTCGTCGCTACCCTGATGGCCCAGGGCAAGGTGGCGACTGCCGATTCGATGATCCGCGTGATCGAGGCGCGCGATTCCGCTGGAGCTATCCTGCGAAGAGCCCGAGAGCTTCGGGCGATGATGGGTCATGACTACGAGACGATCGTCGCGATGTCGCAAGCTGACCTGACGTCGGGGGACCGGCCGGAGTACGCGAAGGCGTTCGCGCTCTTTCGACTGAGCGGAGCACGGTTCGCGACAGGTCGTCCGCGAGAGGCGGACAGCCTCGGCGCGTCCGGCGAAGCGACCATGGCTCGACTCGGAGATCCCGGCTCGGCGTTCAGGAACGCTCTCACGCGCGCGGTCCAGCTCTTCGTGCTGACGGGAGACTCCGCCACGGCGCGCCGGATCGTGTCCGAGGCGGAGCGACGTTATGCGCCAGCGACGCTGCGCTTCATGGATCGCTGGCACGCCGAGCAGGCCGTCGCACGCTCCGCGCTCGGCGACGTCGCGGGCGCGCGGCAGATGCTGGAACAATGGCAGCGTGAGGTTCCCCAGGAGTATCGGCGCGTCGACGCCCGGCGCGTGGCAGAGGCACGCGGAGAGATCGCTCTCGCCGAGGGGCGCCCGGCGGAAGCGCTGGCCCATTTTCGAACGAGAGGCGTTGGGTTCTGCGCGCGGTGCGACCAGATCAACCTCGCCCGCGCGTTCGACGCACTCAGGCAGCCGGATTCGGCCATCGTGTACTTCGAGCGGTTCGTGGCCACGCCCGGGTCAGACCGACTCGGTCAGGAGATAACATGGCGCCCGTATACCTTCAAGCGGCTGGGGGAGTTGCACGAGCAGCAAGGCAACCGCGCGAAGGCTCTCGAGAACTACGGGGCATTCGTGGCTCTATGGAAAGACGCCGAGCCGGAGCAGCAGCGCGTTGTGGCCGAGGTGAAAGAACACATCGCGAGGCTCCGGCGAATGGCCGGGTGACGAGATGCGCTAGTCGTCGCGCAGGGCGCGCACTGGGTCAGCCGCGCCGTCCCACCCGCGCCCTTCATCGTCTGTGAGAGCGGACATGAGCGCCAACTCGTACGAGCTGACGAGTGACACATTGGTGAATCGGCCGGCGACGCGAGTGATCGCACGTCCGTTCGTAATCAGGACGCCGTTTCCCGCATGTCGCGCTCGAGCAGGTCCATGACCCCTAAGGTGGTCGACATCCCACGGGTCACCCTGAATGCGCACGATCGCCTGCACGTCGCGCCACTGCCATCCTCCGACGTCCGTGGCGATTTCAATCGGATCCGACATTTTTCCGTCAGGCGTGCGGTGGACCATACCGTTCGAAACGCCGTCGAGTGATGCACGTCGCGCGGCCACGGTATCCCCACCGGACCGACCATTCTGATCCGCCAAGCGCCGGGCCTGGTCGTCACCTAACGCCAACTGCCTGTGACCACTGATTGACCTGGAGCCGAATGATGGGGTTGAGCGCGCAAAGGAGGCTACATGCGCACCATCTCGTTACTCGGAATCGCGTTCACGCTCGCCGCTTGCGGACACGACGGTGTCGGACCGTCTCCGACCCCGTCGACCATACCGGGGACGTACAACCTCACGACGGTGGACGGACAGGTCTTGCCGTTCACCGCGCTCGATCTCGGCGCGTACAAGGCGAAGCTCGTCTCGGGCACGCTCAGCCTGAGTGCCGATGGGACCTACTCGTTCCAATTCGGCATCCGCATTGAAGACAGCGGCAACGTAAGGACGGCGGCCGACAGCGATGGCGGCCTCTGGAACGTCAACGACAACGCCATGACGCTCGCCAGCACTCGGGGGGACATTTCGCGGACCGGCACCGTTTCCGGAAACGTGATGACACTTCAGAGCAGTATCAGAGTTTTTGGCCTGACGAAGAATCGGCAATAGAGCACGGGACGGGGAGGTCGCCAACGATCTCTCCGTTCGCACGGTCGCCGCCGCGCGCCTAACGCCACTGGAGGCGGTTCGTGGGACGCCGTGTTGCCGCTACGCGAATTGCATCGCGCTGCGAGTCAGCGGAACAGATCCGTGCCCGGTGAGGTCTGAAACGCAGGGATCAGCGGGATCGCCCCGTTCCACGCGCGGGCCATCGCCGACCCGACACGCTCCGCGACTTCCGCGGTGAATTGCGACCGGTGGCATGCCGCGGCACGCTTCGTCGCCTGGAGATCTTCCGGTGCGAAGGGGACCCGTACCGTGAAAAACTTGGCCTGTGGGACGACCAACGGTGGCTCGGGGCGTGGCGGGTTCATGGCGCGCATCCCCTCGACGGGCAGGTTCATGTAGAAGACGCGTTCCGGCACTCCAGGCGCCCCGAACCGCTGGAGCTGCGTCGCGATGTTGCCCACGATCCGGTGGTCCGGGTGACCCGTTCCGCCGTCGGGCCCCCACGTGATCACGGCGTCGGGATGGAGCCGCGCGAGCTCCTCGGCGATGCGCTGCGTCATCCGGGAGATGAGGGTGCGGTCGCCGACGTAGTCGCCGAGCTTGCCGTCGGGGAACCCGAGTAGGATTGGCGGCTGGATCCCGAGCGCTTGCGACGCACAGCGGGCCTCCTCGCTGCGCTGGCGGACGAGCTCCTCGCCCGGCACGGTGCCGTCAGGTCGCGGAATGTGGCCCTGCTGTCCGGCACCGGCACCGCCGTCGGTTGCGATGATCAGATACACCTGCACGCCCTCGCGGGCGTAGCGGGCGAGGATCGGAGCGATGGGGGTCTCGTCATCTGCGTGGGCCGCCACCACCACGAGCGTCTTCGACGCGGCGCCTTGGGAAAAGGCGACGTCCGGTGTGGACATCGCGAGCACGGCGAGGGCGGCGAAAGCGCGGACGCACATGGAGACCTCCTTTGAAGACTCCGGAGCGCGACTCGCGGTCCCGACGGAGCACGGTTCTAGGCCGAAGCTACGTCATTGCGGCGACGATGCAACCGACACCAGGCGCGTCGATACTCGTTAGGGCAGCGCGCGCTCGGGGCGCGGATCAGAAGAGTCGGATGCTAATCCGCTCGCAGGGCGTCCAGTGGGTCGATCCGAGCGGCTGCCCTCGCCGGCAAGTAGCTCGCGAGGAGCGCGATACACACGAGCACCACGACAACCGCGCCGAGCGTCGGCGGATCCGTGACCGTAATCCCGAACACGAGACTCGCGAGGCTTCGAGCCGCGACGACTGCCGCGACAACTCCCACAGGAATGCCGATCGCGATGACGATGAGGCCGTGTCGCAGGAACAGTCGAACGACCTGGCCACTGCTCGCGCCGAGCGCCATGCGCACACCGATCTCCTTGTGACGGTCGGCCACGCCTTGCGCGATCACGCCATAGACTCCGATCGCCGCAAGCAGAAGGGCGACGCCTCCAAAGACAGAAAGCACGACCATGGCAATGCGGCGACGGCTCGACGCTTCGCTCATCACCTGCTCGATCGTTCGATCGTTGAAGACGGGAATTGTGCGATCGAGATCGTGAATTGCCGCTTCGATCGAAGAACCCGCCACCGGCCCTCGCGTACGCGCAACAGCAAATACCGTCGTCCTCGGCTGTTGAACAACGGGCAAGAACACCTGCTGCGGCGTTTCCCGATCCACGCCCTCCTGCTTGATGTCGCCCACCACGCCAACGATGGCTCGCCACGGCCCGTACGGCGCATTCGGAAATCCTTGCCTGATCTGCTTCCCGAGCGGGGAAGCATTCGGCCAGTACCTCCTGGCCGTGCTGCTATTGATGATCGCGACCGGGAGCGACGTCGGCGTGTCCGAGCGATCGAAGGACCGTCCCTCGAGGAGCGGGATCCTCATCATCTCGAAGTAGCCGGCCGTGACCGGGGCCATTCCCGCGTTAGGAAACTCACCGACCGATGTCCAGTACTCCGCTGTCGTGCCCTCGGTCATGAACACGTTCCACCAGTTCGAGCCGAGGATCGGAAGCGAATAGGTGATCGCGGCGTCCTCCACCCCTGGCACGGCGCGGAGGCGTTCGACGACAGACGGATAGAAGGCTTGTTTCCTCTCGTCAGGCCATGAGGCGCCTTGGAGTGAGAACATGACCGTCTGCAGATTGTGGGGGTCGAAGCCGGGATTCGTGTGCGCGAGCCGGAGCATGGTGCGAACCATCAGGCCGGATCCGGCGAGCAGCACGGTGGCGAGGGCGATCTCTCCGATCATGAGCCCCGACCGCAGCCAGGCCCCGGAGCGAGTCGTACCGCGACCTGCGTGAGCTACCAGCGCCTGACCGACGGCACCTAACGTCTTGAGCACGGGCACGACCCCGAAGACAAATGCGCATGCGCAACTCAGCGCCGTGATCGCGAACATCACGGTGAAGTCCAGGTGGATCTCGTCCAGCCGCGGCAGGTCGCGGGGTGCCAGGCTGATCAAGCCACGGAGGATGATTGCACCGGCGGCGGCACCCAACACGCCACCGATGGCGACGAGCACGCCCTGCTCGACGAGCAGTTGGCGAATGAGGTGCCATCGACTCCCGCCGATCGCGGCGCGAATTCTGAACTCATGAGCACGCGCCGCGCTTCGCGTCAGCAGCAGACCGGCAAGGTTCACGCAGGTGATCAGCAGCAGCAACGTCACCGCGCCGGAGATGACCGTGAACGTTGTGGCCATCTTCCCGACGATCCGGTCGGCGAGCGTGACGAGCTCGAGGCCCCATTCCTTGGGCGGCTTCGCGTACGCGGCGAGGGCCAGCGCGGTGTGGAGGGTCTGCATCTCCCTCCGTGCGGCCGCCACGCCGATTCCCGGCTTCAAGCGACCCACGACGTAGTAGTTCGTGCGTGTTGTGGGGCTCTGCATTCCTCGATAGTTCGCCGCGACCTGCGGCTCGATCAGTCGATAGATGTCGGCCGGTGTCATGTATCTGAAACCCGGCGGCAACACGCCGATCACGTGAAACGAGTTGCTGCCTAACGCGATCGGTTGCCCGATCGCCCCGGTTCGCCCACCGAGCTCACGCACCCAGAAGGTGTGGCTGACGACGATCGTCGGCGGCGCGTCAGGGCGAGCGTCCGTCGAATCGAAGAGGCGGCCCTGTTGAGCGGCCGTGCCGAGCACGCCAAAGAAGTTCGCGGTAACGCTTCGGGATTCGAACCGTCGCGGCACTTCACCGCTCGTGATGATCGCCGCATCGGCGAGGGATCCCGCGAGGCCATCGAACGACGTGGCGCCCTTCCGCCAAGCCTCGAAGTTCGGCCACGACACGCCGGCGCCATCCTTCTCCGTCACGAAGACGAGTCGGTCGGAATCCGGATAGGGCAGCGGACGAACGAGCACCGCATAGGTGATCGAGAGAATGGCCGTCGCCGACCCGGTCCCGAGGATCAGGAGTGCCAAGGCGGTTGCTGTGAATCGCGGTGACCGCCGCAACACGCGTGCGGCGTATTGGACGTCGCGCTCGAGACCGTCGAACCACGTCGCGCGGACGTTACGCGTCGACTCGATCGTCTGCGTCAGTCCGCCGAGGTCGCGAAGGGCCATGCGCCGAGCGTCGTCGAGTGAGGCGCCACGCGAGCGATGCATCTCGATCTCGCGTTCGATGTGGTCCTGCAGCTCCTCGACGATTTCATCGTCGATCTTGCGTCGGCGCATCAGTCCGCGCGCGAACGCGATGATTCTGGTGATCATTCGTTGGTACCCAGGACGCGCCGCATCGAGAGCGCGAACGCGTTCCACGTTTGCGTTTCCTGCTGGAGGCGCTTTCGGCCGGCCGCCGTCATCGTGTACATGCGGGCGCGCCGGTTGTTGTCGGAGGGTGTCATCTCCGACTTCACGTCGCCACGCATCTCCAACCGGTGCAGTGCCGGATAGAGCGACCCTTGGCTCGTCCGCAGCCCATCCTTCGACATCTGTTGCAACCGGTTCGAGATGCCCCAGCCGTGGTTGGGACCGAGCTCGAGGATGCGCAGGATCAACAGGTCGAGTGTGCCTTGAAGCAACGATGACTTTTTCATTGACTCCTCTTGACCTACGAGAGGAGTGTATGGATCGACCTGTCGGAGGTCAAGAGGAAAGAACGGCGTCGGTCGCTTTCGTGCGAGCGGGCGCTTGACACGTGCCGGGCTGACTATTTACGATATGTCGAAGACCGAGGTATCATGCCATCAGCGAAATTTCCAATCCCGCAGGGCACCCTCGACATGCTGATTCTCCGCATCGTGTCGTTGGAGCCTCGTCACGGATACGGCATCGCCCAGCGGCTTCAACAGCTCTCGCGTGACACCGTGCAGGTCAATCAGGGCTCCCTCTACCCGGCGCTTCATCGGCTCGAGGAGAAGGCATGGTTGCGCGCGGAGTGGCGCGAATCGGAGACAGGGCGCGAGGCCAAGTTTTATTCGCTCACCGCCGCCGGACGCAAACAACTCGAAGTCGAGAAGGAGAGCTGGAACCGGCTGAGCCGAGCGGTGCAGTTGATCTTCGCGGACGGGTAGGCACACATGCGACTGACCAATCTCCTTCCTGGCGGCCGACGCCGCAGGGAACGCGACCTCGAGCGCGAGCTTCGGTACCACCTCGAGCGACGCGCTGACGAACTTCGCGCCGATGGCCTGACT
>Ga0310890_10000825_pt1 | contig 10935 bp, 10 predicted proteins | sample T20D3metaG_FD_203751 | JGI IMG/M metagenome (GOLD analysis project Ga0310890, IMG submission 203751) | Lab incubated soil microbial communities from West Virginia University Organic Research Farm, Morgantown, WV, United States - T20D3 | ecosystem: Environmental > Terrestrial > Soil >... | reverse complement strand
GTTGCGGGATATCTGATCCTGTTTATCGTTTCCGGTTTTGGTCCAATAGCTATAAGGCCTGAGGCTTTCGTCCGTGTCGCCACCATGAAAATCGATCAGGTGATCGCTTTGCTCAACCACTTGTTTCGTAATTAGAAATGACGCGCGCTCGGTTTGAGTTCCGTCCATCTTACCGGGATAAAAACGGTTCATGCTCTTTTTGTCTACTGGATTCAGATGTGGAACTTTCTGCTCGAACGACGGAATGTTAATTAACGGAACAATGATCACCGTGCCGGAGATCTCCGCAGGATTTACCATTGCGATTAATTTCTCAAGAGCAATGATGGAGGCATACTCAGTGCCGTGCGCGCCCGCGACAAGCGCGAGAACGGGTCCGCGTTTCGCGCCATGAATCACTACTACCGGGATGCTTAATGCAGCATCACTGCCCGCGGGAACTTCAATCGTGCCGGTAACTTTCTGTCCACGAGCTGCAGTCGCGGTGCCGACGGTAAGTGTCTTGCGATCCTGTGCTGCACCATTGCTCAAAAAGATAAGCACGAAGGAAACGATGGCTATCAACCGTTGCATGATCATCAACCTCCTGTCCAAGAATAAGCGGGGAATTAGCGGGTCCATCTGCCGTTTGGCATTCGCACTGGCCCAGGGTGAAAGAACTTTTCCGGAGTCATGACTCCGTCCTTCTTGAAGACCGTTCCGTTCTTCATCACAAACTGAACATTGCGGAGAGAATCGATATTGGTAAGTGGATCGCCTGAGACTGCGATTAGATCGGCGAACATCCCCGGCTTAATTGGCCCACGTTCTTTGATAACGTCTGCCGCCTTGTATCCGTTGATCGTCAAAGCATACAGAATATCGCGGGTTGGGATATTAGCTGCCTTCCAGGTGTCGAGAAAAGCAATCGTCATGTCACCGCGACTCAGCCACTCTCCGGTCTTCGGATCCTTCATGCGTTCATTCCAGTAGTCGAAGTCCGTTGAAAATGTAAGCGGTACTTTCTTCTCCCACGCATCACGCAGCTTCGCGACTGTTTGCTTGAAAGCCGCGTCGCTGCCGCGATAATTGGTGAACGGCGTGTCAGTACCCGCGCGGAAGATTCCTTTCTCAGCCATCTGCCGATGATGTTCGGGAGTCAGCGCATTGCCGTGAGCAATGATGTAGATACCCGCATCGATTGCGCGTTGTGCTCCTTCGGCCGTCTGAACGTGACCTTCTACTTTGCAGCCACCCTTCGCCGCTTCCCGTATCGCGAGTTTGATGTCTTCAACTGAATAGCCCCACGGTTTGCAGTCGATGCAGAGTTTGATGGTCCTTGCGCCAAACAACATGTTCTGACGGATTGCTTTGACTATTTCGTCGGGGCTATCGGCGTCGATGTACTCGGGAAACATGATGTTGTTGCGCTTGTACGCCTCCGGTGTGGGCCAAAGCTGCCCGCCAGTACTGCCAATGATTGGACCGGAAGGAATCACAGTTGGACCAGGCAGCCATCCCTGTTCGATTGCTTGTCGTAGAGCGGTGTCAGCATAAAGCGCGTTGTTGCCGACATCGCGGACGATTGTGAACCCGGAACTGAGCAATTGAATTCCGTTGGACGCCGCCTGAATGGCGCGCAAGGCGGTGGAGTCCATGACAGTAGTAAGGTAGTAGTAGTTGTTCTCCGGCTGCTCCTTGTAAGTCAGCGCCATGTGAGTGTGTGCATCGACTAAACCCGGCAACACAGTGAGTGTTGACAAGTCGATCACCGTCGCGCCAGCAGGGATCGATAGGTTGGCTCCGACTGCTTTGATCTTCTCGCCTTCAACAATGATGACTTGATTGGAGGTTACCGTTGCCGTTTCTGGATCGATCAAGCGGCCCGCCTTAATCGCTGTGATTGGAGCCGGCGACGTTTGTCCGGCTATGGAAATGGCTAAGGCGCTCACGAGTAAAGACAGACACAAGGCCTCAGTAATGAAGCGCATATTTCTCTCCTTCGTTATCCGGGTTAAGTCAGCTTGTGAAGCAGGTCTTAAGTATAAAGCCTGATTACTTAAAGTGGGTCGTTTTCAATCTCGAGTGGCAGCAGATCCTCGCTGCGATTGAGTCGACGTAACCAATGCGGCTCATCAAACAGTTGGGCCAGACCTCGCACGAGCGCATATCTCGGTTCATCAGCAATGCGAACAGGTAGTTTAGTTGTTTCCCGTAAGAAGTCGTCAAGGCCGCCAAAAAGCGATCCGCCGCCAGTCAGGATCAGGCCACGCTGATAAATATCACCGGCTACTTCGGGCGGCAGTTCTGAAAGAGTCTTAGTAATGCCATCAACAATCTTGCGGACGACTTCCTGGGCGATAGGATAGATCTCGCCTGCCGTGATTTCGACGGCAGCAGGGGCCCTCGTCAAAACGTCGCTGCCGCTTACTGAAGTTATGCGTGAAAGATCGCCGGGGAGAGTGGCGGAGGCTAGTTCAAGCTTGAGCCGTTCTGCTGAATGCGCGCCAATCAGTAAACCGCGGTGACGACGAATGTGATTGATGATCGCGGCGTTTATGCTCGACCCTCCGATGCGATTCGCGCTCGAGTGCAATACATCGCCGTTGGCTACAACGGCTACACTCGTTGTTCCACCGCCAATGTTTATGACCGCGGACGCCTGTTGATCGTTTACGTTGACACCAGCGCCAAATGCAGCCGCGAGTCCTTCTTCAATCAACCACACGCGGCCGATTCGCGCATGCTCAGCGGCATTCATCAGCGCACGCCGCTCTACAGGTGTGATACCAGCCAACACACTGATTAGGGCACGCCGGCTAAAACTGGAGATACTACTGCGCGCGATTCGCGCAAAATGCGCGAGCATGTGACGGGTCTTTTCAAAATCCGCGACGACGCCATCGGCCATGGGTGCAATGACAGTGACGTTGCGAGCTTCGCGCCCATACATCTTCTGCGCCTCGGAACCGATTGCAATCACTTCACCGGTTATATTATCGACGGCCATTAGAGATGGCTCATCTACAACCACTCCACGGCCGCGCACGTAGATGATCGTTGCGGCGGCACCCATGTCGATAGCCATGGAGTCTGAGAGCAGATCTCGTAGGCCATCGAGACCAATGAACGCTGCGGTTTTGCTCATGAAGGACATCGCTGTTCGATCGGTGGTTAAACTTCCAGCCGTAATTTCATCGGTAAACGATTATAAGAATCGGCAAAAATTTTTACGAAGCGATGGCGATTAATGGAAGCGCCCAGTCTCGTTGCACGCGATCCAGTAACGCATTCCGATTCACACCCAGACGAGGCCAGCTGTCCAAGCCGTCAGCCTCAGACCAATCAAGTTGCACTAACCCAGCCATTGTGACCGGGTTCCTGCCGGCCAAATGCACCTTTGCTCCAGCCGCATTTTTCAGCTTAAACCAATAAGCTCCAGTAGCTTACGTTAATTGATGACCACTTGCAGAGAAGGCGGCATACATGTTGCTCAAGATCCAGACGTGCGCCGACAAAGTGCACGAAGACTCACAGCACTTGATGCCCCCAAAAGAAAAACGCTAAGGCGAGCAGTCATGCGGTCCAATACTCGTGGCAGCAAGCTGAGAGGACGAGCACATGAAAAACTTAGAATGGTCAGACGCAACATCGAATTTGCTCATATTTTCGTCAGTATTACTGGCGTTCACCCCTTTCGTACTTGGGGACCAGTTGGTTCTAATTGCCAGCAGCGCGATTAAAGAAGGCGGGGTGATGATCGATCAGTTCGGCGCTTATCTCACGAGTTTCTTCTAATCGAATCTCGCAACCGACGTCATTAAACCTCACATTCCAACCCAAAAGCTTAGATCAATATTTACCGTACCCGGCCGAGTCGTGTCCAAAGTCAAAAGTCCAATGTCCAATATCGGGTCTTGGAGTTCGGACATTGGACATGGGACTTTGGACATTGGACTTAGTTTGAAGCGACTGTCTTGCCTTGCTACTCAGCGATGCGTAACCTTACGCAACATGAGCACACTGAGAACTCTTTACGATCCAATCGAGCCTTACGATCAAGGCCATCTTAGAGTCTCCGATATTCACCAACTTTATTACGAACAGTGTGGCAATCCGGAAGGAAAGCCAGTTGTGTTTCTGCATGGTGGACCAGGAGCAGGCATAACCGAAGACTATCGACGCTTCTTTGATCCGGAAGCTTATCGCATTGTCTTATTCGACCAACGCGGTTCGGGGAAAAGCACCCCGCACGCGTCTCTTGAAAACAACACTACCTGGGATTTAGTGGGCGACATCGAGCGTTTGCGCCAGCACTGTGGAGTGGAACAGTGGCTCGTCTTCGGCGGTTCATGGGGCAGCACACTCGCACTCGCGTATGCCGAAACGCATCCCGATCGCGTTACCGGTTTGGTGCTGCGCGGGATCTTCCTGAACCGACCAAAGGAGACGAGTTGGTTCTACGAAGACAGTCACGGTGCTGCAGCGGTGTTTCCAGAGACCTGGGAAAAGTACGTGAGCATCATTCCTGAGCCGGAGCGCGATAACATGATCCGCGCCTACTACGACCGATTGACGAGTGATGATGAATCAGTACGTATGGAAGCAGCGCAGGCCTGGACCCTCTGGGAAGCAAGCGCTTTGAAATTGATTCCGGATCAGAAGTTGATTGACGACTTTAGCGAACCTGACAAGGCGCTTGCTTTGGCGCGCATTGAGTGTCACTACTTTCTAAACAACTGCTTCTTTGAAACCGAAAACTATCTCCTTGACCACGTTGAGAGCATTCGACATATACCGGGTGTGATCGTGCACGGCAGGTACGACATCATCTGTCCGTTTATGAGCGCGTGGGATCTACATCGCGCGTGGCCCGAGGCGAAACTGATGGCGATTCCTGACGCAGGGCATTCTGTATTTGAACCAGGAATCACTGACGCGTTGATTATGGCGACAGACGCGTTTAGGTAAGTCGCTGGAATGCGACATCGAGGAGCTCCACCACAGTCGGCTACAGCAACCACAATTAATACTCAGCGAACGCGTCATCTGGATAGCAGTAGAGCCAGCGCTCGCCGGGTTCGGCAGAAGCGATAACTGGATGACTACTTGCAACCGCGTGCTTTGTCGCATGTCGGTTCGGTGAACTGTCGCAACACCGCGTCACTCCGCACGTTTGGCAAGTTCGGAGATGCATCCAACCGCTACCAATTTTTACGCACTCGTCACACTCGCGTTTCTTCGCAAGTTGAACTTCTGAGATAGCCTGAATATGAAGGCATGTTTCGTTCGGCATGATCTGCGGATTATACGTCGACTTGCGTTATGAGGCGCAGTTCAGTACCTCCGACGCGTCGGGGTAGCGGAGGCCAAGAGTCATAGCGGATTGAAGTTGAGCGTGGGCCATCCGCTACCGCGCATGGTACTGAATATCGCTCGCCGTTTATGACCAATGACATCAGAACTGTGGTCCGGTCAGTTTCGGACGTTGCTTCGGTGTTAGCTCTTCTAGGGTTTGACTACTTTGAAGTCTGAGACAAATACCTCTGTATTGTGAGCGAATCGAATACCGTAAACGCCGTCAGTGGATTTTAGTTTTCCTGCAGTCACTAGCGCCGACTTGTCGTAGCTGCCAACAACCTTGTTATTGATCGAACACTCGACCTTGTCGCCCTTCACCGACAACGCGATATCCTGCGTTACGGGTTCGCCGACGCCTGCGGCCTTGTTCACTGCAGGATCTGCACTCGGTCGCGCGCCATTCACCTGAAAAGGCGCTGGGCCAAAACCGCGAACGATAAAATTCCCGTTGCCATACGCTGCGCAATACAAATAGCTTTGCTGTTCGGTTCCCAGCTCGTTGCCCGCAATCATAATTCCGTAAGGATGTGGATGATTGTTGAGGCTCATGTACTTCAGTTCCTTGAAGGTCGCCCTCACGGTGTAATCACCGGACGCGGTGTTTTTCGGATTCCAGTAGGTAACTGCTGGGCCAGTGACTACATGAAACGCGTCGGCTTCTTTCGAGAACTTCGCGCTATTGAGAGTCAAACCGGCGGCCGTTTCTTTCGCATCGATTTGGCCGGTCCAACCAGAAACCGATATGCCTCCACCCGCTACACTTTTGGAAGTTTCATCCTGAGCGGTCTTCGTGGCCTGTCCGCCCTGGGAAAAATTGGAAACCGGAACCAGTGCGGCAGCTAATAGAACAAGCGCGAAAAGATATGCGTGTCGCATATTCAAGATCCTCCTTCAATGCGTATCGTGGGTTTGATTGCAGTCAAGACATCCTTGGCTTTAAATCCTGTGCGACGTGTATACCACTCCTTCGTGCTTGGAGTGAAGTCGGAGCCCAAGTGTTCAGGTTTAAAACGGGCGTGGCGGGATGTCGTTGGGGTGAGTGCCAAACCACTGAGCACGACCTTTGAATCGCGCCTGCATCGCCCGTTGCCAATCAGACGTTATCGAATTCCGACGCGCGAGTTCACGCTGCTGCGCCGCCGTGAGTGGTATTGACCCCGTCATATCTTTATCCGCTTCAGGCCCCAGGTAAACAAAAGCATCGATGTAGTCCGCCAGATTTTTGGAAGTCTCTTCGTAAGCAACGCGAAGCGACTTCGGCCATGGGATGTCAGTTGGGAAGCGTCGTGCGTCGACAAAAAATGTTTGGTTAGGGTCACCAACCGCTGCCAGATAGTTGCGCTCATCGGGACGAAGTTCTCCGATTCGGCCGACGACAAAGAGTTTTGATCGACCCAACGCGTATTCGAGGTCCGGCATGAAATTGTTTCCCTTGTAATGAATGTGACCGTCTCCGTAAATGACGAGGGTCCGATTACCGGGAGTCTTCGCCAGGTGCTCGATAATCAAGTGCGGCATGAAATTGGTTTTGAACGGATACGGCGCTAGATCCTCCGTGACTTTTATCTTCGACCAGTCAGTTGGATCGTTCCCACCAACCAGGCGAATGCGTTTGGCGGCCGGCAGCGTTTTGTTCACATCGTGGAGCGCCTTGAGTGTCTCGCGCACCTGGGGGAGCGTGGTCCACATCGTGGGAGCGTCTGTATCGAACCAGATTGGTGCGAGATCATCCATGCTCAATTCTTCGAGGTTGAGTATGTAGCGATCAATCAAGCGCTGCTGACCTGAACTGGCCCACTCAGTGACAACATCTGTGACACGTTCTCTAAACGCCGGTCGCGTGACGAGACAAGCGAGAAACTGCTCTATCTTCAGGTCTCCATGTGTACTTCCAATGAAAACGAACTGATGCTGGTCAAACTGTTTCGCCAACTCGTCAGCGGCCGACGCTGCTGCACTCGAGCAGCGACTGGAACTGATTTGTGTATTCCGAGCGTTGAGCGATCGTTGAAGAGGGATCTGCGTGAGCAGCGTTAACGCAAGAGAGATCGTCATCACAAACCGCATAATCGTGTTGTCTGAGATTTATGTCGCCGACCGACCGCTACTTCTTAAGTTCCACCAGCACAAGACGGATGGTAGTGTCACCGATGTTCTCGGCCCAATGTGTTAGCGGATCGCGATAGATGACATCACCTGTACGAAACTCTGTGTCGGTAACAGTTCCATCAGCCGCGTGGTTACGTACCTTTCCGCCAGCGATGACGTACACCACGTAGGCTGGATGTGAATGAGTTTTTTCTTTATCACCGGGCTTGAGAACCGCTTCAAGAACACGAACTCGATCGTTCTCTAACCTTCGGCTAATAGTGTTTGCGTTTACCGTCAGCGGGTCTTGCTCGCGCATTGTACCAGCGTCGCTGCGAACAAAACCTGTTGTGAGCAGTACAAATAACAGAATGCAGACTCTCTTCATATTAATGCTCCTTTGGTCGAACCGAGACGATCAGTTGAAAGCTCAAGAGCGTTTCGTTGAAACCCATTTCATCCCTTCGCGCGCGACCTCAGCCGGTATTTCATGATCACCATCGAACTCACGGAAGGTAACCTCGTAGCCTTTAGCTTCCAGGGCCTGAGCGATCCGTCGCCCACAACTGTTGATTGGAAGAATGTGATCATGTGTTCCATGTGAGATGAAGAAGAGAGGTTTTGTGCTGGCGAGGAGATCTGCCTGGGCAGCTCCTTCCTCAGGTACAAAACCTGGAGAGAAGGCAGCGACGCTAGTGAACAAGTCGGTATTGAGCAAACCGAGTCCAATCGCGTACGACGCACCATCGGAAAACCCACCGACGCAAATGCGTGCCGGATCTATCGCGGCACTTTCAAATGCACGTTCAAGCGAACGATTCAAGAAATCGACATCTGGTCCGAAGCTTCCACCGATTGCATCCCACGTTGTGTCGCGCGAGTTCGGAGCGAGCACGGCAACTCCCGCTTCTTCGTGTGCTGAGCCGAGATACCAAAACATGTCTTCAGCATTTTGCGTGGCGCCATGGAGCATCACCAACAAGGGCAGCGGCGACTCGCTCTTTGGTAAATAAAGAATCGCATCACGACCGCCCGAGTCGAGTCCGAGTGGGTTCCGACCAACTGCTGTTGTCTTTACACCTTGATGCGGTCGCGCGCTAATCCGGCCGCCATTCAAAATTGTAGAACCGCCAGTCAGTCGACACGCACTGAGGCTACCTAAGGCACAGGAGGTAAGGAATGCACAGAACTCTCGTCTGTATAACGGCATACGAATACTACTCGAGCATCAGTTTGAGAGTTCGACGTGCAAATGTCAGCACGCAATCTTCACTGAAACAACTCAAGCTCAGATAAATGCAGTGGGGAAGGGGGGCTTGCCCCCGCTCAAGATTCAATAGAGTCAACGTTGAGTGAGACTGATTGTTGAGCGGGGGCAAGCCACCCTTCCTTACTGCATTTGTCAACCTTGAGTTATTCCAGCGAAGCTTGAACGCGCATGTTTTGTACGTTGAACTGTAAGAATGATCCCTAAATGTTATGAACCCTGATTGATCACTTCGAGTTTCGATCGCGATAGACCGGTTCAAAAGCACGTGTCGTGTGCTCAGTTACGCTCGGAATCGGTTCGGGTAATACGCGCGGACGTGCGGCATCGAGTTCATTCGTCTCTTGCCGTTTCGCTAGAGTCTTATTTTTCGTGTCGCTCGTTGCTGGATTTCGCAGCAACAAACGGATGAACACAGCTTCCAGTATGAGCATCAGCAGGAAGGGAACTGTGCCGAAAACAAGAACCGCCTCCACGTTTAAGCCGAGAATTACTCTCATCACTCCCATCAACATCGTGATGACTGCCGTGCCGAAGATAAACGTCGCTACCATCCAGATGACTAACTGATTAGGCCTCACTTCTCGTGTTTCCTGGAGGTTCTCGCTCGTATTCAACTTCGCCCCACAATGATTGCAGTAGCTCAAGCCCCGCGCGATGGCGCCGCCACAAGATGAACAGTACATCTTTCTTGTCTCCGCAAGTCTAACGACCTTTGATGTCGTAGACCCAAAGGGTTCCCAGATCCCGAATGTAGAGGCGACCGTTAGCAATCACGGGATGTGCAAACGCTTGCTCAGGATAATCCCCCACTTGTTTGTGTCTCGGCTTATCTGTCGGTGTGAATCGTGCCTTCTCACGATACGCTTCGGGCGTCGCCTCAATCAATGCGACATCTCCATTGAGGCCGTGAAGATATAACAACCCGTCGGCATAAACCATAGAAACTCTGCCGATGCTTTCAGCTTTCCATTTTACTTTGCCAGTCGTGAATTCCGCCGCAATTAGTTGGCTGCCGGCGATGTCAGTGCCGTACAGATAATCGCCGACGAGCACTGCGCCCCCGAGACCATTTGGAAGGCCACGCTCAAAATAAACTTGGTCGGCGGTAACGCCTGGGCCATCGGCCTTCAATTGAACGAGTCCGCCACCAACACCGAGCGCTCCACCGTAAACGTATGCGTCACGCGCCACCGGAGTGAAATACTGCGCCGGGCCTTTTGCCGCTTCTTTATAGCGCCACAGAAATTGGCCCGTCTTCGCATCAACTCCGACGATCCCTTTCTCCAGAAACTGTACATATTGTTTGCGACCACCGCCGTTAACAACGATCGCTGACGAATAGCCAGCAGCATCACCGCCAGTCACTGCCGACTTCCAGATTGTCGCGCCCGTCTTCTTGTTGAGTGCTACGATCGTCGCTTGCGTACCACCCGGCGTTACGACAACAACATCGCCGTCGACCAACGGAGACTCTGCATAGGCCCATTCGCCAGGTGTGCCACCAAAGTCCTTACGCAGGTTCTTCTGCCAGCGAATGTTCCCGCTATCAGATTCGAGACAGACCAGATCGCCGTCCGAGCCGAGCGCGTAGATCCGATTGCCGTCGACCGTCGGAGTGGAACGAGCCTTTGGGTACGAGGGGTTTTGATTCGGATTGCCAACGTTGCCCACTCGCGTTGTCCAGATTGTGCTACCGTCATTCGTAGCAAGTGCAAGCACAAACTCATTGTCCATGCCGCGATTGCTCATCAAGTAGATCCGCGAGCCGACAACTGACGGAGTTGAGTAGCCGTCACCGATGTCACTCAGTTGCCACAGCAGTTTGGGCCCACCTACGGGCCATTGTTTGAGCAGTCCAACCTCCCGCGACACGCCGTTACGATCAGGACCACGCCACTGGGGCCAGTCGGCAGTTGCGGCGCCCGCATTAATCGAAGGCAAAACTGAACCAGCTAAAACACACAGACCAGGAGATGCAACGGTGATTAGCAGTCTTGACTTCACTTTCTTCTCCTTGTTGCGGTAGTTGCTTGTGCCGGGTTGTTTGCCGCTGTTCGGTGTTTACGAACGGCTAGGTGAAACTGTTCCCTGTGTTCGCCGTAGTCCGAACAACTAACGAGACATTCAGTTTGGCTGAACAATGCAGCGTGCGAAAACATCAGAGCTCAAGCCTCACTGAAACAACTCAAGCTGAGAACTGCAGGTAAGGAAGGGCGGTTTAACCCCCCTCAAGATTA
>Ga0310890_10000820_pt1 | contig 10960 bp, 9 predicted proteins | sample T20D3metaG_FD_203751 | JGI IMG/M metagenome (GOLD analysis project Ga0310890, IMG submission 203751) | Lab incubated soil microbial communities from West Virginia University Organic Research Farm, Morgantown, WV, United States - T20D3 | ecosystem: Environmental > Terrestrial > Soil >... | reverse complement strand
GCGAGCACACAGGGTGCCAGGGCGTCGCCGTCCCGCGGGGTGCGGATCGGGTAGCGGATCGATTCGTCCATCGTCTCGGCGAGACCGCCGAACTTGCCGATGTCGAGATAGACCCAGCGCACGTCGTCTTCCTCGCTCTTCTTGGAGACGAGGACGACTTCCGCCTCGATGGTGCCGGCATTGCCGACCATGCCGCGGCCCGGCTCGATGATGGTCTCCGGGATACGGTTGCCGAAGTGCTTGCGCAGCGCCTTGAAGATGGCCGCGCCGTAGGTCTTCACCGACGGAACGTTCTTCAGGTACTTCGTCGGGAAGCCGCCGCCGAGATTGACCATCGTGAGGTTGATGCCGCGCTCGCCGCATTCCTTGAATACCGCTGCCGCTGACGCGAGCGCACGGTCCCAGGCATGCTGGTTTCGCTGCTGAGAGCCGACGTGGAACGATACGCCGACCGGCTCAAGACCGGCCTTGAGGGCATGTTCCAGCACGTCGACCGCCATGGCCGGCTCGCAGCCGAACTTCCGCGACAGCGGCCATTCGGCGCCGACACAGTCGGACAGGATACGGCAGAACACGCGGCTGCCAGGTGCTGCCCGGGCGGTCTTCTCGACCTCGGCCTTGCAGTCGACGGCATAGAGGCGAACGCCGAGCGCAAAGGCGCGCGCGATATCGCGCTCCTTCTTGATCGTGTTGCCATAGGAGATGCGGTCGGGCGTCGCGCCGGCGGCGAGCACCATCTCGATCTCGGCGATCGAAGCGGTGTCGAAGCAGGAGCCGAGCTTGGCCAGCAAGGCCAGGACTTCCGGCGCCGGGTTAGCCTTCACGGCATAGAACACACGGGTGTCCGGCAGTGCCTTGGCGAAGGCGGTGTAGTTGTCGCGAACGACGTCAAGGTCGACGACCAGGCAAGGGCCCTCGTCTTTACGCTTGCGTAGAAACTCGCGGATGCGCTCAGTCATTGCGCTATTCCCCACGGCTATAGGGCTTTCCAAGCCCTTGATGATGCGGCTTAAGAGCTTGTCGCCTGCGCGCGATGGGGACGCGCGGACGCCTGCACTCTGCTGCCGCTCAGCTGCCTTGGATTGGATGGGGAGATCCCCGTCCGCACGGCCGGCAAAGATGAACAAGCCTCTTCGGTGACCCGCGCCGGTGATGGAAGCCGGCAGAGACCAAGGAAGCCCGATCGTCGTTGCTTTAAGCCGCGTCCCCTGCTGAGAGCAGAGTGCGCCGGTTTCGCCTCCGGCTGCCGGTCAGATTTCTTGGAGAGGTTGGCTCTTCTCTCCAGGCGGCTGGCCGGCCTCTTGTCCGGCTACCTACCGACCGACACACGGCCACAGGCACGTGCGAAATTGGGCATTACGGAAATAAGTAATTTTGGTGACACATGCAAGCAAAAGTTCGCCGCGACAAAAAACTTTCTTAACTTTTTCTTTCAGCGACCGACGACGCGCGCTCAGCCGCGCGTGGTGAACGGCTCGATGCGATGCGCCGCGCGGATGAACTGCGCCATGACGGCGAGGCCGCAGAGGACGAACACAACGTCGAGCACGCGCGCGCCGAAACCGCCGAGGTCGAACAAGGTGGCGAGGGCCCACGAGCCGGCGAACGCAGCGCCGAACACCTCGGCGCCGATCAGGATCGCGGCGCTGACGACGGTGATGACGTTGAGCCAGTTGATGCGGCTGCCTTCGGCCATGCGGGTCTCCTTTGCGAGGCGCAATCTCTCCGAATCCGGCTGCGAGATCAAGTCCATAGCGCAACAGCTCGCCCGCACGAATTGTCACAGACGAGCGTCGGGCGGCCGGTGATCGCGAGGCGCTCGATCGTCTGCTCGGACCACGGCAGTCGTTAACGCGGGTCGAGAGGCAGGTGGAGAGCCGCGCTCGCCGGGTCGTGGCCGGAATGTGGCCGCGGTGAGAGCGATCAAGGGTCTCGCCAAGGCGCCACACTCCGACTAGATGGACGGGATGAGCGCCACATCCCCCTCCCCAGATCGTCAGAACCCGTTGCTCGCCACCTGGTCCGGCGAGTTCGAGATGCCACCGTTCGCCGCGATCAAGACCGAGCACTTCCGTCCGGCATTCGACCGGGCGTTGGCGGAGCACCGGGCCGAGATCGACACGATTGCCCAAAACCGAGCCGAGCCGAGCTTCGAGAATACGATCGCGGCGCTGGAGAAGGGTGGGCGGGAGCTTGAGCGGGTCGCCAACGTCTTCTTTGTCCTGGCGGGCGCAGACACGTCGGATGACATCGAGGCGATAGAGCGGGACGTGTCACCGCTGCTCGCCCGCCATAACAACGCGCTCTACCTCAATCCTGCGCTCTACGCCCGCATAGCCTCGCTCTATAAGAGGCGCGACTCGCTTGGTCTCAGCCCTGAGCAGGCCCGTGTTCTGGAGCGCTACCACACCCGATTCGTGCGCGCCGGCGCCGCGCTCGAGAAGCCTTCGCAGGAATGCCTCGCCGCCATCAACGAGCGACTGGCGAGCCTCGGTACCCAGTTTGCGCAGAATGTGCTGGCCGACGAGAAGTCCTTTGCCATGATCCTGGAGGAGGGCGACCTCGCTGGATTGCCGGACTTCGCCCGCACGGCAGCCCGTGCCGCCGCCGAGGAACGCGGTCAGCCGGACAAATATGCGATCACCTTGGCGCGCTCGTCAGTCGAAAGCTTCCTGCAGTTCTCATCCCGGCGGGATCTGCGTGAAAAAGCGTTCCAGGCCTGGATCAGGCGCGGCGAGAACGGTGGAACAACAGACAACCGGGCACTGATCGCGGAGATGGTCGCCTTGCGAGGCGATCGGGCAAAGCTGCTCGGCTTTGCGACCTTCTCGGACTATCGGCTCGACGATCAGATGGCGAAGACCCCGGCGGCCGCGCGCAAACTTCTGGATGAGGTCTGGGGTCGTGCCAGGGCAAAGGCCGTCGGTGAGCGCAACGCCCTGCAGGCGCTGGTCACCCAGGAGGGCGGCAACTTCGCGCTGGCGCCGCACGATTGGCGCTACTACACGGAAAAACTGCGCAAGGCGAAGTACGATCTCGATGAAGCCGAGATCAAACCGTACTTCCAGCTCGACAAAATGATTGAGGCAGCGTTTGAAACGGCCGGTCGCCTGTTCGGACTCTCGTTCAAGCCAGTCGACATGCAGCTCTACAATCCTGACGCCCGCGCGTGGGACGTGACGGACGCGCAGGGCCGACACGTTGCGCTCTTCATCGGCGATTATTTCGCGCGCAAGTCCAAGCACAGCGGCGCCTGGATGACGTCATTGCGCGATCAGGAGCGACTATCCGGCGATATCCGCCCGATCGTTCTCAACGTCTGCAATTTTTCCAAACCGTCGGCGGGGGAACCGGCACTCCTGTCGTTCGACGACGCGCACACCCTGTTTCATGAATTCGGTCACGCGCTGCACGGGATGCTGTCCAATGTAACCTACCCGCTGCTCTCGGGTACCTCCGTGCCGAACGATTTCGTCGAACTGCCCTCGCAGCTCTACGAGCACTGGCTTGAAGTGCCGGAGATCCTCCAACGCTATGCACGCCATTTCCGTACCGGCGAGCCAATGCCAAAAGCATTGCTCGATCGGCTGCTCGCGACCCGGACATTCAACCAGGGCTTCGAGACGGTCGAGTACACCGCCTGCGCGCTCGTTGATCTCGACCTGCACTCGCTTCCTGACGCGTCAGGGGTCGACGCATCGGACTTCGAACGCAAGGATCTCGAGCGAATCGGGATGCCGGCGGAGATCGTGATGCGCCACCGCCTGCCGCACTTTCAGCATCTGTTTTCCGGCGGCGGCTATGCGGCCGGCTATTACTCGTACTTGTGGTCGGAAGTGCTCGATGCCGATGCCTTTGCCGCATTCGAAGAAACCGGAAATGCCTTCGATCCGGCCATGGCCAAACGGCTGCGTGACTACGTCTACAGCGCAGGAAATCTGCGTGACCCCTCCGAAGCCTATACGTCATTCCGCGGGCGCCTGCCGACGGTTGATGCGCTCTTGAAGAAGCGCGGCCTCGACGACATAGCCTCCGCATGACGCTTCACTCGGCCGGGCATCGTCGCGGCGTGGTTGCCGCCCCGCACGCAGCCGCCGTCGAGGATGGCCGAGCGATCCTTGCCGAAGGCGGCAATGCAATTGAGGCGATGTTGGCCATGGCCGCCAGCATCGCCGTTGTCTATCCGCACATGAATCATTTCGGCGGCGACGGCTTCTGGCTCATCCGCGAGCCGTCAGGCCGCGCACGCGCGTTGATGGGTGCCGGCCCGGCCGGCGCCAAAGCGACGCAGCGATTCTATCGTGATGCGGGCTTCGACGAGATCCCGGCGCGCGGTCCGTTGGCGGCGCTCACTGTGCCGGGCGCGGTCGGCGCGGGCCTGCTGGCGCAGGACGCGGCCAAAGGGCAGGGCGGAAAGCTTCCGCTTGGGTTGCTGCTGGGACCGGCCATCGGACGTGCCCGTGCTGGCTACACGGTGACGCGCAGCCAGGCGCGGCTGACAGCCGAGAAGCTGCCGGAGATGGATAAGGCTACCGGGTTTGCAAAGGCGTTTATGCTTGATGGCAAGGTGCCGGAGGTCGGCGCGCGTCTCAAACAAACGGAATTTGCCGCAACCCTCGAACATCTGGCCCACGCCGGCCTTGAGGATTTCTATCGCGGCGACGTCGGTCGTGAAATTGCCGCCGATCTCGATCGCATCGGGAGCCCGGTGACCCGCGACGACATGGAAAAATATCGCGCGACCGTCGCCGAACCGCTCAGCGTGACGATCCAAGCCGGCACGCTCTACAATTCGCCGCCGCCGACGCAAGGCCTTGCTTCTCTCATGATCCTCGCGCTGTTCGATCGACTGCGGGTCGCGCAAGCGGACAATTTCGAGCATATCCACGGTATCGTCGAGGCGACCAAGCGCGCGTTCCGCGTTCGCGATCGCGTTATCACCGATCCCGACAAGATCAGCGGCGATCTCAACCGATATCTGTCATCCAGTTTCATCGATGCCGAGGCATCAAACATCGATGCCTGCAAGGCGGCGCGCTGGCCTGCGCCTTACGGCGAAGGCGATACGATCTGGATGGGTGCGGCGGACGCGAGCGGCCTCGTCGTCTCCTACATCCAGTCCCTCTATTGGGAGTTCGGCTCTGGCTGCGTGCTGCCGGCAACCGGCATCCTCATGCAGAATCGCGGCGCCAGTTTTTCGCTTGATTCGAAATCGCTGAATGCGCTCTCGCCAGGGCGTCGTCCGTTTCACACGTTGAATCCGGCGATCGCCGCGCTCAAGGATGGACGCTTCATCGCCTACGGAACCATGGGCGGTGATGGCCAACCACAAAGTCAGGCGGCGGTTTTTACGCGCTACGTCAATTTTCGACAGCCACTCGATAAAGCGCTCGATGCACCGCGTTGGCTGCTCGGCCGCACATGGGGTTCGACTCACACCAACCTGCGGATGGAATCACGTTTCGACGGCAATCTGGTCGATCGACTGCTATCGGCCGGTCACGACGTCGCTGTTCTCGATGATGCCTATTCCGACACGATGGGACACACTGGCGCGGTAGTCCTGCATCACGACGGCACCCTGGAAGGCGGGCATGATCCTCGAGCCGACGGCGGCGCTGCCGGCGTTTGAGTGCAATATTTACGCAAAAACTATTGCAACAAAGTAACACGTCACGTTTAGGCCGCAGTCCGTGTTATGGTCCCTGCATGCTTCGCATCTTTTTCGTCACACTCGCCGTGCTCTTCATCGCCGCTCCGGCGCTGGCGCATCCGCACGTCTGGGTGACCATGCGCACTGAACTGGTCTACGCGCCCGACGGACGAATTACAGGCATTCGTCATGCCTGGTCGTTCGACGACATGTTCTCGACATTTGCCATCCAGGGGCTGGACAGCAAAGAGAAGGGCAAGTTCACCCGCGAGGAACTTGCCCCGCTGGCCAAGGTGAACGTCGAATCGCTGAAGGAATTCGACTATTTCACCTACGCTACTGCAGACGGGAAGAAGGTCGCGCTGACCGATCCCACGGCGGATTACTGGCTCGACTACAACGACCAGGTGCTGACGCTCAATTTTACCCTGCCACTCAAAACACCGGTCAAGGCGAAGGAACTGAAGATAGATATCTATGATCCGACCATCTTCGTCGACTTCTCCTTTGACAAGCAAAACCCCGCGCGAATTGTCGGCGCGCCGAATTGCAAACTCGACGTGCAGTTGCCACGCGAAATGACATTCGCCGAGGGCAAGAAACTCAGCGAAATCCCGGCCGACGAGAAAAACACGACGATGGCCTGGGGCGCCCAATTCGCAAACAAACTCCTGGTGCACTGTCCTTGACGCAGGTCCCGCGACTCCGCCTGACGCAATATGTCGTGCTGGTTGCCTGTATTTTGCTTTTTGTCGCTGCGATCGATTGTGCCCTCGCGCAGCCTTTCGGCATGACGCGTGGAGGATCGCCCGCCGAAATCGGCGGCTTCACTGGCTGGATTCTTGCCAAGCAAGCCGAATTCTACCGTACGCTGTCCGGTCTGATCCGCGCCGCTAAGGCTGATGGGAGCGCAGCCTATACATTGCTCGGCATTTCGTTCCTCTACGGCATTTTTCACGCCGCCGGCCCCGGACACGGCAAGGCGGTGATTTCGTCCTATCTGGTCGCGAATGACGAAACCTGGCGCCGGGGGATCGTGCTGTCGTTTGCATCGGCGATCCTGCAGGCATTCACCGCTGTTGCCGTTGTCGGCATCGCCGCAGCGCTTCTCGGCGCGACGGCAACAGCGATGGGCAACACCGTTCGGGTCATCGAGATTGTCAGTTATGCGCTGATCATGCTGATCGGCCTGCGTCTGCTATGGGTCAAAGGTCGCGCCTTCCTGCGTTTGTTGCGCGGGGAGCAGCAGGCGCACCATGCGCACGACCATCACCCCGGCCACGACCATGGCCATCATCACCATGCGCACGACCACCACCATGATCATGATCATCATCACACGCATGACCATGACCACCACCATCATCATGGCCATGCCCATTCGCACGATCATGATCATGAGGACGACGCATCAGCCTGGGGTCACGCGCACGCGCCGGAGCCAGAGGAGCTGACGGGCAAGCATTGGCTCAGGCGCGGTCTTGCCGCGATCATCGCGGTTGGTCTGCGGCCGTGTTCAGGTGCGATCATCGTACTTGTGTTCGCTTTGGCCCAAGGGCTGTTCTGGATCGGCGTTGCGTCGACCTTTGTCATGGGATTGGGCACCGCGATCACCGTCGCGGCCATCGCGACGTTGGCGGTCGGCGCGCGTGGGCTCGCCGATCGATTTGCCAAGGCGAGGCCCGGCGCGGGAATGCTTCTGCTGCGCGGACTGGAAACCGCGGCCGCGCTCGTCATCGTGTTTTTCGGCGCCGCCTTGCTGACCGGTTACATTGTGAGCGAACGCCTGATGGGCGTTTAGCCGAAATCTTCGTCCCGCAATTCGATCGGCTGACCGTGCGGAGTACGGTCACAGGCGTGGTCCCACGCGTCGCGATAACGGTGCAACGTGTCTTGCGTCGTCACGCCTTTGTCAGCCACGAGCTTCTCCAGCGTATTGAGCCAGTGCAAATAGTATGTCTCGCCGGTATCCGGGTCGCCGGCCGCCTGCGCGCGCTTGATTTCGTCCGCAAGTGCCGCGGCCCATTCTTTCCAGGTGAAGACGCCGCATTCGTGCAGCGCAAGCGTCATGGCAAAGGCCTGCGCTTCCCAAGGCTCGCGGAACACCGGGCCGTCGGCGTCGCGCGGCACGCCCGGCACGGCAATCGCTGCGCGCATGCCTGCGCGAGGGTCCATCGGCATGTCAGGCGCGCTCCAGATAAGGCTCCCACGCGTCGACCGAGACTTTGGTCGTCGGATCGCCGTTCGCGCCCCAAAGCTCGCGTCCATCGAAACGCACGGTGTAGAGCCACTGCGGATTTTCTCCCGCGCCCGTGGCGTTGCTGTCGGGAAACACATGGCAGCCGAGCGCGCGCTCTATAGTGCCGACGTGCCCGCGCACGTAAGCGGGCAAGCGAGTGTGTGTCGGGGGATTGATATTTTTGGCGCGGACGCGGTCGCCGGATTTGAATTCGGCTTTCGTATTCGTATCGCGTTCGGTCGGACCGCCGCGGTGGAGCGTCTTGGCAACGTCGGCTGGTGACAGCACACGCTTGACCGGTTTCGCGGGCCGCAGGCTGTGGCCGGCCTCGATTTCATCGTCCGATGCCAGCCCGCGTTCCTTGATCATCTGCTCGAGCGCCGCAAACCAGATCTGATAGTAGCTCATCGAGAGATATTCGACGGGTGGTCGATTCTCGCGGGCAAAGCGCGACATGTCGATGTTCCACCCACCGGGCATGCCCATTGCCAGCGTCAATGCAAACGCGCGTTTCTCCCAGTCGCCGTGAAATACCGGTTCGTTCGGCTCGGGCGTCACTGGACCAAAGCCGTGCTTGCCGCCCATGTCCTGCGCGCCGTTCATTTCAAATCCTTTGGAGATTTAGGCAGCCCGGTGCCGATCATGGAGTCGCGGGTCACCAGGTCCGCGAGTTTCTCTTCGCTCCAGCCTTCAGTGCCGGCAGGGCGCATCGGTATAACGAGATAACGGATCTCGGCGGTCGAATCCCAGATACGGATCTCGGTGTCTTTCGGCAGGCTCATGCCGAAATCGGCGAGCACACCACGCGGATCGGCAACAGCGCGCGAACGATAGGGAGCGGATTTGTACCAGACCGGCGGCAAGCCGAGCACAGGCCATGGGTAACAGGAGCACAGCGTGCACACGACCATATTGTGCAGCTTCGGCGTATTCTCGAGCGCGACAATGTGTTCGCCCTGTCGACCGGCGTAACCAATTTCAGCGATTGCCGGTGTCGCATCTTTCATGAGCCGCGCGCGATAGGCTGGATCGGCCCAAGCCTTGGCGACGACGCGTGCGCCATTGCGCGGTCCGACTTTCTTTTCATAGGTCTCGATCAAGAGGTCGAGCGCAGCCGGATCGACGTAACCTTTCTCGGTCAGCACCGCTTCCAGGGCGCGTACGCGCAACTGGGTTTCCGAAAGCTCGGAATGATCGTGATCGTGGTGGTGGTCGTGATTGTGGTCGTGGTCATGCCCGGACATGCCCTCAATATAAGCAAAAGGTCCGCCTTTGTGCCATCATCGGCGCTATGACTTTTGCGCATATGACGGCGGTTGCTGACCGCATTGACCGCATCACGTCGGCTCTGGGCCGCGCCGTCGCATGGCTGGCGCTGGTGGTGGTTTTGCTACAGTTCGCGCTGGTGATCGTGCGCTACCTGTTCGGACTCGGATCCGTCTGGCTCACCGAGACGGTGGTTTACGCGCACGCCACGGTATTCATGCTGGCGGCAGCGTGGACGCTGCAAGTCGGTGGCCATGTGCGCGTCGATATCTTTTATGCGGACGCCTCAGCGCGTACCAAAGCGCTGATCGATCTGGTTGGTGCCCTGGTTCTCCTGCTGCCGTTCATGATCGTGTTGATCTGGTTATCGGTGCCCTACGCGGCGCGGTCCTGGTCGATCCTTGAGCGTTCGCAGGAAGCGAGCGGTCTGCCGCTGGTTTTTCTGCTCAAGACGCTGATCCCGCTCTTTGCGCTGCTGATGGCATTGCAGGGGATCGCGCAGGCGATCCGCGCCGTAGCGGTGCTGGCGAGGGCGCGCTGATGCCGCTCGCCGAGGTTCTCGCAATCCTCATGGTGCTCGTCGTCATTGCTGCGCTGATGGCGGGCTATCAGGTTGCGCTGACGCTCGCTGGCGCGTCGCTGATCTTCGCGCTTATCGGCGATGCCGCTGGCGTCATGCGCTTCGCCATTCTCGGTGCGCTACCGCAGCGGATCTTCGGCGTGATGACCAACGAGGTCCTGCTCGCAATTCCATTGTTCATTTTCATGGGCGTGATGCTCGAACGCTCGCGGATCGCCGAAGACTTGCTGGAAACGATGGGACGCCTCTTCGGTACATTGCGCGGCGGGCTTGGAATTTCCGCGGTTATCGTTGGAACGCTGCTTGCTGCCGCCAAAGGTGTCGTCGGCGCGACGACGGTGACGATGGGTCTGATCATGCTGCCGGCGATGATTCGCTTCGGCTACGACCCGCGGCTTGCCGCAGGCACGGTTGCAGCAACCGCAACGCTCGCGCAGATATTTCCGCCGGCCACCGTGCTGGTTCTTCTGGGCGACCAACTGGGCAATGCCTATCAGGCCGCACAGCTTTCGAAAGGCGTCTTTGCCCCGCGTTCGATTACGGTGAGCGATCTTTTTGCCGGCGCGCTGGTGCCCGCGCTCACCCTGGTTTTGCTGTATCTGCTGTTCCTCATTGCGGTTGCGATTTTCTGGCCAAAAGCTTCGCCGGCTCTGCCTCCTGATCCCAAGGCGCCGCGCGGATTTGCAATGGCGCGGCGCCTTGCTGAAGTACTTGTTGCACCCCTTGTACTGATCGCCGCGGTGCTGGGCTCGATCCTTGGCGGCATCGCCACGCCGACCGAAGCGGCATCAATCGGTGCGGTCGGTGCGATTTTGCTCGCGGCACGCAAGACCGCAATCACGTCGCTGCTGAGACCTGTCTGTGAGACGACGGCGCAGATCGTCAGCATGATTTTCCTGATCCTGATCGGCGCGACGATGTTCAGTCTCGTTTTTCGCGCACTCGGTGGTGACGAGATGGTGCATCGTGCCTTGTCGAATCTGCCGGGCGGGGCGGCCGGTGCGGTACTGGCCGTCATGCTGGCGATGTTTCTGCTTGGCTTCGTGATGGATGCCTTCGAGATCATCTTCGTCGTGATCCCGATCGTGGCACCGATACTGCTGACCATGCCGGGCGTCGATCCGGTCTGGCTCGGCATCATGATGGCGGTGAACCTGCAGACCTCGTATATGCATCCGCCGCTTGGGCCGACACTGTTTTTTCTGCGCGGCGTCGCGCCGCC
>Ga0310890_10000819_pt1 | contig 10962 bp, 8 predicted proteins | sample T20D3metaG_FD_203751 | JGI IMG/M metagenome (GOLD analysis project Ga0310890, IMG submission 203751) | Lab incubated soil microbial communities from West Virginia University Organic Research Farm, Morgantown, WV, United States - T20D3 | ecosystem: Environmental > Terrestrial > Soil >... | reverse complement strand
CGCGGGCGTCGACATGGTCGTCGCCACGCCGGGCCGCCTTATGGATCACATGCGACACGAGGCGACCAACTTCGCGGCGCTCGAGGTGCTCGTACTCGACGAGGCGGACCGCATGCTCGACATGGGGTTCTGGCCGGATGTACAGCGCATTCTGGCCGCTCTTCCGGCGGCACGACAGACGCTCCTGTTTTCGGCCACGATACCTTCCGAGGTGATGCAACTGGCGCGCGAGTTCCTCCGTCACCCGAAGCTCGTGCAGGTCGGCCGTCACGGCGGACCGGCGCAGACGATCTCGCACGCGATTCAGACTGTGACGAAAGCCGAAAAAGTCGAGTGGCTCGCTCGGTGGCTGCGCCATGAAGCCGAAGGACCCGTGCTGATTTTCTGCCGCACGAAGATCGGCGCAGACCGCGTCGCCTCGCGGCTGTCGGGCATGGGCATCCGTGCCGCCGTCGTTCACGCCGACCGCACGCAGCAACAGCGGATGTCGGCTGTCGAAGGCTTCCGCGCAGGGACCTTCCCCGTACTCGTCGCAACGGATGTCGCGGCAAGAGGGCTCGACATCGATGGCATCGCGCACGTTGTGAACTTCGAGGTGCCTGATACTCCCGAGGCGTATGTCCATCGCGTGGGACGTACCGGGCGCTCTGATTCAACGGGAAGCGCACTCACGCTCGTGGCGCCGGAAGAGCTGCGGGCGCTGCGCGCGCTGGAGAAAGCTGTTGGGATCCAACTTCAATAACGACGCGCCCGGCCTTTCGCACGATCAGCAGGTAGAGGTGCCCGCACAGACAGACGCGCCCACGCCCGCACCCGTGACTTCCGATAGTCCTGAGTCGGCGGCGCTGGTCCGCTTCCGTTCATGTCGCTGGATGCAACCTGCCGAAGACGGGAATGCCGCCTTCTGCACGCATCGGGAGGTCAAGCCATACGCCGGAACCGCAGGGTTCGACGCAGACGCGTGGTGTCCCGAATGTCAGTATTACAAGCTGCGCCGGGCGCCGAGAAAACGGAGCGACGACAATTACAGCTATTGACGAATTTGCGGATTGACGAATTTACGGATCTTATTGGTTGATTTGAACGTGAAATCCCTCAATTCGAAGATTCGTCAATCCGAAAATTCCTTGGCAAGGTCCACCCATTCGCCTTTCGGCGCCAATTGCTGATACGCGCGCCAGTGCGGGCGTGCGTCGCGTGACTGACCGCTCTTTTCGAGGGTCACTGCCAGGTAGAAATGAGCGTCGGCATAGGTGGGGTTCAGCCTGAGCGCATCGCGGTAGCAGACCTGCGCTTCGTTGAACCGCCCGAGGTCGTGAAAGATGTTGCCGAGATTGAAGTGGGCTTCGAACACGTCCGGTTCAAGCGTGATTGCCCGTTCGTAAAGCGCCTGCGCCTCGGCGATCTCGTCGCGCGCATAGTGAATGTTTGCCAGGTTGATGACGGCGGGCACGAGATACGGATCGATTTCGAGCGCACGCCGGTACGCCCCCGAAGCATCCTCGAAATTTGCCGGGTCGCCGCTGTCGAGGCCAGCCCCGGTCAGAAAGTACTGTTCCGCGTCTACGGAAGAGCCGCGCGGGACGGGAATCGGCTCCATGAATGCGGCGAGCGGAGGAGGTTCCCGTCGTCTCAGCTGCAGCACCTTGGCTGGCTGCGCCTCGATGCGAAAGTCGAGGCTCAACTGCCCCGACCGCGACGCGAGCAGATTGCGAAGCACGGCGCGGAACTTGGCGCCGCCAGCCAGCGCCTCGTCGGTCTGACGAATCGTCGCGAGATCGATAAACGAGAAGAATTCCTCGCCGTTGGCGCGGCGCTCGGGTCGGATGAGTCCCCATTTCTGCATGTAACGCAGATGATCCTCGCGCACGTTGGCGCACCGATCGATCAACTGTCGCCGGGAACCAAACAGCGAACCAGTGGTCGTCACTCGGCGTTCAATATAATCTAGTGACACGTCTCATCGAAACGATTCCACGGCCGATCTGTCGTCGCGACCGCAGTTCGTACCCGAGGGGTGGTTGTGAGTAGCCGAACATCCTCGTCGGCGCTGGTACTCGCCGGAGACGTCGGCGGCACCAAGACGCTCGTCGGACTCTTCGAACGCGCACCCGGTCGGCCCCGATCGCTCGGCGTTTTCACTTACCCCACCGCCGTATACGGTAGTTTCACCGACATCCTGGACGCGTTTGCACGCGATATCGGGCGGCCGCTCGTCATCGCCGCCGCGGCCGCGGGCGTTGCAGGGCCGGTCGTCGATGCGCGTGCCCGTTTGACGAATATCGATTGGGACGTCAACGCCGACGAGATTTCCGATTTCGCCGGGACTTCCCGCGTCAAGCTGGTGAACGACCTCGAGGCGATGGCGGCCAGCATCGACGTGCTCACGCCTGACGAGGTCGTCGTGCTACAGGAAGGACGGCCGCATCCGGACGGAAACGCGGTCGTCATCGCGGCGGGCACCGGGCTGGGTGAGGCCTACTTGCATCGTGTGGCGGGACGGCTGCTGCCCCTCGCTTCAGAAGGGGGCCATGGTGATTTCGCGGCGCGAACGGATCGCGAGATCGAGCTCTTGCGGGCGCTCCGCGCCGAGTATGGTCGGGCGGAAGTGGAACACGTGGTCAGCGGACCCGGTCTCGTGAACGTTCACCGCTTTACTCACCGGGGTGAACCGTGTGGTGAAATCGAGCAGGTTGCTCCGGAGGATCGAGCGGCCGCGATTTCCCAGGCGGGCCTCGAGGCACGGTGTCCGGCGTGCATGGAGGCCTTGTCGATGTTCGTAAGCGCGTACGGCGCCGAGGCCGGAAATCTCGCGCTTCGCGGTGTCGCCTTGGCTGGCGTCTTCGTCGGTGGCGGCATCGCTCCGAAGATCCTGCCAGCGCTCCAGGACGGGACCTTCATCGAGGCATTCCGCGCCAAGGGTTTGATGTCGGCTTTGGTCGAAAAGGTACCGGTAAAGGTGATTCTGAGCCCTGAGGCAGGGCTTCTCGGCGCCGCCGTGCACGCGCAGGCCCTTCTCGACGTTTAGTACCGCATCCGCGGCGAAGAGCTGCGTTCGAGCGTTTCCTGACGAACTGTTTCCACTTCGATCGATTAAGGCGTGCTCAACCTGCCGGTTCGCCGGCGCCGGCGCGGCGCGGCGGAAATCGGCCTCCGCGTCGCTCCCGTGTCGCCAGCGCGACGCGTAGAAGCTGACTTGTAACGACATGTGCCAGGCGGCAAGTGCACGCCTTACACGAAGAAACAAGTGGGACCGATCGTGTCCTGGTCGGACCTAGCGACGCATCCGCTCGAGCGCGACGACGCCCGAGCGCATCGCCATCCACGGTATGGCGACGCTCAGCGCGGCGGCACTTACGAGGCTCGCGATCATCAAGAGCTCCTGCACGGATGACATCCGGATGCCGCGCAGCCGGCTGAACAGCCACATGGACGATGGCCAGCCGAGCAGCGCAACCATGACGATGACGTACAGCACGGCGAGGACCATGAACGAGACACCGCCGTAGGACCCGGCGGCCTGTGTCGGATCAGCGCCGAAGCGGGGATATCGAGCGCCGAAGCCGACGGCCAGCCCAACGAGCGCGACGGTCATGAAGGCGATCGCCACAATCGCGAGCGCCTTGAGCCACGGATCGACGCCCATCAGCTCGTTCGCGGCGATCGTCAGTCCTTCGATGAAGATCATCAGCGGGGCCAGGCCGGTCCAGAACTTCGACCACAGAAAATCCCGAAGCGAGACGGGAGACGCACGGACAATCCAGAACGCTGCGCCTTCTGCCGAAACCGCTGGAAACACGAAGCGCACAGCGACGGTCGCCAGGACGAAGCCGGCCATCGCGAGGTTGACCAGCGCGTACACGTTCTTCAGGAATCCACTCATGTACGGAATGCGCTCGAGGTCGAGCGTGCGGAAGTTGTAAAGATAAAGCAGCACGAGCGCGCAGAGCGGCAGGAGCTGCAGCCACTGATTCACGTCTCGGAGGAAGACCTTCACATCCTTGACGACGAGCTCGCGTCGAACCGTGGACAACGGCAGCGCTCGCGCGACTGCGTCAATCGCGCGCAGCTGGTTGACACGAGCCTTCGCGGACTCCTGCGACCGGCTGTACCCCGCAAAATGCCAACGCCGATCGGCAGCGCCGAGCAGCACCGTGCAGGCCAGCGCGGTCGTCCATAGTGCCGCTCCGTGGAGCAGATCGCGTCCGCCTTGGAGCTCCGCGAAGAGCGACTCCCCGGCCCAGAACGATGGCAGGAGCGGCATGACCGGCGACTGGAGATTCGCAAAGAAGTCGGCGATATCAGGGAGCGATTCGACACGCATCAACCGCTCCGGCTCGATGAAGCGGAGAATGAGCACGAGCGCGGCTGCAAACAGCAGGCTGACGAGCATCAGCACGTCTCGGGCACGTCTTGCCGGCAGCACGTTCACTAGCAGCAGCGTTGCGCCGGCGCCGAGCGCCACCGGAATGGTGGCGAACGGCACGACCGTGAGCACCGCGGCGGCGTAGTAGGTGAAGGGCGCGCATCGCGCGGCACCAACCCCCAGCAGCACCGGCGTCAGAAACATCGCAACCATCCACGAAGCCTGACCCACCGTCCGGGTAAATCGCGCGAGAAACAGCCGGCCGCGCGGTATCGGTGCCGCAACGAGGAGGCGCAGATCGTCGGACAGGAAAAACGTCGAGAGCGAAGCCACCACGCCGCTGAATGCAAGGAAGCCGAGGAACGTCAGAAAGAGCCACGACAGTCCGAGGCGAAGCAGGTAGTCGCCAAACTCTTCGAATGCGGCTAGCTTCGTCGTCAGCCAGTAGGCGCCAATGAACAGGGCACCGCAGACGCCGAGCCCGATGCCTCCAAAGACGCCCGCTCGGAGTAGATCACCGCGCTCCCGTTGCCGCGCACGATTCCGCATCGACCACAGCTGCGGGACGAGCAGAAAGGTGAACGGCGCGTTCGTCACACGACCTCGTCGATCTCCTGCAGGCCTGCACCGCCGGTCAGCTTCAGGAAGACCGTGGTCAAGTGATCCTGTCCGCCGGCCAGACTACGCACCTCATTCACCGTCCCCTGCGCGATGAGCCGCCCGCCATTGATGATGCTGACCCGGTGGCTCATTTCCTCGGCGACTTCGAGCGTATGCGTGCTCATGAGGATGGCCACGCCCTGTTCGCTCATGCGACGGAACACGTCCTTGATCAGGCGCGCGCCCCGCGGGTCGAGGCCGACCATCGGTTCGTCCACAACGACGGCCTTCGGTCGATGCAGGAATGCGGCGCTCATAACCAGACGCTGCTTCATTCCGTGAGAAAAGCTCTCGACGAGCTCGTCTTCCCATCGCCGCAATTCGAAGAGATCGAGCATCCCCCGAACGCGTCCGTCAATGTCGTCGTCAGGAATGCCGTACAAACCACCGTGGAACCTCAGAAACTCCGCCGCGGTGAGCTTCTCGTATAAGTACGGCCGGTCAGGAATGAAACCGAGCGAAGACTTCGCCGCCTCCGGTTCCTCGGCCATGTCATGCCCATTGACGACCACGCGGCCAGCCGTCGGCTGTAAAAGCCCGGCGATCATCTTGATCGTGGTCGTCTTTCCAGCCCCATTCGGTCCAAGGAAGCCGTGGATTTCTCCCGGCTTGACGCAGAGGCTCACCTCGTCCACCGCTGTCAGTGCGCCGAATTGCTTGACGAGGTTCGTAACGGCAATCATCTGTCGCATCCGCACGAGCCTACCGCGCGGGGTTCGGACGTGGCAGCAGCCGCAAGCAGCGGCAGCTCCGCCTCCGCAGCGCCGACGAGCACGGGCGTGGACTGCGGATCGAGCTCCATGTCGAGGACCGTCATACGCAGACGGCCGATGAGGGGAAGAATCGCCGCCTGCGCATCCAGGCCACCCCGAACGAGCCGCAGGTGCGTACCGTCGGCGGGAAACTGGTTGAGCGTCGGATCGACCGGCAGCCACAAACCTCGGCCAGCACTCTCCTCCAGATACACCTCAGGCCACGCGTGGTAGTAGAACGCGCCTTGAGCGCCGCGCACGTACACCAACCCGACGGCGATGCGCGCCGGAATACCGGCGGCGCGAGCCATGGCCACATACAGCGCCGTGTGTTCGTTGCAGTCACCGACCTTCGTACGAAGCACCTCGAGCGCCGACGGAAGACTGACAGTCGGCTTCTTGTCCAGCAACGCGTTGACGTAACGTGTGAGGCGTTCCGCCTTGTCGCGCATGCGGGTTGCAGTGCCTACGGCGCGTTGCGCTTCGGCCACTATTTCAGGGGCGTCGCTTTCAATGAGGCGCTCGGGTGCAAGAAACCGCTTTGCGTCGGCGTCCGCGGGGCCGGGCTGCAGCGTCCGTGGATCCTTGATTTCGACGATGGAACCGTCGACGGTTTGTCCGGCGCCGTCGAGATCCCCGGCCGGCAGCTCGACGCCCTCGAGACGAAGCCGGAGCCGACGAACATCACGTGGTTCGTCGATGCGACGCGACATCACCGGTACCACGGCGGACATTCGCATCAGGTCCTGCTGCACCCCGCTGGGAATTGCAAGACCTTGCGCCTGCTCCGGCGACTCGCGCACCGTCATCAGCCCGAGCGGACTCTCTTCCCGAATGATGTCTCCGGTATCGGTCACCCAGGAGGTCGTTTGCAGGCCGTAATACGACATCTCAACCCGAAATGCGGGGAACACGCCGTCGCGCGTGCGTACAACTTCACGAGCTCCTATACGGACATCAACCGGTGCGTGCCTCATTGTGGCGGGATCGAGAATCGTCCAGCGATGGCGTGTTCCGGCCGCGATGCCCCGGCTGGCCAGAATTCGCGACATGTTGAGATTCATGACAGGCGGCTCGGCCAGTTGATGTGTCTCCGTTCGCGTGACACCGGCCGACGTGATGGCCACGGTCAGCCGATGTGAGCCCGCCGAATCCGAGCCTGGAGGCTCGATCGAGCCGCGCACATGAATGGCGCCAGTCCCGGGATCGAGCGAGAAAGCGAATGACTGCAGAACGAAGCTCGCATCCACCAATGCAGTCGTCCTGATCGTGGTCGTCGACGTCGACCCAAGCAACGTCAACTGCAGGCGCGCGTCTTCCTGCAGCTCGAAACCGTCTGGCGTACGAACAGTCTGACTCACGGTGAATCCGATTTTTTCGCCCCGGTAGTACACGCCCCGCCAGGTCGCCGTCGGACCATAGCGGGCGAGATCGGTCGCCAGATTTGCGGGGGCTGGCTGCAGATATGACCGATGAACCAGCAGCGCCATGCAGATCAGCCAGGCCACGACCACGAGCACCGAGAGAGGCCGTGTGATGGCTGGGGGAATGGGACGTATGAGCTTCATTGGTGGTGAGCCGACGTCCGCAGTATCGGCCCGACGATGGGTGGTCTGCAGGAGACTGGGCGACGTGCGCGCGCGAGGTCGGAGGACGCAACTTGCAGCAAGTCAAGGGCTTACCTTGACTTGTCACAACTCAGCGCAGTACGCTGAGGCGTCTCGGCCGCGTCCCTTGTTGATCACGCTCAACGGCGAACCTCACACACTCGACGGGCCGCTGTCAGTCGCCGACTTGTTGACGAGGCTGTCGATTGACCCACGTCGCGTGGCCGTCGAGCACAATTTCGCGATTCTCAAGCGGCAGCTGTTCGATGTGACGCTCATCAACGAAGGCGACCGCATCGAGATCGTCAATTTCGTCGGCGGCGGGTAGCCAATTGCACACGGTGGATTCTATGAACGACACGCCTCTCGTCATTGCCGGACGCACATTCAAGTCGAGATTAATCGTCGGCAGCGGCAAGTACCCGTCCCACGCCGTGATGGCCCAGTCGATCGCAGCTTCCGGCGCCGACATGGTGACGGTTGCGGTCAGGAGGGTGAATATTTCGGATCGGTCGCGCGAATCCCTGCTTGATTACATCGACACGGTTCGGATCGCGATCCTGCCGAATACGGCTGGGTGTTATACCGCGGACGAGGCGATTCGCACCGCGCAGCTCGCGCGGGAGGCGGGCCTGTCGGACTGGATCAAGCTGGAAGTCATCGGCGACGAGCGGACGCTGTTTCCAGACAATGAAGCGCTCGTCGAAGCCACACGTGTCCTCGTTCGCGACGGATTCATCGTGCTTCCGTACACCAGCGACGACGTCGTCGTTTGTCGCAAGCTCGTAGATGCGGGCGCGGCCGCCGTGATGCCGCTGGGCGCACCGATTGGATCGGGCCTCGGCATTCAGAACGTGAACAACCTTCGCATCATCCGCGAGTTCGTCCGCGTGCCGATGATTGTGGATGCCGGCGTCGGCACGGCTTCCGACGCCGCACTCGCCATGGAGCTCGGCGCTGACGGGGTCCTGATGCAAACGGCCATTGCGGGCGCGGAAAAGCCGGTCGCGATGGCCGAGGCGATGAAGTACGCGGTGACAGCAGGACGCCTGGCGTACGTCTCGGGCCGCATCCCGCAGAAGATGTACGCGACGGCCAGCAGCCCCGTTGAAGGGATGGTCGGCCGCTGATCCGATGACCGATCAGTTGCCGCCGAGTCCGGCGCCGCTCCCTCCACCTGATCGCCATCAAATCGATCGTCTCAATCGCCTTTACAACCTGTCGGCTTCGGAGCCGCGTGAAGGTTGGACTGGCCGGCTGATCGACAAAGCGCAGAACATGATGTCCCGCCTGCTCTCGCGCCAGCGGGCCTTCAACGCCGTCCTCGTCGATCACATCAATCGCAACGACCTCGTCGGCATAGAAGCACATCATGCGAGCGCGCAGACCGTTGCCTGGGTGCGCGACACGGTGCAGTTCGCTCTCGAGGAGCTGCGGCGGCACCAGCAGGCGCTCGCCGCATGGGAGCGGCGGACCAACGCGGCCGTCGCGGTGCTCTCGGGCACGCACGAGGAGCTGCGTGCCTCGATAGGCGTCCTGCAGCAGGCTACACAGACGCTGAAACGCGAAGTGATGCGGCTCAGCGAGGCAGGAATCCCGGCATCAGCCGCGCCCACAGCAGTGCGCGAAAGCAGTCGAGACGGTGGACCGCGCGCCAGCCTGGACGGCCACAAGTACGTCGGTTTCGAAGATCACTTCCGCGGATCGCAGGACGACATCCGTGGCCGTGTTGCCGAATACCTGCCGATCTTCCGCGGGGTGCAGAACGTCGTGGACCTCGGGTGCGGGCGCGGCGAGTTTCTGGCGCTCCTCCGGGACAACGGGATCGACGGCCACGGGGTCGATATCAATGAGGCGATGGTCGAGGTCTGCCGTAGCCAGGGCTTCGACGTCACACGAACGGATGCGCTGTCGTACCTCGAGGCGCAGCCCGATGGCTCCATCGGGGGTCTCTTTGCAGCGCAGGTGGTCGAACACCTCGAACCGCAGTACCTCAACGCGCTGCTCGACGTCGCATTCGGCAAGCTCCGACCGGGGGCGCCGATTGTGCTCGAAACCATCAACCCGGCGTGCTGGTTTGCCTTCTTTGAAAGCTACATCCGGGACATCACGCACGTGCGTCCGCTTCACCCCGACACCTTGAAGTTTCTGCTCATCGCGAGCGGGTTCCAGCATGTAGACATCCGGTACCGCTCGCCATATCCGGAGCACGACAAACTGCAGCCAATCGGCCCGAACGGCTCGCTCGGCGACGCAGTCGAGACGCTGAACGCGAACGTCGAACGAATCAACCGCTTGCTGTTTACCTGGCTCGACTACGCGGCGATCGGGCGACGCGCGTGACCGTGGCGGCGCGGACGCTGCGGTGCCTCATCGGCGCGGTGCTCGCATGGTGGGTCATCGTCGCGCTCATCGCGCCGGAGGTACCGCCGCTCACCGGCGGCGCAGCCGCAGTCATCGCCGCGGCCACCCTGTGGAATCCCGCTGCAGGCCTGATGCTCACGGCTGCGCTGACACCGGCGGCGGCATTCCTTGCGCCGCCGCCGATACGGGTTCCCGAACTCCTCACATGGGCCTTCCTCGCCACGTTCCTGCTCAGCGTGTGGCGGCCAATTTCGCACGGCCGGTTGCCGCGTACCATCACGATCCCCGCCGCGCTGTACGCTGCGGCGCTGGGCGCGTCGTGGCTGATGCTGACCATTGGCTCAGCGCCTGGTATCTCCGCCTACGCCCTGCCGCAGTTCCTGGTGCATTCGATTCCGCCCGATCACCTCATCTTCTCGAGCCCCGAACCGGAGACGTGGACGCTGCTGCAGATGATGACCGGCGTCGCCATGCTGCTCGCGTCGATGGCGACCATAGCCTCCGATACCGCGCTCGTCGACAAGCTCGGATGGACGCTCGTCGCGTGTGTCAGCGTGCTCGCGGCAGCTACGCTCGTCGACGTCGCCGTGGATTGGGCCGGAATGAACTACGAAGGCTGGTTTCTGCTGCGATACGTGCGGGGGGAGCGGTTCAGCCTGCACATGGCCGATCTCAACGCGGCCGGATCGCTCTACGTACTGGGAGGGATTGTCGCAGCAGCTATTGCCGGCGCCAGGACGAGAGGCCGAAGCTTCGCGATCGCAGCTCTCATCGTGATTGCCCCGGCCTTCTGGCTGACCGGATCGCGCTCGGCGTTCGTCGCAGCGCTGGCCGGGTTCCTCATTTTGGCCGTCGTCCGGCAACAGAAGTCGCCGACCCGCGTCCAGCTCGTCGCCGCCGCTGCGGCCCTGACGCTGCTGGTTATCGCCGGCGCGTTTACCGTCGACTGGCAATCAGACGTGCAAGGAAGTGCGGCAAGTTCCGCAAGGATGCGGTCGCAGTTCATGCAGACCAGCGCACGCATGTTTGCGTCGGCGCCTGTGTTTGGCGTGGGAATCGGCAGGTACTTCGACCGATCGGCAGAATTCATGCCCGCAGATTTGCGGGCGATCTACGGCAACGAGAACGCGCACAACTATTTCGCGCAGCAGTTTGCGGAGCTGGGCATCGTCGGCGGCACGCTGTTTCTCTGGTCCGTGTGCGCGCTGCTGAT